>ENA-UEQL01002758-UEQL01002758.1-human-gut-metagenome-genome-assembly--contig:-NODE-2758-length-11446-cov-4.715015_pt1 | contig 11446 bp, 9 predicted proteins | sample MGYA00242905_ERZ507926 | MGnify/ENA primary metagenome ERZ507926 (study PRJEB26167, sample SAMN06115531) | human gut metagenome | host: Homo sapiens | place: China:Henan | collected 2015-09-09 | study...
GGCGCGATCCAGATGCGCGGATTGCGCACGATGTTCGGCATCTGCAGCATCGACGTGCCGAGGCCCGGGCGGACCAGACCGCCCCAGCGGTTTTCCTTGAAGCTCATTACGGCGAAGCCCACCATTTGTGCGCAGCAGCCCGCCACGGCTGCGCCGCCGGCGAGGCCCGTCAGGCCCAGCACCGAGCAGATGGCCGCCGACGAGATCGGCAGCGTGAGCGCGACGCCGACCAGCACGGAAACGGCAATGCCCATCCAGAACGGCTGGAGCCTGGTCGCGTTGTCGATGACGAGACCGAAGGCGGAGGCGGCTGTGCCGATGGGCGGCGCGATCCACTTGGCGAGCGCGACGCCGACTAAGATGGTCACGGCGGGCGTCACCAAAATGTCGATCTTCGTCTCCTTGCTCACGGCCTTGCCGCACTCGGCGGCAAGGATCGCGATGATGAGAACGGCAAGCGGGCCGCCCGCGCCGCCCTCGGCGTTGGCCGCCCAGCCCACTGCGGCAAGGGAGAAGAGCACCATCGGGTCAGCCTTGAGCGCGTAGCAGATGGCGACCGCCATCGCAGGGCCGGAGACGGACATTGCGTAGGTGCCGATATCCGTCAGAAACGGAACGCCCAGCTGCGCGCCGAGCGTCTTGATGATCGTGCCGATGAGCAGCGAGCAAAAGAGGCCCTGCGCCATTGCGCCGAGCGCATCGATGCCGTAGCGCTTGGCCGAAACTTCAATGTTTTTGCGTTTGCAGAACGCTTTGAATTTTTCCATGATATCCTCACAGCCTAAAAATAAAATAGTGTCATATGCAGGTGTCTTGACACGTGCATATGACACTATAATCGCTTGTGTGAGGATTGTCAACCCTTAATTTCCGTTTTCCTCCAGCAGGACGCGCAGTGCGCGCAGCGCACTCTTCGTGCGCTCGAACGCCGCCTCGTCGGGACACGAGAGCGTGTGCAGGTGGATGCCGTCGGTGAGACTGGACAGCGGCTCCGCCTTTTTGCAGCGCTCAATGAACTGGCTGACCTCGTAGCGGTTCGAAATTTGCAGCGGGCCGGTGAGTTGGCCGTAGATGGGGTGGTCGACGATAACGTCGATGACCGTACAGCCGTTGTCGACGATGGTGTTGAGCTCGGCTTCCATCTCCTGCGGCGTGTGCTTCACGGCGACACGGCGGAGGATGCCGCGCGCCTCCTTCGGCGTCACATAGCCGCGCGGAGTGGCGAGAATTTCCTCGCCCGAGGAGCGCAGCAGCGCGATATCGCCCACGATGATCTGGCGCGAGACGGAGAATTTTTCCGCCAGCGCGGAGGCGCTGACCGGCGCGTCCGCCGCGTGCAGCACGTCGGCAATGGCCTTTCGCCGCTCGTCAGAATGCATTCGCTCTTCCTCCCCTTTTCGCGCAAAAGCGCCAAATTTCGATTGCGTTTCGTATTATCAAAATCAGAAATTACAGTTCGTTGTCAGATTTTGCCGATTTAATACTCAAAGCAGCTGCCGCCGACGAACTCTCGCACGATGGAGTCGCGCGGGACATAGTCCGTGCGCAGCGACGGCACGGAGTTGACAACGTCCATCAGGTCGCTCAGCCCGTGCTCGGCGATAAACTGATCGTCGAGCTGGCTGTAAAACTCGGGGATCTCCTTCAAATACCGCGCGAGGATGCACGGCTCGTAGTCGTGGAACGTGTCGATGTGGATGCTCGCGTTCGGCTTGTTCGGCATGATGTAGTTGAGCTCGCCGCGGTCGACACTCTCGGCGCGCTCGACGGTCTGACGCAGCGAATGGCCGCGGCCCTGATAGTCGCGGATCATGCGGCGCGCCACGCGCAGCTGCTCGGGACGAACGATGCGGTCCTTGTGCGTGATGATACGCGTACGCGGGGCAACGTAAACGCCCGTAGCTTCGCTTCTGAGCTGGTCGAAAATCAGCGGGTTGAGCATGTGGATGCCCTCGGCGATGATGACGGCGTCCTTGTCGCCCTGCATGGGCTTGTAGCCGCCGACGCCGCCGGCCTTGAAGTCGTAGACCGGCAGCTCCACGAGCTCGCCGTCCATCAGGCGGTGGATATCCTCGATGAGTAAATCGCGGTTCACGCAGTAGGGCGACTCCCAGTCGCTCGCCTCGGGCGGACGCTGATCAAGCGGCAGGAAAAAGTTATCCATGCTGAGCATGCAGACCTTGACGCCGAGGTTTTCGAGGTATTCGCGCAGGCGCATCGCCGTCGTCGTCTTACCCGAGCCGCTCGGGCCCGTCAGGCAGACGATGGGCTTTTGCCCCTTGTTCATTAAAATGCTCGCCGCGGCGGAGCTGATCTTGTCGTGAAAGACCTCCTCGCAGCGCAGGACGAAGCGGGCATCGTCCTTCATGTTGGTCACAATGTTTTCAATATCGATCACGCGCATGGCATGATAATCTCCTTACTTTTGGGATTCTGCCGCCATCTTTACGGCTGTTTCGAGCGCGATTTTCATCATGGCGGTGAAGCTCGTCTGCCGCGCCTCGGGCGAAAGTTCCTCGCCGGTGAGGATATTGTCGGAGATCGAGCAGAGGGAAAGTCCGCGCTTTTTCGTATAGGCGGCGTTGCAGTAGAGGGCGGCGGCCTCCATCTCGATGGCGAGCACACCCATGTCCGCCCACTTGAGCGACGGGTTCGACGCGTCGTAGAACGTGTCGGACGAGTAGAGGTTGCCGACGTCCATGCGGACGCCGAGCTCCTTCGCCGATTCAACGGCGGCGGAGAGCAGCTGAAAGTCCGCGATGGGGGCAAATGTGCCGCCAAGGCCGTACTGCGCGGCGTAGTTCGAGTTGGTGCACGCACCCATGCCCGCGACCACGTCACCGAGCTTCAAGTCCTTTTGCAGCGCGCCCGCCGAACCCACTCGGATGATGCTCTCGACATCGTACTGCGTGAACAGCTCGTAGGAGTAGATACCGATGGACGGCATCCCCATGCCGCTGGCCATCACGCTGACGGGAACGCCCTTGTAGGTGCCTGTGTAGCCCTGCACGCCGCGGACGTTGTTGACGAGCTTTGGTTCATCTAAAAATGTTTCGGCGATGAATTTCGCGCGCAGCGGGTCGCCGGGCATCAGAACGGTCCTGGCGAAGTCGCCCTTTTTCGCGCTGTTATGCGGAGTCGGCATATTGAGCCCTCCCCTTTCTTAAAGTTCGCCCTTGGCCTCGAGCTCCTTGACGGCCTTGACGATGCGGGACGTGCCGAGGCGGTCGGCGCCGAGCTTGAGAAAATCTTCGGCGTCCTGCAGGCTCGCGATGCCGCCGGCGGCCTTGATCTTCTTGCCGTTGGTCATGTGGGCGGCCATGAGGGCGACATCCTCGCGGGTCGCGCCGCCGCCGGCAAAGCCCGTGGAGGTCTTGATATAGTCGGCGTGAGAATTGGAGACGACCTCGCAGAGCTTGATCTTCTCTTCGTCGGTGAGCAGGCAGGTCTCGATGATGACCTTTAAGATGTTGCCATGGCAGGAGATTTTCACAGAGTTGATCTCCTGAAGGATCTTGTCGTACTGGCCCTCCTTGACCCAGCCGAGGTTGATGACCATGTCGATCTCGGTCGCGCCGTCGGCGACGGCGGACTCGGCCTCCATGCACTTGATGCCGCTGGGCGTGTAGCCGTTGGGGAAGCCGATGACCGTGCAGATGGGCAGCTGGCCGAAGCCATAGTGCTGCTGCTCGGCGACGTAGTGCGCGGCGTGATTCACATAGGTCTGCGGGATGCAGACGCTCGCGCAGCCGTATTTGATGCCGTCGTCACAGATCTGCTTGATGTCCTCCCAGGTGGCGGTCTGCTTGAGGAGGGTATGGTCAACGTGCTTGAGAATTTCCTTAACGTCCATGATATATTTCCTTTCTGTCGTTGAAAGCGTATTTGATCAAAAATCATTTTATTTTAGCATGTTTCCGTGCTTTTGTCTACCGTTTCGGCAGGTCTCTTACAGTGCGCTGCCGAAATACTCCGTCATCGCGCGGATCAGGAATTCATAGTCCTGCACGCCCGCGGTCTCCCACGAAGAGTGCATCGCGAGCTGGGGCAGGCCGATGTCCACCGTGCTGACCGGCACGAGCGTATCGGAGATCGAGCCGAGCGTCGAGCCGCCGGGAAGATCGGAGCGGTTGGACATGACCTGCGTGGGAACGCCCGCGTTTCCGCACACGGCGCGGAAAATAGCGCAGGAGCGGCCATCGGTCGCGTAGCGCTGATTGGCGTTGAATTTGATGACGACGCCCTCGTTCATATACGGGCAGTTGTCGGGGTCGGCGTATTCACCGTGGTTGGGGTGCTGGGCGTGCGCGTTGTCCGCCGAGACGAGGAAGCTGCGCGCGAGCATCATCTGGAGCTCCTGCTCGTCCTTTCCGAGGCACAGGGCGATGCGGCGCAGCGTGTCGCGCAGGAACGTCGAGCCCGCGCCCTGCTTGGTGGACGAGCCGACCTCTTCATTGTCGAAAATGCAGCAGACGGCGATATTTCCGCTCTCCTTCGCCGCAAGGAGGCCCTCGAGGCAGCCGCAGGCGCACTCGAGATCGTCGAGCTTGGGAGAAAGGATGTACTCCTCGTTCTCGCCAAGCAGCGTCCCCTCGCCGCGGCAGTAGAGGAACAGGTCGCTGCCGAGGATGTCGTTTTCTGCAACGTCCGCGGCTTTGGCGACGATGGGCAGGATGCCGCCGCTGTCTTTACCGCCGAGCAGCGGCAGCGTGTCGATATTCGCGAGGTACTTCATGCCGTCGTTCGCCGTGCGGTTCATGTGGATGGCGACATTGGGAATGACGAGCAGGTCGCGGTCGACGCTCACGAGTTTTTCGACGATCTCGCCGTTTGCGCGCACGAAGACGCGGCCCGCGACGGAGAGTGGGCGGTCGAACCATGTGGACATCAGCATGCCGCCGTATTTTTCGGTCGAGAGCTGGACATAATGCGCGCTGCGGCGGTCGGGATGCTCTTTTAAACGGAACGCTGGCGAGTCGGAGTGCGCCGCAGCCATGGCGAAGCCGCCGTTGAGCGTCTTTGGCACGCGGAAGGCGATGGTGCTCGAGCCGTTGCGGCGGACGAAATACTTCCCGCCGGGGGCTACCTCCCAGCGTTCGCGTTCGGAAAGCTCGGTATAGCCGTTTGCGAGGAGCTTTTGGCGGATGTTCTCGGTCACATGGTAGCAGGTGGGGCTATTTTTGATAAAATGCAGCAGTTCTCTTGCCGGTGCATGTTGCATGGTGATGTCCTCCACAGTTTATTTTTGTTTGGCGGTATTATAGCACACGTCATGCTTCTCGGCAAGCGGACACTCCCTCTGTGCCGCACAAAACAGTGGCAGCATTTGTGCATTTGTCCATATTTGGTGGAATTATAGTTGATTCTTTTATCGAAATCCTTTATAATACAGTTGATTTACGTCCCCCCTCCCGCATCGAGCGGGCTTTTGTTTGCGCTCTTAAGCCGGAAGGAGGCTATTTCTATGAACGAATCCTCTTCTCCCGCGCCAGTTCCGGTCTCACCGCTGTGGACGCGGGATTTCACTATCATCACATTGGGCAGCGTGATCTCGATGCTGGGCAATTCGATGTCCGGCTTCGCGCTGAGCCTGCTTGTGCTGGACTACACGGGCTCGAACCTGCTCTATGCCATCTATATTGCGACATTTACGCTGCCGCAGATCGTCATGCCGATCTTCTCGGGCGCGATCCTCGACCGCTTTTCGCGCAAGAAGACGATCTACACGCTGGACTTCCTTTCCTCCGGGGTCTACCTTGTCGCTGCGCTGATCCTGAGCCGCGGCTGGTTCAGCTTTCCGATGCTCGCGGTCTTCTGCTTTATCATCGGCTCGATCAACAGCATCTACTATGTCGCCTACGACAGCTTCTATCCCCTGCTGATCTCTGAGGGGAACTACTCCAAGGCCTACTCCATCGCGAGCGTGCTGGAGACGCTCTCGGCGCTCATCATCCCGATCGCAACGTACTTTTATAATCTCTTCGGCATTGCGCCGCTGCTCGGCATCAACGCGCTGTGCTTCTTCATCGCCGCGACGGCGGAGACGCAGATCCGCGCCGAGGAACACTACATCGAAAAGCAGCGTGCCGCGCTCGCGCTCGAAGAGCAGCATTCCTCGGGCCGCCAGCTCCTGCGCGACATCAAAGAGGGCTTTCGCTATCTGATGAGTGAAAAGGGGCTTCTGCGCGTGGCCATCTATTTCACATTCAGCATGCTGGCCTCGGGCGCGTCGCAGGTCATCACGCTGCCGTACTTCAAGTCGACATTCGATAACGGCGAATACATCTATATGCTCGTCTGGGGCATGGCGATCTTCGGCCGCGCCATCGGCGGCGGCATTCATTATAAAATCAAGCTGCCTGTGCAGCATAAGTATTCCATTGCCCTGATGGTTTATGTCGTCATCTCGCTGTGTGAGGGCTTCTATCTCTACTGCCCGCTGCCGGTGATGATGGTCTCTTGCTTTTTAACGGGTATCCTCGGCGTGACGAGCTACACCATCCGCATCTCCGCCACGCAGAGCTACGTGCCCGACGAGAAAAAGGGCCGCTTCAACGGCGCGTTCAACATGCTCAACACCGTCGGCAGCTTCACGGGCAATCTGCTCGCGGGCGCGCTGGTGGCGTTTCTCCCCGTGCGCGGCGTGCTGACGGGCTTCATGCTCGTCACGGCGGCCGCAGCGGTCGTCGTCATCGGCGGCGGACGCAGGGACGTGTCCGCGATTTATAACCGGCAAGAATAAGAAATGTAACAATAAAAATTTGATGGAGGAAACAACATGAAATTTTCCGAAATGACCTACACCCGCCCCGATCCCGCGGCGAGCAAGCAGCGCCTTTCCGCGCTGACGGCGGAACTCAAGGCCGCCAAGAGCTATGAGGAAGCGCGCAAGGTGTTCCTCTCGCAGCAGGAGCTGATGAGCCACATCTCCACCGCCGCGACGCTCGCGAGCATCCGCCACTCGATCGACACACGCGACGAATTCTACGACGGCGAGGAAAAATTCTGGAACAACTTCAACCCTGAGCTGGAGGAATACAATCAGACGTGGACGGCAGCGATGCTCGAAAGTGCCTTCCGCGCGGACTTTGAGAAGGAATACGGCGATCTGATGTTCGTCAATGCCGAGATCGCGCTCAAGACCTTCTCCCCCGCCATCATTCCTGAATTGCAGCAGGAAAACGACCTGACGCAGGAGTATGAAAAGCTGCTTGCCTCGGCGCAGATCCCGTTCGAGGGCAAGGTCTACACGCTCTCGCAGCTCTCCCCGTTCAAGACCTGCGCTGACGACGAAAAGCGCCTTGCCGCGTGGAAGGCCGAGGGCCAGTGGTACAAGGACAACCAGGCGAAATTCGACGAGCTCTACGACAAGCTCGTGCATCTGCGCGACGCGATGGGCAAAAAACTCGGCTACGAGGGCTATACCACGCTCGGCTACTACCGCATGGGCCGCAACTGCTATACGAAAGACGACGTCGAAAAGTTCCGCGAGGCGGTCGTCAAGTATCTCGTCCCCGTGGCGGACAAGGTGTACCGCGAGCAGGCCAGGCGCCTGGGCAAGCAGTATCCGATGAGCTTTGCCGACAACGCGCTCGAATTCCGTTCCGGCAATCCCCGCCCCGCGGGCACGCCGGATGACATTCTCGCCCAGGGTATGAAGTTCTACAGTGAGCTCTCGCCCGAGACGAAGGAATTCTTCGAAACGATGCTGCGCGACGAGCTGCTCGACGTGCTCTCGACCGAGGGTAAGCAGGCGGGCGGCTACTGCACGAGCATCATGGACTATCAGGTGCCGTTCATCTTCGCCAACTTCAACGGCACGCAGCACGACGTCGAGGTCGTGACGCACGAGGCCGGTCACGCCTTCGAGGCCTGGACGAACCGCAAGCGCATCCCCATCGACTATATCTGGCCGAGCATGGAGGCCTGCGAGGTCCACTCGATGTCTATGGAATTCTTCGCCGAGCCATGGGCAGACGGCTTTTTTGGCTCCGACGCGAAAAAGTTCCTCTACAGCCACCTCTCCGGCGCGCTGACCTTCATCCCCTACGGCACGATGGTCGACCATTTCCAGCACGTTGTATACGAAAAGCCGGAGATGACGCCCGCCGAGCGTCACGCCGTTTGGAAGGAGCTGCTCGGCGTCTACATGCCGTGGATGAAGCTCGACGGCGAGATCCCCTTCTACTCTGAGGGCATGGGCTGGCAGCGCCAGCACCACATCTATTCGAGCCCCTTCTATTATATTGACTACTGCCTTGCCCAGACCGTGGCGCTCGAATTCTGGGCGATGATCCGCAAGAACGTGGGGAACGCCTGGCAGCACTACATGGCCTACACCGTGCAGGGCGGCAGCCGGACGTTCACCGACCTTCTTAAAAACGCCGGCCTTGAGAGTCCGTTTGACGAAGCGTGCCTTCGCGGCGTGTGCGCCGAGGCGGAGAAGGCCCTCGCGGACTTTGACCTCACGGGCATCGAATAATGGGCGAACAGCACAAAAAACACAACCGCCGCGAGCACCTGAACGACTTTCATCTGAACGTCGCGGGCGAATATGTTTACGACGGGGCACTCTACGCCTGCCAAAACGATGATGCAAAGCAGCGCAGATCTAAGCGCGCCGTGTGGGGAATGGCAGCCATTCTGACCGTTGCGGTCGCCGCGGGCGGGTGCATTCCTGCGCCGGGGATGCAGAACTGTTTTTACGTTCTGCTCCCCTACCTCGGCGAGTTTCTGGGCGCGGCGAGCGTCATCTGGGCGCTTGCAAAGCTCGGAACGGACTGGAGCACGGTGCGCGAGTACAACTACAAAAAAAGCGTGGCCGTTCTGCCCGTGCGAACGGCGGTCACGGCGGTCTTTTCTCTTCTCGGCATCGTGTGCGAATTGATCTTCTTTTTCGTCAATGACCACGCAGGACAGACGTTTTTCGCGCTGCTCTATGTCCTGCTGAAGCTGATAGCCCTACTGAGTGTCCTTGTTCTGCGCGCCGAAATTATGCAGGCAGAATGGGACAAATTGCCTAAAAAAAATAACTTCTAAGATTTTACTCTGTACAATGTGCATCCTTTCATGCTATAATCAAAAAAATTCTACGCGCTGTTTTTCGGCGCACAGATGTCCGTAGGAGGCGCACTCCCCCTTTCCGCGCGTGTATACGCGCGGGCACCTTACTTTGTGCTGCACGGGGCGACCCGTTTGGCAAAAATTTATAAAGGAGTAGATTCAATGAAAAGAACACTTGCACTGATCCTTTCTCTGGTCATGTGTCTTGGTCTTCTGGCCGGCTGCGGCGATTCCCGACCGGCGGAGACGGTACGGCTGGTGACCTACAACGCAGGCACCTTCAACAAGTACATCGCCGACGACTACCCGCTCGTGGCCGAAATGATGCGGGAGGTCGGCGCCGACGCCGTCTGCCTCAACGAACTCGACAGTTGCACGACCCGCACGGGCGGCGTTTTCCAACTCGAACGCATCGCCCGGGCCATGGGCGGCTGGGACTACCGCTTCGGCCGCGCCATGCCCTATCGGGGCGGAAGCTACGGCGTCGGCGTCATGACCCGCGAGCGCATCCTCGATCATTTCACCGTCGCCCTGCCGCGGGGAGAAGGTGCGGAGCCGCGCGTGCTGACGGTCGTCGAACTGGCGCGGTACGTGGTCGCCACCACCCACCTCGACCATACGTCGGCCGCAGCGCAGCGCGATCAGGTCGCCGTCATCAACCGCGTGATGCGCGAACGCTACGCCGAGGCGTCCAAACCCGTCTTTCTGGGCGGCGACCTGAACGCCCTCCCCGACTCCGGAACGCTCCGCGCGTTGCAGGAGGCCTGGACGGTACTGACGCCCACCGACGGGGGCACCTACCCCTCGCACGATCCGAAAAAGTGCATCGACTACATCCTGCAACTCGACAACGGCGTCACGTGCGAAACGGTCGGCGCGCGCGTCCTGCACCGTTTCGAGGCGGGCGACGCCGCCCGCGCATCGGATCATCTGCCGGTACTGCTCGAAATCCGGCTGCCTGCGGAAAGCTGACCGCCCGGGAACAGGCACGCTTGCCGACACAAATAATTATCGTTACCGTCGGCTGCGTCTCAGCACTTCCGCCCCGGCAACCGCAAATAAATTTGCATCGCTCCCGGCTTATTCGTATCTTTACGCACCTTTTGCCCCATACCTCATGAGAGATCTTATCCAAGTCATCTGCGAGAACCTCGACCGCACGATCGAGGTCGAAATGGGAACGTCGCTGCTCGACATCCAGCGGCAATACCTGCCCAAGGGACCGCACCCCTACCTGGCGGCCTACGTCAACAACCGCATCAAGGAACTGAACTACAAGGTATACACCCCGATCACGGTGCGTTATATCGACGCCACACACTTCGAAGGCATCCGTGTCTACGAACGCACGGCGTCGTTCATCCTCCAGCGGGCCGTCCGCGAGCTCTATCCCGAACACAAGTTCTACATCCGCCACTCGATGCTGCGCGGCTTCTACTGCGAAATCGAGGGGCGCGACGGCATCTCCGCCCGGGAGGCCGAAGCCATCCGCACCCGCATGGAGGAGCTGGTCGACGCGGCGATTCCGATCATCCGCAGCCGCGTACGGTCGATCGACGCCGCAATGGAATTCACGCGGCTGGGATTCGACGACAAGACCGAGCTGCTCAACACCCGACCGCGCCTTTACAGCACGCTCTACTCGCTGGGCGACATGAAGGGCTACTTCTACGGCGCGCTCGCCCCGTCGACCGACTACATCCGCCTGTTCGACATCCGCCCCTACTACAACGGTTTCTACGTCGTACTGCCCGGACGCAGCCACCCCGACGCGCTCAAACCGCTCGTGGCGCAGGACAAGCTGTTCGACATCTTCCACCAGTACAAGGAGTGGGTCGACATCATGGGCGTACCGACCGTCGGCCGGCTCAACGCCAAGGTGCTGGCGGGCGACGCCTCGGAGCTCATCAAGATCGCCGAAGCCTTCCACGAGAAACGGCTGGCGCGCATCGCCGACACGATCGCCGCGGCCAACCGCTCGCAGGGAACGCGCATGGTACTCATCTCCGGCCCCTCGTCGAGCGGCAAGACCACCTCGGCCAAGCGTCTGGGCATCCAGCTGCGCATCCTGGGGCTGAACCCCGTGCTCATCTCGCTCGACGACTATTTCGTCAACCGAGACAAGACCCCGCGCGACGCCGACGGCGAGTACGACTACGAAGCGCTCGAAGCCATCGACCTCAGACTCTTCAACGACCACCTGCAACGCCTCTTCGCCGGCGAGAGCCTTCCCGTGCCGCGCTACGACTTCATCACCGGCAAACGCCAGTGGCACGACAATCCGCTGCGGCTCGACGACCGGTCGGTGCTGATCGTCGAAGGCATCCACGGACTCAACCCGCGCCTCACGCCGAGCATCCCCGACCACATGAAGTTCAAGATC
>ENA-UEQL01002761-UEQL01002761.1-human-gut-metagenome-genome-assembly--contig:-NODE-2761-length-11436-cov-13.076767_pt1 | contig 11436 bp, 10 predicted proteins | sample MGYA00242905_ERZ507926 | MGnify/ENA primary metagenome ERZ507926 (study PRJEB26167, sample SAMN06115531) | human gut metagenome | host: Homo sapiens | place: China:Henan | collected 2015-09-09...
GCGCATAGGTTACGGCAAGATCATCGGGAGCATGGAGATGACCGACAGCATACAACAAGCCACACTCTATGGTAACTACGGAGAGATGTTCCGCGACGGAGAGTACGGCTATGTAACCGACAGTGCGTTGATGGTCGATTGGTCAGACTCGACAGCATACGGCTATATCCACGCTGATACGCTCTATACAGAGGCCATCGCGTATCGCATACAGCACCTTGTAGAGCGAGATAGTATGCTGATTGACAGCGTATTGACCGCCGTGGCACCCGATACGGTATGGCAAGACAGCACCTATAGGCAGATACGCGCTTTTCATAATGTACGCGTCTATCGGGAGGATATGCAGGCGGTATGTGACTCGGTACGATACAACGGAAAAGACTCGATCATGACACTCTACACCGACCCCGTATGCTGGAGCGATGAGAACCAAATATCTGCCGACACCATACATATATATATGCGCAACGGTGTAGTGGACTATGCACACGGTATAGGTAATGCGCTCACCATAAAACAGGAGACGGCTCTCTACTACGACCAGATGGCGGGCAAGGAGATGATTGCTTATATTAGGGAGGGCGAGTTGGCGCAGGTAGATGTAAACGGCAATGCGCTTACGATATTTTTCCCGAAGGATGACGACGGTTCGTTTATCGGTGTGAATACAACACAGTCGAGTTTTGTGAAGGTCTTTTTGGCGAACCAAAAGATACACCATATTCTCTTCACGGCTCAGACGACGGGTGTACTCTATCCGTTGGACCAAGTGCCGAGCGGAACAGACCGCTTAGGCGGGTTCTTTTGGGCAGAGAAAGAACGACCTATTCGCCCTGCCGATGTGTTTGATCACCCCGAGCGCACCCCCCGCCCGACCAATGGTGCGGTAAGCGCCACCGCCACAAAGCCGCAGGATGATAGTGCAGATAAAAGCGAGGAATATACCCCGCACGAACGCTCATCACGCAAACTAAAAAACACGAAATAACCCATTATGTACATGAATATGAAACGCTTTACATTCTCTTTGCTTTTTGCTTTGGTTGCTTGTTCTCTCTTTGCTCAAGATCTGCCGCAGGGCTTTGGTTTTCACATCGGTTTTGCGCAACCCGTACTACGCCTCAACTCGCCCGACACACGCTATAATAACGACTCGTTGGTAAATACGACCGTGTTGAATGGTCTGAAAGTGGGTTTTGTGTATGACGCCACCTATATCAAAGGTTTCGGGTCGAGTATCGGTATCAACTATACCTTTGCACAAGGGCAAAGCAACTGGTATCAAATTAGTGAGTACAAGAGCAGACGCACGCAGAACACTTATCACCAATTAGAGGTGTTTGTAGATTGGCAGTACAAGTTTGAGATTGCGCAATCGACCTATCTGATACTCTACACAGGGCCTTCCGTACAATGCGCCGTAGCGATGAACGAGAAAGTCTTTGAACGCCAATTTGAGGGAGAACCATCAGAAACAGGTCATTACTCGCTTTTTGACTATAAGGATGCAGAATTGAGTCGCGACTTGAACCGCTTTAATGTAACCTGGGGGGTAGGACTTGGCTTCCAGTATCAACGCTATTTCTTGCGTGGCGGATATGATTTCGGACTTGTTAATCCATACAAGCAGAGCAACTTCAACCAAATGGGCTTCGCTAACGACCGCCGTACACGCGGACGACTCGACCAATGGAACATCAAGATAGGTATCTATCTTTGGCAGAAATAATCGGTAACACTACAAATAGTGATAAAAACTGCTCATTAGTATTGTTCGTGTTGCCATATTGCGCATATTGCGATGATAGGGACAATCAGTTGTCGGCTTTGCGCTCTTAATTCTTCATTAACTTCTTAATTTGTTGTTTCGGTGATACCTCGCGAGACATTAGATAGAGTATTTGCCACTGCCAAGATAGAGGAGGTAGTGGGTGATTATGTTACGCTCAAGCGGCGTGGTGCAAACTTGATCGGCCTATGTCCGTTCCACGATGAGAAGACGGGTTCGTTTACCGTCAGTCCGAGCAAGGGCATCTATAAATGCTTTGGCTGCGGTGAAACCGGGCATGTAGTTGATTTTGTAAAGAAAATAGAAGATTGCTCGTTTGTGGAGGCGGTAAAGAAGATTGCCAATAAGTACCACATCGAGATAAAGGAGCGTGAACTGACTGCCGAGGAGCAACAACGCCAAGACGACAGAGAGTCGATGTTTGTTGTCAACGACTTCTGCAATCGCTGGTTTCAGTCGCAACTATGGGGCACGCCCGAAGGGCAGGCGATAGGTTTGGCATACTTTCACGAGCGCGGACTACGCGATGATATTATTCGTAAGTTCCAACTCGGCTATTCGCCGGAGAAAGGCAGTCCGCTTGCGCAAGCCCTCAAGACACAAGGGTTTGATGAGAAATTTATCGTCAATGACCCCGCAGCGGGCGAGAATAAGAGCACGGGTACGGGGGTATGCGGTAAGAGTAGTGAAGACGGGCGGATATACGACCGTTTCCGCGATCGCGTGATGTTTCCCATACATACTCGAATGGGCAGAACTGTGGCGTTTGCGGGGCGTATCATGCGCAAGAAGGAGAATGTAGGCAAGTATGTCAATTCTCCCGGGTCGCTTATCTACTCCAAGACCAACGAACTATACGGGCTGTTTTTTGCCAAAGATGCGATAAAAAAACACGACCGATGCTTTTTGGTAGAAGGGCAGATGGATGTGATTTCCATGCACCAATCGGGCATAGAGAATGTGGTGGCGAGCGGCGGAACGGCACTTACCGAGCAACAAGTAAGACTCATTGACAGATTTACGCATAATATCACTATTTTATACGATGGTGATTCTGCCGGCATTCACGCTGCAGTTCGAGGCGTAGATATGTTTCTGAAGGAAGGATTCAACATTAAGGTAGTGGTTCTCCCCGATGGTGAAGACCCCGATTCGTATGCTCAGCACCATAATGCGTCTGATTTCATAGCCTATATCGAGGAGCATCAAACCGATTTCATCCGCTTCAAAGCAACTCTACTAAGAGACGAGGCTGGCAACGATCCCGAGAAACGAGCCAATATGGTTACAGAAATTACCAAATCAATAGCCGTTATACCGAACGCCATCACGCGACAAGTGTATATTCAAGACTTGGTAAAAAATTTGGCTATCAATGAGCAACTACTCACAACTGAGGTAGCACGCATTAGGCGAGAAAATATACAAGAACTTATCAAAGAACGAGAAAACAAAGAGCGCAGAGCAGTATTTGCTACAGGTGCAGAGCAAACGACATCGGCAAGAAATATACCACAAACAAAAAAGAAAGAGAATAAACTGACGGAGAACTATCGCAACCTATTGCAGTTGATAGTGCGGTATGGCGAGCGACCCCTCTATGCACAAGCCGACGGGACTTTTATTCAAACAGGCGAGTATATATTGTCGCAACTGTCGGCTGACGGTATCAGTGCCCCCAATGCGTTATTCCAAAAGATAGCAGATGAGTACACTGCCCATTGCCACGATGAGAACTTTGTAGCAGAGAACTACTATAAGTTCCACCCCGACAACGAAATCAGTACATTGGCTATCAAACTGATAGCCGACCAATATCAACTGAGCCGTATCTATGCCAAGCAGAGCATTTCGGAGAATGTGGTGCAGGAAGTGGAAGAGACCGATGATGATGCGGATCGACTGCAAGAATTAGTTACGCGTATGTTGCTCGAAATCAAACTGACCATTGTGGAGCAGCGCATCGATGAGGTAGAGCAACAGATGAAGGTAGTGGGCGATTGGGAGCAACAGAAAGCCCTTATTGCCGCATCGGCACAACTGCTCGATGTACGCAATGCGCTCTGTAAGCAATTAGGAAACCGCGTCATCTTATAACCTATACAAATATGCTTTTTTCGGAGATAGTCTATGGTCCGATTCATTCGCGTCGTTTGGGCGTGTCGCTCGGAATGGAAGTGATGCCGTTGCAGCACAAACTCTGCACCTTCGATTGTGTATATTGCGAATGCGGATTTAACAAGCCTGTTTCTCACCCCGTATTGCCGACCCGCGAGGAGGTGAGAGCGGCGTTGGAGCGCAAACTGCAAGCCCTACAAAGCGAGGGTGTTCGCCCCGATGTGATTACTTTCAGCGGTAACGGTGAGCCAACGCTGCACCCCGATTTCTTGGGTATTATCCGTGATACAGTGGGTTTGCGGGACAAGTACTGCCCCGGTGCTAAAGTATCGGTGCTATCCAACTCCACCCAACTCGGCAGAGAGGATGTAGTAGAGGCTCTGCGGCTGTGTGATAACCGTATTATGAAACTCGACTCAGCCATAGACGAGACGATGCGGCGTATTGACCAGCCTGTAAATCAAGCACTTACAGTAGAGCAGATAGAGCAGTACCTATTGCAGTTTGAGGGCGATTTTATTCTTCAGACCTGTTTCTTGCGTGGAGAGCATTTGGGTAAGCCTATCGACAACACGACGCCCAAGGAAGTGGCGGCGTGGTATGAGGCCGTGGAGCGACTGCACCCGCGGGAGGTGATGATATATGTGATTGATCGTGCAACACCCGTGCCGACACTTGAGAAGATAGCACGACAGGAAATGGAGGCTATCGCTGCGCCGCTGATAGAGAAAGGGTATCATGTGATTATCTCTGCATAGGCCGTGTTTTTGCCTTTGTAGTAAAGCAGATTATCCGCGATTTATTTATCTGATTACTAACCACTTACCCATCTGATTATTCACTACTTGCCGTGAAAGTATTGGTTGCTCCGCTCAACTGGGGATTGGGTCACGCGTCCCGCTGTATCCCTCTCATTCGGCACTATCTTGTCCAAGGGGACGAGGTGGTGTTGGGCGGTGACGGCGAGAGTCTGTTGCTACTGCGCCGCCACTTCCCTACCCTGCGCGTGTTGCCACTCGGGGCGTTGCGCTTGATGTACTCTAAGCGCGACAGCCAAGTATGGGCTATGGTACGAGCACTGCCGAAGATAGTGGGATTCTCGGTGCAAGACCATCGGTTGCTGCGGCGATATGAGGCGGAAGAGAAATTCGATTTGGTTATCTCTGACAACCGTTTCGGGCTTTGGACATCGGGCACTCGCTGCGTGTATATCACTCACCAACTGCGCATTTTCCTGCCTCAGCGTTGGCGGTGGTTGGAGCCGTTGGCTAGGTACCTTCATCGGGCGGTGTATCGGCACTATGATGAGGTATGGGTGCCCGACAGGGAGCAAGACGGGCTGAGCGGCGACCTGAGTCATCATCTGCCGAGCGACACGCGTGTGCGCTATATCGGCACTTTGTCGCGCTTTGAGGGCTGTGCCGAAATGCATATCGACAGCCGTTTTAGCGGCTATGATGTAGTGGCGGTGCTGAGCGGATTGGAGCCTCAGCGCACTATGCTGGAAGAGAGGATTATCCGCCGATATGCCCGGTCGGCAGAGCGGGTGTTGATCGTGCAGGGGCAGGTCGGCAAAGCAGCAACTTGCCTTTCGCATACGAATATCACGATAGTACCGCACCTGAATGACACGGATATGGCAGCGGCTCTGCTCTCTGCTAAGCATATCATTGCCCGCTCGGGCTATTCTACGATTATGGATCTACATGCACTCGGCGTGCTGTCTCGTGCGGAGTTGATACCTACCCCCGGGCAGCCGGAGCAAGAATACTTAAGTCAATGCATAATGAAGAATGAAGAATGAACCTCTCCAAGCCCCTCCATAGGAGGGGAAGTGCGGGACGGGGACTGAGGAAACATATAATTGCCATATAAAAAGACATTGCGCTGTAGGGACAAGAAAACATATAATTACCATGTAATTAGACATTAATTTCGTTCTATCCATGTTGAGCACTTTCTTCCATAAATACTCTATGTTCTCCATTAATTGCCATTTAAAGAGCCATTAAAACTATTTCCTTTGTACCGAATGCTTGGTGGGGAGAGATTGCTGCTGCGCAGGCTTTAGTTCGACATTTTGTTTGCGATTTGCCGTTCTGAGTATCAAAATGGTATTAGCGAAGTGTGCGTTAGGTCTCGATTAGGTCTCGACAAGGTTTCGACAAAAACGGCTTATGGTCTGTTTGACAAAAAGAAAGCAGAACGGCGTTTTTGCTTACATATAACACTATCTACCAAACTATATGGTGCGTACTACTATACTATCGCTATACGCTACGCATTATCTATATGCACTATACGCCATACAGCATACGAAACACATGCGGTGCAGTCTCGGCATTTTGGAAGTGGATGTTTGATTGCAGAAATAACGAAATATGCAGAAAACACATACGAAGATGAACTATTTGCTGTATTTATGCAGGAAATATGCAGAATGTTTGCACGAGTCAAAAATAAGTACTATATTTGTATTCTAAAAATAAAGCCTAATGAAAACAAGCCGATTATTGTATATGGTATGTCTGCTATTGCTGCTGCCGACAGTAGCGATGGCGGATGTGTCGCCTGAGACCTTGGCGAAGCGTGCCAAGCGCAAGAACCTGACCATCAAGGAATGGAACACGGATGCCAAAGCGAAGACGCGCTGGTTGGACCATGTAACGGTGTATGACTCGCTGGGACGCAAGGTGGAGGAAACGGAGTATGCCACTTATGGGCAGGTGCAGCGCGTTACGACAGAATACAACGAGGAAGGGTTTGTGTCGCGCGAGGTGGTGTACAACGACAAAGACAAGCCTGTGCGCATTCGCAAATATGAATACAACGCCAACGGCACAAAGAAGAAACAATACAACTATCTGCCCAACGGCAAACTGTATTCGGTGAAGGTGTTTGAGTATGCCTTTAGCGACGATTGACGGAGGAGGATTGGTGGAATAACAGCGGTGTATGCTTGAAGTGATAATGGGTGATATGTCGGGAATCTCGCTGAGTGAGATGTCGGGCGTTAAACTGATGAATCGTATTGATACGAAGTTTGTTGCCCCTGCTACGCTACTGCCCGAGATATTGCGTTTGGCAACGGTGGACTACTATATACAAGACCTTGACGGGAAGCGGCTGACGGCTTATGACACGCTCTACTACGACACGCCCGACCTGCAGATGTATCTATGGCACCACAACAGACATCTGCGGCGGCAGAAGATACGGATACGCACCTATATCGACTCGGGGATGAGGTTCTTGGAAGTGAAGAACAAGACGAACACGGGGCGAACGAAGAAAAAGCGTATTGAGGTGAATAACAACGACATACACGGCATAGACGAGGCTGTAACAGAGTGGTTGAGCGGTCGGTCGTGGTATGATGTAGCGACCTTGACACCGCAGTTGCACACCCGCTTTGAGCGTATCACCCTGGTGAACAAAGCCAAGACAGAGCGGCTGACGATTGATACCCGGTTGCGATGGGAGAATGTGCAGACGAAGCGGAAAGCCGAGTTGGGCGACTTGGTGGTGATAGAACTGAAAAGGGACGGGAACTGCCCCTCGGAGATGCTCGATATCTTGCGGCAACTGCGTATTAAGCCGACGAAGATGAGCAAGTACTGCATAGGCATTGCGCTGACCAACGCGGAGGTGAAGAACAACCGCTTCCGCCCGAAGTTGCGGCTATTAGACAAAATGAAACAAACAACCAAACAACCAACCAACGAATAAACAGAATATGGACGGACTAATGGATATGAATACAGCCGGGCAAGTGGCCGACAGCGTAGCAGAGGCGATGGAGTTTGACCCCTCTATTGCCGCGGAGTTTCAAGTGCCGATGCAGACACTCAAGACCTTCTTGGGGGTGCCGTTGTTTGACGGCAGCAGCATACTGAACATACTGGTGCGGTTTGTGCTAAACTTCGCCGTGGCGTGGATATTGGTGCATTTCCTCTACTACAAGAAGTCGAAGCGAATGGACTATTATGTTACCTTTATGCTGTTCTCTTCGACGATGTTTCTGCTGCTTTGTATGCTCGACAATGTGAAACTGCAGATAGGTTTTGCGTTAGGTCTATTCGCCATCTTCGGAATGATACGCTACCGCACGGAGACGGTGCCGATACGCGAGATGACCTACTTGTTTGTGCTGATAGGGTTGAGCGTCATCAACGGATTAGCGATGTCGGTGAGTTGGTCGGACTTGTTGCTGGTGAACATACTGCTGCTCGGCGTAGCCGCTTTCTTTGAGAATTGGCGCGGACTGAGCCACCGCTCGCAGAAGATAGTGCTATACGAGAAGATAGAAAACATCGTGCCGGAGCGTCAGGCGGAACTGAAAGCCGACCTGGAGAAGCGACTCGGGCGACCGATAGAGTCGTTTGAGGTAGGGCATGTAGATTTCTTGCGCGATGTGGCGTATATCAAGGTATATTATATGCTCCGCAAGGGCGAAACCAACACGATAGACTCACAAGTGAAACCACGATAAAAAGGAGGATGTATGGATAAGAAACGACTGATATACATAGTGTTAGGTGTGTGCATAGCATTGCCGACAGCGTTGCAGGCGCAGGAGATAGTGAGCAACGAGACGACCCGAGAGCAGGTGGCAGAGATGCGTGTGAATGCGGGCTATCACCAATCGTTCAACTACGGTATGGGGCTGTCGATAGAGGAGGAAGTGCGTGCGTGCTTAGGTGGCACTTCGCCTGCCGCTTTCTCGCGGGCATACACCACGGTAGCGTTTGACTATGAGCCGATTGAGTACCTAAACTTAGAGGCGGGATACACGCTGAAGATCTACGGTAACAAGGGGTGGAACGACCCGAAAGAGTATATACGACACAGGGCGTTTGTGAGTGCGACGGGGCAGGTAAAGATCGACCGTTGGAAACTGTCGTTGCGAGAGCGGCTGCTGGTGGACTGCAGAACCGACTCGGTGAACCCAGACGAGAAGAACGCCGTTGACCTGAGTATGCGACACCGCCTGCAAGCCACCTATTCGATGTTCTCGAAGCCGCTGAAGTTCCATATAGGCATAGAGTTTGCCAATACGCTCAATGCGCCTACGGAATATCTAAACGCCTGTAGCACAACGCAATACGGACAGTATCTGAGCCATATACGCCCCGAAGTGGGGATGCGCTGGCGGATAGACAAACGCAACAGTATAGCACTGACCTACCGCTTTGACTATGGGTACAAACGCGACTTGAACATCAAGCGCAAGTCGGGTAATATGGAACTGACCAACGCTTATCAATATAATCATCTGATTATACTGTCGTATCGTTTTAATAACTGATTTATATAGCGGATAGATAGTGCTTATTGACACAATCGCCCGTTTTTACCGAATTGTGTCAATAACTAAAAGTAGAACTATGCTAATATCTCGTCCATACTATTTAGATCAGTTGGTTGCTCTAAAGGATCAGCATCTGATAAAAGTGATAACGGGTATCCGTCGTTGCGGTAAATCTACACTAATGTCTGCATATCAAGAGTTGCTTTTGGGTATGGGTATCAGTAGTGAACAAATAGTATCGGTTAACTTTGAGGAACGCCGGCATAGTGAATATACTCGTTGGCAAGATGCGTATGATGCTATTGCTTTACATATAAGCAAACCACTCACATACTACATATTCTTAGACGAGGTACAGCAAGTTCCTCAGTTTGAGCATTTAGTTGATGCTTTGTTTGTGTTGAAAAATGTAGATTTGTATGTTACGGGGTCAAATGCATATTTATTGTCAAGTGAATTAGCGACATTGTTGTCAGGTCGGTATGTACCTATTCATTTGCACCCGTTCTCTTTTGCAGAGTATGTGTCTGCAAAAATTGTGCTGACCTCACTTGCCGGTACATCACCGCCCAACGCACCCCAAAACCACAACCCCAACCTACTCAACAGCCACCGGAAACCCAACCAACACCCAAACCGACCTCAAAACCGGACACTCCCTCAATCCCCACACAGATGTCTCTCTTTTGAAACAAATATATTTCTCAAAAAGGCTGCTTGATAGCATTGTCAGGCAGCCTTTTTAGTATTGCATCAAATGTGGTAAGGCATATTTTTTGGCACAAATGTTTATTATATAAGCAAAAAGTTGTATCTTTGCAGGCGAAAAGGATATATACTATGTTAAGCATGGATACATATATGCGAGGTATGGGTGGCTGTCGCTTGGGGCGTATGGCAATCTGTATGGCGGCATGTAGTGCGAAAGCGGCAGTGGAATACTGTGTGCGTAATGTGCTGTGTATCAGTGGATTTACCCCCCCCATCGGCATACGCAAAGGCTGCGAAAAGCAGGATAAACCATGCTTTGTCATCTATAAAAAAGACGAAACGTATGTTGTCTATAACAGCGTCTGTCGAGCATATTGTGCCTGACAGACGCTGCTGCATATAGGGATAATGTATAATCAAAAACAATATCTAACCAACTAAACAATAATTTGTTATGAAGAAATTTCTACTCAGTATGGCACTCGTAGCCATCGCAGGCGCAGGCACACAGGCAAGCGCACAAACGGCTCCCGCCAACGCTATCAACGGCAAGTTTTCGGTAGCAGCGGACAAGCAAGTCTATTTCTCGCAAGGCAACTTGCAGTACACCCAATCGACCGCCACATGGGCGTTTGCCGAACACCAATACGATATGATAGGGACTGATAATGTAACAGGTGGCACCGTGTCTCACGATGCTAGGAAAGGTGATGAAGTATCCGATGAGGCATTGGCTGACAAGATAGACTTGTTCGGCTGGAGCGGCAGTACGGCTGCGGTACAATGGGGTGTGGGAATATCCGGTAATGCTGCCGACTACTCCGGCGACTTTGTGGATTGGGGTAGCAACACTATCGGCACGGATGCCCCCGACACATGGCGTACATTGACCAGAGATGAGTGGAAGTATGTGCTATCCAAACGCCCAGATGCATACACGAAAAGGGGTGTGGCACGTATCAACCTGAGTAGCGACGGCACCGTGTATGCCAATGGGCTGATTCTGCTGCCCGACACATGGACGGCTCCCGCAGGTATAACCTTCAAGAGTGGTGTGGCAAGTGAACAAAGCGTACAAGCATACGCAGATTATCAGACCTTTACGCTTTCCGAATGGCAACAATTGGAGTCCGCCGGGGCTGTGTTTTTACCTGCTGCGGGTATGCGCAGTACAACACAAGTACTATATGTACATCACAACGTGACTTTGTGGACTGCCACATACGATGATGCCACATACGTAGGTCAGGTGTACGCTGACTCGGAGTCAATAGGCACGTATCTTAGTGAGCGTTATTATGGAAAAACAGTCCGCTTGGTACAAGATGTGAAGGCTGTCGGCACCGGCATAGCGGAGGCGGATGTTACGGGCAATGTGGAAACCCGCAAAGTGCTGCGCGACGGACAAATACTCATCCAACGCGGCGACCAAACCTACACCGTGATGGGAACAACCTCCAAATAAAGAGGAACCTCCATAATTCTCCCAAAACAAGGGGCTGCC
>ENA-UEQL01002765-UEQL01002765.1-human-gut-metagenome-genome-assembly--contig:-NODE-2765-length-11412-cov-4.465902_pt1 | contig 11412 bp, 8 predicted proteins | sample MGYA00242905_ERZ507926 | MGnify/ENA primary metagenome ERZ507926 (study PRJEB26167, sample SAMN06115531) | human gut metagenome | host: Homo sapiens | place: China:Henan | collected 2015-09-09 | study...
ATCGGGCTCAACGTCCTCTTCCTCGTCGGCCTGCGCATGGGCATCACGGGCTATGTGCTCTCGGTCGCGCTGGCGGATCTGGCGTGCACGCTGTTTCTGGTCGTGCGCGAGCGGCTCTGGCGGCAGCTGATGCTGCGTCCCGGCTGGGCAGCCGCGCGGGAGATGCTGGCCTACAGCATCCCCATGATCCCGACGACGGTGTTCTGGTGGATCACGAGCGTGTCCGACCGCTATATGGTCACGGCCTACCTCGGCGTGGACGCCAACGGTATTTACGCCGTGTCCTACAAGATGCCGACGATCCTGTCGCTCGTGTCGGGCATTTTCATGGAGGCGTGGCAGTTTTCCGCTGTGTCCGAGGCACAGGGCAGCCGGCGCGAGCACATCCGCTTCTTCTCGAAGGTCTGGTGCTCGTTCCAGTCGGTGATGTTCCTCGCCGGCGCGTGCATCATCGCCTTCGCCGTGCCGGAGATCCATGTGCTCACGACCGAGCAGTATTACGGCGCATGGCTGTATGTGCCGGTGCTCGGCATGGCCATGGTCTTTTCCGCGTTCGTGAGCTACCTCGGCAGCGTCTACATGGTCGAAAAGCGCAGCAAGCGCACGTTCGTCACATCCATGATCGGCGCGCTGCTCAACATCGCGCTCAACTTCCTGCTCATCCCGTCGAAGCTCGGCGTGCAGGGCGCGGCCATTGCCACGTGTGTGAGCTATTTTGTCGTGTTTGTCATCCGGGCGGTGGATGCGCGCAAGTTCATCCCGTTCCGGTTTTACGTTGTCGGCGTCACGGAAAACTGCATCCTGCTGACGGTGCAGACGCTCTTCATCGTCCTGCAGCTTCCGGGCTGGAAGATCGCGCAGGCAGTGTGCATTTTGCTGCTGCTCCTGCTCAACCGCAAGCCGCTTCTGGACGGCGCGGGCAAGATCGTCCGCTTCCGCCGCTGACGCAACTTTTTGGAGGATTTGTAATTTGAAGATTTGGAACAGCCTGTTTGGGAAGATCGTCATGACCTTTCTCATCTCCATGGTGCCGGTGCTCGAGCTGCGCGGCGCGATCCCGATCGGTGTGGCGCACGGGCTGGATTACCGCGCCGCCATCGCGGTGTCCATCGTCGGCAACCTCGTGCCGGTGCCGTTCATCGTACTCTTCATCCGCAAGATCTTTGCCTGGCTGCGCACGAAGAGCGAGCGGCTCAACGGCTTTGTCACGCGCATGGAGCAGCGCGCGCTCAAAAAGTCGGACACCGTGCGCCGCGCGCGCTTCTGGGGCCTGTTTCTCTTCGTGGCCATCCCGCTGCCGGGCACCGGCGCGTGTACGGGCTCGCTCATCGCGGCTGGAGATTCGCGTCAGGGAGGCCTTCCCGCCGATCGCGCTCGGCTTCGTCACGGCCGGCATCATCGTCGCCGTTGTGACGTATGGCGCGGCGTCGCTGCTGTTTTAGCTCCAACGAGGACCGCTCTGCCGGGCCTTATCGAGAGAGATCACAGCGCACTGCGGCACACAAAAAAATCCCGCTGTCCGATGGGACAGCGGGATTTTTCTGTTTTTCTGTACGGTTTACTCGGCAAACGCTTTTTCCAGCGCCTCGAGCTCCTCGCGCAGCTCGTGCGGCAGCTTGTCGCCGAACTGCTCGAAGTATTCGCGGATGCCCGCGCAGTTTTCGCGCCAGCTCTTCGCGTCGAGCGTCAGCAGCTCCTTGAGCGTCTCGACCGTCACGCCGCTGCCGTCGAGGTTGATGTCCTCGGGCTTCGGCTCGTAGCCGATGACCGTCTCGTCCGCGCCCACTTCGTCAAAGCAGCGCTTGAGGATCCACTCGAGCACGCGCAGGTTGTCGCCGAAGCCCGGCCACAGGAAGCGGCCGTTGTCGTCCGTGCGGAACCAGTTGACGTTGAAGATCTTCGGCGGCTTGGGGATCTTCTTTCCCATGTCGAGCCAGTGCTGCCAGTAGTCGCCCATGTGGTAGCCGCAGAACGGCAGCATCGCCATCGGGTCGCGGCGCACGACGCCGACGCGGCCCGTCGCCGCGGCGGTGGTCTCCGACGCCATGATTGAGCCGATAAACACGCCGTGCTGCCAGTTGAAGGACTGGTAAACGAGCGGCGCGGTCTTCGCGCGGCGGCCGCCAAAGACAATGGCGCTGATGGGCACGCCCTCGGGATTGTCAAACTCGGGGCTCAGGCAGGGGCAGTTGCGCGCGGGCGCGGTGAAGCGGCTGTTGGGGTGTGCAGCCTTTTCAGGGCTCTGCGGCGTCCAGGGACGGCCGCGCCAGTCGATGGCGCGCGCGGGCGGCGTCTTGTTGAGTCCCTCCCACCAGACGGTGTTGTCGCTGAGGTCAAGCGCGACGTTCGTGAAGATCGTGTCCTTGTGCGTAGAGATGAGCGCGTTGGGGTTCGACTTCATGGATGTGCCGGGCGCAACGCCGAAAAAGCCGTTTTCGGGGTTCACGGCCCAGAGTCTGCCGTCCTTGCCGACGCGCAGCCACGCGATATCGTCGCCCACGCACCAGACGCGCCAGCCCCACCGCTGCAGGCCCTCGGGCGGGATGAGCATGGCGAGGTTCGTCTTGCCGCAGGCGGAAGGGAAGGCGGCGGAGATGTACTTGATCTCGCCGCGCGGGTTCTGGATGCCGAGGATCAGCATGTGCTCGGCCATCCAGCCCTCCTGACGGCCGAGGTTCGAGGCGATGCGCAGCGCGAAGCACTTCTTGCCCTGAAGCACGTTTCCGCCATAGTTCGAGTTCATCGAGATGATCGTATTGTCCTGCGGGAAGTGGACGATGTACTTGTTGTCCTTGTCGAGATTGCACTGGCAGTGCAGGCCCTTGATAAAGCCCTCATCGTCGCCGAGCGCGTCACACACGGCCTTGCCGATGCGGGTCATGATGTGCATGTTGAGCACGACGTAAATGGAGTCGGTCAGTTCAAAGCCGTATTTGGCGAACGGAGAGCCAATGATGGACATGGAGTACGGGATGATGTACATGGTGCGGCCCTTATAGGCACCGTCGGCCAGAGCGTACATTCTTTCGTACATTTCCTTGGGCTCTACCCAGTGGTTCGTGGGGCCTGCGTCCTCTTCCTTTTCACAGCAGATGAACGTGCGGTCCTCCACGCGCGCCACGTCGTCGGGGTCGGTGCGGTGCAGGTAGCATCCCGGGAGCTTGTCCGGGTTGAGCTTGATGAGGATGCCCTCCTTGACGGCCTGCTCGCGCAGCGCGTCGAGCTGTTCCTCTTCCCCCGTGATCCAGACAATCTTGTCCGGCTTGGTGATGGCGGTCATTTCGTCGATCCACGACAAAACGGCCTTGTTGTTCGTCAAATTCGTCATTTGTTCTTTCCCTCGTAGCATGTTCACGGTGTAATGAAAAAGAAAAATTTTGCACCGCGTCTTGTGTGGTGTGCTGTGCCGTTTTGGGGCGGCAGGGAGCTAACCGATGCACAGGAAAAATGGCTGCTATTGAGTTTGACTCCTTTCTGCCGAAAATTGTAGCAGAATGTCTTATCAATAGCAACCATATGGTTTATCAATTTTTTAAATAGATGCTTCTGTGCTGTCACAGTAATGCGGCGATCTCGGCGGACAGCACGGCAAATTCACTGAGCCCCAGCCGCTCGCCGCGGATGTTGGCCTCTAAACCGCAGGACGTGACCGCCTGCGTGATCTGCTCTTTTGTGAGCTGGCTGCCGAACGCCGTCATCAGGCTGTTGACGAGCGTCTTGCGCCGCAGGGCGAACCCGGCGTACACCACACGGAAGAAGAACTTCTCGTCCTCGACCTCGACCGGAGGCTCCCTGCGCACGACGGCGCGCAGCACGGCGGACGTGACCTTCGGCTGCGGCTCGAAGCACTCGCGCGGCACGGCGAACAACAGCTCCGGCTCGGTGTAATACTGCATGAAGACGGAGAACGCGCCGTAGGCGCTCGTGCCCGGCGCGGCGCAGAGGCGCTCGGCGACCTCCTTCTGCACGAGCACCGTGATGCTCTCAAAGCACTTCGACTCGATGAGCGCGGTAATGGCGGGCGTCGTGATGTTGTAGGGCAGGTTCGCGCACACGATGGGCGTGAGGCCTGCGAATTTTTCACGCACAAGCGCAGGGATATCGGTTTTCAAAATATCGGCGGACACGACCTCGAAGTTGTCAAAGCGCGCCATGGTCTCGTCCAGGATCGGCAGCAGCGTCTTGTCAAGCTCCACGGCCACCACCTTGCCCGCGCGCTCGCAGAGCTCGTGGCTCAGTGCGCCGATGCCAGGGCCGATCTCGAGCACGCCGTTCTGCTCGTTTGCGCGCGAGCTCTCGGCGATCTCATAGGGGATGGCGGGGTCGATCAAAAAATTCTGCCCCATGGACTTGGAAAAATGAAAACCGTGGCGCTTTAAGAGCGCCTCGATGGCAGCTTTGTCATTGCGTTCCATAGCGTGGTTCCTTTCTGCGCGCTGGGCGTAAAAAATTGTAAAATGATTCTACCATATTTTGCGCAAAAGAGTAGTAAAAATTTTTCCCGTGTGATAAAATGCAGAAATCTCAGAAAAAGAGGGAGACTTTCATGGAGCTCACACCGCAAATTCTGATCGTTGTTCTGCCGCTCATCTTTCTTGGCGGCTTTGTCGACTCCGTCGCCGGCGGCGGCGGACTTATCACGCTTCCCGCCTATCTGATGGCCGGTATCCCCGCGCATCTTGCAATGGGGACAAACAAGGTCGTCAATGGCACCGGCACGGCGCTCGCCTCGTTCAAATACTTTCGCGGCGGCAAGGTCCTGCTGCGTCCCGCCATCGTCTCGGGGATCGGCGCGCTGCTCGGCGCGGCCATCGGCACAAAGATCGCTCTGCTCATCAACGAGGACATTCTGAAGATCATGATGCTCGTCGCACTGCCCTGCGCGGCGATCCTGCTGATGCTCAAAAAGGACTTCGGCAAGGAAAATGACGCACCCGCGCGCGAGTACACGCCGCAGCAGGAGCTGACGCGCGCCGCGCTCATCGGTTTGGGTCTTGGCTGCTATGACGGGCTCATCGGCCCGGGCACGGGCACGTTTATGATCATGGCGTTTACGATGGCACTTTCGATGGACCTCCTCACAGCGTCGGGCTGCGCGAAGATCGCAAACCTCTGCTCCAACGTCGCCTCGGCGGTGCTGTTCATCTTCAGCGGCAAGGTCTGGTGGCTGCTGGCGCTCCCCGCGGCGGCCTGCAATATGCTGGGCGCCTACTGCGGCGCGCGCTACGCCATGAAGGGTGGCAGCAAGCGCGTGCGCGGCATGATCTTTGTCGTGCTGGGGCTTCTCTTCATCAAGATGGGCTACGAGCTGCTGTTCTGAAAAGACGAATTCTATATAAAAAAGCGGACAGTCAAGGCTGTCCGCTTTTTTCAGTTCTTCAGGCTGTGCAGCGGCGCGGGAATTCTGCCGCCGCGCGCAATGAACTCCGCGCTCGAATAAGGGTGGACCGCCTGCACCGGTGCCGAGCCGAGAAGTCCGCCGAACTCCACCGTGTCGCCCACCTTACAGCCAGGCGCAGGGATGACGCGCACCGCAGTCGTCTTCGTGTTGACCATGCCGATGGCCGCCTCATCGGCGATGATGGCAGCAATGGTCTCTGCGCTCGTGTCGCCCGGAAGCGCGATCATGTCAAGTCCTACGGAGCACACGCAGGTCATCGCCTCCAGCTTGTCGAGCGTCAGCGCGCCGGACGACGCCGCGGCGATCATGCCCTCGTCCTCGCTGACGGGGATAAATGCGCCGGATAAGCCGCCCACCGAGGAGGACGCCATCACGCCGCCTTTTTTCACCGCGTCGTTGAGCAGGGCGAGCGCGGCGGTCGTACCGTGCGTGCCGCAGACCTCAAGCCCCATTTCCTCCAGAATGCGGGCCACGCTGTCGCCGACGGCGGGCGTGGGCGCAAGGGAAAGATCGACAATGCCAAACGGCGTATCGAGCCTGCGGCTCGCCTCCTGCGCGACGAGCTGACCCATGCGCGTGATGCGGAACGCCGTTTTCTTCACGGTCTCCGCCACCACGTCGAACGGCTGGCCCTTGACGCTTTGCAGCGCGTGATACACAACGCCCGGCCCGGAAACGCCGACATTGATCACTTTCTCCGGCTCGCCCACGCCGTGGAACGCGCCCGCCATGAAGGGGTTATCCTCTACCGCATTGCAGAAGATCACAAGCTTGGCGCAGCCAAAGCCGCCCTGCTTTTCCGTGAGCGCCGCCGTCTTTTTCACCGTCTGCCCCATCAGGGCGACAGCATCCATGTTGATTCCCGCCTTGGACGAGCCGACGTTGACTGATGAGCACACAAGGTCCGTACAGGCCAGCGCCTCGGGGATCGCAGCGATCAGCTTCCGGTCGGCGTCCGTCATGCCCTTTTGCACAAGCGCCGAAAAACCGCCAATAAAGTTAACACCGACATTTTTGGCCGCGCGGTCAAGCGCCTTGGCAAACGGGACATAGTCTTCCGTCTCCGACGCGGCGGCGACCAGCGCGATGGGTGTGACGGAAACCCGCTTATTGACGATGGGAATGCCGAATTCCCGCTCGATCTCTTCTCCCGTTGCGACCAGGCGCTCTGCATAGCGGCTGATCCTGTCGTAGATCTTTTCACACGCACGCTCTGCGCTTCTGTCCGCGCAGGAGAGGAGCGAGATGCCCATCGTGATCGTGCGGATATCCAGGTGCTGCTGGTCGATCATACGGATCGTTTCCAGAATATCATTGCGGCTTAGCATGATTCTTTCCCTCCCCGCTCAGATCTTGTGCATTGCGTTGAAGATGTCCTCCCGCTGCATGCGGATCGCAATGTCCATCTCCGCGCCGAGGGCGCTCAGCTTTTCCGTCAGTTCCGTAAAAGAGAGCGAACAATTTTCGAGATCCGCCAGCATGACCATGGTGAAATTTTCCTGCAAAATCGTCTGGCTGATATCCAGAACGTTCACGTTCCACTTTGCCAGCAGTGAGCTGACGCCCGCGATAATACCGACCTGATCTTTCCCCAGTACCGTGATAATGGCTTTCATCCTGTGTTCTCCTTTCGGTTTCTGCCGGTAATTGTATCACATCACCGCAATAAAGTAAATGTTCCGGATGCGCAACATACGCATCCGGAACATACATTTATCGTACTATTCGACAAACCGCCCCGCTCAGTCGAGGAAGTAGACCGTCGAGTTCTTCTGGCGGCCGAACTGCTTGCACTCCTGATAGGAATTCATATAGAGGTCGATCGCCGCGCCGCGCACGCCGGTGTCCTCAGCCACAGCGTTGCCGTAGGTGTAGCCCGACGAGCCGACGATGAACATCTCGGTACCGAGGGGAATGACCTTCCTATCCACTGCGACGGTGCCGACGTGGACCGTCGTGCCCGTGGCCGTTCTGGTACCCACGCCGCCGTAGCCCGCGGTATAGGCCGTGCAGGTGACCTTCATCGAGCCGGAGAAGTGGACGGAATCGCCGGACTTCATCAGAAGATAGCCGCTGCCGTCGCTCTCGGTGACAACGGACTTGACCGTGTCGCCGCTCTGCGCCTTGTCGACGAGCGTGCCGGTGTAGGTGATCTCCGCGACGGAGGTGTCGTTCTTCTCCTCCACCGCCTGGCGGGAGACAAACTGGCCGTCGGCATACACGACCTCATAAACGATGTCGCGCGTGCCGTCGATGCCCTGCTGGACGATCTGCGTCTCGCCCTTGGGGATGCGGTACGACGTGGAGGTCAGCGTGGTGTGGGGAGCCGCCTCGGTGGCGGTCTCATAGTAGGTGAAGTCAGAGGCAACGGTGATCTCGACCTCTTCCTCCGTGACGTCGACCAGCACCATCTCAAGCGGGCTGACCGAGATCTGCAAACGGCGCAGCAGCTCGCTGACGCGCTCGCCGTTTCTTGTGGTGGCGTACTCGATATCGTCGCCGTGTGTCACCGTCACCTTTTCACCGGCAGGGAGCGTGACCTCCGCGTCACCGCTCTGCGCGCCGGCGACAATGACGCGCTCCTGCGGGATGTCCGTCGTGCCGTCGAGCACGCTGACCGTATCGCCGTCGGCGATGAGGTACAGCGCGTCCGCGCGCAGCTCGGGCGAACTGTTCAGCAGCATCACAGCCGCGAAGAGCAGAAAGAACATCGCTCTGCGGCAGCGCTGGGCTGTGAACAAATTTTTCAAAAACTTCTGCATGGGATACTCCTTTTTTCGCGGCGTGAGCCGCCGCAGCTTCGCGCAGCTGAGGAAGTGCGCTGCGTCCGGAAAAGATTACAAAATGTAACTTTTCCAAAACTTGCTGGCAGTATACCGCCTGAAAAAGGATTTGTCAAGTTTCCGCTGTTTGTTCGCCAAAAGTTCTGTATTTTATAAAATTTTCGATATTTTTCTTATTTTCATCTTCTAAAAGTTGCGATTTAAGTCATCGAATTCGTGTTTTTCTCGATTTATGTAAACCATCGTCACCCCTCTCCGCCGCCTCGCCGCCATCTCGGCATCGAAGAGGCGGCGCACCTGCCGACGCTCTTTGTCCCGTCCGAGCGGGCAAAAAACTCTTGGGAGCAGGCCGGGTGTGTCCCGCTCCCGCCCCGCAAGGCGGCAAAAACGCGGAAAGCCCTGCAAACACTGGCTTTTTTGCTTCTCCGCCGCACGCTCTATCCCCTTGGACAGCAAAGGAACGCCCCCTGCGCCCTTTCCGGGCGCAGGGGACGAAAAGCCGCCTCAACAGCGTGCCGCGATGCCAAAATATGCAAGTTTGACTTTTTGAAAATTCATTTATTGAAATTCATTTATGTCAACCTGATTTTTTGATTTTTGTTGGCAAAGGTCACAAAAATTGCGCTTCTTTTTCGCTTTTCCCGTCAAATGGGCGATCGCAGTGGAAGTTACATTTCATCCTTTTTTTCGTCCGTTTCCCCGTGAAAATGAAGGTAAACGGACGCCGCGGCGTCTTTCGGCAGCACACGTTCGAGGGCGAAAATGTCCGCCTCCCGAATCGCCCTGACGCTCTTGAATGTCTTGAGCAGCGCCTGAGCGCGCACCTTGCCGACGCCCGGAATCCCGTCGAGCGCCGAGCGAGTCGAGGACTTCGAATGGCTCTCGTGGTGGAACGTGATGGCAAAGCGGTGCGTCTCCTCCTGGATCTGACCGATCAGGGCGAAGACGTTCGGCGCGGCGTGCAGGTCGATCTCGCGGCCCTGCGCGGTGACGAGCGCGCGCGTGCGGTGGCGGTCGTCCTTGACCATGCCGAAGATCGGCACGTGCACGTGCATCTGCGCACACACGCGCTCGGCGACGCCCGCGTGCGTGATGCCGCCGTCGATGAGCATGACGTCCGGCAGGGGGCTGAATTTCTCGTCCCCGTCCAGATAGCGCTGGATGCGGCGCGTAAGCACCTCCTCCATGGACGCGTAGTCGTCCGGGTGGGCCGACAGGCTCTTGATCTTGAATCTCCGGTAGGCGCTCTTCTTGGGCTTTGCGCCCTCATAGACGACCATCGATGCAACGATGTCGCTCGCGCCGGTGTTCGAGATATCGTAGGACTCCATGCGCCCGGGCGGCTCGGGGAGCGAGAGCATCCCCGCAAGCTGCGTCAGCGTGCGGTTCTCGCGCTCCTGCGCGGTCGTCACGCGCTCGACGTCCTCGCGCGCGTTGCGCTGCGCCATGGCAAGGAGCTCCGCCTTCTCGCCCCGCTGGGGGACGTGGAGCGTCACCTTGCGGCCCGCGCGCTCGGTCAGGATCTGTGCGAGTTCGGCTGCGCCCTCGATCTCGCAGGGCAGCAAAATTTCGCGCGGCAGCACGCTCTTATTGAGGTAATACTGCGGCAGCAATGCAGACAGGATCATCTGCTCGCTCTCGTCCTGCGGCGCGGCGAAGAGGTTCAGGTCTCGACCCGTCACGCTGCCGTCCTCGATGTGCAGCACGGCGCTGCCGCACTTGAGCGCGCCGCGGTAAACGCCCCAGATATCGGTGTCGGCGCAGATGCCGGCGATGACCTTCTGCCGCTTGCCCAGCACCTCGATGGCGCGGATGCGGTCGCGCAGTGCCGCCGCCTGCTCAAAGTGCAGCGCCGCAGCCTCCTGCTCCATCTCCTCGCGCAGCGCGCGCGTTAAGCGACGGTAGTGGCCGTTCAGCAGCTCTTCGGCCTGCCCAATGCGGCGCATGTACTCGTCCTCATCCGGCGTGCCGCGGCAGAACGCGTCGCAGCGCCCCATGTGATGGTTGAGGCAGGGCCGCTCCTTTCCAATGTCGCGCGGGAATTTGCGGCTGCACGTCGGCAGGCGGAATGCCGCACAGATCGCGTCGATGGCCGCGCGCGTCTCGTTTCGTCCGCCAAACGGGCCAAAGTAGAGCGCGTTGTCGTCCGCAGGCTTGCCGACCATCGTAAAACGCGGATAGTGCTCCGTGCCGAGGCGCACAAAGGGATAGCCCTTGTCATCCTTTAACAAGATATTGTAGCGCGGCATGTGCTGCTTGATGAGCGAGTTTTCCAAAATCAGCGCCTCGAACTCGGTCGAGACAAAGATCGTGTCAAAGTGGTCGACCTGTGAGACCATGCGGCGCGTTTTCTCATTGTGGGAGGAATTCTCCTGAAAATACTGGCTGACGCGGTTTTTGAGCTTTTTCGCCTTGCCGACGTAAATGACGCAGCCGGTCTTGTCCATCATCAGATAGACTCCCGGCGCGAGCGGCAGGTCGTTCGCCTTGTCCAAAAGCTCCTGCGGAAACAGTCCGATTGCCGCCGCACTTGCTTTGTCAATATAGTTTCCAAAACCTCCTGCAAATGTGAGAACATCAATATTACAAGGCATACAGCCATATTCCTTAAACAATACTTCTATTCCGGCGGCTATCGCGCCCTTCGCAAGCTGCAGCTTCCTGATATCCTCCTGCGTAATGTAGACTCCCGGTGCAATATGAACGGCGAGAGAGGTCTCTGTGCTCTGTGCGGCATCCTCCGCTTCCACCTCAAACACATACGACCTAAACAGTATAGGAAGCTCCTGTCCGCTTAAAATCGTGCCGTTTTCATCTATGATTCCTGCCTTCAGAAGGAGGGCAAGCGCATCGATAAGCCCCGAGCCGCACAGTCCCACAGGTCTGTCATTTCCGATAACCGAATACTTTATTCTGCGCCCTTCCAGCCATACCTTATCCACTGCTCCCTTTGATGCCGGCATCCCCATCTCAATCTGCGCCCCCTCAAAAGCCGGTCCTGCCGCAGTGGCACAGCACACATATCTGTCGCCTTTTCCAAGCGCCATCTCACCGTTTGTTCCGATATCCAGATAAAGTGTCAGCTCGTTGCGGTTCACTGTCTCCATCATACCCGCTGTGATATCTCCGCCTACAAAGCCATGATACAGCCGGAAAACATTGCCGCCGCGGCGCTCTCCGCCGGGTGCAGGCCCGAGGACATCACGCTTGTCGGCGCGAGCAAGATGA
>ENA-UEQL01002767-UEQL01002767.1-human-gut-metagenome-genome-assembly--contig:-NODE-2767-length-11402-cov-10.653687_pt1 | contig 11402 bp, 6 predicted proteins | sample MGYA00242905_ERZ507926 | MGnify/ENA primary metagenome ERZ507926 (study PRJEB26167, sample SAMN06115531) | human gut metagenome | host: Homo sapiens | place: China:Henan | collected 2015-09-09...
TGCTTTTGGTATTTCAAGAAGAACCGGCTGATGATTACCATTAATATGAACGATGGAAAAACTACAGCAAAAGTAGCAATGCAAGAACCGAATATAGCCCAGCTTTCATTGTAGCCTGCATTCAATACCGCAGTATATCCCACATAAGTAGCAGAGTTGATGCCAATGGGACCCGGTGTCATTTGGCTGATAGCGATGATATCTGTAAATTCGCTGGCACTGATCCAATTATATCTTGTTACTACTTCTCCTTGTATCATGGACAACATGGCATAGCCTCCTCCGAAACCGAAGAGCCCTATTTTACAGAATGTGTAGAATAAATATAGAAAAATCATTTGGATGAATATTTATGTTTGTACTTGCCATATATAAAACCTCCCACGCCCGCTATTATGATAATGTAGACTGGAGACACGTCCAATACCCAGATAAGCAATGCGGATACTATTGGTATCCAGACAGTGTAACGGTTTATCTTGGCGGATTTTGCCATGGAGAAAGTGGGAGCTGCAATAAGGGCTACTACCGCCGGGCGAATTCCCTTGAATATATTCTCTACAATTGGGTATTGTTTGAACTGTTGAAAGAACAAGGCAATTGCCAATATGATAAAGAAAGAGGGGAGTATTGTGCCTAAAGCCATTGCCAATGCTCCACGGAATTTACGCAATTTATATCCGATAAATATGGCAATATTTACAGCAAATATTCCGGGTACAGACTGAGTGAGGGCTAATAAATCAATAAAATCCTCTTTGTCAATCCATTTTCGTTTGTCCACTATTTCATCTTGAATTAGGGGAACCATAGCATATCCTCCGCCAATAGTAAATAGTCCTATTTTTAGGAAGATAAGAAATGATTGTAAATAGAAATTCATTTTTTTAATTTTGTTTCATATAAGTGCTTGGTGGAACTCCGTAGTATTTCTTAAATGTATCCGTAAAATATTTGGGATCACTGAATCCCATCATATCCGAAACTTCGGATACGGTATAACGTTTGCTTTTCAATAAAATGCTAGCTTCGTTCATACGTACTTTACGTATAAAGTCACTGGGCGAATCATTGGTTAAGGCCTTTATTTTATTGTATAAACTACTCCGGCTCATATTCATTGCATCACATAGGTTTTCTACGTTCATTTCTTTGTTTATACTACTTTTTATGATGTCGGTAGCTTTTAAAAGAAATTCCTGTTCCAAACTGACCGTCGGATCATCTGATACCTCGTCTGCATTGAATTTGAATTGTGAGAAACGCTTTTTCATGATTTCCCTGTTCGCCAGAACGTTGGTTATGTTTGCTTTCAGTACTTCCATGTCAAATGGTTTGACTATGTATTTATCGGCTTTGGTCTGTAAGCCTTTGATAATACTTTCTTTATCGTTCAATGCGGTCAGCAATATGATAGGTATATGACTGGTTTCAATATTACTTTTCAATATATTGCACATTTTGTTTCCATTCATGATAGGCATCATTACATCCGACAGTATCAGATCAGGTTGTCGCTCTTTGATAAAATCCAGTGCTTCTTGCCCGTTTCCTACATCAGACACATGATAATCTTCCGATAGTGTATGCAATAGGAAAGTACGCAATTCCATATTATCTTCCACTATCAGAATGGAAGCGGCATGTGTTTTGACCGGCTTGTTTTTGATCTCTTTCACCAGTTCTTCCGGATTGCCTTCGATGACAGGCAGCGGGTCAATTACATCAGCTTTTTTGAATATACGGTAGTTGTATTTCCGACTTTTGATAGGGAATGCCAGTTTGAAGGTAGTTCCTACATTCTCTATACTGCTCATTGATATTTTGCCGGCATGGCTTTTTATCAGTTTGTAGGTAAGCAGCATGCCGATGCCGCTTCCTGTGATTTGCAGATTGATGGCATTATTCCCTCTGAATAGGCTTTTGAACATTTTCTTTTGTTCATTGGCGGGGATCCCGATTCCTGTATCTGTAATAGTGATGAACCAATGACTTTTATTTTTCTGAGTTTGCACAGTGACATTGCCCCCCTGACAGGTATATTTCAAGGCATTTGTCATCAGGTTACGGATAATGGAATCCATCTTGTTTCTGTCCAGCCATACTTCCTGGCTTTCGAAATTAGTTTCAAATATGATATTTATCTGTCTTTTGCGGGCATATAAATTGAACTGTTCCAAATAGTTTTTGATATAGTTGTTCAATTCGTATCGGGATACATATACAGTGGAGGTATACAGTTCCTCTTTTTCAAAATTAATCAGATTACTGGCTAACTCAGACAGATTGTCTGTATTTTGTATAGCTAGGTTGATATTGATTCTTCCCTGTTCGGACAGGTTTTCGTTTTTAAGAATCTCTCCCAAAGGAGCTTTTATCAAAGTCAGCGGTGTACGTATATCATGCGCCGTGTTGATAAAGAACCGGATTTTTTCTTTTGAATTGTTTCTGTCTTTCCTAAGCCACAAATAACGTAAGACAATTACTCCGACCAGTATAAAAATGATCAGATAAAGAATGCCTGCCCAAAAAGTAGCCCACCAAGGTGGGGTTACGGTTATGAAAAGTGAACGTTCTTCTAACAAATGGTGATCATCCATCAGGATGGCTCTCACTCTTAATTTATACTTACCGGGACCGATATTAGTGTAACGTATGCGGTTATCGTTCGTGAGTGAAGTCCATTCATCATAAAACCCTTCCAGTTTCCAGGAATAGACGATGTTGGAGGGATTATCATAATTGATGGAAGACACATCCAATGAAAAAATATTCTGGTCGTAATTCAGTATGATATGCCGGGTATCATCAATTTCTTCTTTTAAAGGGGAACCTTTTTCACCGGGCATTACTTTCTGATAGAGCAGTCGGAAATTATCAAATACCATTTTGGATTTGAATTGATGAGGCAGCGTGACGGTATCTGCCAGTTCAATGGCTCCGTCTCCACATCCGAAAATAAATTTTTTATCGCGTGTATGTACTCCGGCAGCTTGGTTAAAGCTGGTAGACATCAACCCTTGTTCTTTTGTCCAGTTAGAGAATATTTTTTCTTTTGTTTTGAAACGGGTCAACCCTTTTTCTGTACTAATGATCAAATCGTCTTCCAGAGCAGACAGTATGCAATGAATATTATTAGATATCAGAGCTGAATTATTGACATGGTAATTAGTTACTTTTTCTGTATAATTGTTGTAAATCCATATACCGGAACCATGTGTACCAATGAAAGTGATGTTCTTTTTACTTTGATAAATAGTATTTATGCAGCCTAGTTCGGAGTCTAGATTCACCGCTTTGAGCTCTTGATTGACCTTATTGAACTGATACAATCCATTGATAGTTCCTATCCATAAATTGTGGGCGTCCTTATTGGTGATATAGGTGATAGGGAAATCCATTTTATAACAATGCATTTCCTTTGTATCCATATCATAACTTTTTAAATTGTAATATCCTCCGGCCCAAATCAGATTATCCCAATCCTTATAAATACAACGAATATATTTATCCGGTTTTATGGTGTCATCATTTAATGTCTGGGGAATAAAATATTGTGTGGTCATGTTTTTCTTATCTATTTTGTACATTCCCGACATATATCCTCCTACTAAAATAATTCCTGGCCGGGATTCACATATAGAGATAAATACATGATTTTGATTAGGTGTGTCATGCTGATAAGTTGATAATAAATTCGTCCATTGTTTGGTGGAAGGACGGTAGCAACATACGCCATTATTGGTCGCATACCAAATATCTCCTTCAGAATCTTCCAATATATAGTTCACTTGGTTATCTATCAGTGAGTTGGGATTGTCGTAAGAGTGCTGTATCCATTTATATCCGGGATATTTCTCGGAATACACAGTAATTCCTATAGGATAGACTGCCATCCATAATTTTTGATCATCATCAATATAGATATCATTAATGATATTACCGTTCATTTTATTGGAATGGTTGTGGTCGGCATTTAGAAAATTTGTCAATTCGTAAGTGCCCAAGTTTAATTTATATACGCCTGCGCCATTAGTTGCTATTAGCACCTCGTTTTCATTTTCTTTACTTGCTATGATAGAGTTGACATTAATGTCTTGTAGTCCGTTGTGTACATCAATCAGTTGGCGGCTATGGATATTGTATAGATAAATACCATCCAGCAAGGTACCTATTACTAGCATTTGGGTTTCCGGATGAAAATAGATGTAGTTCACTATATGAAAATTATCCAGTTCCGGATGCTTGATTGTTTCTAATCGGCCATGATTCAGTTTTGCACAGTAAATCTTGTGGCTGGATGCCAGAAAATATTGGTTGTTCGTAGATTTTGCAATATATGTGATTTCTTCCTTGATAGGACTTTCCAGTTGAATAAGTTCATGGGTATCTATGTCGAAAAGATATTGTTTGTTTTTAGTGCAAAGCAATATATTGTTGTCTTTGGAGTCAAGAAATGAAGCGGTGAGCGGCAGTCCGCTGTTGCTTTTGTCCTTACTGGCAAAATCGCAAACTAGTTCAAATTTATCTTGTAAGGAATTGTACCTGAATAGATGACCGGTTTTTCCTATCTCCCAAACCACTCCTGCCGTATCTGTTTGCAAAGTGTTCAAGTTAGGAAAAAAGTTCAATAGTTTTCCGTTGGCTGTTAAGCTATAGTGTGTGTATTGTTTTCCGTTGTACCTGTCTATTCCTTCGTGAGTGAGAAACCACATATAGCCCTTTTTATCTTTTCGTATAGATAAAACTCTACGGCTGCTCAAACCATTCTGAGTATCCAGATACTGGTATAGTTGAGCAACGGCAGGTGTTACCAAAATAACAAAAAGGCATATAAGTAAAAGAATTCTTCTCATATTATTAGGAGGCAAAATCCTTACAAAGTTCGTAATTTCCCTTAACATATCAAAATCTGTTATATACAAAAAAAGCGGTAATCAGTATGACTCACCGCTTTTTTAGTAAATATAACAAATCGTTTTTATTTTTTGTTCATCTCAATCCATTTTCTAGCATTGACAAATGCTTCCATCCATGGAGTAATCTGATCGTTCTTTATTCTATCAGCCGGATAATAAGCATTTTGCCATGGGAAACAAGAGCGTTCCAGATGAGGCATCATGGCCAAATGGCGACCGTCAGGACTGGCCAGACCGGCTACGCTGTAATCTGAACCGTTCGGATTGCCGGGATACTCATCGTATGAGTATTTCAATACAACATTGTATTTATCTTCATGATATGGCAGTGAGAATTTACCTTCTCCATGGGCTACCCAGATGCCAAGCTTGCTTCCGCTTAACGAACCGAACATGACGCTTCTATTCATAGGAACAGTAACACCTACAAACTTGGATTCGAATTTATGTGAATCATTGTGCAGCATTTTCGCTTTCTTGGTGAAGTCTGGGTTAATCAGGTTTAATTCTATCATCAGCTGGCAGCCGTTACATACGCCCAATGACAATGTATCTTTGCGTGCATAGAAGTTATCCAATGCAGCTTTGGCTTTGGGATTGAACAAGAAAGCTCCGGCCCATCCTTTGGCAGAACCTAAAACGTCCGAATTAGAGAACCCACCGCAGAATACGATGAAATTGATGTCCTCTAATGTCTCACGTCCGCTGACCAGATCGGTCATTGTTACATCCTTCACATCAAATCCTGCCAAATAGAGCATGTAGGCCATTTCGCGTTCGCCATTGGTTCCTTTTTCACGGATAATAGCCGCTTTGATACCTGTCGGAGTACGACGGTCGGGGTTAAGGCCGAATTGTGAAAGTTTGCCGGTGAATGATTTGTCGAATACAAATTCCAAAGGTTGTTTCTTGTAGTTCTCGAAACGTTTTTTGGCGCAGCCGTTCATGCTCTGCTTGCGGTCTAGCAAGTAAGAGGTAGAATACCATACATCGCGCAGATAGTCTATGCCGAGCTGGTAAGTCGCATCTCCCTTTTCTACCAGGATATGCCGTTCTTCAGTCGGTTTACCTAATTTTACGTAGCCTATGCCTGCGTCTTCCAAGATCTTTTTCACTTCTTCTTTGTGCTTATCTTTTACCTGGATAACAATACCCGGATTTTCGGCGAACAATATCTTGATAATGTCATCTTCCTTAATCTTGTTCAGGCTGATTTCCATACCACCTTCCATATTCGAGAAGCACATTTCAAGCAGTGTAGTAATAAGACCACCGGCAGAAATATCGTGACCGGCCATAATCAGACCTTTATTTACTAATTCTTGTACAGCCAGGAATGCGTCGCGGAAATATTCAGGATTTTGTACAGTCGGTACATCGTCACCTACTTTGTTCAGTGATTGTGCAAAAGCAGAACCTCCCAGACGTAACTTGTCAAAACTGAAATCAATATGGTAGATAGTGCTCTTTTCATCATTTACCAATACAGGAGAAACCACTTTCTTCACATCCGAAACTTCACCGCCGGCAGAAACGATGACAGTTCCCGGACTGATGATCTTTTCACCGTTAGGATATTTCTGAGTCATAGACAAAGAATCTTTTCCGGTCGGTACATTGATTTGCAATGAGCAGCAGAAATCGGAAAGGGCTTTTACGGCAGTGTACAGGCGGGCGTCTTCACCTTCCTGTGCGCGGCATGGCCACATCCAGTTGGCAGACAAGGAAATGCTGTCCAATCCTTCCGCCATCGGGGCCCATACGATATTAGTCAGTGCTTCGGCTACCGACAAAACAGAGCCTGCGGCCGGATTGGCTAAGGCGGCTTGGGGAGCATGGCCTAGAGAAGTTGCTATACCTTTTTCGCCACGATAGTCGAGAGCTACTACACCACAATCGCTCAGAGGCAACTGAATTTCACCTTGACATTGTTGGCGAGCGATTTTACCGGTTACGGAACGGTCTACTTTATTGGTTAACCAATCTTTGCAAGCAACAGCTTCCAGCTGAAGTACGCGGCGGATATATTCATTTAATTTGGAAGTTTCGTATGAAACATTTTCATAATGGCGCTCTACGGTCTTGTCAACCATGTAGGTCTTCGGAGAAGAACCGAACATCTGATCTACTGCCAGATCGAACGGACGTACCCCATCGGCCTGTTCAAAGGCAAAGCGGGCGTCTCCGGTTGTTTCACCTACGGTATACATCGGCGCACGTTCGCGATCAGCAATTTTTTGTACATGTTCAATAGCCGACTCGTCAATCAGCAATCCCATACGTTCCTGAGATTCGTTGGCGATAATTTCTTTGGCAGACAAAGTCTGGTCACCGATAGGTAGTTTGTCCATATGAATTAATCCACCGTTTTCTTCTACCAGTTCGGATAAACAATTCACGTGGCCGGCCGAACCGTGGTCGTGAATGGAAACAATCGGGTTGTTATCTTCTTCACACAATGCACGGACTACATTATAGGCACGTTTTTGCATTTCCGCATTGGCACGTTGAACGGCGTTTAGTTCGATTCCCGATGAGTACCGGCCTGTCTCAACAGAAGAGACCGAACCTCCACCCAAGCCGATGCGATAGTTATCACCACCCATTACAACGACTTTATTTCCTTTTTCGGGATGTCCTTTCAGACAGTCGCGCTGAGTACCGTAACCTACTCCTCCTGCCAGCATAATCACTTTGTCGTATGCATACTTCTCGCCGTTTTCCTGGTGCTCGAATGTCAGTACAGAACCACAAATCAGCGGTTGACCGAATTTGTTACCGAAATCGGAAGCACCGTTGGAAGCCTTGATTAAGATCTGTTCCGGAGTCTGGTATAACCATTGGCGGACAGGAAGGATGTCTTCCCATTCGCGTCCCTCATCAGTACGGGGATAAGAGGTCATATAAACGGCAGTACCAGCAATGGGCCATGAGCCCTTGCCACCGCCCATACGGTCACGGATCTCACCACCGGTACCGGTAGATGCACCGTTGAATGGTTCTACGGTTGTCGGGAAGTTATGTGTTTCGGCTTTCAGTGAGATAACAGTCTTGATATCTTTGATAATGAAATAATCGGAAGTGGAATGATCGGCCGGAGAGAATTGCTCTACTATCGGTCCTTCGGCAAATGCTACATTATCTTTATAAGCGGAAATAATCTTGTTGGGATTTTCAGCAGTCGTTTTCTTGATCATCTGGAACAAGGAAGACTTCATTTCCTGACCATCAATAATGAATGTTCCGCCGAATATCTTATGGCGGCAATGCTCGGAATTGATCTGTGCGAAGCCGAATACTTCGGAATCGGTTAATTTACGTCCCAAATCTTTTTCAACCTTCAGCAAATAGTCCATTTCCTCACGGGAAAGTGCCAGACCTTCTTTTTCATTGTATTCTTCGAGGTTCTCGATGTGAACAATCGGCTGGGGTTTGATGTTGACTGTGAAAATCTCCTGGTTCAATCCCTTATACATACGTTGCAGCATAGGATCGTACTCGGCGTTTTCGTCTTTTACAGGGAAATATTCCTCAATGCGTAAGACACCTGTAAGACCCATGTTCTGAGTGATTTCTACAGCATTTGTACTCCAGGGAGTAATCATTTCCCGACGCGGTCCGATGAAGCAACCTTTCAGGTTCTCTTCGTTCTCTACAGTGGCTTCACCATAAAGCCAGCTTAATTTCTGAATATCCTCAGAAGCCAGTTCCTGGCTGACTTCTGTTGCTATTACACTTTTAGTGGGTGTTCTGAAAAATAGAATCATAGCACTTTTATAGTTGTTTTGTTAATTGAAAACTAGTTCTAATATCAAGGGTCTATTAATAAGGTGCAAAGTTATATAAAAGAGACGGGGTATGAAAGAATTTTGAGCGTAAATATAGGTACTTTCGTAAAAAAGTAGCATCTTTGCAGCATGAATTGGATAGAACAAGTAACCATACTCGATTTATTGGTGAAAGGGCTTATCGTCGGTGTAGTGGTTTCTGCGCCGTTAGGTCCTGTTGGGGTACTTTGTATACAGCGCACACTGAACAAGGGACGATGGTATGGATTTGTTACCGGTCTGGGAGCTGCCCTTAGTGATATAGGCTATGCCTTGATTACAGGTTATGGCAAGAGAAAGGATTACTAACAAAGACACCATTATTTGAAGTATGATGCGGAATTAATCGAGCAAACAAAAAATCGTAACGGATTTCCTTTTCAGTCTTGAACTCTAAAAACCACATTTGAAAAACGCAAGGCCGGTCTTGATCTGAAAAGAGTGGCTCCATTCTTGGATCATTAGTGATATCTTTGAAGGATAATGTCATAATTTTTTCCTATCAGGGATAGTAAATTCGTCTGTGTAAATTCCATTTAGGGATACTTGGTGATTCTGTCACCAAACTCAATACTAAAACGGTTTAAAGTCAGGTGCCTATTCCCAATCGGCATGATCCATTTTTTGGAAGCGGCGTCAATGGCTAAATAAACCAACTTTAAGCGGTCTCATCGTTTGGGAACATCTTATGACGAGTAGTCGCTTTTTTCATGTAGATGACCGAAAAAGTCGCAAAATACCCTGTTGCGGCGCAGCCGCAATTAAACCTCTCTGATCTCTACGTCCTTAACTCGAGGTGACAATCGTTGGAATGATCTCACCTGTTTGGTTGTCAACCAGAGAAAAAGCTGTACCGCCTCCTGAAGAGGTCATTCGTAGCAACCTCTTTGCACTTTGTTTCGCACGGTCAACGAGTACGTCCTGAATACGCGTTGCTTGTTTGAAAACTAAGTCTTTCTTACGAGTCAACACCGAGTAAATGACTCGCGAAAGTAAATGCGCTATGGCTACAACGGCTCGTCTTGTGCCTCGCCGCATTTTAAAAGCATTGAATTGCTCCCGAAACACGCATTGACTCAGACCAATGGCTTGCGCACACTCCGTTAAGGTTCGCCTCAACCATTTATTGCCTTTTGCTGCGGCACCGGAGTAGTTTTTATTGGCCGAAATTTTGTTGCCCGGGCAAATGCCTAACCAAGAGCAGAAGTGCTCGGAATCGCAAAAGAAATCTTTAAGGTTATCGCACAGTTCAGCAAAAATTAGCCTGGCCGCCACTTCTTTAATACCGGGAATCGTTTGTAGCAGTTCAATGTACTGTTCGTAGGGTTCTTGAAGTTCGCGTAACCGTTGCATCGTGCTTTGCGCAAACTCTTGTAAGCGTCCAATCTGCTCACGTTCGTCGAGAATCTGAGCTCGAATAATTTCAGGCATTGAAAAGTCGAGAGCATCCAATATCTCTTGAGGACTTGCCTTGAGACGGCGGGATTTAGCAATAACCACTTCTTTCAGTTGCTCGGGACATTCAATCAAAGCTTGCAAAATCGCGCTGGCTGCTTTTCCGCGAACATTGCTGAAAACGCTGCAAGCTCGGCAACCGACCGAATTCAGTAGCTTATGGTAAACGTTCGTTTGTCGAGCGATATCCGCCGTGATTTTTTGGTACCGTCTAGCAATCGTTCGCATATGACGGAAAACTTTATCTGGAATAAAGGACTTTCTAATGTGACCCAAACGAGCTAATTCCGTTAACCGCTTAGCGTCTTCCTTGTCGGTTTTGCGACCAATCATCGCTTTAACATCGCGCGCATTGACTAAGGCAAGCTTGTCTGCCGTAAATCCGACTTGTTCGAGCGCCTCATAAGGACTACGCCAAAGTACACCGGTCGATTCCATGATTAACAGAGCTGGATCTTTACTCAGACACCATTGAGAAAATGCATGGATGTCGCTGGCTTTCGTCCCAAATTCAACGAGCTCGGTTCGAATTTGATCATCGCCCTCGGTACATTGATATGCGCAAACCAAAAGTTCGGCGTGAACGTCTACCCCAATTGCCGATGGATAGACCGCTGCCACAACGGATTCAGGACTATGTGTCGTGGCGTTTGTGTCGTGGCGTTTGTGTCGTGGCGTTGACTTTTGCTACGGATTTTGTAGACTTAATCGTAGCTTTCATGATCCGTCTCCTTTTAAAAGTTGATGGACCTTCAAGCCCAAACTGGCGGCACGCCCTGTTGTGAGATAAATGCAGACTCGTTCAAATGAACAAGCTCATTTTTTCATCCGCCTAATCCACAGGTCAAAGTGGTAGAGCAATATGGGGTGCGAAGCGCAGGCTGCAATTTTTCTACGGTGACAAACATCGCACCAAAAAACCTTACGCAGTCTGTGAGAGCCTGTTTGGGCTCTTTTCATCTACATGATAGCGGGTGAAAACTTTTGCCGCTTTTCATCTTATTTTATTTTCTTGTTCTGAACGAGCTTCTTTGGCTTTTAAGCACCAGACATTCAGTGTCTTTGGGCTGATTCCAAGACTTTTAGCCACTTCAACTTGAGTCTCACCGTTGAGAACACGGCTGACAGCAGACTGACGAAATTCGGGGGAGAACTTAAAGTTTTTCTTCATTTTGCTAGATCCTTTTAATCGTAGTGTAAG
>ENA-UEQL01002770-UEQL01002770.1-human-gut-metagenome-genome-assembly--contig:-NODE-2770-length-11398-cov-13.532285_pt1 | contig 11398 bp, 15 predicted proteins | sample MGYA00242905_ERZ507926 | MGnify/ENA primary metagenome ERZ507926 (study PRJEB26167, sample SAMN06115531) | human gut metagenome | host: Homo sapiens | place: China:Henan | collected 2015-09-09...
GTCCACTCTTTATCAGATCGTCGGCAGATACCTTTGCACCAACCATATCGCTGAGCTTACCTGTTTTCAGTCTACTCTCTGGTGCAATTTTCAAAAAGCCATGGAATTTCGTTGTAATTAATGATGCAGGTTTAAGTTCAGCATTATCTTCTTCAATCGTTATAATATATATTTTGGTAATCGTAAAATTTGAACCTTTTGCCACACAAGTCAAATTTTGTTTTTCTAACAGTTTATCGCACTTACTGCTTACCCCTGTGCGGTCAAGCGTAATTGTTGTTTTTGTAGGCTGCTCATCTTCTGCCGCTTGCAGTACAGGGCTATCTATCGCTTTATCCTGCGGCTCCTGAACAGGCTCCTGCACCGGGGTATCCTCTTGCTTTTCCTCTTGTTTCTGTTCCTGCTGCTGTTGCTCCTGCTGTTCCTCAACAGGCTGCTCCGCCGCCGCGTCCACCGCCTCGGCGAACACCTGCACCGGCAGCAGCGAGACTGCCATCACCAGCGCCAGCAGGAAGGAAACAATTCGTTTTTTCATTCCGTGATCTTCCTTTCTACTCGTAAAATTTTCTCTATATTAAAAGGCCGGATGGCCTGGATTTTTGGCTTTTGGGGGACGGTATTCAAAGCCTCCCTCTGTGAGGGAGGTGGCTCGGCGTAAGCCGAGACGGAGGGAGAGAATAAAAATCTCAAATTCTCTCCCCCAGTCACCTTCGGTGACAGCCCCCTCTCAGAGGGGGCCTTTCTTTTTGAGGTGTGGCGGGCGGGGACGGCAACCCCCGCCCGCCCTATGGAAAAACACAACGACGTAATGTCGTTCGGCTTGCAAATTATTCGGCGCTTTTCTCTGCTTCTTTCTCCGCTTCCTTCTCGGCTCTGCGCTTTGCGGCCTGTTCCTGGGCCAGTTCATTGCGGCGCTGGGCCTTTTTCTGGCGCTTCAGCTTCTTTTTCTCCTCGTGCTCCGCTATCACCAGCGGCTCCTGCACCTTTTTCTCCCGGTTGTACCGGGCCGTGTTGATGAGCTTGGGCAGGCGTATCGGCGGACACAGATACGCGGCCTTACAAGCCGCCTCCCAGCTGCCGAAGCGCTGTTCAATAAACGCGCCGCCATCCACCTCGCAGGGTCCCGGCGTGCGCCGCAGCATATCGGCCTGGCGGCGCAGATAATGCGCCAGTTCATTCAGCGGCGTGTCCGCGTGTTTCTCCGCGAACGCCGCGTCGCGGGCGTCCAACGCCGCCCTGGCCCGCTTGGCCACCTGCTGGCGGAGCCAATCCTGATAGTCGAATTTGAAATTTGGATTCTGGAAACCCATAGAAACTGCCCTCCTGCATGGCGAAAAATTACCGGGCCTCCTTGCGGAAGTCCGGCGCGTCCGGCAAGAAAAAAGCACCGATTTTCCAATCAGCGCGCACTCCTGCCCTTCGTCACAACGAGGGTGCGCCGTTGTCAACGAGCTCTCAGCCGTGCAATTCTACTGCCCTCGCGCCACGAAGCTCTCGCTTCCCGTACATGACCTACCTTCTCAGAGCTTTCGCTCCAATGGCGGGTGTTGCCCAACGGTTTTACGCCGTTTCGGTCATTTCCTTGCGCTCACAGTGCCGTCCGCGGTGGGTTTTGCCCCATGTTCCTTCTATGCTGCGCCCTGGCGAATCCTCGCCTTTACAACACGCAGCCACACGACGTCACAGAACTCAAACTATGCAATTCTGCCAAATTATGGGAGAATTCTTTCGCAAAGTATCGTACTTTGCGAAAGAATCTGCAAGCCCAGTATTCATGCGGGTTTGCGGACATTTATTTTCAAAATAGCAGGTTCTGGAAATGCTTATTGACATTTTGGACGACCTGCTATATACTGTATTTAAGCCAAATTTTGAGTGTTTTCGCAAAGTACGATACTTTGCGAAATTTTTGGTTGAAAATATGTGTTTTATCCCATATAATAAGTATAAAGAAAGCGCGTTGGTTATGTGGATTACGTAGTGGAATACTACGAAAAAGCGGACGGTTCACGGCCTGCCGAGGAATTTATTCTCTCGCAGGATAATAAAATGCAGGCAAAGATTTTCGCCGCCCTTGAACTGCTGGAGCTAAAAGGCCCCGCATTGCGTGAGCCTTTTTCCAAGCCGCTGGGCGACGGTATCTTTGAAGTCAGGGCAAAACAGGGTTCCGACATCAGCCGGGTGCTGTATTTCTTTGTGGTAGGCAAACGGGTCATTCTGACCAATGGATTTATTAAAAAGACGATGAAAACCCCGCCGCGCGAGATAGAACGTGCCAAGCGGTATCGCGCAGACTTTAATCAAAAAAAGGAGGCATGATTTATGGGGAAGAATTTTCGTGAGACTTTGAACGAAAGAATGCAGGACCCTGCGTTCCGTGCGGAGTGGGATGCGCAGGAACCGGAACGTCAGATCATGCGCGCCATTGTTGAAGGCCGTGAGGAAAGCGGCATGACGCAAAAGCAGCTCTCCGACATTACCGGCATTACACAGGCTGATATCAGCAGGCTGGAAAGCGGAACGGCCAATCCATCTCTGCGGACGCTTAAGCGTCTTGCCGCAGGCATGGGAATGGCACTCAAGCTGGAATTCGTTCCGACGCAAACGCAGATCTGACTTCAAAAAAATGCTGCCGCAATTTTGATTGCGGCAGCATTTTTTATCTGAACGTCTGCTCCTCGTGATCATCCGGCTTGTGTCCCATTGCCAGCCGCTTGCGCTGCAATTCGTGGCGGCGTTTGCGGTCGATCTGCAAGCCGCGATGGATCTGGTCAATCTTGCTGTTGTCCTCAAAAATTCTGCTCATGTGATGCAACATCCGCACGACGTTTTCACCCACCGTGGGAGCATGGTGATCCGCTCCTGCCGGTGCGCTCCCTTTCTGCTGTTCGGGGTGAACTGACTGCTGAGAAAAAGCCGGTGCATCTTCAACCGCAGGCGGTGTGGTACCCTTAGATGCGGCATCATCAGAGGAGGCGGAATCATCTGGCGTGACACAGTCTCCAGCCCGGAGACCGTTGGAGAGCAGCGCTTTTGCGCAGGCTTCAACGTGTTCAAATAATTTTGAAAAAGTGATTTTCACACCAAAATATTCCAATGCGGTTTCGCTCAGGTGTTCTTTGTTGTGCTGGTAGATGTTTTGGTATACGGTACACGAAGCAGGTTGCGATGACGGAGATTTTCTTTTAGGCTATGAAAACTCAAGCCTTGTGTTCAAGGGGCAGATTGACGAGATTGTCACTTTGAAAAGCTCGAATAAAATCACTGTAAAAATTACCGCACGAAGTATGGCAGGCATTTTGCTCGACAACGAGGCAGAGCCTTGCATTTATTTTAATGCGTCATCATCTGTGATTTTTGAAAGGCATTTAAAGCCGTTTGGCTTTGCTGATTTTGAGGGCGACAACGAGCCGTATTTTGGATATTTAAAAATCAGCAAGGGTATGAGCCAGTGGCAGGTTTTTGAAAATTACTGTGTGAATAAATACGGCAGGAGTCCGAGAATTACAGGTGACGGCAGGGTATTGCTCAACGGAATTTCAGACAAAGAGGTGCTGTGCTTTGGTAAAAACGAAAGCTATGATTACACCTCGGCAGAAAAGAAGATAAAGCGCTACAAGGTGATTTCTGAGGTAAGGCTAAAGGTTGTGCAGGGCAACAGATACGGCAGTGCAATAAAAAACAGCCTTGCAGACACAAGACTTGTACGCAGAAGATATGTGGACGCACTCAACGGCGGCGGCTCTGTGGGTACGGCGGACAGAATTATAAAAAAGAGCAATGAAAATGCCTTTGAGGTTGTGCTTACCTGCCCGTACAGGCTGATGTGCGAGGTCGGCAGAAAAGCCAAGCTGAGGGATGAAACATTGGGGAGCTTTGACGGACTGTATGTGCATAAGCTGAGATACACCTCGGACAGTTCGGGCGAAAAAACGGTTATTACACTTAAAAAGGAGATTTGATATGTGGATTGCGGAGAATTTAAGTAAAAATACAATCAACAAGCCAACGGCAGAGAGCGGAAATGTTGTTATGAGCGAGATAGGCAGAAACGCACTTGTGGCATCGGGTGTGCATAGCGGTTTTAATTTTGTTACACCTTACGGCATTTATTCTATTCCGCCCGTAAATGAAAAGGCGGTGGTACTTCCGCTTGCGGATATGGAGGTTTGCGTGGGAGTTATTTCTGAGATTTCTACGGTAGAGCCGGGGGAAATCTTATTGAAGTCAAAGGGCGGTGCAGAGGTGTACCTTAAAAATGACGGCTCGGTATATATTAACGGAGTAAAGGTTGGTGAATGATACGGACACACTGATTAAAAAAGGGGATATTGCTGTGGACAGCGGCGGCAGATATGTACATATTTCGGGTGACGAGGAGATTTTGCAAAAGGCATATATAAGCATTTGCACAAGGCTTGGCGGCTTTGTGTATAACAGAGAGCTTGGCTGTGAGCTTTGCGCAGCAGACTTTGCCGATGAGAATTTTGCGGAAAAGTTAAATTTGATTATGGCGCAGGCACTTGCGGATTATCCAAAGGTAAGGGCTGAGGTTGTGGCTGTGCGCAAGCCGAAATTCAGCATAAGATTAAGCTGTAACGGCAGTGAGAGAAGGGAGATTATTAATACCAATGATTACATATGATGAAATATACAACAAGATGAGGTCGGAGTTTGAGGTGCAGAGCCGTTTTGATTTTGACGAAAAGAGCGATGCGGATATAAGAATAAGGGTGCTTGCAGGAGAAATATTTAATGCTATGACGAGCATTGAATGGCTGAAAAGACAAATGTTTGTGGCAACGGCAACGGGAGAGTACCTCGACTATTTTGCATCGCAAAGGGGAATTGAGCGCAAAAAGGCGCAAAAGGCGCAGGGCGAAATTACATTTTTTATCAACGAGCCTGCCGAAAACAATATTTTTATTCCAACGGGCAGTATGGTGGCTACGGCAGACGCAGAACCTGTCAGATATGTTACCACCGAGGACGCCAAAATTACGGCAGGCAATACGCTTGTGAGTGTGTCGGCTCAGGCAGATGTGGCAGGCAGAAAATCAAATATTCCGATAGGCAGTGCAAAAATTATTGTGTCTGCACCGGCGGAAATTAATTATGCGTACAACAGAGAACCGTTTGAAAACGGTTGTGATGAGGAAACCGATGACGAGCTTAGGGAGAGAATAAAGGCGAGTTTTCTTGTGCCGTCAAACGGAACGAACAAGGCATATTACGAAAAACTTGCGCTCAGTGTATCGGGAATTACCAAGGCAGGCGTGATTGCAAAGCAGAGAGGTACAGGCACTGTTGATGTGTATGTGAGCAACGGAGAAAACTCGCCTACGGCAGCGGCAGTGGCTGAGGCTAAGAAACTTATTGCAAAAAACAGGGAGCTGAATGTTGATGTAAGAGTTGCGGCGGCGCAGGCTAAAAGGGTTAATATGTCGGTTGTGGTGTATGCAAAAGGCGGATACATAAGAAACGATATTGTCGATATATGCACGCAGGTTTTTAAGGATTACTTAAATGAAATTGAGATTGGCGGAACTATGTATGCGGCAGAGGTCGGAAAAAGGCTGATGAACAGCGGTTGTATTCGTTCATATAAATTTGCAACGAACTTTATTGACAACAGCGCAACGGCGGCGCAGGTGTTTTCGGCAGGTACGGTAAATATTGAGGTGAAATAATGAACAGCTTGGATTCAATGACAAAAAAGCTTGAAAATACTAAGATTTATGCAGTTAAGCCGGGCGGCAGAAATTATGCAGAGATAAAGGCATTTTCTGTCGGACTTGATATGATTTTTAATGAACTTGATGAGATGCTCAGGGAATACTATATAGATACGGCGCAAAGCTACGGACTTACCGAACGAGAGAGGTTTACAGGCGCTGTAAGAGATGACCTGAGCATTGAAAAAAGAAGAGAGCTTTTAAAAACAAGAGAGCAAACCAATGAGAAATTCTGTACTCCGGAGGCATTTAATAAGATTTTGCAGGGATACGGACTTGGCGGCTTTGAGTTAATTGAAAATCCGCAGAAAAATGCCCTAACCGTAAAAATCTATGACGCATTAGATGAGCAAAACAAAGCGTGGGTTAATAAAATGATAGAAAACGACTTTCCTGCTCACCTTGCAGTTACGGTTGATTTTGCAAGCTGATTTTAAGGGCGAACGGTAAAGTGTGGTTCGGCTTACTTTAGTCAAGCGACAGAATATTAAATAACAAAAAATTTGAGCGGTAAACCACAACCCACCACTCATTAAAATACAAACAAAAAACTCCTATCGGTAATGGTTACTGATAGGAGTGTAATTTTTTAATCCTCATTTAATTTTCTGACCTTTTCCATATGGCGGAAGTGCTTGTAGCGGTAGAGCACATTTTCTGCCCACTCTCGGTCAATCTTTATAAAGCCTCTCAGCTTTTTGTCTTTATATGCAAATTTATCTATAATTCCCTTTGACTTGCCGTAAATTTCAAGTCTTGCGGTCTGCACATACGGCTCTTTGTCTTTGCCTGTAAAATATGTAAAGCCCATTGTGTTGGTTTCCCTGTCATACATAGACAAGTAACCCTCGTTTACTTCAATGTTGCCGAGCTTTTTGGATACCGTTTGGCTAATTGCGAGCTTTGTAAGCTCCACCGCCATATCGTCAAGTCCCGATTCAAAAATAAACAGCTTTTCCTTGAATGAGTTGAAGTTTGGCACAATTCGCTTGTTAATATTGCGCAGGTTGCTGTATTTGTTTTCAAGCTCGTCGTCGCAGAGTTGAAAACGATCTATTTTTGGAATAAGGTAAACCATAAAGCGGTTTTTCATATCGTTATATAAAAGCGGATAATTCAGCTTGGCTGTGTAGCCGCAGGACGGACATCTGAACGCAAACAATTCGCCGTCAAGTGCTCGCTTTCTTATTGTTTTATCTCGTGCAGGATTTATGCTTGTGTGGATTTCTGCTTTTACAAGCTCTCCACAACCCGGACACACTATTGCCTTTATTACCTTGTCCGACATATTTCAACACCTCTTTCTAAAATATTATATCAAACAAGTACATTTTTAACAAGCAAATTCAAAAAAAATATTGATTTTATCTTTAATATCTGTCATAATAATAGTGTTATAAAAACGGACCCGCATATATGCGTTAAAGGAGATATTACTATGACTTTTTTTGATACTGTAAAGGGTACAGTCAGCACAGCGGCAGATACTATTTCTAATGTTACTCAGAACATTGTTGAAAAAAACCGTACAAATGCAAAGCTCAACCGCCTTCGTCTTATTATGAAATGCGAAAGTGAGCTTATGAACAGAGCTTATATTGCGCTCGGCAAGTCTTTTTACGAAAATGCTAAAAAGGGCGAGAGTGTGTCTGAGGATCAGCAGAAAAAGCTGTTTGAGGTAATCGAAAATTCAAAGGCTAAGATTGCTAAGGCGAGAGAGTGCTACCGTCAGATTGTAGACAATTCAAACGATGTTTTTTACGGTACACCCGAAACTCAGCCAAAGCCTGAGTTTAAAAATGATGAGGTTGTTGACATTACAGTAGCTTGCTCAAACGAAAACGAATACAAAAGTTCACCTTTTGAGGCTCAGACAGAGCAGAAAGAGGAAGTTGCGGCAGAACAGCCAAAAACAGCCGAAGAAGTTAAGGCTGAGGAAAAAGACTCTGTTGACAAAGAGATGGAGGCTTTAAAGGCTTATGTAAATAAGTTATCTCAGAGAGATGCCAAGGACGAGAGCCTTGACGCTGATACAGAAACTGACGATACAGAGTTGTTTTAAGCTGTTAAAGTGAGTTTTTACCGCCATTCATAGTGTACCGCCTTGCTTTTTTGGACGGTGCATGGAGAATGGCGGTTTTTGTTTGAAAAAATCTCTGTTGTCACTGTTTTGTTATAGTTTTTATGTTATAATAATAAAATGTAATAATATAAATATACTTATAAATAAGAAAGAGGCATAAATTAATTTTAAATTGATTTATGCCAAAATTCACCTTAATTTCACACTGCCGATATAATATAATCATATACAAAGGCTATGATATTTGTAAAGTCAGAAAGAAAGTATTTAAACATACGAAATGACCTTTTTGGGAATCTTTTTTTAGAGATTGTAAAAAAGTTGTCCTCTTTTGCTTGACAAATATACCATTGCGATATATAGTATATGTATTGTATGTATTAATGCTTATAATACATTTATTGTGAAAGCAAGCAGGTTTGTATAGAAAAGGAGCAACTTTTTAATGAAGAAGTTTTTCTTAATATTTGTTACTGCCGTTTTAGTAGCAAGTGTTTCGGTTTTTGCAGCATACAATATACCGGAAAATACCAATAATACTAAGTATGAAACCACCCATACAATGGCGTCAACAAGCCTTAACAGAAAGCCTGTGGAGTTTACCCCCTCGCCTACTGTTGATATGACAGGTTTTGAGCTTACCAAAAATTCACCGTCAAAACTCAATTTTAAGTGTATTGACGAATATCAGGAAGAATGTTTCCCAAACAATGCCTATCACCCAAAGGTTCTTGACCTTGGCAAAGACGGCTGGAACGGATACAGATACTGGATTTCATATACACCTTATCCCGAGGGCAACGATGAGTTTGAAAATCCGCATATTGTTGCGTCAAATGATTTGATAAACTACTCTGAAATAAAGTTTTATCGACCTGTATTGCAGAATTACAAAAAGGGAATCTGTTTTAACTCGGACAGTCAGCTTGTGTATAACAATGATTTGAATCGTCTTGAAATTATTTGGAGATATACAGACTACGATATAGATTATGCCTCACTTTTAATGAGTTATTCGTACGACGGAAACACATGGAGTGAGCCGCAGACCTTTTTTGAAACCTATGACCGTGCAAAAGAGGATATGGTAAGTCCTGCAATTCTGTATGATAAGGGTACATACAAAGTATGGTATGTAAATGCTTATAAAGTCAAGTATCGTGAGCTTAAGGATAACAAGTGGTCAAAAATCAGAATGTGCAAACTTCCTTATGAGGACGATGCTTATTCATGGCATATTGATTTAATCAAGAACAAAGATAAGTACGAAATTCTGACTTGTGCAACAACAGATAAAAATGACAGAAAACATATGAATCTTTACTATGCAAAGTCAGATGACGGCTTGAAATTCGGCACTGCAAAAACAGTACTTAGACCTACGGGTTATGATGCCGATTGGGACGGCAACGGTCTTTACAGGTCAACCTTTATGTATTCTGACGGAATGTACTATGTGCTTTACGGCGGAAGAAACGATGCCAGTAACTTTGGTGTAGGACTTCTTTTCGGAAAGGATATGTATAATCTTTACGGTACAAATTGCGACTATGTATATGACTCTGTAAACAGTGCTCAGAAGTTTTGGAATTTTATAGATCAGTACAAAAATTTTACAGGTGAACCCGATATCAGGAAAAAGGGATTTAAAATAGTAGAATCGTAGGTGCTGACTCTGTATAGAAAGGGTACATATGAAGAAAATACTTGCATTTTTGCTTGCGGCAGTTATGACTGCATCTGTTTTTGCAGGCTGTGCAAATACAGAAAATGCTGTTTCAAACGGTGTGAGTGAAAGCAAAACATCAACATCAGAAACAAAACCGCAGATATCATCAGCCGCTTTAAGCAAACAAACTAATTTAAAAAGTAAAAATACAGAAACATACTCAAAAAAGGAATTTAAACAGGATTTTAATTTTTCCTCAAATTCAATAAGCAAACTTAATTTGATAAATTCCGACAGTACAATTGAAAGTTACTATCCGAACAACGCATATCACCCAAAGCTCGTTGACCTTGGCAAGGAGTGGAACGGATACAGGTTTTGGCTTTCATACACACCGTATCCGAGCGGCAACGATTACTACGAAAATCCGCAGATTGTCGGAACAAACGATCTTATAAATTATTCGGAGGTAAAATTTACAGAGCCGCCGCTTGCAAATTATAAAAAATCCGTACGCTATAATTCGGACAGTCATCTCGTATATAACGAAGAACTTGACCGCCTTGAGCTGTTTTGGAGATATACGGATTACGATACAGACTATATGGCATTGTATATGAGATATTCGTATGACGGTGATAATTGGAGCGACAAACTTGTTTATTTTGAAACCTACGAAAAAGAAAAGTATGATATGGTGAGTCCTGCCATAATCCGTGACGACGGTGCATATAAAGTATGGTATGTGTGTCATTATCAACTCTATTACAGAGAATTGAGAAACGGTGTATGGTCGCAGCCTCAACCGACAGACTTAACTTTTGAAGACGGTGCATATGTATGGCACCCTGATGTAATAAAAACAAACCGTGGATATGAATTGTTAGCCTGCGCTACAACCGATAAAAAAGACAGAAAGCATATGAATCTGTATTTTTCAGCATCGGAAAACGGACTTAATTGGGAAACCGCATTAGAGGTAAAATCTCCGGCAGACGATTGCTTGGCGTGGGACGGCGGCGGACTTTACAGACCGTCATTTATTTATGCGGATAATCACTATATAGTTATGTACAGTGCAAGAAACGATTACGACGACTTCGGTATCGGACTCCTTGTCGGCAGGAATATGTTTAACCTGCATGGTACCGATTTGGATTATATAAACAATGGTCAGGCAGATGCCCCGCTTTTGTGGGATTATCTGAATAAAGATTTATAATTTGTGCAATGCGACTTACGCACAAATGATTTGGAGGTGAGAAAATGGATACTGAAAAGCGTGCCGTAGTGCTTGCTTGTGTAACAATGCAGTTTGAGTGCGACCGAATTATTAAGGTTGCAAAACAGATTGCCGATGATACCGACTGCGAGCTGAGGGTGCTCTCTGTACTTGAACCTACGCACGATTACACCGAAGCAGCGTGGCAGATTGAATATCTGAATATGGTAGCAAAACAGTTTGGCGCAGATATGACAATTCTTTTTGACAAGAATGCAGATTGCGCAGCGGCTGGCTTTGCCAAAGATAACAATGTCACAAGAATAGTAACAGGACTTCACGATGGCGGTGAAGAGAGTTTCCTTGTGGGCTTTAACAGGCTTTTGCCGGAAATGCCGCTTACAATGGTAACCAAAGACAATATGGTTTATTCTATGGATGTATGCAAAGTATGTTCATAAGTAATATAAAGTCAATTAAGAAGTTTGCAAATTTTTAATATATAATTTTATTTCATTAATATAATCTCTCAATAAAAATCCGACTCAGCATAATGTTGAGCCGGATTTTTTATTTGTGTGGAAAATAATGCATTATTTGTACATAAAAAAGGGCTCTATACTAAATGTTGGGGTAAGGAAAGAGCCTACAAAATAAATTTAAAAAATTTTCAAAAAAAGTAGAGCATA
>ENA-UEQL01002774-UEQL01002774.1-human-gut-metagenome-genome-assembly--contig:-NODE-2774-length-11390-cov-4.944931_pt1 | contig 11390 bp, 10 predicted proteins | sample MGYA00242905_ERZ507926 | MGnify/ENA primary metagenome ERZ507926 (study PRJEB26167, sample SAMN06115531) | human gut metagenome | host: Homo sapiens | place: China:Henan | collected 2015-09-09...
GATGTGGCGAGAGGGTTCTTGGAGTCGATGCTCACCTACAAAGTGCACCAAGTGGCAGGCACCTACCGTAGCATAGAAGAAGAGAGAATTTTTTATTCTTAAACATATCTGACCGAGATCTTCCGAATGACTCATTAAGCCGTAATATTTCTAACTGCGTAAGATTTTAGTTCGTTATTACGCGCTATGAACCGATGAAATTGTTTTAGGCAAGTAGAGCGGATGATGTTCCTCGAAAGGAGAATTCTTGTTTTCGCGTCTAAGTGACGGGACTCGAGGAATGAAGCTGATGACCCACTTAAATGTCCAAACCGAAGCCTTTAGGAACCAACCGGCCTGAGGATTCGAGAAGTGCGCAAATGCCTCAGCGCCCATGCGTGCCATGTGCAGCAGCGCGAAGAATCCGTCAAACATTCCGTAGCCTTTAACTTTTGCTTGTCTCTGAATCCAGATGTCAGGCGTACCGAACGTGCACTCGACGTATTCCATTTCTTTAGTACGCGTCGGCTGCGCGACCAATAGTTCAACGACGCCGTTTTCAAACGCGGCTGTCACCGTGCAGTCAAATGTTGTCGAAGGCTTTTTCTTAGAACCGAAAATCAGTTTCACCGGTTCTTCGAGCGAAATCCTGCTTAAGTCCGAAGCGTTTTTCAGATCTACGACGCAGTCCTTTTGAGAGAAGGCTGACATGACCGCAGGGATCAATTCGTCTCCGACCTGAAGGTGTACCGATGCAGTGAAAGACACGCGCGGGAACTTGCGCTTCTGCACACTTTCAACCGTCACAGCCATCGCCGCAAACAGAATGATCAGGTTGTAGATGATCCAGCCGAGATTGATTAAAAGCATCAGAACTTCATAAGCCCCTGCTCCGATCATTCGATAGATACCGATAAGGAAACCCGCCAGATTCAAAAGCAGAAGGTAGAAGTACGGGCGAGCAACTGCCCAGTCCAAATACTCTTTATCAATCACTCCGCCCTTGGCCGTCACGTTGAATTTGCCTTTATGAGGCGCGATGAGCGCGACGAGCGTCGGCACGAAAATGTACCAAGACAAAATCGTCTCATACAGCGCACTGATGAAGGGGAATCGGTAGCCGCGGTGAATCATGTACGTCGTCATCGTGGAATGCACCATATGCGGGATCAAGTACACGAAAATCGCGATCGCACTGGCGTAAATCACGTAGATATTGGCAAAGAGGAAGGGCAGCGGAGCGATTAAGAAGATGATTCGCGGCAGTCCGTGCAGGAAGTGAATCATCGCGTTTAGGAAGCACAGGCGCTGCGGAATCGTCAGGCCCTTGCCGAAAAGCGGATTATCCAAGCGGAAAATCTGCACCATGCCTCGGGCCCAGCGAATTCGCTGGCCGATATGCGCCGCCAAAGTTTCGGTACTGAGACCTGCGGAGAGCGGCGTGCTTAGAAAAGCAGAGGACCAGCCTCTTCGATTGAGCTTCAAAGAGGTGTGCGCGTCTTCGGTCACGGTTTCAACAGCGATACCGCCGACTTCTTCTAAGGCTTTACGGCGCATGATGGCGCAGGAACCGCAGAACATCGTTGCGTTCCATGTGTCATTGCCCTTCTGAATGAAGTCATGGAAGAGCGAGTTCTCATTCGGAACATTCTCTTTGAGATGCAGGTTCTTTTCAAACGGGTCCTGTGAATAGAAATGATGGGGCGTCTGCACCAAAGCGATTTTCTCGTCCTTTAAGAACCAGCCCATCGTCTTTTGCAGGAACGTTTTTACCGGCACGTGATCGCAGTCAAAGATGGCAATGAAGTCGCCCTTAGTGATGCCCATCGCGTGGTTAATGTTGCCGGCCTTGGCGTGCTTGTGTTCTTCGCGCTCGATATAGCCGGCGCCGACTTCACAGGCAAAGTCTTTAAATTCCTTACGGCTGCCGTCGTCCAAGATATAAACATTGAGTTTTTCTTTGGGCCAGTCCACGGTGAGCGCTGCGTACACCGTCGGTTTCACAACGTCCAGCGGTTCGTTGTAAGTCGGAATGAAAATATCGACACTCGGCCAGCGCTCCTTATCCTTCGGTAAAGAGGCCGGTTTTCGGTCAAGCACCCAGCAGACCTGGAAGTAGCCGAGCAGCATCACGATGAAGGCATAGGTTTCGGCGATGATCAGCAGCCAGGTAAAAATCACAGAAGTGTAGCTGTTGGGATTCAGTGTTTCCGAATAACGCCACCACACATAGCGCGACGAGACGATAACCGAAATCACGATCAGCATCAGCAGCGTAAAGCGGGTCTGCGCCTGGAACAAAGTGAGCGCGATCACGCCTAAGATCAGCAGGAAGATAACTTGCTCTTCCAAGCTGAAAGGCTGAGTGATACAGAGCACGTAGAGCACAAAGCCGATCGCGAGCAAAAAGCCCACGAAGATCTTCTTAAAAAGCGACGGTTTCTGATGCTGAGGCTTGTGGTCGCTGACCTTCTCTTTTCCTTCGGAAGCCAGTTTCTTGGATACGCGCTCGGCGATCATTCGCGTCCCGCGATTAATCCTCTTGAAGAGATGGTTTATCCAGCGAAACAGAAAAAAACGGCTGGCATACGTTGAGTGCGACAGACGTTTGGCAGCATCTTCTTTGCTGCCGGCAACAAACATCAGGAAAATAAGCTGGATAATCCCTCGTATGGGATCTAAAGGCCGCAGATTATGGAAATCGATCTGCGGAAAATAATAAGTGCGATTTTTAACGATCTTTTGATAGAACCTGTTCTCAATCGGAAAGATCAGCCAAGCCAAACCGAAACAAAACATATTAATTCGGTAGCTCCATTTTCCCGAACAGTTATTGGTTAACCAACGGGACAGCCTGCCGGTATGAACTTTCACCTGGGAAAGAATGTGAGAGAACAGCATAGGTATTAAGTCGCTTCGAAGTATTGCCCGTAGTATAAAAGCGTTGCGCACGAATAAATGGTCTAGTCTCCCAAATCTTGCATCATTGATGACCTTTTTGCATGTGTGAAAAAAGTTGTCTTCCCCACCGACGTCAACACTAATCTTTACAATTTTTACCGTTCCGCCGACCTTATGGCTCAGTTAGGCGCAAAGGAAGTATCCGACCGTGGGGATTGTTCATTATCATTGAAAGATCAGAATTTATTTTTACAGACAAAGGGGTTTGTCAGCCATGATCAAAACAAAATTGCTGGTTCCTGCAGTTGCGCTTTTCGCTCTTGCCGGATGTCAGACTAACGGCGACATGTATCGTTCCGATGTTTACGGCAGCAACCAGGTCAACCAGGCCCAGCAGGTTCAGACGGTTGAAATTATTGCGATTCAGCCTGCCCGCGTTGCCGTGAATAACCAATCCGACCGCAACGTTTCTCAGATGGTCGGTACTGCACTCGGCGGCATTCTCGGTGCCGTGATCGGCAATCAGGTGACACATCATAGAGACAGCGGTACCGCTATCGGCGCTATCGCCGGTGCAGCCTTAGGCGCAGCCGGATCCAGTGCCGCCTCTCCGCAGAATTCCTTGGTTGACGGCGTCCAGCTGACCTTTAAGATGAACGGCAGAATTTTTAACTCCGCTCAAGTCGGTCAAATGTGCGAATTCAAGTACGGCCCTGCCATCATGACCTCCACAGGTCCGACAAGCACTCGTATTCAGCCGAACAACCCGTACGGCTGCAAGAGATAACCTTTGTTTCCGTGTTTTGGTGAGGTACAACGCTTATGAAACTTAAACTTCTCGCCGCTGTGTGCGCCTTTGCGATCGGCTCGGCAGCTTCGGCCCAGATCACCGAGACCGTCACACCTCTGGTCCCCCTTTCTCCGTCGGACCAGCAGATTCTTAACGTCCAGCAGGCTGAACGTCAGATTCAGGCAAACGAACAAGCGGTCGCTTTAGAAAAAGCTCGCGCCGCTGAGAAAGCCGCTCGTCAGCGTGCGGCTGCTCAAGCTCGCCAAGCCAAGGCCAGAGCTGAAGCTAAGGCTGCTCAGCAAGCTAAACAGCAAGCAGCTGAAGCGGAAGCCGCTGCTCAGAAACAGAAACTCCAAAACTATCAGGATCAGATGATGCAGATGGATTTGGAAAGCAAGCGACTCGACTTAGAAGCCAAACGCTCCAAAGTTCAGACAGAAATCGACTTGAATAAGGTTCGTCAGCAGCAGGCAATCGATAGTCTGAAGAATCAGGCTCCGGCTGTAGCGCCCTCCCCGGCACAAGCACCTGCTCCGGCCCAGCCCTAATTAGTTTCGTCCACAAAAAAGCCCTCCGATTTCGAGGGCTTTTTTGATTTTCAGGCCTTACTTAATGAGGTCCGAAAGACTGTAAAGTTTGACCAAATTTTGGAAAGAGTCAGGAGCGTTGATCACTTTCAGCTCGGCGCCTCTCGCCTGAGCCCTCCGAATCCATTCCAGCACGACGGCCACCGCAGCGCTGTCGGTTTTCCGAACATCCTGCATGTCCATCACGCTGTCGCCTGAATCAATGGCCTGTATGCCTTGGTTCAAAATCGCAACGGCATTATCAAAGCCGATGTGCTGAGCCTGCAACTTCATCCCTACTTTCCTTTGTTGGCTTCAAGCTTCTGCACGCGGTCTTTCAGCTGTGCGATCAAACCGGTGAGGCCGGAGTTTCCGATAACGGAAGCAAACTGAGAACGATAGTTCTCAACGAGCCAAACGCCGCCGACGCAGACGTCGAAGATCTTCCAATCTTTGCCGGTATTCATCAGACGGTAGTCCAGCTGAATCGGATCGCGCTGGCTGGCCACCAAACGTGTCCGAACGATCGTCAGACGAGGATCATTGCTCGGACGAGATTTGGCCAGCTCAACCGTGTAGTTATTGGCTTCCTTCAGGGCGCCGGAGTAAACAGCAACGAGAAGTGTACGGAATAGCTGCATGATTTCTTTGCGCTGAGCCTCGTCAGCCTTTCTCCAGGCCGGACCGACAGCCATACGCGTCATCGTGGCAAAGTCGGTGTAAGGCAGAATCTTTTTATCTACGAGCTGGTTAACGTGAGACGGATCAGCCGCAGCCAAAGCCGGGTCTTTCTTAATTTCATCCAGAACCTGGGTGGAAACTTCCATAACCAGTTTTTCCGGAGACACGCTCGGTTCCGCGGTGGCCGCGGCTCCGAAGACGGAGAGGAAAAAAACGACAACCAGGCTAATCAGTTTTCTCATTTCTTTTCATCCTTGGCGGTTTTATCAGCATTATCGGAGTCTTCATCGCTGAACGGGCTCAGCAGAGGCTGCTGAATCATTGCAGGACCGTCACCGTCCTGAAGCGAGTTTTGACGCTGCTGCAGATAGGCATTACGTGTCGCGACGTACGGATCGACGGTCTTATCCAGCATATCCGTGACCGGAAGCAGACGCTCTCTGGCGTTGACGAACTTGGCGCCCCACCACGGCCATACGAACCAGTCCTTACCCACGTAGGTGTTCGGATCGAGGAAGATCTCCGGAACTAAGCCGACGGTATCGCGAACGGTCGAAGGCCCTAAGACGGGAATGACGAAGTACGGGCCCTTGGGGACGCCCCATGTCGCCAGAGTCTGGCCGAAATCCTCCGGCATGCGGGGAATATCAACCATCTGGGCCACGTCGAAAATACCGACGACGCCGACGGTAGAGTTAATCATGAGACGGAACAAGGAAAGGATGCCCTCTTCGACTTTTCCTTGAAGAACATTGTTGACTGCGTTAGACGGTTCCATTGTGTTCTGGAACACGCGGGTGACACCTTCGCGCACGGGCTTCGGCGTGATGAACTGATAGCCCTTGGCCAAAGGACGGATCAAAATAAAGTCCAAGCCTTGGTTAAAGGCAAAGGTCTGACGGTTCAAGCTTTCCCAGGGATCGTCAGGGTTCTGACCGGCGTCCTTCGGGACGGAGGCGCAGCCGGACAGCAAAGCCGCTCCGACGAGCGCGAGAGCCAAGATCTTCTTTTTCATTTCTTATTCCTTTTTAGAACCAGCGTTCTCTTCTGCTTTATTAAACATGAACTGGCTGATCAAGTTCTCTAAAACAACAGCACTTTGAGTAAATTCTATTCTCCCGCCGTTGGTTAAATCCTTATCGTCAGCTCCGGGCTGAAGACCGATGTACTGTTCACCGATCAAACCAGCCGTGAGAATCTTTGCAGAAGTGTCTGCCGGAAACTTGAATTGGTTCTCCATAGAGATCACGACTTTTGCCTGAAAGGTGTCATTGTCGTAGCTGATGGATTTGACGCGGCCGACCAGCACTCCGGCGCTTCTTACCGGAGCGCGGGCTTTTAAGCCGCCGATATTGTCAAAGTAGGCAGTGACTTCGTAGCTCTTGGAGGTAGAGAACGAACTCAGGTTTGCGGCCTGGAGCGCAAGAAACAGCAGAGCAATAATGCCGCCGAGAACAAACAAGCCGACGAGAAAGTTAATTTTTGTATTCTGATTCTGCATGACTGATTTTCCTTTCTAACCGTGCGTAAACATAAAGGCGGTCAGAATGAAATCCAACCCTAAAACAACAAGAGAAGAAACAACTACAGTTCGTGTGGTCGCGCTCGAGACACCTTCCGGTGTTGCGCGAGCCGTGTAGCCCTCATAAAGCGCAATCGCTCCGACGGCAACCCCGAACACAAAAGATTTGATAATGCCGTTGCCGATATCGGGTCCGACTTCAACGCCGGCCTGCATCTGCGCCCAGAAGGCGCCGGAATCCAATCCGATCAGCGGGACAGCCACAACCCAGCTGCCGATAATGCCGACGGCGGAGAACATAATCGCAAGCAGCGGCATCGAGATGACACAAGCTAAGAAACGCGGGCCCAAAATTCTGCGAATGGGATCGACACCCATCATTTCCAGAGCAGAAAGCTGCTCCCCGGCATTCATCAGACCGATCTCAGCCGTGAGCGACGTTCCGGCGCGCCCCGCAAAAAGAAGCGCGGTCACCACCGGCCCCAGCTCTCTGAGCAGGGACAGAGCTACCAAAACGCCGAGCGCCTGCTCGCTGCCGTAACTCGAAAGAACGTAGTCTCCCTGCAGACCAAGTACAAAGCCGACGAATAAGCCGCTCACCAAAATAATGACGAGAGAGTAGTTGCCGACAAAATACAGCTGTTTGACCGTGCCCTGAAAACGAGTGAATGACGGCCCGAGATTTACAACTAAACGGAAAAGAAAGCGAGAGAAGTTTCCGAGCGTACGTACGCCGGAAAGCGCCCAGGCGCCGAGGGAACTGATCCAATTAAAAATACCCATCATTTCAGACCAAGCTCCTGATTCAGCGGTTCGGCCGGATACTGGAATCGGACAGGACCGTCCGGCAAACCGTTAACAAATTGATAGACGAACGGATCTTTGCTCTGACGCAACTCGTCAGGTGTTCCGTGAGCGGCTACTTTTCCGCAGGACATCATGTTGTAGTCGTCCGAAATACCGAATGTCTCCTGAACGTGGTGCGTGACGATCAGACTAGTCGAACCGAGAACAGTATTCAGATTGCGGATCAGCTGAGCGGTGACGCCCATAGAAATCGGATCCAGACCGGCAAAGGGCTCGTCGTACATAATGAGCATCGGATCAAGTGCGACAGTTCTGGCGAGCGCAACGCGGCGACTCATACCGCCGGAGATCTCGGACGGGTAAAGCTGAGCGGCACCGCGAAGTCCGACCGCATTGAGTTTGAGCAAAACGAGATCTCGAATCAAAGCTTCGGGGAGATCCGTGTGCTCACGCAGCGGAAAAGCGACGTTGTCAAACACCGTCATATCCGTAAACAGTGCTCCGAACTGAAACAGCATTCCCATCTTTCTGCGAATGCGGTACAGAGAATCGAGATTCGCTGTATTCAGCCGCTCTCCGTCAATGAAGACTTCTCCTTTATCCGGCGTCAGCAATCCTCCGATAAGTTTTAGGAGTGTTGTCTTGCCCATGCCGGAGCCGCCCATAATGGCAATCACTTCGCCTTTACGGAAGGATAAGCTCACGTCATCCAAAATGACGCGGGAGCCTTCCGCATAAGAAAAGCTCATGTCCTTAATTTCGACAATCCAGTCGTTGTCCTGTCTCTCCATCGTCGACCCAATAAAACCAAAACAGGCATTCTTACACAAATGCCTAATTGATCGATTATGCCACACCCGCGCGGGCTATTCCTTTGATTAAAGGCGTTAAATCGGATTCAGCTACTCACGGGGTAAAGAAATAGTTACAGTTTTCATGCACAAAAATAATAAAGGCGGCCGAAGCCGCCCAAACTTACCTGGATCATGACTGCGAAGGACTTCTTCGAACGCCTGATGCTTTGAGCTCCGGATCGTCCGCCGGCACAAGCGGGAAATCATTTTTGACCTCCCCACTAATATTTGCCGCCCGCCCCGTCTGAAGATCGACAAACGTCCATTCCGTCCAGCCTTGCATGCAGACTTTATTGTCCCGCTTTAGATAGAAACAACGGCGGCTTTTTGACCCGTCCATCGTCTCTACCCACGTGAGCATGGTGAGCTCGTCGCCTTCAAACGTGGGCCGCAAGTACTCAATCTTATGAGTACTTGCAACAAAGACTTTTCCGATTTTCAGATAGCGGCCCATCGTCCACCCGAGCGAGTCGGAGTGAGCGAGCGCCGCCTCTTCCATCCAGCGGAGATACTCTTTGTTGTTGGTATGACCCAGCACATCAATCGATTCTTTGCCGACCTTGATCGGAAATCGGAAAATTCGTTCCATGAGCAGTATGCAAAAAAGAACTAATTCTGCTCGCCGCTGAGGAACTTGTCGACAGCTTCAGCACATCGACGGCCCTCGGCTAAGGCGCGGACCACCAAACTCTGGCCTCTGCGGCAGTCTCCTGTCGCGAAAACCTTCGGAACGTTTGTACGAAAAGCGTCTTCTCCTTCGTAAGCTGCCTGAGCGTTGCCGCGCATGTCGGTTTGAACGCCGAAAGCATCCATCACCGGACTACTCGGATGCAGGAAGCCCATCGCCAAAAGCACCAGGTCGCTCTCAATTTCGAACTCACTGTCGGGAATCTCCTTGAAGGTTCTGCGTCCGGTAACCGGATCTTTCAACCATTCCAGCCGCACAGCCTTAACGCCGCGGACACGTCCTTCGTCGTCAGACAAAAATTCTTTGGTGGAGATCGCATAGTCACGTTCGCCGCCTTCTTCCTGGGAAGTAGACGTACGAAGAACGTTAGGCCAGTTGGGCCAAACCATCGACTTATCGTAACTTTCCGGCGGTCTCGGACCCAGGTCGATCTGAAGCACCTTCTCGGCACCCTGACGGATTGCAGTACCCAAGCAGTCACTGCCGGTGTCGCCGCCGATGATCAGCACCTTTCGATCCTTGGCGCTGATGTCTTCGTCAAAAGTCTCAGACGCATTGTGCTTGTTCTGCACAGGGAGATACTCCAGCGCAAAGTGAATGCCTTTGAGATCCCTGCCTTTCACCTGCAGATCTCGCGGCGTCTCAGAGCCCACTGCCAGCACGACGGCAGAGAAATCTCGAAGAAGCTCGGACGCATCGATCGCACGTTCGCTGTCGTTCCAAATTCCGTGCGGATGATCTTTGATGCCGATAGAAGTAGAGCAGCGGAACTGCACGCCTTCGTTTTCCATCTGTGCAATACGGCGATCGATCAGACTCTTGTCCAGCTTGAAGTCAGGAATGCCGTAGCGCAGCAGGCCGCCGGGGCGTTTGTTCTTTTCAAACACCGTGACGGCGTATCCCATTCGAGCCAGCTGCTGTGCACAAGCCAGCCCGGAAGGACCGCTGCCGACGACCGCAACCGACTTATCTTTATGCTCTTTCGGGGGCTCAGGCTTGACCCAGCCCTGATTCCAGGCATTCGTGATAATGGCGCGTTCAATGGACTTAACACCCATGGCGCGCTGCGTGTAATTCATGATGCAGCCGTTTTCGCACAAGGCCGGACAAACACGAGAGGTGAACTCCGGGAAGTTATTGGTTGAAGACAGGACGAGATAAGCCTTCTCCCAATCTTCGTTGTAGACCAAGTCGTTAAATTCCGGTGCGACATTGTGCAGCGGACAGCTGAATGTGCAGAACGGCGTTCCGCAGTCCATGCAGCGGGCTGCCTGCTGCTTTGCTTCCTGTTGGCTCAGCGGAGTAATGAACTCGCGGAAATGCGTTTTACGCTGAGCAACCGGTTCGTGCGCCTGTTCGAGACGCTCAAATTCCATAAATCCTGTTACTTTTCCCATGGTTCACCTCAGGCGGTTGAATGAGCAATGCCTTTGAGCAAAGCTTGTTTGTATTCTTTCGGGAAGACCTTCACAAACTTCTGAAGGTTTCTCGGCCAATCGTCGAGAATATCTCGGGCTCTTTGGCTTCCTGTGTAGAGGAAGTGACGATTGACCAGGTCTTTCAGGATGCTCTCGTCCGTCTTACCGAGGTGCCAGGCGCTGTGGTCGCCGGAAGCTGCCTGGTCTTTGTCCGGCAGGACGGCGCAGAGTTCAACGCTCTCAGAATTGCAGCGCTTCGCAAACGTTCCGTCTTCGTCATAGACATAGGCAATACCGCCCGACATACCGGCGCCGAAGTTTCTTCCGACGTTACCCAAAACCACCACAGTGCCTCCGGTCATGTATTCGCAGCCGTGATCGCCGCAGCCTTCAGAAACCGCTGTTGCGCCGGAAAGACGAACGGCAAAACGCTCACCGGTTACGCCGTTAAAGAAGGCTTCACCGCTCGTAGCTCCGTACAGAACCGTGTTGCCGGCGATGATGTTTTCGTCGCCTCTGCCTCGGAAGTCGGTCGGGCAGCGAACAATAATGCGTCCGCCGGAGAGACCCTTACCGACATAATCGTTGGCTTCACCGACCAGATCCAGCGTCACACCGTTGGCCAGGAAGGCTCCGAAGGACTGTCCGGCAATGCCGGTCAGCTGAATGTGCAGTGTGTCTTCGGGCAGACCTTCGGCACCCCAGCGACGAATAATTTCCGAAGAAATCTTCGTACCGACCGTGCGGTGAATGTTTTTGATCGGAGAGATAAAGCTGACTTTTTCTTTCTTCTCAATAGCATTGCGGCAAAGATCCAGCAGCTGGTAGTCCAGTTCTTTTTCCAGACCGTGATCCTGCTTGGCGCTTTGACGGCGCTTGTTCGGATCATCGACCTCCGGCTGATACAGAACTCGAGACAGATCCAAGTGAGCACACTTGGCCGGATGCATCTTCTTCTGACGCAGCAGGTCGGAACGCCCCACTAAGCCTTCAAACTTGCGAATGCCCAGGCTTGCCATGATTTCACGGACTTCTTCGGCAACGAAGAAGAAGTAGTTCACAACGTGCTTCGGTTCGCCGTGGAAGCGTTTTCTGAGTTCAGGATCCTGTGTGGCAATACCGACCGGACAAGTGTTGAGATGGCACTTGCGCATCATCATGCAGCCTTCCACAACCAGCGGAGC
>ENA-UEQL01002777-UEQL01002777.1-human-gut-metagenome-genome-assembly--contig:-NODE-2777-length-11377-cov-13.013717_pt1 | contig 11377 bp, 9 predicted proteins | sample MGYA00242905_ERZ507926 | MGnify/ENA primary metagenome ERZ507926 (study PRJEB26167, sample SAMN06115531) | human gut metagenome | host: Homo sapiens | place: China:Henan | collected 2015-09-09...
ACGGTCAGCATGACGTAACCCAGTTGTGCCATGTAAATATCCCATCCGCGGGCGTCATAGTTGCGGTTGTTGTGGATTAGTTGGGCATGTGGTCCGCCATACACGTAGACTACGGCCGGGTATTTTTTGTTGGGGTCAAAATTCACCGGCTTTATCAGGCGGTAGTATAAGTCGGTCTTGCCGTCGGCTGCCTTGAGGGTACCGACAGTGATTTCGGGCATATTGTATGCTTCCAACGGATTGGTGGCGGTCAACAGGCTGATAGTCTTTCCCTTTCCGGAAGTGGGAACGATCTCGATATTCCGGGGAATGGTGAAAGAAGTATAATTGTCTATCACATAGTTGCCGTTACCGGACAGTTGTACATGATGCATACCGTCTTTATTGCCGATGAGGCGGCGTTTGCCTGTCTTTACATTCACAGCGTATGCGTTGCTCTGCAAAGGGGAAACCTCTGTGCTCATGATGATGACTTCCTTGGTCTTTTCATTGAATCCGAGGATGTTTTGTACTACCCAGTTGCCTTGGGTAAGCTGTCTGGTCTTGTAGCTTTCCCGGTAAGAACCTCCGGCCGCGGCTCCATGTGATTCCGGATATACGGAAGTCTTGGTGTCCATCAGGTAAAGATGGTTGTAGCCGTCGCGCTGGCTCTGATAGATAAACTTCGTGTGGTCCCACGGCAGAAAGACGATGGGATGTTGGGGTTCTACATATTTAGTATGCTCCTCTTCGTAAAGGGGGTTATTTTTCAGTGGCTCTCCTGTTTCCGCGTCATAGCAGCATAGCAGGGCATGGTTCTGGTCACGGTTCAGTTCAATGACATAAACGCTTTTCTCGTCAGGACTCCAGCTGATATTGGTGAAATAACGGTCGGTAGGGTCTCCGGCTTTCAGATAAACTGTTTTTTGGGTCTCCGGATTGTAGATGCCGACAGTCACTTTGTGGCTGGTCATTCCTGCCATCGGATACTTGTCCGGCTCCAGTGTCGCTATGCGGGTGGAGGTATTTACTTGTGGATAATCGGTTACCATGCTTTCGTCCATGCGGTAGAAAGCAAGCAGATTTCCTTTCGGACTCCAGAAAGTACCTTTCGAGATACCAAATTCCTGACGGTGTACACTTTGTCCGCATACGATGCCTTTCGGTTCGTCGGTGACTTGTTGCGTTTTCCCGTCGGCAGTCGTTACAAACAGATTGTTGTCAAGGGTATAAGCCAATGAACGGCTTTCCTTGTTCCAGTCCTGGTTGGCGGCTTTAGGAGAGAGAGGCTGACTCCATATTATTTCCTTTTTAGTTAAATCGATCAGCACTTTATTGGATGTGGTATTTACCAGCATCATCTTTTCAGCGTATGGGAAAGATGCATTCCTGAAGTGGTTGATTTTCCCTAATTCCTTGTTTGCCAACAGTTCATTCACTTCCTGCAAAGTGATAAGTACGTTTTCCTTCCCATTTGCCGGCTGGATGGTTTTTACCTCTTCTATGTCGGCGTTGATGCATACATCTCCCCACCATTGCAAACCATACAGGTTTTGTGGAAGCAGGTTATAATAATTGTTTCCTCCCGGCATCAAGTCTTCCAGTGTGAAACTTTTCTTGTCTTGTGCCCATGTTACAGATGAAGCCATGATTAATAAGGCAATCAGATTGATTAATTTTCTCATAACTGTTTATTCTTCTGTCTTTTCCTTATTGTCGTCAAATTTACGGGGACTGCTTTTGAAATTGTCGCGGCCTTCACGTCTGTCACCAAAGTTGCGGTGTTCTCCTCTTTTGAAATCGCCACGTCCCTCACGTTTGTCATCAAAAGAGCGTCTTTCTCTGCGCTCTCCTCCTTTGTACTCTCCGTGTCCTTCACGTCTGTTGTCAAAACTACGACGTTCTCTGCGTTCTCCATATTCTACCTTTTCCGTGTTACGGCGCGGGCGGATTTCTTCCCGGCGGGGCTTGAATTCCCGATCGGCGTTCTCACTACGGAATTCTTTGAATTTGCCGTTGAATAATTGGTATTTGCGGAATTCACATTCCAACGAACCGTTGAACAGGGGGATTTTTATAGAAGGCTTTAAACCAATCTGGTCGAAACATTCTTCACGGTAACTTAGTACCCATGCATCATTGCCGGTGAAAGAGTGTTTCAGACGTTCGCCTATCATTTGATACAGGCCCAGCAAATCATTGGTTGAGATACGTTCTCCATAAGGAGGGTTGGTGATGATGATGCTTTTTTCTTTGGGTTGCTCAAATTGCTGGAACGGTTGGATTTTTAAGATAATCTCCTTGCTCAGTCCAGCTGCTTTCACATTGTGAGTGGCAATTTCATTTGCTTTAGGATTATTGTCATATCCAAAAATCTTATGTGTGAACTCACGTTCCTGTGAGTCGTCATTGTAGATGCGGTCAAATAGTTCCTGATCAAAATCGTTCCACTTTTCAAAAGCGAACTCCTTACGGAATACGCCGGGAGCGATGTTACGTGCTATCAGGGCGGCTTCGATAGGTATTGTTCCTGAACCGCACATCGGGTCTATCAAATCACATTCGCCTTTCCATCCGGTCATCAGGATCATACCGGCTGCCAGTACCTCATTCAAAGGAGCTTCTACAGCTTCCTGGCGATAACCCCGGCGGTGGAGTGACTCGCCCGAACTATCCAGTGACAGAGTGCATTTATTTTCGGCTATATGGATGTTCAGTGCCACATCGGGATGGTTGATGCGTACCGAGGGGCGCTCTCCTGTCTTTTCACGGAAATAGTCCACAATGGCGTCTTTTACTTTGTAGGCTACGAACTTGGAGTGACGGAACTCGTTCGAGAAAACCACAGCGTCTACGGCAAAACTTTTATCTTTATCCAAGAAGTCTTCCCACGCAATGGCCTTGATAGCTTCGTAAACTTCATCGGCATTCTTCGCCTCAAAATGTTTGATGGGTTTCAGGATGCGGATGGCAGTACGCAGGCAGAAGTTTGCCCTATACATCATTTCTTTATCGCCCGTAAAGGCTACCATGCGTCTTCCTACTTCTATATTGCTGGCTCCCAGCTCGGTGAGTTCTTTTGCCAGTACTTCTTCCAGTCCCTGGAAAGTCTTGGCGATTAGCTCGAATTCTTCCTTCATCTTAAATGATAATTACGTAATTTCAATTGATGGGACAAATTTAATGATTTTCTGTTTGCTAATCAATTATTTAGAGAATTAATCTGTTTGATGAAGCAAAAAAGAGGATGAAATCGGGGCGTCCACGCTCCTTGCCGGGGTCTTTATTTACCTTTGATTATAAAAATTCTTTGAAAACGGAATTGGGTATATCTGTGGAATAAATTGACAAAATATGTATCCGGCAATGTAATTGTTATCCTATAGAAATAAATTCTACACAGGAATTTGCCATTTTTGCTGAATCAAGAAACTTAAATAGAAATCAGAATGAAAATGGAATTGACGGATGAGAAACGTAAGGGATATGTGGTTTGTGCTTTAATGATACTGGTCTCTTGTTTGTATTTGGCTTATTTGGGGTACAGTCTCTACCGTATGGGGCATGCTTAGGACAAAATGAAACCATATCTGTATCACACAGGTATGGTTTCTGTAAGAGAAATTCTATGATTAATAGGTTGAGTGACTTTTATGCGAATTCTTCTGCCAGATAGACTTCGTTTATTTCGCAGAAAAACTCATCGGCGATATCTGACAGGGTTTCCAATGCTTCTTCGGCAGTTTCGCCGTAAGTGCAGCATTGGTGGTAGTCTGTTAAAAAGGCGTAATATTCCCCGTAGGGTGTACATTCTATCTGATATTCATTGCTTTTAAGTTCCATATATACCTCCTTTTTTATCGTACTGCAAATATCTTGTTTATCTGTTACAAGAAGGTGTACAGGAAGTTACTGTTTTATTAAAAAGTTTGCTGCCATACTACTTTTTAGACCATTTTGTGATGTCAGCATTTCTATGATGGCAAAGGGGATTTATTCGTCTTTGTTTTTTCGCTGTACGATACGTGATCCGGCAGGTACATTTTCTGTTACCCAAATATTACCTCCTACGGTAGCACCCTTGCCAATAGTAACACGCCCTAAAATGGTTGCATTGGAATATACAATGACATCGTCTTCTAAAATAGGATGGCGTGGAATGCCTTTAATGGGATTTCCATTATTGTCTAGCGGAAAGCTTTTAGCTCCTAATGTTACCCCTTGATAGAGTTTCACATTATTTCCGATGATGCTGGTCGCTCCGATTACTACACCTGTACCGTGGTCGATAGTGAAATGGTGTCCTATTTGTGCCCCCGGATGAATATCGATACCGGTTTCCGAATGTGCCATTTCTGTAATGAAGCGGGGGATTAAAGGTACACCCAGTATTAACAGCTCATGTGCGATGCGGTAATTGCTGATAGCGCGGATAGCCGGATAGCAACTGATGATTTCACCAAAGCATGTGGCGGCGGGATCACCATAATATGCGGCTTCTACATCGGTAGCCAGAATGCGGCGGAGTTCGGGCAGTTTACTGATGAAACGAGCTGCCAGCAAAGAGGCTGTTTCTCTGCACGGTTCATTGTCATCGGTTGCATTTTTACTGTTTTCCTGTCCGAAGCAAAGTCCTGCCAGAATTTGTTCGGTCAGCAGACCGAACAGGGTTTCTACATTTACACCGATATGGTAGTTGATGGTATGGCTGTTAACGGTGGAATTACCAAAGTAGCCGGGGAAGATAATGGCGCGTGCCAATTCTACTATCTTGTATAGGGATTTGGCAGATGGTAAAGGATCTCCATCTTTGTGTTGGTGGAATAATCCTTTATAGGACTGGCTTTCAGATAATTCATCTACTGCCTGCGTTAATATGTTCGTGTAATTGAATGTAGTCATGAACTGAATGCTTTAGAAGGACAAAAGTAAGTAAATTCTATATTATTGCCAATAAATAGAATGAATATTGATGTTAATCCTTTATTTTTGCAGAAAAAAGGGAATATTTATGGTAAAAAAGAAAAATCCATTTGCTTTTAAGGCAAAACAGGAAACTAAAAAGAAGTCCGGTGGTAAACGGATCGGCAAATCGAAGCCGGATAAAGCGAATAATCAGTTGAATAGAAGAGTGAAGTAAATGAAACTATTGTCTTGTTGTAGGGGAAGAACCAGTCTGCCTCTACAACAGGATGTTAATCTTTATTTCTCGACCAAAGCGAAATCAAGTTGCTTTTTCTCCAGATTGGCGCGGGCCACTTTAATGGTAACCGGATCTCCCAAACTGAATTTTTTGTGATGCCGGCGTCCCGTCAGACAATAGTTCTTTTCATCGAAATCATAATAGTCATCACCAAGGTCACGCATGGGAATCATACCTTCGCACTTGTTTTCGTTCAGTTCCACATAAAGTCCCCATTCGGTAACTCCGGAAATGACTCCATCGAACTCCATGCCCAAACGTTCACCCATAAACTCTACTTGTTTGTATTTTACAGAGGCACGTTCCGCATTGGCGGCGATTTGTTCCATTTCAGAGCTATGGTCACACAATTCTTCGTATTTCGCTTCCTGTACCGTACGTCCTCCTGCCAGATAGCGGGTGAGCAGACGATGAACCATCATATCCGGAAAACGGCGGATAGGTGAGGTAAAGTGAGTATAATAGTCAAATGCCAGACCATAGTGGCCAATATTATGTGTGGAATAACGGGCCTTTTGCATGGCACGCAAGGATACGGTTTCCACCAGATTTTGTTCTTTCTTGTTCTTTATGTCGTCCAGTAAACGATTGATGGATTTGGATATCTCAGTTTTGCTACCCGATGTACGTATCTTATATCCGAAGCGATTGATAAACCAATTCAAGTTCTCCAGTTTATCGGGGTCCGGAAGATCGTGGATACGATAAGGGAATACTTTGGCTTTCTTGTTTTTAGGTACTTTACCGATTTTTTCGGCAACCGTGCGGTTGGCCAACAACATAAATTCCTCTATCAACTTATTGGCCTCTTTGGATTCTTTGAAGTAGACACTGAGCGGTTTGCCGGTTTCGTCTATCTCAAATTTCACTTCTACGCGGTCAAAGTCAATAGCACCGGCAGCCAATCTTTGTTTACGCAGGATTTGTGCCAGTTTGTTCAGTTCCAGAATTTCTTCTTTGTAGTCGCCTTCACCCGTTTCAATCACTTTTTGCGCCTCCTCATAGGTGAAACGGCGGTCGCTCTTTATAATGGTGTGCACGATGCGCGAGTCTTTCACCTCTCCCTTTTCATTCATATTGAAAATGACGGAGAATGCCAGTTTCTCTTCGTCGGGGCGGAGGGAACAGATGAAGTTACACAGCCGTTCGGGCAACATGGGGATGGTACGGTCTACCAGATAAACGGAAGTAGCGCGTTTTTCAGCTTCTTTGTCGATAACGCCTCCTTCTTTTACATAATGAGTAACATCGGCAATGTGTACGCCTACTTCCCATAGTCCCGGTTTGATGAGACGGATGGAGAGCGCGTCATCAAAGTCCTTTGCATCTTTAGGGTCAATGGTGAAAGTTGTTACATTGCGGAAATCTTCACGTTCTGCATAGTCCGTCTCGGAAATCTCTGCCGGAATCTTTTCGGCAGCGGTTTCTACATTCTTGGGATATACGTAAGGTAAGCCGAATTCGGCCAGAATGGCATGCATTTCAGTTGTGTTTTCTCCTGCTTTTCCCAAAATATCAATGACTTGTCCTATCGGGTTTTTTGCCTCTTCGGGCCATTCTACAATTTTCACGACTGCTTTGTCCCCATTCTTTCCACCTTTCAGCTTATCTTTCGGGATAAAAATATCATTTGCCAGAGTGCGGTTCTCGGTCAGCAGAAAGGCGTAGAATTTCTCTACTTTCAGTGTGCCGACAAAAGTATCGTTGGCACGTTCCAGAATCTCTATCACTTCACCTTCCGGGTTCCGGTTCTTACGTTTGGCAAAGAGGGCTATTTTTACTTTGTCATTATTCATGGCATGTGCCGAATTACGTTCGGCTATGAAAATGGTTTCTCCACCATCATCGGGGATGAAGGAGTTCTTGCCGTTGCTTTTACGCTGAAAGACGCCAGTCATAATCAGGCCGTGGTCGTTCAGCTTGTAGTGTCCTTTTTCTACTTCTTGCAGAAAATCATCCTCAATCATTTCAGTAATGATGTCGGCACAAAGCATTTTAAGAGGATGTGTAGTAAGGTTCAGACTGCTTGATAATTGTTTCAGACTGAATGTTTCGTTCGGTTTTGTGTGGAATAAGCTTATCAGTCGTTCAGACATTTCGCTTTTTTTCATGCGTTTCCCTGCTTTTTTTTCTTTCTTTTTAGCCATAAGGGGATATATTTATGTATTATGTGCTACAAAGTAAACAAAATAATTGGAATAGCGGTTCAATAGATACATTAAATTTGGTTGAATCTAAATGAAACGTGCTATCTTTGTCCGTTCTAAAACAATTGTTATGACTGAACTTGATAAGAAAATCAGGGAAAAAGAAATTTATAGAGTTACATTAGTGGGGAGTTTCGTTAATTTCTTGCTGGTTATTTTTAAATTCCTTGCCGGAATTGCAGGGCATAGTGCTGCTATGTTGGCAGATGCAGTTCATTCTCTATCTGACTTCATTACGGACGTAGTAGTGATTCTTTTTGTACGTATATCCAATAAACCAGTGGACAAGAGCCATGATTATGGTCATGGGAAATATGAAACATTGGCTACTGCTTTCATTGGTATGGCATTATTGGGGGTAGGATTTGGAATATTGTGGAATGGAGCAACAGATATATTGGTTTTCCTACGAGGTGGGGAACTTCGTCAACCGGGAATGTTGGCATTGGCTGCTGCCATTATTTCTATTCTGTTGAAGGAAATACTTTATCAATATACAGTCAGAGTGGGGAAAAGATGCCACTCACAGGCTGTTGTGGCGAATGCGTGGCATCATAGGAGTGATGCATTATCATCCATTGGTACGGCTGCCGGTATTGGCGGAGCGATTTTACTTGGTCCTCATTGGGCGGTACTCGATCCTATTGCCGCTGTGACAGTCAGTTTCTTTATTATGCGGGTTTCCATCAGGCTGCTGGTTCCTTGCCTGGATGAATTGCTGGAAAAGTCTTTGCCGGATAGTGTGGAACGTGAGATAGAAGGAATTGTGTTATCTTTTGGTGGAGTCAGCGAACCGCATCATTTACGCACACGGCGCATCGGAAACAATTATGCTATAGAGATTCATATACGCATGGATGGGAACATTTCTCTGCATAAAGCGCACGAGACGGCAACTGGTATTGAACATAGATTGAAAGAAAAGTTTGGAGAGGATACTCATGTGGGTATTCATGTGGAACCGGTGAAATAACATACGAAGAATGAATAACGAAGAATTTGCACAAAAGAACACTTGCTGCTTAAAGAAAGTATTGGTAACCGGAGCAAGCGGATTTATTGGCAGTTTCCTGGTGGAAGGAGGATTGGAGAGAGAGATGCAGGTATGGGCTGGTGTACGTAAAAGCAGTAGTCGTACCTATTTGAAAGATCCTCGCATTCAATTTGCCGAATTGGATTTTGCTCATCCCGGAAGATTGACGGAGCAATTGGCTGTTCATAAACAATTGCATGGGGGATGGGATTATATCATTCATTGTGCCGGTGTAACTAAATGCCGCCATAAGGACGAATTTGACAAAGGCAATTATGTCTATACCCGTAATTTTGTAGAAGCTTTGAGAACCTTGGACATGGTTCCCCGGCAATTTGTCTATATCAGTTCACTTAGTATTTTCGGTCCTATTCATGAAGATAATTATGCACCCATCAGTGAGCGTGATACGGCAATGCCCAATACGGCATATGGGGTCAGTAAGCTAAAGTCGGAACATTACCTGCAATCATTGAATGATTTTCCGACAGTGATTTTCCGTCCTACTGGAGTTTATGGTCCTCGTGAACGCGATTATTTTCTGATGGCGAAGTCTATCAAGCAGCATATAGACTTTGCTCCTGGTTTTAAAAGACAGGATCTTACTTTTATTTATGTGAGGGATTTGGTACAAGCTGTTTATTTGGCAATAGAACATGGAGTGCGGCAGCGCGCCTATTTTGTTAGTGACGGAAATGTCTATTCCAGCCGTACTTTTTCTGATTTGATACAAAAAGAACTTGGTAATCCGTGGGTTATACACATTAAATGCCCATTATTTATTTTAAAAGTTGTATCTTTGCTCGCTGAATTTTCAGCGCGTTGCCTGGGAAAGGTAAGTACGCTGAATGCTGACAAATATAAAATAATGAAACAACGTAATTGGCAATGCGATATTTCACCCTTGGTGGAAGAACTGGGATATCGTCCTGAGTACCCTTTAGACAAGGGAGTAAAGGAAATCATTGCATGGTATAAGAAAGAAGGATGGCTTTAAATTTATTCAAACGGGTAGACAGTGTGAAAGGATTGTTTGCCGTTGAGAGCATTAGTCTGATATATAATGCCCTCACGACCATAATGGTTTTAATATTATTTCCTCGTATGGACCACCCTGTAATTATGCTTTTGGAGCGTGCAGGCATTGTGGCCATTACGTTTGCATTAATATATTTGTATCGCAAGTATCCGTGTAAACTTACGGCATTTATACGAATGGCTGTGCAGATGGCATTTTTAGCGTATTGGTATCCCGATACCTTTGAATTTAATCGTCTTTTTCCCAATCTGGATAACTTCTTCGCTTCGGCGGAGCAGTTTTTGTTCCGTTGCCAGCCTTCGGTAGAATTTAGTGAACATTTTCCTTCCATGTGGTTCAGTGAACCATTTAATATGGGGTATTTCGCTTATTATCCAATGATTGGGATTGTGACTATTTATTATTTCTTGTTTCGTTTTGAGTGGTTTGAAAAGGTTTCTTTTTTATGATTTATGTAGGAATTGATGTAGCCTCTGATAAACATGATGTTTGTATTATGTCTAATGATGGTGAAATCTTTGGAAGAAAATTCCAAATTCATAATTCTAGTGATGAATATAAAAAACTTCTTAGCAAAATTAATGAAGCCAAGAAGTTCTTTAAAGATTCTACTGTGCGTATAGGAATAGAATCTACCGGCGTTTATTCATCTACTATTCTTAATTACTTCTCTAAGTTTGATAACTTTGAAGTAATCTTCATCAACCCGGTTCTAACCAATATGTTTCAACTTTCTCAAGCAGTACACTATGCTAAGACTGATTCTATCGATGCTGAAGGCATTTGTATTTATCTTCAAGATAAAAGGAAGAAACTATTTACCTATACTCCACCATCTTATCATAGTTTACAATTAAAATCACTATATAGAGAAATGATTAAGATGAATAAATTAATTACTCAATCAAAAAATAGATTAACTGGTTTAGTTCATACTGTTTTTCCCGAATTTCTAACTGTTTTCCCTAAAATTAATGGAAATGCTGTATATTTTTTATTAAATAAATATTCAACACCTAATTCTTATAAAGGTAAGCGTGCGGAAACAATATGTAAACTTGTTCTAAAAGAAGGACATGGTAGAACTAGCATTGATAATATTGAAAAAATAATATCTTTGTCTAAAGAAAGTATTGGCACTTACAATCATTCTGATGCTTTATTAATCAAACAATTATCTTCTTTAATTTCAATACTCGAAGAGCAAAAGAAAGAATTAATTGAAGAAATGACAAATATAATTAAAGAACACTTTCCTAAAATGTTATCTATTCCAGGCATTGGTGGAAATACAGCAGCTGGAATTATCGGTGAAATTGGTGATATATCTAATTTTCAATCTTCTGATTCTCTTTTAGCTTTTGCTGGTTTAAATCCTTTAGTTTATGAATCAGGCAAATTTAAAGCTCTGCATACTAGAATCTCTAAGAAAGGTTCTTCTTATCTTAGAAATGCTTTAACTTTAGTTGCTAGATCAATCATTAAACATGATGAAACTTTTTCTAAATATTATTTAAAAAAACGTGATGAAGGTAAATCTTATAATACAGCAATTTGCCATGTAAGAAAAAAACTAGTTCGTGTTATCTATTCAATACTAAAAAATAATAATGAATATAAATCTCTAAATAACTAATAACCATATAAAGTTTTCAAAGAACAATGACTATTAAATTTTCTCATCATTAATAGTCTTTTTCGTCGTGTTACAAACTCTTAAAACACAATTTATTAAAAAAGTTAACTAAATTTTAAAATATATATTGACTATTTAATAGTTAGCTCCTTTATAAATCTATTTTATAATCAACATCATTTTTTTTGGCAAATTTTACATTTAATGGCTTTCCAGCTGAATTATATAATTCATTATGATCAGCATTACATCCGGCATAAACATTATTAATTTCCACTTG
>ENA-UEQL01002784-UEQL01002784.1-human-gut-metagenome-genome-assembly--contig:-NODE-2784-length-11356-cov-4.845022_pt1 | contig 11356 bp, 8 predicted proteins | sample MGYA00242905_ERZ507926 | MGnify/ENA primary metagenome ERZ507926 (study PRJEB26167, sample SAMN06115531) | human gut metagenome | host: Homo sapiens | place: China:Henan | collected 2015-09-09 | study...
AAAGAGGACGGCTTTCGCCGTCCTCTTTTTTTGAGGGGGATGCACTGCGCTTCGTGCCTTGCCGCCCGCAGGGCGGCTGCGACACGCGCTCCGTGAGAAGAGTTTTTTCTGACGCACATGTCGTCAGAAAAAACGATTAAGATTATTTGCGCCGTGCGCGGCGCAAAGTCTGCGACGCTTTTCGGTGCGTGATGAGGGTTTCTGCTTCTATTTTGCGTCTTTAGCGCTGTTTTGCGCGGGGCGCAAAATGCGCGTCGGGGTACCTGAGCTGTTTTGCGCCGGAGGCGCAAAATGCGCGGCGGGGGTGCGTTAGCTGTTTCGTGCGGAGCACGAAATGCGCGTGGGGGACGTTGGCTGTTTCGAGCCGGAGGCTCGAAATGCGCCTCCACTGAATTTAGACTGAAGTAAAACGGCCCTCAAAGAGGGCCGTTTTCGTTTTGCAAGTTTGCTGTCATTTTAGTGCGATAAAGTGCAATTTTTTGCACGAACGGATGCTTCGAATGTTTCAAATGTATGGAATATTTGGAGAAGTTAGACAAATGTTTTTCGCTGTTTTTGTCTGTTTTGCACACATTTGTACAACAAAGTTCAGCTACCTTTTTCCCGAAAAGGGGAAGACAAAAAAATACGCCATGATATAATGATTCTGCAATGACGGGGCGCGAGCTCCGAACAATACGATCACATTTTCTGTGGAGGATTATCATTATGGCTATCAAAGTGGGCATCAACGGCTTCGGCCGCATCGGCCGCGTCGTGCTGCGCATCATGATCGAGCATCCGGAGCAGTTCGACATCTGCGGTATCAACCTGCGCAAAGCGGATCTGGATTACATGGTCTATATGATCAAATACGATTCCGTGTTCCGTCAGTTCAACGGCACGGTGGAGCACAAGGACAAGAACCTGATCGTCAACGGTCACACCATTCAGGTCTTCAGCGAGTCCGACGCGGCGATGATCCCCTGGTCCAGCTGCGGCGCGGAGTACATCATCGAGTCCACCGGCGCCTACAACACCACCGAGAAGGCCTCCCGCCACTTCAAGGGCGGCGCGAAGAAGGTCATCCTGACCGCGCCCGGCAAGGATGAGGTCACCCCAACGTTCGTCATGGGCGTGAACCACATGCTGCTCCATTCTGACATGAAGGTCGTCTCCAACGCCTCGTGCACCACCAACTGCTTAGCACCTCTTGCCAAGGTCGTCAACGACGAGTTCGGCATCGAGCAGGCGCTCATGTCCACCATCCACGCCGCCACCGCCAAACAGAAGGCGGTCGACTCCCGCGGCGGCAGCGACTGGCGCACCGGCCGCTCCATTCTCAACAATATCATCCCCTCCTCCACGGGTGCCGCCAAGGCCGTCGGCCGCGTCATCCCCGAGCTCTACGGCAAGATGACCGGCATGAGCTTCCGCGTCCCCACGGCGGACGTCTCCGTCGTTGACCTGACCGCCCACCTCAAGGTCAAGACCACCTACGCCGATATCTGCTACGCCATCCGCCACGCCAGTGAGACCTATATGAAGGGCATCATCGGCTACACCGCGGACCAGGTCGTCTCCACGGATCTGATTGGCAATTCCTGCCCCTGCATCTTCGACGAGACCGCCGGCATCATGCTCGACAACGACTTTGTCAAGCTGATCGCGTGGTACGACAACGAATGGGGCTACTCCAACATGGTCGTCCGCCTGCTTGAGCACATGGTCGCGGTGGACGAGGGCCGCGTGACGCCTGAAAAGCGCGTCGTCCCCAAGGATAAGCCGAAGGAAGAGCCCGCCGCCAAGGAAGCGTAACAACGAAATAAAAAAGGAAGGACGCTGCGCGCCCTTCCTTTTTTATTCGTCCTTTTTTTCTGCTGCTTTTGCTTCGAGCTCGGCGACGGTCGTGTTGTCTTCCATGCCGCGGGCGTGGAGGACATCGTCGCGCGTGAGGGTCATCAAATCATCCTTTGTAAAGCTCTCCATCTTCGCGAGGCGGTTGGCCTGCGCGGTCAAGATCTGCTCGAAGAGGTTGCGCACGCCGCGCGCGTTGCCGAACGTCACACCGTCGGCGTTCTCATCGTAGATGAAGTCCTTGACATCCTGCTCGGCGTCGGGAGAGAGGGTGTACTGCGACTTGCGGCACTGCATTTTGAAAATCTCGAGCATCTCGTCAAGCGTGTAGTCGTCAAAGTGCAGGTAGCGGTTGAAGCGGGACTCAAGGCCGGGGTTCGATTGGATGAACTTTTCCATCAAGCCATCGTAGCCCGCGACGATCACGACGAGGTCGTCGCGGTGATCCTCCATCGCCTTGAGGAGCGTATCGATGGCCTCCTGACCGAAGTCGTTGCCGCCCTTGCCGTTAAGTGCGTAGGCCTCGTCGATAAACAGCACGCCGCCGAGCGCCTTTTCGATGACCTTGCTCGTCTTGATGGCCGTCTGACCGACGTAGCCCGCGACGAGCCCGCTGCGGTCGACCTCGACAAGCTGACCCTTGGAAAGGATCCCGAGTGAGCGGTAGACGCGCGCCATCAAACGCGCGATCATCGTCTTACCTGTACCGGGGTTGCCGGTGAAGACCATGTGGAGCGAGAAGTCCGCGTTCGGAAGCCCCGTCTCCTCGCGCCGCTTGAAGACAGTCGCCATGTTGATGAGGTTATTCACCTCGCGCTTGACCTCGCCAAGGCCGATGTAGGTGTCGAGTTCTTTTTTAAGGTCCTCGATCTTCTCGGGCGGGGGAAGCGGCGCTTCCTCTTCCTTTTTCTCGTCCGCGCCGGTGGAGGCGGCGGGCTTGTTCGGCTTTGCGCCGTCCGCGCTCTTCGGCGCGTTTGCTTTGGGTGCAACTTCCTTCGGGACGGCGGATTTCGGCGCGTCCGGCGTCAGCGGCGCGCCCCAGAAGTCGCTGCCCATGCGGTTTAAGTTGTTCTGCGTCATCGTGCGGATAACGTCGAGCTGCTGGAGAATGATCTCGTCCTTTTTATCCATGTTGATTCTCTCCCTTCGTTCCGTAGGGCGTGTGCGTCATTGCGCGGAACAAGAATGCAGTGATCAGGCCGCTGAGTGCGCCCGTGAAGAGCGACACCAGCAGCAAAAACGGCAGATAGTAGAGCGGCGCGGTCGAGCCGAGCGTGATGAGCGCGGCGCAGACCTGCCCGCAGTTGTGCGCCGCCGCGCCCGCGATCGAGACGCCGAAAATGCTGAGCTTTTTCGACTTGCTGAGCAGCGCCATCACGAAAAGCGCCGACAGCCCGCCGAGCAGCGAGAATAAAAGCGCCGAGGCATTCCCCGCAAACAGCGCGCCGAGCGTGCAGCGCACGAGCAGGATGGCGAGCGCGCTCGGAAATCCGATGGCATAGAGCGCGTAGAGCGTGACGATATTGGCAAGGCCGAGCTTGACGCCCGGCAGCGGCACAATGAGCGTGAGCGGAAAAAACGACTCCATGTAGGACAACGCCAGCGCGAGCGCCGCGAGCACCGCGCAGAGCGTCAGCTCTCTTGTTTTGATCTTCATGCGCTCACCCCGCGATCAGATCGTAGTCGGACGCCGCGCCCTCGAGCGTGACGGCCACACGGGCGGGAAGGCAGATGATGCTCTGCCCCGCGCGCGAGATCGCGCCGGAGTGCACGCAGTCCTGATTCGGGCAGTCGCTTTCGCTCACGCGCACCGCACCGTTTTCCACAGCGACGGTGAGCGTGTAGCCGCGGCTCTCATACGTGCCGCCTTCATAATTGCTGAGTGCGCAGCGCTCAACGGTCTCGCCGTCAACACTAATGCTGACCGTCAGCTCGCCCACCGATTTCGCCGCGAAATACGGCCTTGCGCCAAGTCCGAGCGTGAGCAGCAGCACCGCGAGCACGACGAGCGCGTCCCACTTCGTCGGCTTCAGCTTAGGCGAGCGCTTCATACGTGTACCCGCTTTCGTCGTTCGGCGTGAAGGCGTCGGCAAGGCCGTCGGTGTAGAGCACGCGGCCATCGTCGGTGGCTAAAATGAGCTCAAAATCCGTCCCCTGGTCGGCAAGATCGTCGCGCAGCGCAAGCGCGCCGTCGGGGCCAAGGACAAAGCACGCCGTCGAGAGCGCGTCCGCCCACGCGCCGTTCTCGCACAGCACGGTCACGCTGACGAGCCCGCTTTCCGCGGGGCAGCCGGTCTTGGGGTCGAGGATATGGTGATAGCGCACGCCGTTTTCTTCAAAATAGCGCTCGTACACACCGGAGGTCACGATGAACTTATCCGCCGCCGATACGACGCCAAGGTAGCTCTCCGTGTCCGCAGGGTCCTTGACGGCGATGCGCCAATCGCTGCCGTCGGTCTTTCGCCCCATGACGAACACATCACCGCCGAGGTCGAGTGTCGCGGACGTGACGCCCTCCTTTTCAAGCTGCGCGCGCAGAAGATCCGCCGCGTAGCCCTTGGCGATGCCGCCGAGGTCGAGCTGCGCGCCGTCCAAAAGCGTGACCGTCCAGCCGTCCGCCGTTTTTTCGAGCGCGACCTTGCCGCAGCCCGTATGACCCAGCAATTCTTTGAGCTCGTCTGCGGACGGCACACGGCGCTCGTCCTTCGTAAATCCCCACGCGTCGAGCACAGGGGCGAGCGTCGGGTCGAACGCGCCGTCCGTCGCGTCAGAGATCGTCAGCGCCGTTTCGATCAGCGCGGGTAAGATATCGTCCGCGCCGCATTCGACCGTCTCGCCGTTCGATGCGTTGAGCGCATAGAGCTCACTGCCCTCCGCCGTGCGCGAGAGGACGGCTTCGTCCAACGTGTGCAGTTCCTTTTCCGCGCTCTCCAGCGCGGCAGCGGCGTTCTCGCCGTAAACCGTCAGGTTCATCACCGTGTCCATCGCGTACACCGTGCGCGTCTCGCTCTCGGCAGCCGTTTCGCCGCAGGCAGTGAGGGACAGGGCAAAAATCGTCAGCAGCAGCGCTGCAAGTTGTCTTTTCATAGGTTCTCCTGCGAAAACAATTTATCAAGCATAGCTTATCAAATGTATTTTACCCGCGTCTGTGCGGTCTGTCAAAAGAAAAAAATTTGAACCGCCGTGCGGAATGTTTATAAAAGGGGAGAGCCTCTTCTATAATAAGAGGCTCTCCCCCGATCTGCGTCTGCGCGCAGGCAAAATTATTTTCTCTCGAGCGAGACGCGGTACGTGAGCCGCAGGAACGTGGCGTTCAAAATGACGCTCACGACCTCCGCGATCGGAAACGCGAGCCACACAAGCTCGAGCCGCCCCGTGAGCGAGAGCAGATACGCCGCCGGCAGCAGCACGACGATCTGGCGGCAGACGGAATTGATGAGCGCATAGATGGGCTTGCCGAGCGCCTGACACGCGCTGCCCGCGATGATGCTGAAGCCCGCGAGCGGGAAGTGCACGCCGATGATGCGCAGCGCAACACGTCCGATGGAGAGCATTTCGTCCGTCGGCGAGAACATCCCCAGCAGCGTTTCGGGGATGAGCTCGAAGAGCGCGCAGCCGACGCACATGATGCCGATGGCCGTGAAGACGGTCAGGCGGACGGTCTTGCGCACGCGGTCGAATTTCTGCGCGCCGTAGTTGTACGACACGATGGGCACCATCGCGTTGTTGAGGCCGAAGCACGGCATGAAGATGAAGCTCTGGAGCTTGAAGTATGCGCCGAACACCGCGGTCGCCGCCTCGGTGAACGAGATGAGAATTTTGTTCATGCCGAACATCATCACCGAGCCGATGGACTGCATGATGATCGACGGAATGCCGATGGCGTAGATGTCTGCCACCGTCGCGCGGTGGGGACGGATGTCCTTGAGGTGGATCTGCACCTCGGGATTTTTCTTGAGGTTCAGAAAAAGGCCGAGGCCCGCGCCGACGAACTGGCCGACGATCGTGGCGACCGCCGCGCCCGCGACCTCCATGCGGGGAAAGCCCAGAAGGCCGAAAATCAAAATCGGGTCGAGCACGATGTTGCACACCGCGCCCGCAATCTGCGAGATCATCGAAAGGTCCGTCCGCCCCGTGGACTGGAGCAGGCGCTCGCCGTAAATTTGCAGGAACAGTCCGAGCGAGCCGCCGATGCAGATCATCACATAATCACGGCCGTAGGCGATGATCTGCGCATTCTCCGTCTGAAAGCGGAAAAACGGCGTGGCGAGCGAAAAGCCGAGGACAGCAAAGACGGCGGCGGTGCAGAGCGTCAGGAAAAGTCCCGTGCCCGCGGCGCGGTCGACCGCCTGCATGTTCTTTTCACCCAGCGAACGCGCGAGCAGCGCGTTCATACCGACGCCTGTGCCCACGGCGAACGCAATGCACAGCGTTTGCAGCGGGAAAGCGAGCGATACAGCGTTCATTGCGTCCTGACTGAGCCGCGCGACGAACACGCTGTCGACAATGTTGTAGAGCGCCTGAAAGAGCATCGATATCATCACGGGCCCCGCCATGTTGGCCAGCAGCTTGCCGATGGGCATCGTGCCCATCTTGTTTTCTCTGGTATTTTCTTCCATGTTTCCTCCCTGTTTAACTTTTTCGTTCCGACATATAAAATTCCGGCGCCGCAGCGCCGGAATCGAAATGCAATCATTTTTTGTCGCGACCTGTGCGTGACAAAAAATACTTTACAGAGTGCAAGTGTGCGAGCAACGCGAGTGCGCGCAGCACTCTGCAAGCCCCTCTCAAAAATGTGCGAAGCACATTTTTGAATTATTTCTTCAGTTCGCCGTTCGCAGACTTGGTGAGATACGCGTTGATGAAGCCGTCGAGGTCGCCGTCCATGACGGACTGGATGTTGCCGGTCTCGTAGTCGGTGCGCGTGTCCTTGACAAGCTGGTAGGGCATGAAAACGTAGGAGCGGATCTGGCTGCCCCATTCGATCTTGAGCTGCACGCCCTTGATGTCGGAGATCTTCTCCGCGTGCTGCTGAATTTTGAGTTCCATGAGCTTGGATTTGAGCATCTGCATGGCGTAGTCGCGGTTCTGGAACTGCGAGCGCTGGGTCTGGCAGGCGGTGACGATACCCGTGGGCTTGTGGATGAGTCGAACGGCAGAGCTCGTCTTGTTGACGTGCTGGCCGCCGGCGCCGGACGCGCGGTAGACCTGCATTTCAATATCCTCGGGACGAATTTCGACCTCGATATCGTCGGGCAGCTCAGGCATGACCTCGAGGGCTGCAAAGCTCGTCTGGCGGCGGGCGTTCGCGTCGAACGGGGAAACGCGCACTAAGCGGTGCACGCCGTTTTCGCCCTTCAGATAGCCGTAGGCGTTCTCACCCTTGACCATGACCGTCGCGCTCTTGAGACCGGCCTCGTCGCCGTCGAGATAGTCGAGCATCTCGAATTCAAAGCCGTGCTTGTTCGCCCACTGCATATACATGCGGTAGAGCATCTGCGCCCAGTCCTGCGCCTCGGTGCCGCCCGCGCCGGCGTGGAACGTCAAAATGGCGTTGCAGTTGTCGTATTCGCCGGAAAGGAGCGTCGTGAGTCGCGCCTGCTCCACATCGGCTTCGAGCTTTTTGTAGCCCTCTTCGAGCTCGGGCAGCAGGCTTGCGTCGTCCATCTCCGTTCCCATGTCGATCAGCGCGAGCAGATCGTCGCGCGTGGAAACGAGCTTTTCGTAGCGGTGAATTTTATTTTGCAGCTGCTTGGAGCGCATCTGGTTTTTCTGCGAGCGCTCCAGATCGTTCCAGAAGCCGTCCTCGTGCGCCTCGAGCTCGAGGCGACCCAGCTCCTGGCGGGCCTGCTCGATCTCCAGCGCCTTGAAGAGGTTTTCAAATGTGTCGTCCATCGCAAGCAGCTTCTGCTTGTAGGAATCGTATTCGATCACAGCCATGGCGTTCTCTCTCCTTACTTTTATCCTTCATTAGCCGAAAAAGTATATCACACACACCGTGCAAAGGCAAGAAAAATCCGCCTCTCGGGACGAAAATTCCCGTGGAAGCGGCCCTTTTTCGCCTTTCCGACGATAAAAACAAAAAAGCCACGCTTTCGCGTGGTCGATACAACGGATCTCAGCGCTCGCTGATGATCTGCTTGGTGCTGCCGAAGATCATGTCGTCAACATCCTGCTTGATGAAGTTCTCAAACATATTCGTTTTCACGCTCCTTTCTCTCATTTACTTCAGTTTGTATTATAGACGCGGGAAACGCAAATTTCAATCGTCAGCTCTCATGGCTTTGCCCAAAAAATTAGCGGTTTTTTCATGCAAGTTGCTATATCTGCACTTGCATTTCCGTTATTTTCCACTTATAATAAAGTAGAAATGATATTTGAAGCGGAGGAGTCGGACTATGGCGGCTTTCGTCACATTTGAGGATGTTTCCAAAGTCTACCACAGCGGAGAGATCGAAATTCGCGCGGTGGACCACATCAGCTTTACGATTGAAAAGGGTGAGTTCTGCGTCATCGTCGGCCCCTCGGGCGCGGGCAAGACGACGGTCCTCAACATGCTCGGCGGCATGGACGCCTGCTCGGGCGGCACCATCACGGTCGACGGGACGCTTGTGAGCGGCTTCAACGCCCGCCAGCTCACGACCTATCGCCGCCACGACATCGGCTTTGTCTTCCAGTTCTATAACCTCGTCGGCAACCTGACGGCGCTTGAAAACGTCGAACTCGCGGCGCAGATCTGTAAAGACCCGCTCGACGCAGCGACGGTCTTGAACGAAGTCGGCCTGTCCGCGCGCGCGAACAACTTCCCCGGTCAGCTCTCCGGCGGCGAGCAGCAGCGCGTCGCCATCGCCCGCGCGCTGGCGAAAAATCCGAAGCTCCTGCTTTGCGACGAGCCGACCGGCGCGCTCGACTATGTGACCGGCAAGCAGATCCTCAAGCTCTTGCAGGACACCTGCCGGCAAAAGGGTGTGACGGTCGTGGTCATCACGCACAACAGCGCCATCACGCCGATGGCCGACCGCGTCATCCACATCAAAAACGGCACGGTGGAGCGCATGCAGTGCAATGAGCATCCGACCAGCGTGGAACTGATCGAATGGTAACGAAGAAATCGGAACGAAAGGGGGCGGCGCGATGAAAAACGCCATGCAGAAGGACTTCTGGCGCGAGATCCAGCACACGCGCAGCCGCTTTTTCTCCATGATGATCCTGGTCGCGCTATCGGTCGCGTTTCTCTCCGGTCTCAAGGCGACCGCGCCGGACATGAAGCGCACGGGCGACGACTATCTCGATTCCCTGCACTTGGCGGACATTCAGGTGCTTTCAACGCTCGGCCTGACCGACGACGACATTACCTCTCTTCGAGCACAGGACAAGGTCGAGGACGCCGAGGGCGAATACGTCATCGACGCGTTTGCCTCGTCCGACTCACTTGACGCGGTGGTCAAGGTCCTCTCCCTCACGGACCGCGGTATCAACGAGGTGCTGCTGCGCGGCGGGCGCATGCCCGAGCGCGCGGACGAGTGCGTGGTGGAGGAAAACATGCTCTCGCTGATGAACATTGAAATTGGCGATCGCATCACCCTGACGCCGGGGGACGATCTCTCCGACGCGCTGTCCCAGAATACATATACGGTCGTCGGCACGGTGCACTCGCCCGTGTATCTCGCGGTGGAGCGCGGCACGTCGACACTCGGCAGCGGCACGGTCAAGGCGTATCTGTACCTGCCGCGCGAGGCGTTCACGCTCGACTACTACACGGCGGCCTATGTGCGCGTCTCCGGCGCGGCGGAGATGACCGCGTTTTACAGCGACTATGACGACTATATCGACGCCGTCATCGACGAGCTGGAGCCGTTCGGCGACGCACGCTCTCAGCTGCGGCACGACGATCTTGTCGACGAGGCGACGGAAAAGCTCGACGATGCGCAGCGTGAGCTCGATGACGCGAAGGCCGAGGCCGACGAAAAGCTCGGCGACGCGCAAAAAGAACTGAGCGACGCGCGCAAAAAGCTCGACGACGGCTGGAAGGATTACTACGACGGCCAGCAGGAGCTCAAGGACGCGCGCGTCGAGCTGGACGATGCAAAGATCGAGCTCGACGACGGCGAGATGCAATACCTCAACGGCATGGAAGAGTACGAAGACGCGCTGGACGAGTACGAAAAGGGCAGGGCAGAGTATGAAGACGGCCTCGCCCAGTACGAGGACGGCGTCAAGGAGCTTGAAAGCGGCGAAAAAGAGCTTGCCGCGGGACGGAGCAAACTGGAAAGCGGCCAGCAGCAGCTCAATTCGCTGGCCAAGACTGTGACGGATGCGCTTGCGGCCGCGGGCTCGCCCTACGAGGGCGGGCCGGGGAAGCTGCTCGACGATCTCGGCCGCGGCGACAGCGCAGCCATCGCTGCGACGGACGCCGCGCTGGGCGGTATGCGCGCGCAGCTTGAAGGCGGCATCGCGCAGGCGCAGGACGAGATCGACAAGATGCAGGCACAGCTCACTGAGGTCAATGGAACCCTTTCAGCGCTTGAGCAGAAGCCCACCGAGGAAATGTCGGAAGAGGAACTCGCGGCGTACCAGGCGCAGCTTGCGAAGCTGCAAGGCACAAAGCAGAAGCTCGAGGCCGGCATTGCCGAGGCGCAGGCGAAAAAAGCGGAGCTTACCCAACAGCTTGCCCAGATGCAAAGCGTCAGCGCGAGCAGCATCGCCGCAAACAAGCGGGAACTGGACAACGGCTGGAGCGAGTATTACAGCGGCGCGGCCGAGCTCGACGCGGGCAGAAAAGAACTGCTTGACGCCAAAAAGCAGCTAAACGACGCAAAAACGCAGCTCAACGACGCGCCCGCGCAGCTTGCGGACGCGAAAAAGGAGCTTTCTGACGCGCGCAAAAAGCTCGACGACGGCTGGAAGGACTACTACGACGGCGAAGAGCAGTACGCCGACGGCGTCAAGGAGCTCTCGGACGCCTACACCGAGCTGACGGACGGCGAGCGCGACTACCGCAAGGGCCTGCGCGAATACGCGGACGGCAAGGCGGAGGCCGACGAGAAGATCGCCGACGCGCAGGAAAAGATCACCGACGCGCGCCGCAAGGTCGCGGATATCGACAGCTGCGAATGGTACATCTTCAGCCGCAGCTACAACCCCGGCTACACGGGCTTCGGCCAGGACGCCGACCGTATGGCGAACCTCGCGAGCGTGCTGCCGATCATCTTTTTCCTCGTCGCGGCGCTCGTGTGCCTGACGACGATGACGCGCATGGTCGAAGAGCAGCGCGTGCAGATCGGCTCGCTCAAGGCGCTCGGTTACAGCCGCCTTTCGATCTCACGGAAGTACATCGGCTACGGGCTGCTGCCGAGCCTTGTCGGCGGCGTTCTGGGCCTTGTCATCGGCTATATCCTGTTCCCGAAGATGATCTTCACGGCCTATCAGATCATGTATCAGATGCCGGATATCGAGCTGCACGCCTACACGGATATTTCGCTCTTTTCCGTGCTTGCGGCGGTCGCGTGCACAACAGTCG
>ENA-UEQL01002793-UEQL01002793.1-human-gut-metagenome-genome-assembly--contig:-NODE-2793-length-11335-cov-4.935513_pt1 | contig 11335 bp, 11 predicted proteins | sample MGYA00242905_ERZ507926 | MGnify/ENA primary metagenome ERZ507926 (study PRJEB26167, sample SAMN06115531) | human gut metagenome | host: Homo sapiens | place: China:Henan | collected 2015-09-09...
TATAAGCACCGTTTAGCCCACGCTCCGGGAAACCGCCCTTTGGTTTTCCGGGCGGGCGTTCCGGTGCGTCGGGTTTTCAGGGCGCAGCCCTGAATGACTTTTGGTTACTTTTCTTCACAGAAAAGTAACGCCCCGGCGGCGAGCCGTACTAACCAAGTTTTCTAAAAAACTTGCGCCGCCGATAGGCGACTACAAACCAACCCCCGCCGGGTAGGCGTGCTTACTTAAACCTTGTAAAAGGCTTGCCCCACCGGAGGTGCCTACAAACTTTTTTACGAACATCCCGCCGTCAGGCGATATCTCACTATTACCGAACGGGTCGCGGTGTGCGGGTGCGGGACTACGGTTTCCCAAGGATATCCCCCCCCCCGCAGGCGCACCCAAAAACCCCCTCCGCTGCAGCGGCCGCCGCAGGGGAGGGGGTGTGTTTAATAGCTTCTGTCCGAATATTTGCTTCTGTATTTTTTCTTCTTCTTTTTATTGTGCTGCACCGCATAGACGATATACGCCGCCGCCAGCACCACCACGACGATCAGAATGACCTTGGCCGCCGTGCTGCCCAGCAGCTTGCCGATGGTGCCCAGCACCTTGCGGAACCACGAAAGGGAGAAATCCTGGGTCGCCACCAGCTCCGCCGTGCCGATCTCCTCACCCATCAGCATGATATGCACCGTGCCCAGCGTGTCGCCCGCCGCAATGGGAGCTTCCACCGCCTCCGGTAGCTCGGTATTGTAAATGATACTGCCGGGGGTGATGTCATCCCGCAGCAGCTTCACCACATCGTCCTTTACGGCCAGCCGGGCAATTTTACCGTCCCCGCTGTATTTCACCGGGACCTCTGCCATCAGCTCGCCCTGCTCCAGCAGCGTTTTCAGCGAAAAGTTGCCGAATGCCCAGCGGTAGAACTGCCGTGTCTCGATGAAGTTGGGGTACGGCTCCGAGGCGGTGGGGGGTGCGCCCATCACCACGCAAAGGTAATGGTACCCGGCGTCCTCCGCCTGACTGATGACACAGCGGCCGGCCTCATCGGTGCTGCCGGTCTTGATGCCCACCACCGGGGCGTAGTAGTAGGGGCTGCTGGTCAGCAGCATCTTATTGGTGGAATACTGCCACAGGTCGTCGTGCTTATTGGTCTGCCCCAGCTGCACGGCGTAGTTTTTCACTATGGCGGCAAAATCCGGCTTCTGCATGGCATACTTCGCCAGGATCGCCATATCCCTTGCGGTGGAATAGTGGTTATCGCTGTGCAGGCCGGTGGGGTTGGTAAAATGGGTGCCGGTGCAGCCCAGCGCCTTGGCACGGTCGTTCATCATCTCCACAAACCGGGTGATGTCCTTGGGCATGGAATCGGCCATGCCGCCGCTGCCCACATACCCCGCCAGGATCATGGCGGATTCATTGCCCGACTGCACCAGCGCCGAGGAGAGCAGCTGCCGGATGGTCAGCCGCTCCCCGACGATCAGCCCGCCCAGGGAGGCGTTGGTGCCGTACAGCATATTCTGGATCCACATGGGATATTCGGCGGTTTCGTTGTCAAGATCCTTTACGTTTTCCAGCACCAGTATGGCGGTCATGATCTTGGTAAGTGAGGCCGGATAAACCTGCTGATCGGCATTTTTCTCATACAGCACCAGCCCGGTATCCAGGTTTTCCAGGTAGACCGCATTGGCCGTCGGGGTAAAGTCCGGCTCGTAGGTAATGGCCGCCGCCGGGCACAGCAGCATCACCGCCGCCAGCAGCAGCGCCAAAAGCCCGGTCAGCATCCCTTTTTTCCGCATGATAAAAACACCTCCGCAGTTCATTCTGTATTCGGGGTAAAATTATTCCTCCGCAGCGGGCTTTTCCTTTTTTCCGCCGCTTATCAGCCCGGAGACCGTATCCATCACATCGGGCACCATGCCCACCAGACGGTCGGCGGTATTATTGTAGCTTTGCACCTGTATCAGCTTTACATCGCCGTTTCGCACGATGAGGAAGGCCATGGGGGTAATGGTGACCCCGCCGCCGGTGCCGCCGCCAAACAGCTCCTTCTGGCTGGAGGGCAGGTCGCCGCCGCCGCTGCCGAAGCCGAAGGAGACCCGGCTCACCGGCAGGATAACGGTGCCATCGGGGGTGACGATCTCCTTGCCGATGACGGAATTGGAGTCCACCAGCGCCTGCAGATTTTTCATGTTGCTTTCGGTCAGCTCGCCCAGATAATGTGCCATAGTTTTTACCTCCGGTAGATTATTTGTAAAATGGACATCATGCAAATCAGTTCCCGCCTGCGGCGGCTATGGCACTTTTGTTTCGCCAAAAGTGCCCAAAAGCGATTTAGGGCTGCGCCCTAAAAACCCGCTGACGCACCAGAACGCCCGCCCGGAAGGTCTGCGACCTCCCGGATCGTGGGCTAAACGGTGCTTATAAGGTGCAGCGGCGCATTTTTATCGCCGCTGCGCTGGAGCGCAGAACGGCGAACCACCACCCCTGTCCCCTCCTCGGAGGAGGGGAACTAGGGGGCGGGAAAGCGAATACTTTAAGGTCAGCAGTTTGCGCTTTTTGCAAGCCCTAACACCCCGAGAGCGCTGCTGTCGGTTTCTAATCGCCAGCCCATCCGGGCCCCTTTCCCGCATCGGGAAAGGGGGTGGGGGGAAAGGGCAAATGCGCTGCGGCTACTTTGGGAGCGTATCTGTGCGCAGTACGGATTGAATTTCGGCTCCCGCCGAAATTCAATCCGTATCCAGCACTGCAAGCGACAGAAAGGGGTTCGTCAAGGGGGAACCTGTCCCCCTTGACCGTGTTTTGCTGACTTTTGCACGAACAAAAGTCAGCCCCCGCCGGGTAGGCGTGCTAATTAAGTTTTTTATAAAACTTGCGCCACCGAAGGTGAGTACAAACTTTTTCACGAACGCCCCGGCGGCGAGCCGTACAGACTGTCACCTTTCGGTGACTTTTCCCCGCTGATGGCGAGTAGAAACCATATCACTCCCCCCAAAAGCAAAGCCCCCGGGGTACCGGGGGTTTTGGATCGGATCAGATATCGATTTTGCCGTAGCGCTTGCCGGTATTGGCGGAGAGGATCTCCTGCTCTACGCTGCTCTTTTCCGCCTTGGGGGCGGTTTCGGGCTGCTCCCGGCGGACGGGACCGCCGATGGCGGGCGGGTCCTCCAGGCGGGGACGGCGCTCCCCGGCGGGACGGCTGCGGCGCTCGCCGTCATTGCGGCGTTCGCTGCGGTTGCCGGGATTGCCGCGGCGGTTGTTGTTGTTCCGGCCACGGCCGCCGCTGCGGCTGCCGTCCTTGCCGCCGGTGGGCGGTACGGTGGAGCTGATCACCACACGGCGGTTGGGCTCCACACCGGTGGAGGAGCTGGTAGCGCCCTTGACGGTGGAAACGGCACCGTGGATGATGCGGCGCTCATAGGGGTTCATCGGCTCCAGCGTGATGCTGCGGCCGGTGCGCACGGCCTGATTGGCCAGCTTGCGGGCCAGTGCCTCCAGGGTGCGGGCACGCTTTTCACGGTAGTTGCCGCTATCGATGGAAAGACGGATATATTCGCCCTCACCGCGGTTGGCAACCAGGCTGGCCAGATACTGAATGGCATCCAGCGTTTCGCCGCGGCGGCCGATGACCCCGCCGATCTGCTCGCCGGAAAGCTGCAGACGGACGTTTTCCTCGTAATAGCGGGGGGTCAGGGTGAATTCGGCAATGCCCATCGCGGTCAAAATCTCACTGACATAGGCGGCGGCCTTTTCCACCTTGGCGCGCACCTCGTCGGTCGGCTCGATCTCCACCGGGGCGGCCTTTTCCTCCTCGATGGCGCGGGGCTTTTCGGATTTTTCGGGTTTTTCGGTCTTTACCGGCTTTTCGGGGCGGGCGGGCTTTTCGGCACGCTCGGCCCTGGGGGGCTTATTCTCCTTGCGGGGAGCCTCCTGCCGGCGGGGCTTTTCGCTCCTTGCGGGCTTTTCATCGGGCAGCTCCGCCCAGACACGCACCTTGGCGGGGAGCTTTTTCAGTCCCAGAAAGCCGCCCTTGCGGGGCAGGTCAATGATCTCGAACTGCACCTCATCGCGGGGCAGGCCCAGCAGCAGCGCGCCGCTTTCGATGGCGGCATTGGCGTCTGCGCCGGTAGCAATGATCTCTTTTATCATATCAATTACCTCTTTGGTCAGACATCAATCATCGATATATTCATCGCCGTACTTTTCGGCATAGCGGCGGCGGGCTTCCTTTATCTTTTCCTTATCGGAAAGGAAGCTGGTGTCCTCCACCGTTTCGCCGTTCTTCAGGGCTTCCTTGGCCCGCTTCTTGGCCTCGATGCGCTCCTGGCGCTCCCGCTCGGCACGCTCCTTGGCCTCGGCCTGCAGTTTTTCCGCTACCTCCTTGGGGTTGTAGATCTTATTGAGGATGATAGCCTGGATGCAGCCGAATACGTTGGAAAGGGTCCAGTAGATACCTACGCCCACCGGCACCAGGAAGGTGAACCACAGGGACATCAGGGGCATAAAGTACATCATCATCTTCATGCTGGCGCCGGCCTGGCCCATATTGGGGCTGTTGCGCATGGAAATGACAGAGGACAGCAGCGCGGTAACACCGGAGAGGATGGGAACCAGCACCAGCCAGTTCCAGCCGCCCTGCCACGGCAGGTTGGGGGTGCCGGCCAGGTCAAGACCCAGGAAGTTCATATTGAGCGACTGGATCTTTTCGATGACGTCGGCGCCGACGCTGGAATAGGCGGCGGGGTTCTGCATAACGCTCTGGTAGATGTTGATCTGGGGGGCATAGCCCACAACGGCAACGCCCAGCCCGGAGGCGACCTCGGTAAGGGCGGCAATGGTCTCCTTGGAGAAGCGCAGCAGGTGGGTCAGGGGCTTATATACTACATCCAACAAACCGAAGATGACCGGGAACTGGATGAGCAGGGTGCCGCAGCCGCTCATGGGGTTGTAGTTTTCCTTGGCGTAGAGGGCCTGCAGCTCCTCATTCATTTTGGCCTGATTATTCTTGTACTTGGCCTGGATCTCCTGCATCTTGGGCTGGATGATCTGCATTTTTACCGAGGACTTCTGCTGCTTGAGACCCAGCGGGAACAGCAGCGCCTTAACGATAAGGGTGAACAGCACCAGTGCCAGACCATAGCTGCTTACCAGATGATACAGGCCATACATCAGCCACCCGAAGGGGTAGCCGAAAACTGTCATAATAAAATTCATATAGATGGTCCTCCGTTCCCATTATAATGGGAGAATGGTTGCCCGTCCCCGGCGGTTGCGGCGGGGCGGCGGGATGATGGGTCGGCCTGCTGCTCCTCCATGGCCCCGGCGAAGGGACGCAGGGAAAAGCGGTGGGGTACCGGGTCGTACCCCGGGCGGCCGAAGGGCTGACACCTTGCCACACGGCACAGGGTCAGCAGGCTCCCCCGGATGGGGCCGAAGCGCCGCAGCGCCGTGACCGCATAGCAGGAGCAGGTGGGGGAAAACCGGCATCGGGGAGGAATAAGAGGGGAGATGCACTTCTGATAAAGCCGGATGGGCAAAATCAGCAGCTCACTGCATATTTTTTTCAGGAAAAGCCACAGCCGTTTCATGCTCTGCCTGCCTCCCGTACAGCGGAGGGTGCGGCGGTCAATGCGGCGATCTGCCCGAGCATGGCCTGCTGCACCGGCTGCATTTTACAGTGGGCGGTGCGGCTGCGCGCCACAAAGATAAAATCATATCCCTGCGGCAGCTGCGCCTCCAGCCCGGTATAGGCGGCACGGATGACCCGTTTGGCACGGTTGCGGCGGACGGCATCCCCTACCCTTTTGCTGGCGGTGATGCCGATGCGGTTGTGTCCCAGCCGGTTGCGGGCACAGTAGGTGACCAGCAGCGGGCCGGTTTTGCACTTTGCCCGGTGGTACATCCGGGTAAAGTCGCGGTTTTTTTTGATGATAACGGTGGTTTTCATTTTGGGGTCCCTTTCCCTGCGCCAATGGAAGTGCAGGCGGTAATGCGGTGTGCCGGACCGGGAGGAAGAAGAAGTGGGTGTCCCTTTCACACCGCTTGCTGCATTACGGTTCCCTTGGGTGAAAAATAACTGGTACTTGTTGCGGCCCTTCGGCCATTAAAAACAATGCCCACGGCACCTGCGCTGTGGGCATCTTTTTTAGTGGGTCAGTCTGGCTCTGCCCTTGGCACGTCTGCGGGCCAGGACCTTGCGGCCGTTTGCGGTGGCCATTCTCTTTCTGAACCCATGGACCTTGCTTCTCTGTCTCTTTTTGGGCTGATAAGTTCTGAGCATGTTCGTTCCCCTCCTTCCGGGTCTTGGCGGCGGCCCCGGCGCTGGGGGCCTGCCTGATGTGGTCGGTCGTCTGTCCCAACGCGCTATTGGGAGAGATGACCCTGCAATTGTGAATTATACCTTAAATCTTGTCCCGATGTCAAGAAAAAGCTGCTGTTTTAGCGGGATTTCTCAAGGTTTTTCTCGGGGCGGGGTGTAAATAGTATAGTGGGCCGCCCGCCGCCACAAGATGTAGGTTCCCCGGCCGGCGGAAGCGGGAAAAATCTCTCCACCCTTCCGCGCCCGGACTGTTGAAAAAAACTGCGGTTTTCGGGGTGTTTCTGTTGTAATTCCCCCCGTAATCTGCTATTATATTAAATAGGTATCTGTGCCCTGTGGAAAACAGCGGCATAAAGGAAAGAGGTTTTCTATGCATTCATTTTCGGACGTATTTGAGAGAGTAAAAGAGGTATGCCGGGGCGAGATGAGCGAGGTCGCCTATAATCTTTGGATCGACAAGCTGGAGCTGACCGACATGGACAGCAGCACCGCCCGCCTGATATGCAGCACCGAATTTATGCGGGAGATCATCAACGAAAAATACAATGCCCTGCTGACGGCCGCCTTCGAGCAGACCATGGGCTTCCCCGTCAAGGTGGAGATCCTTTCGCAGGAGACGGCCGCCGTCCGGCAGCCCCCCGCCCCCCCGAAAAAGACGGAATTCATCCCGGAAAAGGAATATTCCTTCGAGACCTTCGTGGTGGGCAGCGGCAACAGCCTGGCGCACGCCGCCGCATGGGCGGTGGCCAATAACCCCGCCAAAAGCTATAACCCCCTGTTCCTGCACGGCGGCAGCGGCCTGGGCAAGACCCATCTGATCTATGCCATCTGCGGGCGCATCCGGCAGAACCACCCCGACTACAAGCTTTTGTACGTCAAGGGAGAGGAATTTGCGAATGAGCTGATTCTGGCCATCCGTAACGGCACCACCGCGGAATTCAAGGAAAAATATCGGCAGGCGGATCTTCTGGCGGTGGATGATATCCAGTTCATCGCCGGCAAGGAAAGCACGCAGGAGGAATTCTTCCATACCTTCAATTCGCTGTACGAATGCGGCAAGCAGATCATCCTCACCAGTGATAGACCCCCCAAGGAGATCAAAACGCTGGAGGACCGGCTGCGCACCCGCTTTGAATGGGGCCTGCTGGTGGATGTGCAGCCGCCGGATTTCGAGACCCGGATGGCCATCATCAGCCGCAAGGCGGATAGTCTGGGGCTGAAGATCCCGGAGGATGTGGCGGCCTTTATCGCCGGCAAGCTGAAGGATAACGTGCGGCAGCTGGAGGGCGTGGTGAAGCGTCTGGAGGCGCACGCCAACCTGACCGGCGCCCCCATCACCATCCTGCTGGCCGAAAACGCCATCCAGGACATCATGACCGAGCATACCCCCCTGCCCGTTACGGTGGACCGCATCATCGATGAGGTGGCCCGTACCTACGGCGTCACCGCCGAGGATATCCGGGGGCAGCGGCGCAGCGGACAGATTTCCACGGCGCGGCAGGTGGCCATGTATGTGGTGCGGGAGATCACCGGCATGACCCAGCTCAAGATCGGGCAGGAATTCGGCGGGCGGGACCACGCCACCGTGGTATATGCCCTGCAGCAGGTGACCAAGGCCATAAAGACCGACCCCCGCAAAAAGGAGACCATCGAGGATATCATCAAAAATATCCGCAACCTGAACGGCTGAAATTTTCAACGGGGTTTCCACATTCCACACAGGGTTTTCCACGCCGCTGTGGAGGAACTGAAATCTTTTCACTTTTTCAACAAATTTTCGGGGGTGCTTTCCCCCGCGGCAAAACCGGGACAACCCCGCTTGTCCGCTGGCGGGACGGCATGGTTTTAACAAATCCACCGCCCCTACTGCTACAACTGATTTTTATATAGTATATTCCGGTACGGGCCAAAAAAACAGAAAAATGTGCGCCGCAGGCAGGGCTCCCCTGTGAAAAACCGCGGCGGCGCCCGGCCGGGATAAGGAGGAATACGGAATATGATGATGAAATTTACCTGCAATACCACAGCTCTTACCCAGGGGATCAATTCCGCGCTGCTGGCGGTAAGCCCCAAAAGCACGCTGCTTGCCCTGGAGGGCATCATGGTCCAGGCGGGGTTTAGGGAAATCTCGCTGGTCAGCTATAACCTCGAAATGGGCATTACCGCCAGCCTGGAGGCACAGGTGGAACAGATGGGACAGATCATCATTCCCGCCAAAATGTTCTATGATATCATCCGGCGCATCGAAAGCGACGAGGTGACCATCGAGGCGGACGACCGGTGCCTGGTGCAGATCACCGGCGGGGTTTCGCAGTTCACCATTCTGGGCATGACGGCGGAGGAATTCCCCGAGCTGCCGGAGGTGGGCGAGGCGGCCGGCTTCACCATGCCGATGGAAACGCTTTCCTCCATGGTGGATATGACCCGGTATGCCATCGCCACCAATGATACAAAGCCGGTACAGACCGGCTGCCTGTTCGAGCTGGAAAACGGCGAGCTGACGGTGGTGGCGGTGGACGGGTTCCGTCTGGCGCTGCGCCGGGAACGGGTGCAAAGCGAGGAGACCATGCGGTTCATCGTGCCGGGCAAAACGCTGGGTGAATTGCTGAAGCTGATGACCCCGGAGGGCAACGTGGCGGTGGAGGTAAGCCGCAAGCATATCCTGTTCGATATGGGCAGCTGTACCCTGGTCAGCCGCCTTTTAGAGGGCGAATTCCTCGATTATCATGCGGCCATCCCGAAGGAGAGCAGCACCACCGTGGTGGTGAATACCCGCGCCTTTATCAATTCCATCGAGCGCACCAGCCTGCTCATCAGCGACCGGCTGCGCAGCCCGCTGCGGGTGGATTTCGGCGAGTCGGTCATCAAGATGAGCTGCGCCACCAGCATCGGCAAGGCCTATGATGAATGCTGCTGCTCCACCACCGGCAACCTTTTGGAGATGGGCTTCAATAACCGCTTTTTGCTGGACGCCCTGAAAAACGTGGATACCGATATGGTTCGGCTGGAGCTGTGCGGCCCCTTGAGCCCCATGAAGGTGCTGCCGCTGGAGGGCGAGCACTTCCTGTTCCTCGTGCTGCCCATGCGGTTAAGGGCGGAATAAAAGGGAGGCGCAGCAGCCGGATACTATAATAAGGAAAGCGTGGACCTATGCAAACTGTTACCATTCAAACCGAATTTATCAAGCTGGATAGCTTTCTGAAATACTGCGGGGCCGTGGGCACCGGCGGCGAGGCGAAAACCGCCATTGCCGAAGGCGAGGTGCAGGTAAACGGCGAGCCCTGTACCATGCGGGGCAAAAAGCTGCATCCCGGCGATATCGTGACGCTGGACGGCGAAAGCTGGCAGGTGGCTGCCCCGTGAAGCTGTGCCGGCTGAAAACCGAAAACTTCAGGAATCTGGCGGCGGTGGACCTTACGCCCGGCCCCGGTGTCAATGTGATATACGGCGAAAACGCCCAGGGGAAAACCAACCTCATCGAGGCCATCTACCTGCTGACCGGACAAAAAAGCTTCCGGGCGGCCAAGGAGAGCGATTACCTGCGCTTCGGCACCGGGGTGGCCCGCATCGAGGCGGAATTCACCTGCCAAAACCGGGAAAAAACCGCGGCGCTGGCCTTCGGCAGCAAAAAGCTGGCGTGGCTTTCCGGGGTGGAATGTACGCCGGGTGAATTGACCGGTGAATTTCTGGCGGTGGTGTTCTCCCCCGGTGAGCTGGCGCTCATTCAGGAGGGGCCGGCCGAACGGCGGGCGTTTCTGGATGGGGCGATCAGCCAGGTGATGCCGAGATATACGGCAACGCTGGCGGCGATGAGCCGCATCCTTTTGCAGCGTAACACCCTCATCACCGATATGCAGAAAAGCGGCAACACCGCCATGATGGAGCTGCTTTTGGAAACATGGGACCGGAGCCTTGCCCGGGCCGCCTTTTCGGTGTGCCATGCCCGCGCCCGGTTCCTCCGGCGGCTGGCGCCCCCCGCGGCCGAAATCTACCGGGATATCTGCAAGCGGGAGGATCAGCCCTTTTCCCTTACCTATCAGCCCAGCATCCCCGCCCCCGGCGGCTGCGACTGGGCCGATATGACCCCCGCCGAGGGCGAAGCCCATATCCGGGCGGCGCTGGCCGCTGCCCGCAGCGAGGACTATAAAAACTACTGCACCACCATCGGTCCCCACCGGGATAATATGGAGGTTTCCATCGCAGGGATATCCGCCCGCAGCTTCGGCAGTCAGGGGCAGCAAAGAAGCTGCGCCCTTGCCCTGAAGCTGGCACAGTGCCGGGTGATGGAGGAAACACTGGGCGAAGCGCCCATCATCCTGCTGGATGACGTTTTAAGCGAGCTGGATAAGACCCGCCGGGAGTATTTCCTGCACGGGAAGCATCCGGGACAGGTGTTCATCACCTGCTGCGATAGGAACGCGGCCCGCACCTTGGGGGGCGGGGCGGCATTCCGCATGAAAGAGGGGCAGCTTTATCTGCCCGGCGAACGCGCCAAAAAACGAAAGGAGCCGTGAGGGAATGTATCTGCATCTGGGACAGGAAACGGTCGTGCGGGAACGGGATATCATCGGCATTTTCGATTTGGATAATACAACGGTGAGCCGCCACACCCGCAAAACGCTCAACGAGGCGGAAAAGGCCGGCCGGGTCATCAATGTGACCGACGACCTGCCCAAGACCTTTGTCATCACCACCCCCCCCGGCAAAAAAGCCGGCGAGGATATGGTTTATCTCTGCCAGCTTTCCACCGGCACGCTGAAGAAGCGCAGCGGCAGGTAGTTTATTCTTTTTGCCTGCCGGCAGATGGGCGTGACAAGGTTTCTGCTCGCCTTCGGCGGGGAAAGCCTTATAAAAGGCTTTAGTTGGTACGCCTGCCCGGCGGGGCGGTCGTGACATAGCCTGTAATCACCTTCGGTGGGGCAAGTCTTATAATAGACTGAATTGGTACGGCTCGCCGCCGTGGCGTTCCTTTTACTCGTGTAAAAGGAACCAAAACACGCTTGGGGCTCTGCCCCAAGACCCCTGTCGCTGGCTGTG
>ENA-UEQL01002794-UEQL01002794.1-human-gut-metagenome-genome-assembly--contig:-NODE-2794-length-11332-cov-4.882008_pt1 | contig 11332 bp, 10 predicted proteins | sample MGYA00242905_ERZ507926 | MGnify/ENA primary metagenome ERZ507926 (study PRJEB26167, sample SAMN06115531) | human gut metagenome | host: Homo sapiens | place: China:Henan | collected 2015-09-09...
CACTGGCTAAAGCCTAAAGAAAAGATACAGGGAGTGTCCTTCCAATGGAAAGCACTGCCCGATAGTCGTGGATTTATCCTGAAAGTAGAAGTCGCCTCTGCTCCGGAAGCCGATGCCCTATTTTGGAGTTTCGGCGATTGCCAACCGGATTCGGACATCAATGTATTCAGCGTGGAGGGACAAGCCTTCACTTGCTACTACGGAGAAAGTATGCAATTACGGACGCTGCAGGCTGTCACTCCTACCGATGATATCCGCTTGAGCGACGGACATAAGGATGCAACTCCCCTGATGCTTTACGAATCAGGCAAACGAACCGACCGCCCTGTACTGGCCGGACGTTGCAGTCTCTCCCCGGCTTCTTCCCGAAACGAAGGAAGCAAGCCTTTCCGGCTTTACTTCTGTTTCTACGAACAGAATGAAAAAGCGGATTACAACTACTATATGTTACCGGATATTTTTGCCAAAATCGACAAAAAATGAAAAGGATCTATTTATTATTCAGTCTGTTAATAGGTTGTATCTATCTACATGCAGCCATTTATAATGTAATGGACTTCGGAGCCAAAGCGGATGGGAAAACGATTGATTCGCCTGCCATCAATCGTGCGATTGAAGCGGCCGCACAGGCCGGAGGAGGCACAGTATATCTACCTGCGGGAGAATATGCGTGTTATTCCATCCGGTTAAAAAGTAACATTCATATCTATCTGGAACAGGGCACCCGCATTATTGCCGCCTTTCCCGGAAAAGAAGAAGGATATGATACCGCCGAACCGAATGAACATAATAAGTATCAGGATTTCGGTCACAGCCATTGGAAAAACTCTTTAATTTGGGGAATCGGACTGGAGAATATTACGATCAGTGGTCCCGGCTTAATCTACGGCAAAGGCTTGACCCGCGAAGAGAGTCGCCTACCGGGGGTAGGCAATAAGGCTATCAGCCTGAAAGATTGCAGAAATGTGACCCTGAAAGATTTATCCATGCTGCATTGCGGGCATTTCGCCCTGTTGGCTACCGGAGTGGATCATCTGACGATTCTGAATCTGAAAGTAGACACCAACCGGGATGGCTTTGATATTGATTGCTGCCGGAACGTACGTATCAGCCAATGCACGGTGAACTCCCCCTGGGATGATGCCATTGTATTGAAAGCCTCTTATGGATTAGGACGCTTCCAAGATACGGAAAATGTGACGATCAGTGATTGTTATGTCAGCGGCTTTGACAAAGGCAGTGTAATGGACGGCACTTGGCAGTTGGACGAACCGCAGGCTCCCGATCATGGTTTCCGTACGGGACGCATCAAACTCGGCACAGAAAGTAGTGGAGGTTTCCGCAATATTGCGATTACGAACTGTATCTTTGAACATTGCCGTGGATTGGCATTGGAAACGGTAGACGGAGGACATCTGGAAGATATTGTAATCAGTAATATTACAATGAGAAATATAGTCAACGCACCTATTTTCCTCCGGTTGGGCGCACGTATGCGCAGTCCTGAAGGCACTCCTGTGGGCACCATGAAACGTATTCTTATCAGCGATATCAATGTATGGAATGCCGACAGCCGGTATGCTTCTATCATCAGCGGAGTGCCGGGTGCATGTATTGAGGACGTAACTTTTCGGAATATTCACCTCTATTATAAAGGAGGATATAGCGAAGAGGATGGCAAACGTATTCCGCCCGAACAGGAGAAAGTATACCCCGAACCCTGGATGTTCGGCACTATTCCCGCCAAAGGGTTTTATATCCGCCACGCACGGAACATTACCTTCGACGGCATCCGCTTCCACTTTGAACAGCCGGACGGACGACCGCTTTTTGTAACTGATGACGCAGAAAATATAGAATACTATAACACACTGAAAGAATGATGAATAAAAGACAATGGATAGTTCTTTGCCTGCTCGCCGCAGGTGGAGTAATGCAAGCACAACAATGGCCGGACACTCCGGTGGAAGCACGTCCCGGCGCCAGATGGTGGTGGCTGGGAAGTGCCGTAGACGAAAAGAATCTGACGTATAATCTGGAAGAATACGCACGTACCGGAATGGGAGCAGTAGAAATTACTCCTATCTATGGGGTGCAAGGCAATGACGCGAATGATATTCAGTTCCTTTCTCCCCACTGGATGGAAATGCTTAAGCATACACAAGCGGAAGGAAAACGTACGGGTATTGAGATTGATATGAATACCGGAACCGGATGGCCTTTTGGCGGACCTGAAGTTAGTATAGAAGATGCGGCTACCAAGGCTATCTTCCAGACATACGAAATAGAGGGCGGCAAAGAGATTGAACAGGATATTAATGTGACCGATCCCAAGCAACAACCATTTTCTGTACTAAGCCGGGTGATGGCATATGATGAGAAAGGCAAATGTATCAACCTGACTGCTCACGTCAAAAAAGACAAACTGCAATGGAAAGCGCCTGCCGGCAAATGGAAAGTGATCGCTCTTTACATCGGAAAAACAAGGCAGAAAGTGAAACGGGCAGCTCCGGGAGGAGAAGGCTACGTGATGAATCACCTCTCAAAAAAGGCGGTAAAAAATTATCTTTCCCGCTTTGACCGTGCTTTCAAAAGTAGCAAGACAAGTTATCCACATACTTTCTTCAACGATTCATACGAAGTTTATCAAGCTGACTGGACGGATGATTTCCTGGAACAGTTCGCTCGTAGACGGGGGTATAAACTGGAAGAACATTTCCCCGAATTCCTGGATAAAAACCGTCCGGAAGTTAGCAGACGTATCGTGTCGGATTACCGGGAAACCATTTCCGACCTCTTATTGGAGAACTTCAGTCATCAATGGACAGACTGGGCACACAAAAACGGTAGTATCACCCGTAATCAGGCACATGGTTCGCCCGGTAATCTGATTGATATCTATGCTTCCGTGGATATTCCGGAATGTGAAGGTTTTGGACTGTCGCAGTTCCACATCGAAGGATTGCGTCAGGACTCATTGACCAAAAAGAATGATTCGGACCTGTCTATGCTGAAATATGCCTCCTCGGCAGCTCATATTGCAGGAAAAACGTATACTTCTTCCGAGACATTTACATGGCTGACGGAGCATTTCCGTACTTCCCTGTCGCAATGTAAACCGGATATGGATTTGATGTTTGTTTCCGGAGTCAATCACATGTTTTTCCACGGCACTCCGTATTCTCCGAAAGAAGCCGAATGGCCCGGATGGTTGTTCTACGCTTCTATCAATATGAGTCCGACAAACAGTATTTGGCGTGATGCTCCTTCGTTCTTTAACTATATCACCCGTTGCCAGAGCTTTCTGCAAATGGGACGGCCGGATAATGATTTCCTGATTTATCTTCCGGTATATGATATGTGGAATGAGCAACCGGGACGATTGTTATTATTCACGATACACCACATGGATAAACTGGCTCCTAAGTTTATCGACGCTATCCATCGCATCAACAACAGCGGGTATGACGGGGATTATATTTCCGATAACTTTATTCGCAGTACACGTTTTAAAGACGGGCAGTTGGTTACTTCGGGCGGAACGGGCTACAAAGCATTGGTAGTGCCTGCTGCACACCTAATGCCGAGTGATGTATTGGCACATCTTTATGAACTTGCCAAACAGGGAGCTACTATCGTATTCCTCGAAAATTATCCGACAGATGTACCGGGATACGGTCAGTTGGAACAAAAACGCCAAAGTTACCAGCGTACGCTCCGGCAACTTCCGGCTGTTTCTTTCTCGGAAACAACCGTTACTTCAATCGGAAAGGGGAAGATTATCACAGGAACGGATTATGCACGTACATTGGCCAGCTGCAATATCTCTCCCGAAGAAATGAAAACCAAATTCGGACTACAAGCGATCCGAAGAGTGAATGATACGGGACACCACTATTTCATCTCTTCCTTGCAAAATAAAGGAGTGGACGGTTGGATCACATTGGGAACGAATGCAGCCGCAGCCGCTCTCTTCAATCCCATGACCGGAGAATGTGGTGAAGCTAAGGTAAGACAGGCAAACGGAAAAACACAAGTCTATCTGCAATTAAAATCCGGTGAATCGATCATTCTGCAAACATATCAACAACCTTTGCAGGCATCCAAACCGTGGAAGTATGTCAAAGAGCAACCTTTCAGTCTTCGTCTGGATCATGGTTGGAAGTTACACTTCGCCGAAAGCAAACCGGAAATTCAAGGGACATTTGATATAGATCGCCCCTGTTCATGGACCCATATCGATCATCCGGCAGCCCAAACGAACATGGGAACCGGTGTTTATTCCTTAGACATCGAATTGCCGACTTTGCAGGCCGACGACTGGATTCTTGATTTGGGAGATGTACGCGAAAGTGCCCGTGTCCGCATCAACGGACAGGAAGCGGGATGCGCATGGGCAGTGCCTTATCAACTAAAGGTGGGCCAGTTCTTAAAACCCGGAAAAAACCACATCGAGATAGAAGTCACGAATCTCCCTGCGAATCGAATTGCAGAATTAGACAGGCAGGGAGTGCAGTGGCGCAAATTCAAAGAAATCAATATTGTTGATTTGAACTATCGTCCGGCCAATTATGGACATTGGAGTCCATTACCCTCCGGCTTGAATAGTGAGGTACGGCTGATTCCGGTAAATGTGATGCCATAGTTGAGACATTGTCATATCATCATACCGCAACAAACTACTTTTTCAATCTTGTACTTAAGACTTTTCAGTGCAAAGATTAAGGGTTTTCAGTACAGAGATTAGTAGTTTTTTATGCAGTCGGTAAGTCGTCCCGTTACAATGGGACAATAGGCACATTGCAAAGTGACCAATATCACCTTATAAGATGATATTGGTCACTTTGTAATATGATTACCTGTCTTTGGGAAGATGAGAAGCACAAAGATACAAAATTAAATAGTAAAAAGCAAGAGTGAGACAGGAAATATAGCTTCATCCCCTGAACGGATTGATTTTATTTCCGAACCGGGGAATGGACTTAAAAGACTATTTTAAATCCATTACAGCCTGCTCCAACTGTTTCAATGCTTTTTCCAGCGTAGCACGTGGACAAGCAACGTTCAACCGCATAAATCCCTCGCCTTCCTTACCGAATGTTGTTCCATCATTCAGCGCCAGATGAGCATCTTCTACAAAAAGACGGTTCAGTTCTTCCTGATTGAGTCCCAATGCGCGGCAATCCAGAAAGATCAAGTAAGAGGCTTGCGGACGGATCATCTTGATAGCAGGAATATGTTCTTTCAAATACGTTTCAGTGAAATCCACATTTCCTTTAATATATGCTACCACTTGGTCCAGCCATTCTGTACCATGACTGTAAGCAGCTGCTACACTTAAATAAGCAAAGAGATGTCCTTCGCTAAACTCGCTTGCTTCCATATATGTCTGGAAACGGTGACGAAGTTCGTCTTTCTCAATAATTGCATAAGAACTAGCCAATCCCGGCATGTTGAATGCCTTGCTGGGAGACATAAAGACAAGAGAGTTCATCCGTGCCCTTTTTGGGCAGACCGGCACGCATCTCAAACAGGGTCTTGGGCAGATTCAGGGTACTGTCGTACTGAGATTTGTTCTTAGCCAATGGTTACACTCTCCTCTATATTTGCTTATGGACACGCGCCTTACTCGCTGAACTTGACGCCCTGGAAGGCATCATAGTCCGGTCCGTCCGGCTTTGCATCCGCAGGAGGATCCAGCTTGAGCTGGCTTTCATCTTTTTCCCAGAAATCCTCACTGCTCTCAACCGCCTTGTCGTCCTCGGCATCAGCGGCAGAATCGGTTTCCTTGCCGGCGGTGTCCGGCTCCTGTGCAGGGGCCTCCGCCTCAGGCTGCTGAACGGCTGCCTGGTCCTCCACGGGCTCTTCTGCAGCAGGTTCGGCAGGCTCGTCCGCGGCCTTCTTGTCGGCATCAGCCTTCTCGTCCTTCTGGAACTCCGGCAGACGGCTCAGGCTCTCCACATGGCTGCGGTACAGGTTGAGTACGTCGGACTTGAAGCGGGTCACTTCCAGCCGCACACGGTCATATTCGCGCTCTTCGGCCAGACGCTTGTCGTTGGCCTCGCTCTCGATCTCGTCGGCGCGGTCGCTTGCCTTCTGCAGCAGCTCGTTGGCGTCACGGATGATGTCGTCGCCGCGCAGGTTGGCACGGTGGATGATCTCCTCGGCCTTCTGGTTGGCTTCACGGATGACGTTCTCGCCCATGCGCTGCGCATTGATCAGCGCACTCTTGAGCATCTCGCCGTCCGCCTCATAGCTCTGCAGTTCCCGGTGCAGGCGCTGGTTTTCCGCCGTCAGATCTGCGATCTGCTTGCGGAGCTGCTCCGCCTGCGCATCATCCTGCTGCAGCTGTTCCTCGATCTTGTCCAGAAAACGGTCCACGTCCTCCGTGCGGTAGCCGCGGAGGTTTTTTTCAAATTGCACGGAGCGGACATCCTGCGGGGTCAGCATAATTCTTTCCTCCAATTGCTTTCAATATTGAAAAAACTCAATGATCAGTCGTTCCTTTTTGCTCTTTCCGGGCAGAGCCGTCAAAGCAAAGCGCCCCTTGCCGCGCACTGTGAACACATCGCCCTCGTACACCGGGGCCGACGGCTTTTCCGCCGGCAGATGGTTGATCTCCACCCGGCCTGCGGTGACCAGCTCACTGGCCTGCCCACGGCTGCAACGCAGCATGGCGGCCAGCACGGCGTCCAGCCGCAGCGACGACACCGTTGCGGTGCATTTCCGGCGCTCTGCCGTCCGGAACTCCGGCACCTCGTCCGGTGCCAGCAGTCGGGTGGCCAGCTCGGTGCGGCCTGCCTGCAGCAGTTCCTGACAGATCAGCCGGGCTGCCGGTTCCAATGCGAACACATAGGCCGTGCCGGGCGCATCCGGCGGCAGAACGATGTCGCCCAGCGCCTCGCGCCGGATCTCCAGCCCCATCAGGCTGCCAAGGTAGTCCTTGTGGGCGGGCAGCACAGCCCCCGCCTGTGCACGGCACTGCAGCTGCACACAGCAGATGGGGTTTTCCGGGTAGCTGTACTCCGGTTCCAGGCAGAGGATCCGGCGTTCTGCCTCCGGCCAGCCGCCGTCAAAGCGGAAGCCTTCTTCCAGCCCGGCGCGGCCCAGAGCGGCGCGGGCAAGCTCCTGCTCGCGGTCGCTCAGGAAACCGGAATACCGGGCAATGCCGCGGGACTGGACCGTGCGGGCAAGGTCCTCGATATGCCGCATGAGAAAGCGCTCTTCATCGGTGCGGGCCGGGACAAAGCCCCGGACTGCATGAACGACCGGATCAATAGAACGCGCCATTGTTCTCCAGCTCGTCCAGCAGGTCACCCATGATGTCTACGTTGTACGGGGTGATGATGAAGGTGCTGTTGGCCACACGCTTGATCTGGCCGTTGTTGGCATAGGCCACACCGGACAGGAAGTCCACCAGACGGCGGGACACTTCCTTGTTGGTGGACTCCAGGTTCAGCACGACGGTGCGCTTGTTGTTCAGATGGTCCGCAATGGTGCTGGCATCCTCAAAGCGCTCCGGCTTGACCAGGACCACCTTGAGCTGGGTGGTGGCGTGGATGTTGACCACCTTGTTCTTCTTGGCACCCTCGGCCGGCTCTTCGGTCTCGTCATCTGCGCCCAGGCCGACACCGTTGTTGTTGTTCACCATCTGGGGGCCGTCGTCAATGTACTGATCCTCGTACTCGTCCTCTGAACCAAACAGGCCCTTCTTGAGGCTATCTACCAAAGACATAATGATCTGCTCCTTTCATTCAGGCAGCGCCGGGCTGCCCGGCATACTTTGCAAAAGAATGCAAATAGCTTTTACTATTATCGGATTTTTTGACACGGATGTCAATAACTACAAAAGTTTTCCGTCGTACAAATTTTGTCCGGAAACAATGATTTCGTCATAAAGCCGCACCTGACTCACCGAACCGTCGGTTCCCTTGGGCAAAACGAGGATGTAATCGCCGTCGGTCACCAGCGGATGATCGTTGTCCACGGGGTCGATCTTACAGAAGCGGGCGATGTTGCCGTACTTGACGTACACGCCGGGGATGTAGTTTTCGCCCTGCGTCTCTGCCTCGGTGCCGTCCTCCTTGAGGTAGTGCACCGCCGAAGCCGGGATGCGCAGGCCGGTGCTCTCCCCCACCGAGATGCGGGCTGCTGCGTGGTTCAGGCAGAGCACATCGCCGTTGATGACGTTGCAGGTGAGCACAAAGCGAGCCAGGCCCTGTTCTTCGTCAATGGTCACCTCCGAAACGGTGGCCTTGAAGGATCTGTCCGTCTGGCCGGGGAAGCGGATCTGCACACTGGAACTCAGCGGCTTGCCGTTCTGCCCCAGCAGCTTCTGGCCCTGTTCGGCCGAACACACGCCCACATAGCGCCAGGTGAAGCCGGAAACGATCTTGCCAGCACAGCCGTCCAGCGGCAGGGTGGGGTTAGAATCCAGATACGCCTTGAGCTGAGCCGGGTCCTGTGCAAGGATGTCGTCGGCCCCGGCATTGAGCCGCCCGCTGCTGGACGCCCGGACAAAGTAGCCGGTCTGCGGGGCGGTGATCTGGGTGGGGTTGCCCAGCTGGGCCTGCACGCTCTGGGCCTGCTGGGTCAGAGCCGTGACCTGATCGGTAAAGTTGGCGGAATCGCCGGTGGCGATCCAGAGCTTGTTCTGGGCCAGCAGGTAGGCATTGGCACCGCTGCTCACCTCGTCGTATGCTCCGGCATCCAGCTCGTCCATCATGTCATAAAGGGCCGCCGAGCGCTCCCGCAGCAGGGCGTCCAGCTGCAGGGAGGTGGTGTTCTGGGAGCGCTGCAGCAGGTCGATCTGCTCGGTCAGCTGGGTGAGCTGCTGGCGCAGCACCGCCTGGGAAGCATCGCTGTAGATCTCCGCCACAGCCGTCCCGGCCGAGACGCGCTCGCCGTCGGCCGCGAGATATCCCAGCGTGCCGCTGCCGGAAACATATACCTCATCAAACAGCAGCACACCGTCGGCCTCCACGTTGTCCGACACGGTGGCCGGCAGTGCGGTCTCATATACATTCTGCGGGAAGAGGATGTGCAGGGCCTGATATCCCACATAGCATGCAGCCAGCAGCAAAAATGCCGCCAACACCCCGGCCAGCACCGCCAGCGGATGCGGCTCCCTGCGGTCCCTCCGGCTTTTTTCTGCCCTATCGGCCATTATCCATCATCCTTCCGCGAAAAGTACGAATCAGGCAGCTGAACCATAACCAAAAAAGCAGACCCGGTTGCGGGCCTGCTTCTTTTGATTGATACCGTTTTTCGACCGGATCAGTCGATCGCGGCGTCGAGGATCACCACATCCTCCTTCGGAACGTCGCGGTGCATGCCGCGCGTGCCGGTCTTGACCTGCGCGATCTTGTCGACCACATCCATCCCGTCGACCACCTTGCCGAACACGCAGTAACCGTAATGCTGGGCGGTCGGAGCCTTGAAGTTCAGGAAGTCGTTGTCCACCAGATTGATGAAGAACTGGGCGGTCGCGCTGTCGACCACGTTGGTGCGGGCCATCGCCAGCGTGCCGCGCTGGTTCGGAAGCTGGTTGGCGGCTTCGTTCTTGATCGGGTCGTTGGTTTTCTTCTGCGAGAACGTGCGGTCAAAGCCGCCGCCCTGAATCATGAAGCCCGGAATCACCCGATGGAACAGCGTGTCCTTGTAGAAACCGGACTTCACATAGTCCAGAAAGTTTTTGGTGGTGATCGGCGCTTCGGCTTCAAAAAGCTCGATCCTGATATCCCCGAAATTCGTCTTGAGCGTAACCATCGTGTTTTTCTTCTCCTGATTGATTTTCTTCGCGGCCCCGTCGGCGGACCACACACAGACACACGCCAGAAGCAGCATCGCAACTCCGGCCAATATCCTTTTTTTCATAAGATACCTCCTTTTCGATGAAATTCAAACGTCAGGCGCAACGCCTCTTCCAAATCCGTCTCAACCCGCAGCTCCAGCTCCGCCGGGCCCGGGAAATATCCGGCACGTAACGCGGCGGCAGCCCCTCCCCCGCAGGCGACAGGACCTCCACCGGCAGCGCCGGCTCAACCAGCCCCGCCGCGATCCGGGCCAGCTCCGCAATCGACACCGCCCGGCCGGAGCCGACATGGTAGACCCGCCCCGCCTCGCCCCGGTCCAGCAGCGTCCACAGCCACTTGACCAGATCGGAGGCGTACAGATAACTCCGGTATGGCCGGCCGTCGCCCCGGATCACGATCGGGCGGCCCGCCAGCGCGTCGCGGATGAAGTTCCCCGCCGCGAAATGCGCGTCCAGCGGCAAATACGGCCCGACGAACGCGAAACAGCGCGCGATCACCGCCGGAATCCCGGACTCCAGACAGAGCCGCTCCGCCTCGGCCTTGCCCCTGCCGTAGGCGGTGACCGGCGCGGTCGGGAATGTTTCCGCAATCCGCTCAAGTTCCGGCGGCTGAACGCCGTAGACGGCGCCCGAACTGGTCAGCAGAAGTTTTTCCGCACCGCGCCGGCGGGCGAATTCCAGCACCCGCCGGGTTCCGTCCACGATGATCGAATACATCTCCGCCGGGTCGTCGCGCTCCAAAGCCGCGCTGGCGGGAGTGGCCGCATGAATGATCCGGTCGAACCGTCCTGCCGGAAACGGGAAATCCCGGATGTCCCCCTTCACCCATTCGACCTGCGGCAATGCGGCGAATTCGGGATGCTCCCGCCGGAACCGTTCCGGGTTCCGCGACAGGATCGTCAGACTGCATTCCGGGCGCGGCCGCTCGCGCCACGCCGCCAGCAGGCTCTTCCCGAAAAAACCGGTCCCGCCGGTCACGAAAATCCGCTCACTCATGCTCCCGCCTCCGCCGGAATGAAAAATATTTGTGCCCGAAATAGCTCAACACCACGGTAATCCCGGTCAGCAGGAAATTGGCCCACGCCGGATTCATCCCGGTCCCGGAAACCAGCAGGAACAATCCCCCCCATCCCCAGCAGCGCCCCGATGCCGAACAGGGTATTCCAGCCGACGACGATCAAGTCGCGGACAATCCGGAAAAATTCCAGCCGGTTCCGCCGGTGGAGTTCCAACAGTTTCATTCGTCAAAGTTGATCTTTTCTTCTTCGATCGCCAGCGGCTTGTTTTTGACCTGCGTCCAGATCGCGCCGATATATTCGCCGATGATCCCGATGAAGATCAATTGGACCGCCGAAAAGAAGAACAGCCCGATCACCAGAGGCGCCAAACCGAGCTGAAACGTATCCCAATAGCAAAGTTTATAGATAAAATAACCGAGCGCCACCAGCAGTCTTGTAAACTCCATATTCACCATGAACCGGCGCATTGGTACAATCATTAAACCACCAACCGGCAGTT
>ENA-UEQL01002796-UEQL01002796.1-human-gut-metagenome-genome-assembly--contig:-NODE-2796-length-11324-cov-17.763581_pt1 | contig 11324 bp, 7 predicted proteins | sample MGYA00242905_ERZ507926 | MGnify/ENA primary metagenome ERZ507926 (study PRJEB26167, sample SAMN06115531) | human gut metagenome | host: Homo sapiens | place: China:Henan | collected 2015-09-09...
TACGAGCGTCTTGGCAGGAAACTGAACCAAACCCGCGGATGCATGGAACGCAGCATGAGATTGTGCATAAACGACCTGAACGTGGGTGCGTTTGCGCATCAGATGAACGAGCTAACGGGATTCAGGGTAGTTACCGAAAACATGAAACTGAGCTGTAACGCATTTGTGGGAATGATGGCAGAAGTAATAAGCATAGTGTACGGAATAGAAAACGACGAGATGTGTTTTGAGGGCGACATTCCGCCTGAAGAGAAGTAAACATCCTACCTATAAGACCTGAAATGTCATAATTGTAAAAAAACACCAATCAAAGCAAAAAATAGTCGCACGACAAAGCCAAAAGAGCCGAGGGCTTATCCGTGCGGCTTTTTTGTATATTGTGAGTTTTTCGGGAAGACATTGAAAACAACACGCCGAAAAAAGAGCCGGACATTTTTCTTTTTTAGTTCATATTTTTTTTAAAGTTGTATGGTCATTGGTCTTTTTTCCGACAGGTCTTGTGCTTGAAGAGACTAAAACAACATACAAAAAAATCGCGAACAAAAAAGTTCTCGTAAAAATGACCGTGAGGAGCAATGTTGACATACAGAGTTCATGAAAAAACGCTTAATATGGAGATAAACAACCCCGCGAAAGTAGCAGGAGCGACCTTGCGCAAAAGGAAAAGAGAATAGGTGCGAAAAATCGAGGGGGGGACAACAACAAAGGAGAGAAACGACATGAAGTAGCGCAAAAGAGAGAAAAACAGGCAAAATACAAACGAAAAAGGAGAGAAAGATGAAAAAATTATACACAAAAAGATTGCCCGGCAGGCATGGAGGCGGCGCATGGGCGAAATAATAAAGAAAATAGAGTACAGCGACGCCCTTTTATCGCACGAATTGGGTAAAAACGGAACCGGCAGCGTGGATATATGCACCGGCAGACTAAAATTTCAAACCGAAGACATAACCTTCAACTTCGGAGACCCGGCATTGTCGGTTTATCACATCTACGACAGCGCAATAAAAGTCAATGAAAACGGCGCGTTAATTGACATTTCCGAAAACAAATACGGTTTTTATGGCAACGGATTCAGATTAAGTGTCGAAAAGCGAATTTTTGCCGATGATGAGAATATTATTTTAATGAATGCCGACGGCACGACAAGCACTTTTTTAAGATTTTACGGCAGCAAGAGATATCTTGCGCGTTGCGGAATTTTAACAGATAAAGTTTACGTAAATCCGCTTTCGCTTACCGGCGGATTTTATGCAGAGAGTGGCACGTACGTTTATTTCGACGAGAAAGGCAGCTCCGTTACGTTCACGGAATATACAACGGACAGCGCCGGCAATCGCATTTACGCGGCGACGGAATTCAAAAACAACGTGGATAAAACCATTAAGATCAAGTACGAAAACAAAAAGCCTACGGAAATTTACGACGATGATCGCAAAATTTATCTGTATTACAACACCGGCGGATTGCTTACAAAAATGAGCGACAGCACCGGACGAAGAATTTTGTACTACAAATACGACGCCCATAGAAATCTTTTGGAAATATCGCGGCAAACCTCGGCGGAAAGCCAGCCGAACGGCGACCCCATAACCGAAAAATGCATGGAGTTTGGTTATTCCGACGCCGATTCGGGAAACGGCAACCTGATTTCGGTTACGAACGCCACGGGCAATCGCTACACATACGAGTACGACGACAAATCGCGCGTAACCAAGATAATCAAACAGCGTATGTACGACAGCATCGACAGAGCAGGCGTGCATTATTCGGGCGCATACGAAGTGGCAAAAGACGTCAAATACACGACTTTTGTTTATCGGGACGGCGAATGCGACCGCAGCACGACGGCGAGAACCAACACCGCGATATCCGAAACTTATCATTTCAAAACCGAAGACGGAGCGTATTATTATACGTTCAACAAATACGAGGGCGAACGCGCCAATCCCGTAAACGGAGTATATTTGCGCGACGGCTATTACGGCGAGAGAATGAGAACTAAGACCAAAAGCGAAAATCTTTTGCCGGCAATCGACGATTTCGAGCCCGAAAAAGACGCTTCGATTACCGACAATACGGCTTATATTCCGTCTGCTGCAAGTATTTCCAAAACAATAGAAAACACGGCGGTAAATGGCGATATAAAAAAGATAAGCGGAGGCATGTATATTTTCAGCGCGTGGGCGATGGGAACGCAGAATGCCGAAGCGAACGCAAGCAACGAAAAAATTCGGCTTAAAGTGCAAATCGAAGCCAAATATGAAGGATACAACGCCTTTACAACCTTGTCTGCGGTTGAAACTCAGATAGACGGAAAAATTACCGACTGGCAGTTTGTGGCGATTCCGTTTGAAATTGCGGAAACTTTCGATAATAAAAAGCTTGAACTTTTGCGCGTTACGCTGTCCAACGTAAACGAAAACTATGTTTTAAGGGTATGCAACGTAAGCTTTGCCGGTAGCGGCGTGTCCAAAACCAAATCCGTGCCGCAGTATTGCCGAATTCGTACGGCAAGTAACGGAACTATAACAGTAGACGACGCACAAAATTTTGATGATTACGACCTGTTTTATGATGGAAGAACTTATAAATATAACGACAATCCGGAATTTTTTCTATCAACAATAAGGAAAATTTTGTTTTCGTCAGATAGCGAAGGCGCTTTGTTGAAAAAAGCCGAGGTGGCTCTGCATAACTTAAATCAATGCGAGCTTGTGTACGATATATCCGAATCGGAAGACGGCAACGGAATGATTGTGAGGAACGAGGCGGGCTTCAATTCGGACGGCGGAGAGACGGCTACTCAGAAAATATGGCACGCGAACGTGGTAAAAAGAGATAACCTTGCGTTTATATCGACGAGCGAAAGCGACGATAAACACCGTTTCAAAAAAGCCTCGGACTATCGCGGAATAAGCAATACAAGCGATTACATGGTCGTAGGAAACGTGGAAAATCAAAGCAATTGCACGTTCCACAGCCAAACCGACGAAAACGGAAATTCCGTGAAACGCAATATAATTGTAACCGCAACCATAAAGCGGAAACCGCCCGCCGCATTGTAAAAGGAATGGCGGACCTGATCACCTACCGCGGCCCGGACGGCGAAGGCTACTATGTGGACGACCAGGTAGCACTGGGCCACCGCCGCCTTTCCATCATTGACCTGGAGGGCGGCAAGCAGCCCATGTTCAATGAGGATGGCAGTCTTGTCTGCATTTTTAACGGCGAGATCTATAACTTCCAGACCCTGCGCGAGGAACTGATCGCCGCAGGCCATACCTTTGCCACCCGGTCCGATACCGAGGTGCTGCTGCATGGCTATGAGCAGTGGGGCAATCAGCTGCCCGGCAAACTGCGCGGCATGTTCACCTTCGTGATCTGGGACCAGAAAACCAAAACCATGTTTGGTGCGCGGGATATCTTCGGTATCAAACCGTTCTATTATTATAATCAGGATGGTCTGTTCCTGTTTGGCAGCGAGATCAAAAGCTTTCTGGCTCATCCCGGTTTCAAAAAGGAACTAAACGAGGAACGCCTGCCGGAATATTTGAGCATTGAGTATATCCCCAATGAGGAAACCATGTTCAAAAATGTCTACAAGCTGCCCAGCGGATGTATGTTCACCTGGGAAAATGGCGAGCTGACAGTGGAACGCTACTATGAGATCAAGTACCATGTGGACGATTCCAAGAGCCTGGAAGAGTGGGAAAAAATCATCACCGATACCTTTGCCGAAAGCGTTGCCGCCCACCAGATTGCCGATGTTGAGGTTGGCTGCTTCCTTTCTTCCGGTGTGGATTCCAGCTTTGTGGTCAACGAGGTTGCTAAGGGTACTCCGCATGTCAAGAGCTTCTCGGTCGGCTATGCGGAGGAAAAATACTCCGAGCTGCCGTATGCCCAGGAGTTCAGTAAGGAAATCGGTGTGCCCAGCATTGCCAATAAGGTGGATGCCGAACAGTTCTTTGAAGCCAACCGCCTGATCCAGTGGTACCTGGATGAACCCATGCCCAACCCGGCGGAAGTTCCGCTTTACTTTTTGGCCCAGAACGCCCGAAAGTACGTCAAGGTCGTGCTTTCCGGCGAAGGTGCCGATGAACTGTTTGGCGGCTACCCCATGTACTGCCAGGCGGTTCACTTTATGGATTACGAGCATAAGGTGCCCAAAGCGCTGCGTAAGGCCGCAGGCGCAGTGGCATCCAAACTGCCGGACTTTAAGGGAAAGCACTTCCTGGTGCGCGGTGCAGAAGAACCCTGGCAGCGCTATATGCGCGCCAACTATGTTTTCCTGGACCCGGCTGAACGTGACCGCTGCCTGAAAAAGAACTACCACAGCCCCCACCCGGAACAGTTCTTTAAGCCTTATTTTGATAAAGTGCAGGGTCTGGATGAACCCACCCAGCTGCAGTGGGTGGATATGCACACCTGGATGCTGTATGATATCCTGCTGAAAGCCGACCGCATGAGCATGGCCAACAGCCTGGAACTGCGCGTGCCTTTCCTGGACCGCAACATGCTGGATGTGGCACTGTCCATCCCGCAGAAATACCGCTCCGGCAAAGAGTCCACCAAGATCGCTCTGCGCGGTGCCGCCATGAAGCAGCTGCCGGAAAGCGTTGCCCATCGCAAAAAGCTGGGCTTCCCCGTGCCGCTGAACGACTGGCTGCGGGAAGATAAGTACTATAATATGGTAAAGGAAAAGTTCACTGGCCCCGTTGCCGAAAAGTTCTTTAATGTGGACGAAATCATGCGCCTGCTGGATGATCATAAGGCGGGCAAGGCCAAGAACATGACCAAGATTTGGAGCTTCTATTCCTTTATTTTGTGGTACGAGCTGTATTTCGTAAACACCCAGGCCCCGGCAGGAATCTATTAAGGCAATACCGCACAATTCCCGCCTAACGGCTCAAGCACCGCTCCGGCGGCTGCGGCACGGCATCTGCGTTGCCAAAATGCTCGATAATGTCGGGTTGCGGTACCCGCATCGTGCTTCGGGGGCAAAAGCCCCTCGCACTCTGCGACCGCTGCCCCTGCTTCGGTTCGCTGTTTCCGCCACTGGCGGCGCTCACCTTTGCAGCATCCAGTATTATCTGCGCTTTTGGCTTAGCAGCTGCCGCACCTCGCTCGCCGTATCGGCACTTAGAATTATGCGGTATTGCCTTAAAAGCCGGGCAGAAAGCCCCGATAAAAACACAAATAAAAAAGTTCAAAAAAATTGGACTTTACTATTGACACAATGCGCCCCATGTGATATTATAATTCACGCAGCATGTTCCCAGACAACAGGAACTGACCCGTGCGCGCCCGTAGCTCAGGTGGATAGAGCAACTGCCTTCTAAGCAGTGGGCCAGGGGTTCAAGTCCCTTCGGGCGCATTCTATGGTGCCTATGGCGCAGTTGGTTAGCGCGCCAGATTGTGGCTCTGGAGGCCGAGAGTTCGAATCTCTCTAGGCACCCCACCAAAGACCGCACAGTGATTATGCTGCGCGGTCTTTTCTTTTGCTGGGCCGTCGCCAAGCGGTAAGGCAGAGGACTTTGACTCCTCCATTGCGTCGGTTCAAATCCGGCCGGCCCAACCAAGATGCAACCTCGCAGGGGGGTGCATCTTTTTATTTGTAATAAACGGCGGCGGGAGAACATAGGCCGAATTTGAACAGCCTGTGCCCGGCGTCCCACGTCCCGCCGGGTAAAAACAGTCCAGCGGACTGTTTTTAGGGCGCGGCTTGCCAAATCCGGCCGGCCCAACCAAAATCGCTCATAAATTTAACGTGAAAGCGTTGAATTTGTGAGCGATTTTTTTTAGCAGTATAAAGGCCGCAAGCCTGCCCAGCTGCCGACGGATTTTGATGCTCTGTACACCCGCTACCAGTGCCGTGAGCTGAATAAAACCCAGCTGGCCGCCGCTGTTGGTGTATACTTCAACGGGCTTTTTTCTATATCTGTAACCTGTCGCAAAATTTCCCCTACAACCCTGTTGACAAACCCGTACATTCTCACTATAATTAACCGTGATAATTATCGAAGGCAACTACAAGGAGGAAATATGACAACAGAGAACATGAAGGCGCTGCTGGATGCCTGTTACCAGGCAAAGCGGGTGCGGGAGCTGCTGCCGGCGCTGCCAAAAGGGGTCAGCCCTTCTTATATTCACTATCTGGATACCATCGAGGAACTGGAACGCCGCGGCGTTCGGGTAAAGGTTTCGGACATCAGCGATGCGCTGAACTTGCCGCGCCCCGGCGTTACGCGCACGGTCAAAGAGATGGAGGATAAAGGCTACCTGAAAAAAATCGCATCGGAGCAGGATGGCCGCGTGACCTACCTTTCTATTACGGAAAGCGGCCGCCAGCTTTCGCAGGTGCACAACACCGAGTTCTTTGCGCAGCTGGCGCCGCTTGTGGCTGACATTTCGGATGCGGATGCAGCCTGCACGGTCCAGACGATTGAAAAGATATACAAAATCATGTCGGAAAGGAAAAATTCACTTGAACACAGATAAAACAGATTTTACGCAAGGGAGCATTTTAAAAAAACTTTCCCTTTTTATGCTGCCGGTACTCGGAGCTTTGGTGCTGCAGGCGGCATATGGCGCGGTTGACCTGCTGGTGGTGGGGCACTTTGGCTCCACGGCGGGGCTTTCGGCGGTTTCTACCGGCAGCCAGCTGCTGAACCTGGTCACCTTTGTGGTAACACAGCTTGCCATGGGTGTTACGGTTTTGATCGCCCGCTATATTGGTGAGAAGAAACCCCAGCAAATCGGGGCGGTGCTTGGCGGTGCCGCGGTGGTGTTTGCCATTATGTCCGTGGTTCTGTTTATTTTGCTGGTCGCATTTGCACGGCCCATTGCGGTGCTGATGCAGGCTCCGGAGGAAGCCATTGGCCTTACCGCAAGCTACATCCGCATCTGCGGCAGCGGTATTTTCTTTATTGTGGCATACAACCTGATGGCCGCCATCTTCCGCGGTCTGGGCGACAGCAAATCCCCGTTGTTGTTCGTGCTGGTGGCCTGCATTGTCAACATTGCGGGCGACCTGCTGCTGGTGGCCGGGCTCAAGATGGATGCTGCCGGTGCTGCGGCGGCAACGGTGCTGGCACAGGCTGTCAGCGTGGTGTTCGCCATTGTAATGCTGGTGAAGAAAGATCTCCCGTTTACCATCAAAAAGTCGGATTTTCGCCTCGACGTACAGTGCCGGAAATTCCTGGAGATCGGTCTGCCGCTGGCCTTGCAGGAATTTTTGACCCAGCTTTCTTTCCTGGCGCTCTGCGCCTTTGTCAACCGCCTGGGCCTGGCTGCATCCTCCGGCTATGGCGTTGCCTGCAAGATCGTTAACTTTGCCATGCTGATCCCCAGCGCGTTGATGCAGTCGATGGCTTCGTTTGTGGCGCAGAATGTGGGTGCGGGTAACCCCAAGCGCGCCCAAAAGGCGATGCTGACCGGTATGGGGGTGGGGCTGATGTTTGGCTGCGCGGTGTTTGCCCTTGTTATGTTCAGGGGCGACCTGTTGGCGGGCGTTTTCTCCACCGATGCAGAGGTTGTACAGAAAGGCTTTGAGTACCTGAAAGGCTTTGCACCCGAAACTATTGTGACGGCGATTCTGTTCAGCATGGTGGGTTACTTTAACGGCAACAATAAAACCCTCTGGGTTATGATTCAGGGCCTGGTCCAGACGCTGCTGGTGCGTTTGCCGATGGCATATTTCATGAGCATTCAGCCGAACGCCAGCCTGACCAAGATCGGCCTTGCCGCCCCGGTATCTACCACAGTGGGCGTTGTGCTGAACATTGCGTTTTACATGTACCTGAACCGTGCCGAACAGCGCAAACAGCGCACGGCAGCATAACGGGGAAGTGCAGCATGACACCGCCTGCAAAAGTGAAAAGACAGTCGTTATAATATATCATCATATCAAAAAAAGCTGTTGCACCGGGAAAGCCAGGTGCGGCAGCTTTTTGCATAGAAAGGCAGCAGCAAACAAAGCAGCGGACCTCTATTCCGTTGTCTACACAATGACGACGAAATGTGCAAAATAAATCAACTTGAACTTGATTTTTTGTGCATTTAACGCTATGATTAAACCAATGGAAACCATGTTGACAGGATGGATTTTTGCATCCTGAATGACCAATACAACTGGGAGGTAGTTATGCTGGATGTAGCAATCATTGGCTGTGGTGTGGTTGGTGCAGCTGCAGCGTATGAACTGTCGCACTATCCGCTGCATGTGGCAGTGCTGGAAGCAGAAAACGATGTGGCGGATGGAACAACGAAGGCAAACAGCGCTATCCTGCACGCCGGGTATGACCCGGAACCGGGCACCCAAATGGCCCGCCTGAATGTGCAGGGCGTGGCGCTGGCAAAGGAAATCTGCGCCCGGCTGGATGTGCCCTACCGCCAGTGCGGCAGCCTGGTGCTGGCGCTGAGCCAGGCAGAGCTGCCCCACCTGCAAAAGCTGTACGCGAACGGCGTGGCAAACGGCGTGCCGGGCATCCGGCTGCTGACAGCGGAGGAAACCCTGGCGATGGAGCCGCAGCTTGCCCCTACAGTGGCCGGGGCGCTGTTTGCCCCCAGCGCAGCCATCGTCAGTCCGTGGGAGTTTGCGCTGGCCATGGCGGAGGTGGCGGTGCGCAACGGGGTAGAGCTGTACCGCAGCACTCCTGTAACCAACATTGAAAAGATTGACGGCGGCTGGCAGCTGACCACGCCAAACGGCAGCTTTGCGGCCCGCTATGTGGTCAATGCGGCGGGACTGAACGCCCAGGCCATCCATGAGATGGCCGCGCCGCACACCTTTACGCTGGAACCTACCCGCGGGGAATACTATCTGCTGGACAAAAGCGAAGGCAACCGCGTGAACCATGTGATCTTCCAGTGCCCGAACGAGAACGGCAAAGGGGTGCTGGTAACGCCCACCGTACACGGCAACCTGCTGGTGGGGCCGAACGCCCAGCCGGTAGCGGGGGATGATACCGCCTGCACGGCAGACGGCCTTGCCTTTGTGGCGGCAGCGGCCAGGCGCAGTGTGCCGGGGATCCGCTTTGGCGAGTCCATCCGCAACTTTGCCGGTGTGCGCGCCAACGTGGATACCGGGGACTTTGTGATCGGCGAAGCGGACGGCGCGCCGGGCTTTATTGACCTGGCGGGCATGAAATCGCCGGGGCTTTCCAGTGCACCGGCTGTGGCAAAAGAGGTAACTAAAATTCTGGCAGCCCACAACGACCTGCCGGAGCCAAAGACGGATTATAAGGATGGCCGTACCCGCGTGCGGTTCAAGGAGCTGCCGCCGGAGCAAAAGGCGGAGCTGATTGCCAAAAATCCAGCCTATGGCCGCGTGATCTGCCGGTGTGAGACGATCACCGAGGGCGAGATTCTGGATGCCTTGCAGAGCGAGATCCCAGCCGTGAGCATTGATGGCGTAAAGCGGCGGTGCAACGCGGGCATGGGCCGCTGTCAGGGCGGCTTTTGCGGGCCGCGCGTGCTGGAACTGATCAGCAAAACACTAGGCATTGACCCGTTGGATGTATTGCAGGACAAAGCCGGCACCAATGTGCTGCTGCGTGAAACCAAAACCGGAAGGGGGTGCAACCATGGTTGAACTTGTTATCATCGGCGGCGGCCCGGCGGGCCTGGCGGCGGCGTACAGCGCGTGGCAGCATGGCCTGCGCGATATTTTGATTTTGGAACGCGATGCAGAGCTGGGCGGTATTTTGAACCAGTGCATCCACAACGGGTTTGGCCTGCATCGGTTTGGCCAGCAGCTTACCGGCCCGGAATACGCCGGGCGCTATATCGAGATGCTGCGCACAACCGGCGTGCGGGTGGAACTGGGCACCATGGTGCTGGAAGTGACCCCCGATAAGCAGGTACACTGCGTCAGCCGCAGCAAGGGCTACCAGATCATTCAGGCCAAAAGCATTATCCTGTGCATGGGCTGCCGCGAGCGCACCCGCGGGGCCATCGGCACCCCCGGCACCCGCCCGGCGGGAATTTATACCGCCGGTGCAGCCCAGCGCTATGTAAATATGGAAGGCTATCTGGTGGGCAGACGGATATTGATTTTGGGCAGCGGCGATATCGGCTTGATCATGGCGCGCCGCATGACGCTGGAGGGAGCCAAAGTGCTCGCCTGCGTGGAAGTGATGCCTTATTCCGGCGGGTTGACCCGCAACATTGTGCAGTGCTTGCAGGATTTTGATATTCCGCTGTACTTATCCCACACCATTGTGGAAATTCAGGGCAAAAAGCGAGTGGAAAAAGCCATCGTTGCCAAGGTGGATGAAAACCGCCGCCCTATCCCTGGAACCGAGATGGAGTTTGATGTGGATACCATCCTGCTCAGTGTGGGGTTGATCCCCGAAAACGAGTTGACCCGCCAGGCAGGTATTGCCATGGACCCCCACACCAAGGGGGCCGTGGTATATGAAAATATGGAAACCGAGATCCCCGGTGTATTTGCCTGCGGCAACGTGGTGCATGTGCACGATCTGGTGGATTTTGTTTCCGGCGAAAGCGAAACCGCCGGTGCAGCCGCGGCAGCCTATGTGCAAAATGGCGAGATAGAAACCGAAACCGTTCTGCCGCTGGCAGCGGGGGAGGGCATTGGCTACACCGTGCCGCAGCATATCCGGCTGGACGGCGTGCAGAAAAGCGTGAGCGTATCGTTCCGTGTGCGGCGCAATTATGGGCCCAGCACCATAACGGTGCGCTGCGGACCAAACAAAATCGCCGCCTTTAAGCGGGAACGCCTGGCACCGGGGGAGATGGAGCACATTACGCTGCCCAAAGCTCTGCTGCAAAAAGCGGACGGCCCACTGATCGTTGCTGTGGAGGAGGTGCCGCAATCATGACAGAAACAATAAAAGAGTTGATCTGCATCTGCTGCCCCAAGGGGTGCCATCTGCGGGTGGACACCGCAAATGACGATGCCGTGACCGGCAATGCCTGCCCCAACGGCGCTGCATACGGCAAAGAGGAACTGACCCACCCCACCCGCATCATTACCAGCACCGTGCGCATTACGGGTGGGCTGTACCCGCGCTGCCCGGTCAAAACCGCGCAGGCGGTGCCAAAGGAAACGATATTTTCCGTGATGGCTGCGCTGAATACCGCGGCTCTGCAAGCCCCCGTGCATACCGGGGATGTGGTACTGCCTAACGTGTGCGGCACCGGCGTGGATGTTGTGGCAACGCGTGACATGGAAAAAGTGAAATAAAAACAGCGGGTAGTTAGGGCAACACCGCACAATTCCCGCCTTACCCTGCGGTACGGAACGGGATGGAGGGCACGGTTGGTACACGGGAGGGGCTTCTGCGGTACGGAACGGG
>ENA-UEQL01002800-UEQL01002800.1-human-gut-metagenome-genome-assembly--contig:-NODE-2800-length-11312-cov-11.903160_pt1 | contig 11312 bp, 8 predicted proteins | sample MGYA00242905_ERZ507926 | MGnify/ENA primary metagenome ERZ507926 (study PRJEB26167, sample SAMN06115531) | human gut metagenome | host: Homo sapiens | place: China:Henan | collected 2015-09-09...
TCGCCGACGCGATGCGCTCGATTGTCCTGAAGGGCTGCACGCTGGCGGACACGTGGCCGGACTTGCTGAGCCTTGCCGGTCTGGGCGCGTTCACGACCACCTGGGCTGTCCTGAGCTACCGGAAGACCACCTGAACCAGACCGCTGTGTTAGCGATTTGGGGTCTTTTTGGGGGGTTGACGTTGTAGCAGACAAGCGCTTTTGGAGCCGGATGGTCAAGGGACTTCGGCACGGTACGCACCTGTCGGTGCTATCCCTCCCACGCCTTCGGCGCGGGCCCCTCCCGTTCACGAAGCCACGGGCGGCTACGCCGTCCGAAGTCCCTTGACCATCCGGCTCTACTGCAAGTGGCTTTCTGTGTCATCGATGCAAGACAAAAAACCTGAAAAGATTATCCCATTTAAACGTATTGTTTCAAAACAATTCGTATCTTGCGAGCGGTAAATTAACCATGCATATATAACCCCAAAAACCGAAGTCATGAAAAAAGCCATTCCCATCATCGCCGTGCTGCTGGCACTTGTCAGCCTGCCGCTCCATGCGCAGCTGCCGGAGCTTGAGCGTCCAAACGTGATCCCCCCTTCCCCCGAGGCTTCTAAGCTGGCCACATACATCAGCTACCCGGTGAATCTGAGCAACGGCCTCGTGCAGACGAGCATCCCGCTCTACGAGATAGTGGACGGCGACATCCGGATCCCGATAACGCTGAGCTACCATGCGTCGGGACTCAAGCCGAACATGCGTTCGAGCCATTGGCTGGGTGACGGCTGGAGCCTCACGACGGGTCCGTCGCTGTCGCGGACGATCAACGGGGTGGCGGACGAGATCAACTACAACGCGTCGATCGCTCTTTCCGGCTCACCGACCTACGAGCAGCTGAACGCCATCTACACACAGGCGGTTGACGTTGATCTGGACGAGTTCAGCTACGCTCTTCCGGGCGGGGGCGGCAGGATGTACCTCCGGCGCGGAACCGACGGGTCGGTCACTCCCGTGACAATTCCACGCGACAACGTCAAGGTGACGCCGACGGGCGGCAGTGCCATGACCGGGTTCAGGATCACCGACGGACAAGGGACCGCCTACAGTTTCGGAGGCCCGGAACGTTCCTTCGGCGACTATGTAACGCACATGTTCGGCGGCTCCGCTCTTGACGTGAGGACATCGTGGAAGATACGCGAGATCCGCTCGGCCACGACCGGCAGGGCCGTGACCTTCGAGTACGGCTCAAACGTGATGGAGGTGTTCTGCTCCAGGTTCGCGGACGCCCTGACAATCCTTGACAATTACACTGGACATTCCGCCTGCACCATCCCGCTTGTCAACGTGTCCACGCACCAGAGCTTCGACAGCAAGATCTACCGGTACGACAGCACCGAAGGCGGCCTTGTCGAGGCGGATCTTGGAACGGTCATGTACCCAACGGGCTACACCTTCCCGATGCCGGCCAGGCAGGACATGACGCAGTACAACTCGTACGTCAGGAGGATCAACTTCAGTGCCGGCCACGTGTTGTTCAACATGAACTCCGAGATGGACAAGGGGCTGGAATCCATCGAGATCTATGATTTGTCCGGAGGTCTGGTCAGAAGGATCATATTCAATCAGACCTACATGAGGGACTTCTTCTCCCTCAGGCTTGAGTCGGTCAGGATCGAGTCCCCCGACGGCGGGGAGGCGGAGACATATTCCTTCACCTACAACGGCGCTCCCCCGCCGAGGGACACCCGCTCCGTAGACCGATGGGGGTACTATAATGCCAAGGACAACGCCACATTGGTACCCACGGTGAGGACGGACGTGACGGTGAACAACTTCCCCTCCGCCAGCCAGACGGTGACACTCACCATCCCCGGCGGAGACCGCAGCCCTGACGAGGAGGCGATGCAGGCCGGGATCCTGACATCGGTGACCTATCCGACCGGAGGGCGGACCGAGTTCAGCTACGAGGCTCACCGCTACATCGATGACGACGGGACTCCGCGCATGGCTGGCGGCCTGCGGATAAGTCAGATCCGCGACATAGCCGGTGACGGGAGGGTTATGTACCGCAACTTCCGCTACAGCACCTATCCGTCCACCGTTAATGGAGGAGGAGTCCGCACAGTCATCCCTCAGGAGTCATCTTATCCACCTGACACGACCTCCCTCTATTACCGAGAGACGAACTGTGCAGAGTTCGGCGGCTCACTCCCAAGCGTTTTGGCAACCTATAAGGAAAGGGTTTGGACGGACAACACAATGGTAAGCCTGATCTCCGATGCGGGATCCAGCGTGAGCTATCCGTATGTCTTTGAGACAAGATCCAGTGATGCGGCGGGTAATCATACAACGGGTGTGACAGTTCACGCTTATGACATTGTGCCGGACCGCCCGATGCAGGTCAAGGGCACAAATCTTTTCTATGACAGCAGACAGGAGTGGATGAGCGGTACAAAGACTGGGGAAACATCGTATGTACAGAAACCGGACGGAACGCTTCAGATGGTGTCTGAAATACGATATGACTATGATAATGATTATGACTTTGGATCCGACAGTACTACCATCAAACAGAGGTATGTTTATCGAAAATGGAGACCGTACGGACTCGATGATTTCTACGTACCGGAACAATTCAAGGAGATTAGTTACATAACCTCCACGCTCAGCCAGGGGCGGCGGCTTCTGTCGTCCGCGACTGAGAGGGCCGTTGAGACCAACGGCACGCTGACCAAGACCACGTCGTACACCTACGACACCTATGGCAACGTGGTCACGAAGACTGAGGATGTAGGGCTTCCCGGCCTCGACAGGAAGGTGACCGCCTACTCCTACCCGCAGGACAAGGCCGGCGGCGCCTTTCCGGCTATGGTGTCCGCTGGAATGACCGGGATTCCGGTCGAGACGAATGTCTATAAGAACTCGGCCGATGGCGCGAACCTGCTTACAACCCTTTCCACAAGCTATGGATCCTATCCTTGCGCATCGGGGACGTTCTTCGCCCCCTCGGCCAGGTCCCTTACGATCCGCGGCACTGGCACCTCCGAGCGGAGGATCCTGTTCAATGAATATGACCGCAGGGGGAATCCTCTTGAGACAGAGGACACTGACGGCAGGAAGACGGTCTATCTGTGGGGATACAATGGGTATTACCCTGTGGCCATGGTGGAGGGCAGTGACTGGGACAGTGTCAAGGATAAGGTTGACACGTCCGGCCTCAATGGCGGCGACTTTACGCAGATCCGAAAGAAGCTGGTCTCGTTCAGGTTGCAATGCCGGCGGCTGCCAAAGCCGCATATTTCGACCTACATGTACAAGCCATTGGTCGGTCTGTCTTATCATCAGGATCAGTCAGGAAGGATATTTGATTACGAATATGACGGCCTCGGCAGACTCTGCCGGACATTTGTGAGGAACGGAACAACGCACGAGAAAGAGCTTCTCTCATCCTATTCCTATAGCTACGGGCCATCAGCCGGCGGCAACCGCATCCGGGCAAGAGACTACCTAAGCGCCGATGCGGCATCCTTCAAGGAGACCAACACCTATCACGATCTCCTTGGCCGGCCGGTTGAGACGGTGATGACAGCGGCGTCCCCTGCCGGCAAGGACATTGTCCTTTTGAGCGAATATGATGATTTCGGCAGGCCGTACAGAAAGTTCTGTCCGGTTCCGATGACGACATCGACAGGAGCCTATGCAGACCCGTCGGCGGCCAAGTCGGCCAACGCCATCTACGGCTGGGATCCGTACGCATTTTCCAAGACGCTATACGAGGCCTCGCCCCTTGACCGCGTGACCGAGGAGTACGGCCCTGGCTCCCCATGGCACACGAGAGGGAAGTCGGTGAGGACCTCGTATCTGGTGAACGATGGCTCGGGACTTCTCTCGTGTTCGGGGTATCTTGTGGAATCCGACACATCCTTGACCTGCGTCGGAACTCTGCCTTCCGGAAACCTCAGGGTTGAGAAAAAGACCGATGAGGACGGAAATGTCTCGTTGACGTTCACTGACAGGCTCGGACGTAAGACTCTGGAGAGGACGGTTGATGGAGAACGGTACCAGGACACCTATTACGTGTATGATGACCTGGGACTGCTCAGGTATGTACTAACACCGGAGGCTTCAGCCGTGATGTCTTCATCAGGGACGTTCGGTGATTCCTCGTCTCCGTTGTCTGCGCAGGCCTATGTCTACAAGTATGACGGCAAAGGCCGGTGCGTCAGCAAGAGGCTGCCTGGCTGTGCTTCCATCCTTTACAGGTACGACAAGGGCGATGTGCCTATATTTTCTCAAGACGGAGAGATGAGGAAGAGAGGAAAGTGGATGTTCTCGTTCCGTGACGCCCTGGGCCGTGACGCGGTAAGCGGTGTCTGGCCTTCGGCTCAGGCCCCGTCTCCTGCCGTGCCGGTTGTGGCCACGTATGACGGAGCCTCCCCGCTCGGCGGCTATTCGGTCAACACCCCAGTTCCGTCCGACTGCAAACCCCTGTCCGTCAGCTATTATGACGACCACTCGTTCATGGACGACCTCGTCCCGTCTGACGCAAGGCGCGTCCTGGCGTGTGACACGCTGTCCAACTACGGGACACCTGTCGTCGGATCTGACAGGTGCAAGGGGCTTCTGACAGGCACCGCCGTCTATTCCCTGGCCGACCCGACGTCCAAGACGGTATCGTCATTCTATTATGACTACCAAGGCCGCCTGATCCAGAGCCACCGCAAGGAGGCGCTTGGCGGAGACGGACATATTCATCAGTCCCTTACTTTCACGGGCAAGCCGTCTAGGACAAGGGAAACGGTCGCGCTTCCGGATGGCCGCATTGATTCGCTGGTCACAGTGAGGTCTTATGACGGACAGGAGAGACTGGTCTCGGAGACGACATCGCTGAACGGCAGGTCGCAGTCCGTGTCCTATGGGTATGATGAGATAGGCCGGATGACAGGGCGGATATATGGCACAGAGGCTAATCCGTCAACATTGACTGAGACCCTGTCCTATAATATTCGTGACCAGTTGACCGGATTGAGTTCCAGTGTGTTCAGCATGACTCTCCGGTATCAGGAGCCTACACTTGGATCCGTCCCGAAGTATAATGGGGGCATTTCCGAGTGGGAATGGAATCACGGTGCGGGAACTGAGACAAACGCCTGGTCGTTGTCATACGATGGCGTTGGCCGTCTGACGGACGCGCGGAGATTTGTCGGTGGCGCGCAAACTAACTCATTCAGTGAAAGGTCCATCACTTATGACAGGAACAGTAATGCCTTGACCTTGACCAGATACGGGGGGAACGCTGCAACCCCAGAGGAGAGGTTGGCGTATTCGTACGACGGCAACTTGTTGAGTGGCATCTCCAACACTGGCGCGTCTGGTGGCGGAGGCCAGTACACTCACGACGCGAACGGCAACATGACCCATGAAGGTCTCTCCGGGCTCGACATCGTGTACAATGAGCAGAACCTGACAAGGCGCATCTCATCCGGCGGGACGACGCTGGCTGAATATGAATATCTTGCTGACGGCACGAAACTGCGCGCGTTGGACGGCGGCGGCAACGGCTATCAGTACAGATGTTCCTTGATATACACCCAGACCGCTGGTCAATCGGGCACTCCGGTTATAACCCTTGACTGCGCCTTGACCTCCGCCGGCAGGATCGTACGAGAGAACACCGATGATGGTTCGTCCACCTATAAGGTTCAGCACTATCTCCGCGATCACCTTGGCAGTGTCCGTTCCGTCATCGATGGCGACACTGGTACGGTCATAGAGACCAATGACTACTACCCGTTCGGCAAGCGTATTCCGGTCACAAATTCGGTCGCTGAGCCCGTCGAAGCGACCACTCAATCCGCAACCTCTCCAGATCGCTGGCTCTTCTCCAGCAAGGAGTCCCAGTCCTTCCTGAACGCCAGCATCCCTCTCCTTGACTTTGGTGCCAGGATGTACAACCCTGTCATCGCCCGCTGGACAGCTTCCGACCCTCTGTCCGAGAAGTATTACGGCATCAGCCCGTATGTCTACTGCCTCGGAAATCCAATAAGTATCATTGACCCTAATGGAATGGATATATGGACTATGGACGAAAAGGGAAATGTGGTATGGGTAAAGGAAAGTGATGACCACCGGCTTTATTATATGAATAATGATGGCCTATTGTCTGATGACTATGTCTCGGTCTCTGACCGGAGCATCCTTGACGATCTGACCAAAACAGAGGCCAAGGTGGATGGAGGGGCGAAGGTAAGCAGCCATACCTCAAAGACCGGAATCAATGACATATTCAAGGTGTTCAAATTCGCATCGGACAAAACAAAAGTCGAGTGGGCTGTTCATCGTAACGGTGACACATACACAATTGGAACAGGACATAATTCATATAGTGCGTCTTCGTGGGAGGATTATGCCAAGAATAAGCCTAATGCCACGGTTCATTCTCATCCTGGCATAGACATCGGTAATGAAATCAGTTCTATGGGATATGGCACAAACTACTATAATACTGATCAAAGAAATGTAATTGATGATGTGGAACAGAATGGGCGAATAACCAGAAAAAGTTATGTCTATTTTCCTAACTCAAGTAGACTATATTATGTTGGGTATTATAACGCCTCCTTTATTAGACCCATCAGAAGTTACAAAAGTTTTTATTTTGGAACGTTAAATAATAAATAATGAAACTCTACTCAGTATTCGTAGTTATGGCTATGATCGGTTGCCTTCAGATGTGCGGCAACCCAGCTCGTCATTCAGAGGTAAATAGAATTATCGACATAAGAGATAGCTGTTCGAAATTAGAAAGAATCTTCAAATCCGACAGACTTCAAGACTCTTTGGAAAGTTTTTTTGAATTGGTTGATACCAGTGATTTCTTTATCCTTGCATTGCCGGGTAAAAAATATCACAGAGTTCAGGATTCAATTCATTCCAGAGATGTTATAACTGTTTCATTTATTGTCAACAATAAGGATACAATCATAAGTTTTGCCGGTCGACATGGTGTAGCCCCACCTATGAGCATAGGAATGGGGAAGATATTTTTTAATGATAGAGAAGATATTGGTGCCAAATATGTCAACAAGACCTTGGTCGCAGTAAACAGTCACGGACACATTCCGCTAGATCGATTCTTGGACAGCCAGTTTATAGATAGTTTGGATTATAAATTATATATTGACCGATATTGCAGTTACATGGATGTGGCTGGGGGTATAATACCTTACCTGAGAATTTATGTTATAAATGGGGACAGTTTGCGGGTGGAATTTACAAACGACAAGAATATCGAGTGTTTGGACACTGTAATAAACTCGCTCATAGCCCAATGATAATATTGCAGAGTTCCGCATTCATTGTAGAAATCCCAAAAGACACAGAGACAACAATTGCTTCGATGGTTGACAAGTCTAGTAGAATCACAGTCACAGTTACCTCCCCGAACCGCTGGCTCTTTTCCGGCAAGGAGGATCAGTCGTTCCTCGGCGCGGGCATCCCGCTCCTCGACTTCGGCGCCAGGATGTACAACCCGGCCATCGCCCGCTGGACCGCCGCCGACCCGCTGTCCGAGAAGTATTACGGCATCAGCCCGTATGTCTATTGCCTCGGGAATCCAATCAGTCACATAGACGATGATGGCCAGATGCCTCAGGTGGTTGTCGGTGCACTGATAGGAGCGGCAGTCGGCGGCATAATCGCAGCTGCGGAGGGAAAGAACTGGCGAGAGATCGGTGGAGCCGCAGTGGGAGGAGCCGTCGAAGGCGCGCTGGTTTCTGCGACTGGAGGGATGTCATTGTTGGGTTCTAAGGCGGTAGCGACTGTTCTCTCTGCAGGTGCGGCAAGTGCGGCAGGGAGTACAGCCAACCAATTGATAGGAGAAGGTAGTGTTGAAGCAAAGCAAGTTGCGTGGGATGCGGGAACTGGTTTGGTTTTTGGAGGATTCGCGAAGCCAACATTTAATAAGGTAGCGACTAATGTAGGAGATAGAATTGCCACGGAGGCGCAACAAAAATATACCTCAAAAGCCGTACGTTCTTCGATTGAGAAAGAAGTGAAGAAAGAGATGAGGATGTCCGGCATAAATATAGGTGGCAAGTCCGGATCGAGGAAGGTCAAGCTTGAGGTTGATGATCGCCTTGTCACTCAAAGGGATTTTGAGTTCTCCATAGCAAATGCGATAAGGAATACAAAAGTCGGAGATATCGCGAATGATGTGGCAGCTCATAAGGTCAGTCTTTTGATATATAACAAAGACGAATGAAACCATATATTATTGACGACAGAGACATAGTTACAGCAAATGTGAAGTGCATTATTTTCTATACTACGCTTTTTGCCATTATGTATAAAGGGTGGTTGGAATATAAAGGTCGCACTATTACTATAATATTGGGTTTGATGGTGGCCAAATTAGTCATATCCAGCGTCATCGCCTCAATAAGGCACTTGAAAAGATATTATAGGACAAGACATCAATATTTGAGAATCGACAAGGAAGGAATATTCATGTATGATGGTGAGGGAATCGTCACGGTTGGATGGGAGCAGGTGAAAGAAATAGATTTTTGCCGTAACAAGGAGAATTCCAAGACTGCTGATCTATGCGTCTATATTTATCTTGACAACAGTGGTGTCCGTGTATTTAGCCTGGAAAAGTACATTGACGGGATCAATATTTACGCGCTTCGCCGAGCCTTCCGCCATTTTTCAAACAGGCCTGACATAGTTAAAAAGCGGAACTTGATTATAATCTGAGCGTGTCTGACAGTATGATACATTATGTAAAAGTTGCTTCAATGGTTGACAAGCCCTGCAGAACCACACATACAGTGATCTCCCCGAACCGCTGGCACTTCTCCGGCAAGGAGTCCCAGTCCTTCCTGAACGCCAGCATCCCGCTCCTCGACTTCGGCGCCAGGATGTACAACCCGGCCATCGCCCGCTGGACCGCCGCCGACCCGCTGTCCGAGAAGTATTACGGCATCAGTCCGTATGTCTATTGCCTAAACAATCCGACAAACAGCTTTGACCCTGATGGAAAGGCGGTTTGGTTTATTCCGCTTATCAAAGGTGTTGTAGGAGCCGCGGTGGATGCCGGAGCGCAAGTCACCGTTTCCTTATCGGCAGGAAAGACCTTCATGGAGTCTTTGAAATCTGTGGACCTGACAAGTGTGGGAACATCAGTCATTACATCTGCCGTCATCTCTCCGGGAGCATCTAAAGGATTGAAGGCGGCGGTTGTTGGTGCGAACCTGCTTGACGCCGGGGTCGATTATTCGATAGATGATGGCACAAAAACTGTATTCGATGAAAAAAATATTGGAAAAGCCACAGTTGAGTTTACGTTGGGGATTGCTTCTGGATTAGCCTCGAATGGTGTTCAAAAGGCTTTTGAAAAAGACACCAATGCCAAGCTGGCTCCATCAGCTGCAGCTCCATTAACAAAAGCTGAAAGGGCATCATTGAGGTCGCGTAGAGATTTTGTGAAAAGTGAAAAATTCCAAATAATATTGGACGAAACCTTTTCTTTCACATTTGGAATGACTGGCAATACGATAGTCGAATTTATTCCACCTCCTAAAGATGTCAAAGATGAAAAAGAAGAACAATAATAATTAGGTGTAGGTTATGAACTCAATCAAAAGTGTTGTTTACTTATATGTCATAGGTTTGTTTTTCCTGTATTCAGTTGTATTCATATACAATCGGATATATTATCATAATATGATGAATCATGCAGCGGTAACAGAAGCGGTGCTTACTGAAAGATTCAAGCTGGGGAGATGTTATTATTATGAATATTCATACAGGACCAAATCAGATGAATATACAGGATCAATGGCGGTAACAAAAAGTGTGTCGGTTGGTGATACAATTATGATAGTATATGACCAACATAAAAACATGAAGAGTAAAGCCATTAAGTTACGTAAAGGTAAAGCTATCTTTTCAAATGAATGTAAAGAATGTGTGATAGTCAACAATAAGACTGAGGACGAAAAGAAAGAGATTGCTGATAAACTAATGGCAGATCTGAAAGAACGATATCATGTGAACGAATGAATTACATATAGAGATGGATTGTTATTCGCATAAAATGAGATACTGGACAACAGTGATTGCTCCGGTCTCCGAACCCGTTGGAGGGTCACTATATGCCTCGGAGCCAGCAGTCGCCCCGGTAGCCCCGGCAACCTCGGTGGCCTCCACATCCTCCCCGAACCGCAGGCACTTCTCCGGCAAGGAGGATCAGTCGTTCCTCGGCGCGGGCATCCCTCTCCTCGACTTCGGCGCTAGGATGTACAACCCGGCCATCGCCCGCTGGACCGCCGCCGACCCGCTGTCCGAGAAGTACTACGGCATCAGCCCGTATGTCTATTGCCTCGGGAATCCAATTGTAAATATAGATGTTAAAGGCGATTCTGTCAGGGTGTACATTGAAACTGTAGGGTTAGGACATACTTGGATAAGTGCAGGTGAGGGCGATGAAATGGTGGTATATACTTATGGAAGATATGACCATACATATAAAGGAAATGCATTATCAGATGGTCCTGGTGTACTTGTTCGTTTATCGGGAGATAAGGCCAAAGAATTCAATGACTACAAGCAATCAGAAGGAAAGATGTCTATTTTTACTTTGACGGATGTAAAGGATAATGACATAATGAATATTGCAAATGAGTCGTTTGATAGTTCCGGGCAACTTCCTAGTGAAAGGAGCAAACGATATGCGAATGATACAGATGCGCATATCATTGACGAATATAGTCTGCTTAATAACAATTGTACGACATTTGTATCGGATTTGATTAAAATGAGTGGTTCGAAAGTACTCAACTACCAGCGCGTGATATATGCAAGTCCAATTGGGAGTCCGATAACCATACCATCTACACATAGGTTTGTAAACCCGCGTTCAATGAAATTGTATCTAAGTAACAAATTGAGGAAATAGCTATGAGAAAATGGATTAAAATCATATGGCTAATAATATCAGTAATAGCGTTTATATTGGTGATATTAATGATAATAAATACTTTGGTAAGTTATAAATATGAGATATCAGAAAGAATGATTCTGGGAAATATGATGCGTGGTTTTGATTCTGTACCTATAGAGGTCGCTGCTGGGTATCTGAATGGGACACTTCTTGTTTTAAAAGGTTTTGTACTATACATAGGGATCAATATCTTATTTATTACCATCACATTATTTGTCAAAAACGATAGGAAATAATAATGTTTTACGATAAGTGGCAGCCGGAACTAATTGATTATATGACTAATGCTAGAAATGGCCATAAATATGACTTTAAAGTCAGCAATG
>ENA-UEQL01002803-UEQL01002803.1-human-gut-metagenome-genome-assembly--contig:-NODE-2803-length-11308-cov-48.059122_pt1 | contig 11308 bp, 5 predicted proteins | sample MGYA00242905_ERZ507926 | MGnify/ENA primary metagenome ERZ507926 (study PRJEB26167, sample SAMN06115531) | human gut metagenome | host: Homo sapiens | place: China:Henan | collected 2015-09-09...
CATAATTGTCAAGCATTTCAATGTCAACATCGCCAGCATCCATTCGTACAGCCTCACCGAATGCGAAAGCCTCTGTTTTCAGCTTCCACGCCTCTTGTAGCTCGTCATTGTTCTTGCGTAGTACAAATCCTTCCCTTGGTGAAGAATAATGCGTACAGAGCGGTTCAAACTCTTCCATACCAAAGCGCTTCTTGTCATGCTTCAACCTGTAAAGAAGGTTCTCATGCCAATGGTTTTTCGTGTCAAGTTCTGGATAGATATCCTCTGCGAGACCATTATACAGAATGTCAATTGGATGAATCCAGGATGCAGTATCATCATTGTTTTCCTTCATTCTTTCAATAAGACGAAGTGTCCACTCATGAACCTCCCTTACATTCCATTCGAACTTCTTGCCGTCATCTGTCTCCGAAGTTATTCGGTAAACCATAAGCTTGTTGGTCCCTGGTTCACAGCCATAATCATACGTCTTCTGAATCATGGTGTCCTTTCCAGTAATATAACCGACAATTTCACCGTATATGGTCATTCCTTCGTCAAGATAAGGATAAATCTTATCTCCCCACTCAGACCATATATCCTTACTGTAGAAACCAGAATCAACGCCCTTATTGATATATTGGTTCTTGATTACAGTTCTCGATGAATAAATCGGACCATAGACAATATTATAGTCAATCACCCTCTTGTTCTTGAACAGCCCAGTAATGTCAACGAATTTGTTCCACAACCACTTATACGGCGCTATTCTCTTTGGCTCCTTGACATGGAGCTTTCCTATGACACAGCTTGTTCCATGAAGCTTTACACTAATGACAACAGAGTCAGACGGATTAATAAGATGAATGTTCTTCTCAAGCTTTTGAGTGTCATAGTGGAACATGAATTCACCTTCAACCATTCTGTCGAACCTCGATATCTTCTTGTTTCTCTTGTTGGACTTTGGATTGCGTCTTGTCACTTGCTTTACAGGTGGAACATATGCCTCAACGAACAATTCTCCGTTGACAGTGTCAAAATCCTCTCCAACATAATCTTCCAAGTTAATGGAGTCTATATCCGGGCAATACTTAGCCATTTCAGACTTATTGAATACAAAACCGAATGATGCTTCACCCTTCAATTTAAGACACCTCACACGCCCATATTTTCCGAAGAATCCTACAAGCTTCTTTGCCCTGTCAACGATTGGTTGCCCGTCATTCACCAATGACTCGATTTCATTCTTGAGATTTGTGTAGATAACAGTCTTCTCCATTGCCTTCTTCGTCTTTTCATCGGCAGACTTTGTAAGAGAGTCAATTGAAGCCTGTATTTCTGACTTTTTTGTCTCATCGGTTTCATAGTCAAGCTGCTTCTTTTCAGACATAGCCTTCTTGTTCAGTCTGTTTGCGGAATTGGTAAGTGACGTTATGGATGACTTTATCTTCTTCACATCTTCCTTGAGACGTTCTATCGCTTCCTTGTAATTGTCATTATACTCCTGCATGATTGAATTAACCTCATCTGCATTTGAGTTCATATTCCTGCATCCAATCTCAAACAGGTTGTTGACTGAAAGGAAGTCCTTGTTGAGAGCAGTCTCATTTGAAGCATAAAACATTACATCACCTTCGTGTACCTGGTCTTTTCTGACCACAATCTGAGTACCAAGCACGTTCGTCTTTGCAAGAAAATCACTTCCCTCAATTGGAGTAAGTTCACCTATCCTGACAACAGAACAACAGTATTCACTCTTGAACGAATCACTTTTTGAGAGTATATTTCCCATTTTATTTCTTATTTTAAAGTTAGTATTTTATAAATCTGCTGCAAAGGTACTAAAATTAATTCAAAGAAACAATATCTTTGATAATATATTTTTTATATTAATATTATTTAACTAAAATATATAATTTATATAAAAAATAAAAATAAATAAATTAACATATAATTGTATAAACTTTTAAAATATATAAATAATATAAATTATAATATATAATATAATAATTAAAAATTAATTAATATAAATTATAATAAAATATATATTAACTAAAAATAAATAATATAAATTATAATATAATATTATTTAATATAAATTAACTTAAATATATAACATAATACTTGAAATATAATAATTATATTATTATATATTATATATAAATAATAATAAAAATTATATAATTAATATATAATATTCAAAGATAAGGCTAAAAAGTAATTTAGGATGGCACACAACAATATAGAAGTAATTTCAAAGGCATATGACTTATTGAAGAACTACAATGGTAATAATGGTTATATAATTGAATTAAAAAACAAGGTTTATGCTTATCAGTCAATTACTTTAAATGATTTCCAATCCAAGTTTATTGTGGAAAACTACTCGTTTGAACCAAAGTTCATTGGTAAAAATGTGAAGATAGCAGATTGGTGGGCAAAGAAGAAACAGAAGGAGCTTGGACTTGAATTCACACCAAAGCTGATGGAGATTGGTTATTATATGGGAAAGGCTGATGGTATGTATGTATTCTATTCAAGGTTCAGAAAATCCCAAGAGAAGGGCCTTCTGACTATATGCAGTCAGGATGCAATTCTTACTGATTTTTTATCTGAAGACTACCACAATATCAATGTTGATTTTGAAAGATATGACAAATTAGCATCAAGGATAGACCCAAACAGGAAAATAAAGGAAGTTCAGAAAGAGAGCGTAAAATTCCTTCTTTCAAGGAAAAAGTGTATTCTTGCAGATGATATGGGTTTTGGTAAAATGGAACCAGTTGATTCATTAATCCCAACTCCAAACGGATTTAAGAGAATGGGTAACATATATGTCGGAGACAAGGTATTTGACAAGTATGGAAACGAAACAACAGTGTTGAAGACATTCAAGCACAAGAACAAAGACATATATAAAGTAACCTTCAACGACGGAACATCATGCGAATGTGGATTGGAACACCTGTGGTCAATAAGGGATAAAGACATGAGGACAAAAGGACAGGGTTGGAAGACATGCTCGCTTCAGGAAATCCTTGAAATGGGAATACATGACTCGAACGGAAAGAATAAATTTGAAATTCCAGTCACAGAACCTGTACAATATACTAAAAGGGAGTATAAAAGAGACCTGTATATGGCTGCCATGGAAATTGACGACCATATACCAGAAGAATACAAATTAGGGGGTCTCAACCAAAGATTGGACCTTCTTCGTGGTTTGATGGACAGAAACGGTACAATAACGGCCACTGGAAATGTAGTGAAATATTATACCAATTATGAAACACTCGCAAAAGATGTCGTTGAACTTGTCAACTCTTTGGGCGGTATTGCGAGGATTGAAGATGGTGGCGAATCTTTAGAATTCAAGTACAGTGTTGACATCAAGATGAAGTTCAATCCGTTCTATATGCACTCAAATGCCAACTTTTTCAATACCATGTATATGAAACGTTCTTCAAGGTATATTTCCAATGTTGAATTTTCACGTAAGAGTGATGCACAATGTTTGGCTGTGGATGCTGAGACACATACCTATTTGACAGGAAGGAACTATATTGTTACACACAATACATTGTCACTTAGTGTGGCTGCGATTGAAGGTAATTTTGACTCGGTAATCATCATGTGTCCAGCATCAATAAAGACGAACTGGAAAAGGGAATTGTCATATTATACAGATGAGAAGTACATTTCAATCGTTGACGGATTCAATGACAAGTCAAAGTCAGAGCTTGAGGAATTCTTGGGGTACGGACATAACAAGTCTGGAAAGAACAGGGAAGAACTGCTTGAAGAGGCAAAGCATGAAGGCAAGTGGCAGGACAACAAGTTCGTAATCGTCAATTTCGATATTGTAGATGAGTTTTACAATGTAGGTGGCAGAGTAAAGAAGATAACTGACGAGATGATTAACAACAGCCCTATGCTCAAATATATCCTCAATAAGAAGTCATTGCTTATCATCGACGAGGCACATAAGCTTTCCAATAAGGATTCAATAAGATACAAGGTAATACAAGGGCTTATTAAGAGAGGAAAACCAGACAGCATCTATCTTGCCACAGGAACGCCTGTAACGAACAACCCACAAAACCTGTATCATGTATTGAAGCTTATAAACCATCCGATAACAGACGATTACCGAAGGTATATGGAACGGTATTGTGGTGCGAAGAAGATATGCCATCCGAAGGACAGGGAAAAGAGAAATGCAATATCAAATAGATATATAGCATCATTGGGGAAACATACATGGTATGACCTTACAGAAAAGGAAAAAGGGATACTACAGCAGATGGTTGAGAGCAAATGCCGAATGATGACCGTTGCACAGGAAGCAACAAACCTGGATGAATTGAAGGAGAAGATATCAACTGTATATCTCAGAAGGACAAAGGGCGATATAAACGGACTTGTTCAAAAGCATGTGCATGAAATCTTCTATGACATGACTCCAGAACAGGAAGCTGAATATAACAGGCTCTGGGCGGAATACGAGGAAATGAAGAGACAGGATGACAAGAACAAGGAAATAAACAAGGACTTGCTTGAAGGGGCTGTTTACAGAAAATACATTTCCAACATTACCGTACCACATACTGAAGACATTGTTGACAAGCTGGTCAGAAGAGGTGAAAAGGTGGTCATTGCGTGCTGCTATGATGAAGAGCTTTATACATTGAAGGAGTATTATGGTGACAAGGCTGTAGTATATAACGGAAAGATGACACTGAAGCAAAAGGATGAGGCTATAGACAAATTCTACAAGGACCCAGACGTAATGGTCTTCATCGGAAATATAGTGGCCAGCGGTGTCGGGCTGAATCTTGTCAATGCAAGGTATATGGTGTTCAATAACATTGATTATGTCCCAGGCAATGACAGACAGATGGAAGACCGTATATGGCGTATTACACAAAAAAGGGAATGCCATATTGTCTATCAGATATTCAGAGGTACTCAGTATGAGAAGATTTGGAATACAGTCATGAAGAAAGAGCTTGTAATCAATCAGATAATAAAAAAAGAAAGTGATAAATAATGAACAATGATTATGTATATACACCAATAGAGGATGTGGGAGACCCATTTGAGGACGGTTTTGACCATTCTGGTGTCGATAGCGGAGAATTTGATGATTCGCTCGATTTTGAAGACAAGGACCTGTGTCTTGGATTCGTGAGGTATGTAGGTACGGAAAGCCATCAAATAAACATTTACGAACTTCTCTTCACTAATTTCAAGAATGAATTCTGGGGTACCAATTTTGAGTTCATGCCTGCTGGGATATGCAACGGAGTGGAACCAGATGCGAAGTATGTGCAGAAAGTGGTCACAATCAAGACACCTATAAATCTTGAACTTATACAGGATTCTGGATGTTTCTCAATGCAGGATGCACTTGACGGAATAGTTGCAATAGCATGGCAGAGCCTCAGTGGGCTTGATGTGTATCCAGAAGACGGAAGATTGTATTTAATGTTCGGTGAATCTTATGATGACGTAGAAAGAAAACTTGCCGTCAAGCATATTTTGATTGGCTAAAAACAAAAGTTAATATTACCTGCAAGAATGGAAGTTGGTTTAGTTTGTATTGTTAAGCAAGAAAACGCTTATCTTAGAGAATTTGTGACATATTATAAAAACCTTGGTATAGACAAGTTTTATATATATGACAATAATGACATTGACGGTGAGAATCCAAAGGATGTTATAGGAGACTTTGATTGTGTCAGAGTCATTGACTGCCGTGGATTTAAGAAATGCCAGCAAGCTGTATATTCCGTATGCATGTCATATTTCAACGAAGAGTTTGATTGGCTTTGTGTTTTTGATGCTGATGAGTTCTTGTTCTTGAATGAAGACAAGAATATTAAAGATTATCTTTCCAGGGATTGTTTTAACGGAGTTGACAGTATACAGATAAGCTGGAGAAATGTAGATGACAATGGTTTGCTTGGGAATGAAAACAACAATGACAGGTCACTTGTCAACAGATTTGTCGAATGTGAACCATTCAAGGATGACATAAGGGAAACGAAGGCAATTATAAGAAGTTGTAGTGATATAAAATTTGTTGTTCCACATATTCCAATACATGAAGGGTTTGTATATTCAAACAATCGTGGAGATATTGTCCCTTATCAACAAGAGTCAAAATATGAGAACAACTGGGATTTTGCCGAATTGAGACATTATAGGAAAACAATCATTGAATTTATCTCATACAAGCTTAACAGAGGCTTTGCTGACAGCAATCCGTTTGTAGTTGATTTTGATTGGTTTTTCACATATTCAAAAAGAACACCAGAAAAAGAAAAGATTGCCGAAGAATACCTTAAAAACGGACTTTGCAGATTAAAGACATATATAACATACTTTGATGATGCGCAGATTGGTGAATATGGACTTAAGGCTGATGACAATACGATATTATTCAAAGGAAATGATACATCATATCCTGGTCACTCGATAAATGATTTGAATATATTCTATTGCGAGTTATGCACATTATATTATGTTTGGAAGAATGGTTTAAAAAGTGACTATGTATGTTTCAAGCAATATAGGAGACCTTTCCGCCATGAAGATGCAGGCAGGCTGCCGAATATTGGTGAAGTGATAACATATGAACCTCTTCCCACATATAATCCAGTATTGGCACAATATGCATTGTGCCACGGTAGAAAAAGAGCTGTTGACTTATATTATATATTATGTACAATATTTGGAGGTGATTCAAAAGAAGTCGCTTATTTCAAAGATAAGGATTATATGTACACGAACAATTCGATGGTTTTGAATTGGAAGGATTTTTGCAAGATGTGCGAATTTGTATTTGGTATAATAGATAAGATAGATGGTTTCTATGGCCTACATTATAACTATAATAAGTACGAAAAGAATGCAGAAGAACATATAGAGGATGGCAGGGAAGAATATCAGAAGCACTGGATGGCATATATTGGCGAAAGACTTGTTTCATGCTATATTGACTTGCATTTAAAGCCATTGACGATAGACAGGCTTCCAATAAGTGGTTTTTATCAGCCATACAAACATAAAGGAGAGGCATAAGCCTTTCCTTTTGATATTTATATATAATACGGCATATTATAATGGCAAAAATAGAATTCAACACAAACCAGCAAAGGAGGGTTCCTATAACGAGGAACGGATTGTTTTACGACAGGGAGCAATTTGCCTTCGATATGGAGATGGGAAGAGAATACGTGGAAGGAGACTTGGGTCAGCGTATAGTATTGTACAGTGTTGATTTGACTAAGACAAACCAGGACCAGCTGTACGGAGAGTCTGAATCAAAGAAAATAGTGTGCAAACCACCCATTGAGATTCCTTGCGTATATGAAATTGAGGAGGCCGAATTGAAGGGGTATGACAAGAATAAGAATTTAGGCATATACCAGAAACAGGGCAAAATCAAATTCGGTGTTTATGAATCAACGCTTGTTGAATTTGGCACAGACATCAAGGTCGGTGATTTTATAGGGGTACAGGTCACTGAGCGCCAGATGATATATTTCCAGGTCGAGAATGACGGAAGAAACAATTACGACAATGCACATACGCAGTTTGGAACGATACCACTGTACCGCTCAATGACAGCAAGTTGGGTTGACCCAGCAGTATTTAACGGTTTATAAGAGACATGCAACATCCAAAACATATATTCAAGCCTTTCAAGAACAGGAATATTGCAATAGGGAAGGAACGTAGGTTGAATGCGGTGAAGACCGTACTCGACAAACAACCTCATTTTCCTAAAGAAGTGACATACAAGGACATTGACCAGGCGGTGTTTGACTGGCTTGACAAGGAGATAGAACTAAATATAGACAACAAGAGATTCCCTACATACAAGCTGTTCTCAAACCAGAGGATAAGCGAATACGGTCAGAACTGGAAAGAGATGGACGAAAAGGGGAACCTTGAAATAAACTTCAAGACAATAACAAGGGAAAACAATCCCCAAAAGGGAGATAATCAAGGAAACAGTTTCAATATACCAGGTGACAGGCATTACCCTATATTCAAGACACATGTGCTTGAAGATAACGGAGATGAGGTGATACAGGTGTACAGCATGAAACAGCCTTTTTCAGTCAACCTTATATATACGGTAACTGTGTTCACAAGTTCATACAAAAAGCTGAATGAAATGAACGTGAAAATGCAGGACCAGTTCAAGGCACTTGAAAAATACCTATTCCCTAACGGCTTTGCAATGCCAATGACCCTTGAAAGTGTGAGTGATGAGAGCGATTACCAGATTGACGACAGGAAGTATTATGCACAGTCATACCAGCTCAAATTACTTGCATTCATTATCAATGAGTCTGATTACAAGGTACAGAAGATTCCGTCAAGGTTAAAGACAAGATTCGTCGCTGGAATGAATTCGTCCAACAGAAACAAGCCAAACCAATTCAGACTGGATACTGTAAACGAAGGAGGCCAGATGCTTATCAGCAACAAAATTGGCTGTGGAGAATCAAGTCTTGACAAGGAAAAAGTTGAGGTTCCGTTTGAAGAGCAATACTGTAGTGTCAATGACGAAAGGGAAGTTGATATAGATGAAATCGAAGGAAAACAAGTATGCTGGCAAGACACGGAGGATGAAATGTATGTCAACAAAAAGATATTCATTACAATCAATTTCAATGAGTGCAGGAAATCATGTGAGTTTGAACTTGACTCAAGACTTGAGCTTGAAACCATTGAAATGACAAATGTAAAGTCATTCAAGCTGTATATAAATTCAGAAGAAATAAATGTAGAAGACAGTGATGTTTCATTTGACGAAGGTGATGTTGTAATGGTTAAATGTGAATTGAAAGACGAGACGGAAAAGGCTGTAATGAAAATCATATGCTATGACCCAGATACTGTATTGGACAATCTGCCATGGACAGAAGAAAACAACGAACATATCTCAATAAATTAGAATGTTCAATATATGAGAATAAAATTAAAGCCAGGAAGCAATAAATATTTTGTTTCTTGGCTTTTTGTTTTTAGAAAATGAAAGATATTTATATATAAACTCTTATCTAAATTATCAACTAAACTGTTTGGAAAGATATTTTTAGCGAAGATATATAATAAAGATTTAAATAAATAATAGACAATGGCAGAATCTACAAATCGAGTTCACGTATCTCCAGGCATCTACATGTCAGAAGCCGTGGACATGAAAGCCGCTGCAAACAGCCTGGGCATAACAAAACTTGCTCTTGTCGGTGAAACACTGAAAGGCCCTGCTTTCCAGCCTTATTGGGTTGGGAGTCCTAAGGAATACGCCAGTGTGTTCGGTGGCACCAGTACAAAGAAGTTCGCTGGGTCAAACTATCCAAAGTACGAATTGCCTTATATTGCAAACGATTATCTCACGAAGAGCAATCAGCTTTGTGTTGTAAGGACTCTCGGATTCAGTGGTTACAATGCGGGTCCAGCATGGCTTATCACTGGCGAAAAGTCAAACGCAGGACAGACAAACAAGAAGTATGTTATTGCAGTTCTTCGGGCAAGGGGAAGTTACAAGTACCGCCCCGAATATGCAAAGATGTCAGACGACGGATGCACATGCCAGTCCGCTTATGATTCACTTACATATGATGTGGGTGAGGCAAAAACTGTTGCATCATGCAATGCACCTAAGTCATACAATATGGATACGGTGAGACTTGATGAATACTATTCGCTCAATTCAGAGGGTACACAGTGCACCAGTTTCAATCTGAACGGAACTGCCGCTGGTTTCAGCGCTTCTTACGGAGACCTTGGCCGTTTTACAATCAAGTGTCTTGTGGAAGGCGAGGACAACACTACACCTAGACCTAGTGTGGCAAGCAATGAGGACCTTCCAAAGCATGAAGTAAGCATTCCTGTTTCCTTGAATCCTTCAGACAAGGACTATATACTTAAGGTGTTGGGTACTTCCAACGATGACGGTGATATGCCTCTGTTTGTTGAATCATTGTACGATGTTGCATGGCAGGACCTTGTTGCCACACAGGGATATGATACGATTTCGAAGGACCTCGCAAAATTCAATGTCGGATATGCGGCTGACTACTGCGGTCTTGACGCTGTTACTGGCATTCTGACAAAGCATGAGGGTGAGCTTTCAAAGAAGGATTTTGGAAAGAGATATCTGTACACGAAAGACCTTACCGATGCAAGTCCAAAGTACGTAAAGCATTACCTCTTCGATTACAAGACAAATGCACCTATAAAACAGGAAACGGTGAAAAAGCTTACCGTGGCAAATGCAAAACTGTCTGAAGTACATCTTGAAATCGGTGAGATATTTGAAATCGCAGATACTGCCGACAACGGAAAATATAACGGTGTCTGGGTGAACGATGGTTTTGAAAGTGCTTCAATCAAGGAACTTATGAATGCCCCACAGGTTGGTGGCACATCAACAAGATATACTCTCAGAAAGGCCACAGAACTTGACACATACAAGTCAGCCATCTGTGATAACGGACACATCTATACTGTTGCACAGATAACGGATTCAAACGGCACACGTCATTATGTTTACAAGGCATACAAGACAGACAACTTGCCAGAAATGGATTCTGATGAGAAGATTAAGGCAGAAGACAGACTTCTTGCTTTTATGGAGACAACCGAAACCAACCGCAAGGGTTCTATTGTGTACAATTACGAGGACGGCCTGTATTACAAGAACACAGGCAAGCCAACGACAATTTGGATTGGAGATATTTCAAATACAACGTTCACAGCAGCCAAAAGCGGCAGTCTGTTTATAAAGGGGGCAAATTCAAGTTTGGCTCTTCGTGGTGGTGAGTCCAACCCTACTGAGGATATCGAAAGAAATGCAAACGGCACATGGTCTGTAGAAAAAGGCAAGAACTACCAAGTAATGCTAGAAGAGCACGATGTGGAGGCTCCAACATTCAAGGCATGCATTTATGAAGAGAAGAACGGAAAGACAGTAATCAATGCAATGATAGAGCCTGTTGCTTGTGACCTGAACGACTACAAGTCTGCATACCGTTATTCTTCTACTCCTTGGGTCGTATCAAATGCAAAGGGTGACACCAACCACATTGAATTGAACAAGCTGTTCCGTTTCCACACCATTTCAGACGGCTCTAATTCCGTCAATGAGGTCAAGGTTTCAATTGAGAACATCCGCCCAGACCTGGGTCAGTTTGATGTTGTCGTTCGTCCATACAATGACACAGACGCTTCTGTAAGTGTTCTTGAGCGCTTCTCTAAGTGTACAATGGCAAGTGGCAAGAAGTTCATCGGTTATATGATTGGT
>ENA-UEQL01002806-UEQL01002806.1-human-gut-metagenome-genome-assembly--contig:-NODE-2806-length-11298-cov-4.504857_pt1 | contig 11298 bp, 8 predicted proteins | sample MGYA00242905_ERZ507926 | MGnify/ENA primary metagenome ERZ507926 (study PRJEB26167, sample SAMN06115531) | human gut metagenome | host: Homo sapiens | place: China:Henan | collected 2015-09-09 | study...
GAAAGTTGCGCCCGTCCGACTTACTCGCCCATGTTTAACGAATATTCAAATGCCGCACGGACGATATCTGCACTCCGCGCGGCATTTTTTTCTGCTCTGCACCAAACAGGTTTCGTGAGTGTTCGGCTGTTTCCGAAAGGATTTATTCCGTCTGTATTTCAAGTTCCGCTTCGTCGTTTTCCTGATAGTGTCCGGGCTTCCGTCCGCGCGCTTCTTGAAGACGCGGTTGCCGTTCTCGTCGGTGACCGGCTGCCCGTTTTCGTCCAGCTCGTATTGGTAGAGCAGCATGGTCAGGTTATTTTTGTTGTCGATTTCAAATTCACGCACCTCTTCCTTCTGGAAGTAGGCGACGACCTTGTCGTATGTGATGACTTCGGTCTTGCTGGATGTGCTCCGGTAGATCATGGCGATTACGCCGACAATGACGACGATAGCCAGGACATACCCGATGATGACCTTCAGATTATTCTTCATTAGACTCCTCCGATCCTTCTGTGGTCTTGCCGGGGACAAGGGGCAGCGGGGGTGCGGCGACCGTGCCGTGCGGCGACATGCCGTGTGCCGACTGCCGTGCGTGCATGGTGGCACGGTATGCAGTATACCACAGCTGTATGAATATTCTATGAAATTGCGTGAAAGAGCTTGTGAAAGTTTTCGGGCAACGGCGTGCGGCGGTTCACACGATGTCGGAATACACCGAGCGCCGGAGCACGCCGACAAACGGCAGGTTGCGGTAGGTCTCGTTGTAATCCAGCCCGTAGCCCACCACGAACTCGTCCGGAACCTCGGCACCGCAGAAATCCGGCTGGAAGGGAACCTCCCGGCGGGAGGGCTTGTCCAGCAGGGTGACGGCGCGGACGCTGTGCGCGTTGCGGTGGCGGAGCAGCTCGGACAGACGCGACAGGGTGCGCCCGGAATCCACGATGTCCTCCACGATCAGAAGGTCGGTGTCGGGCAGATCCTCGCGGTTGAGATCCAGCGAGACGCGGATCTCGCCGGAGGTCTTGGTGCCGGCGCCGTAGGAGGATACCTTCATGAACTCAATCTGCAGCGGCAGACGGATCTTGCGCATCAGGTCGGCGGCGAAGGGCATGGAGCCCTTCAGGATGATGACCAGCACCAGCCGTTTGTCGCTGTCGCGGTAGGCGTCCTCGATCTCGCGAGCCAGCCGGTCGGTGATGGTGTCCAGTTCCTCGCGCGTGAGCAGGACTTTTTCGCAGTCGCGGCAGAGGGAGCAGTTGTCGTCAAAAATTTGTGTGGTCATGGTGTGGTCAGCCTTTCTTGTTCTGAATCGGATTCGGAGGGTTCTGCTGCCCGGACGGTCAGCCGCAGGCAGGCGCCGGCGGTCGGCGGCTTCCAGCCGTCCCGAAAGACGGCGGTCGGAAACCAGAGCGGGCACGGCGGGGCGTCCGGGGTATTGCCCGGCAGGCATACGAGCGGCAGGGCGTCCCGCAGCGCGGGCGGAACCTGCTTCTCGCACAGGATTTTTTTGAGTTTTTTCGTCATGCCGTGTGAGAGGAAGGTGTCCCCGGGACGGCGGCGGCGCAGGGACAGGGGCTGGGGCAGGTCGGGCGGGAACACCGCCGATGCCACCACGTCAGCCCCGGTGTCGGGGCGGAGCGGCTGTTCTGCCGACTCCAGCCGGACCGTGAAGGATAAGCCGCCCGCGCACCAGCGCGTGTCGCCCGGCACCAGCTGTACGCCGTCCTGCGTTTCGGCAGGGATGCGTCCGCCCTTCGCGCCCTGCGGTGTGCCGTCTTGCGGTGCACCGCCCTGCGGTGTGCCGTCCGGCGGAAGGAATACCAGCCGCGCGGCACGGACGGTACCGCGCCAGCCGCCGGGAAGCGACACGGCAGAGCCTTCCCGCCCCGCCGCGACTATGGCGGTGAGCGCCTGCATATGCACGTACTCCGGCGAGCGGTCGGCGGGAACGGCGTCCCCCGCGCCGCAGACCTGCGCGGCGCAGACATGCGCGGCGCAGACATGCGCTGTAAAAGCGCGTGCCATACAGCGCTTGGCGAGCGCGGGGTGCATCGCCCGGAGTGCCGCGACCGACAGCGTGCCGTCCCCCCTGTCATCGGCGGTCGGGAACACCCGCTCCGCCTCGGCGCACAGGAAGCTGTCATCCTCGCGCACCGCCGCGCACAGCCGCGCGGCAGTGCGCTGGGGGATCCCGCTGCCCGCCGTCTCTTCCAGAAGCGGCACCACCCGGTGACGCAGGCAGTTGCGGGTGCAGTCATCGGTCAGGTTGGTGCTGTCGGTGACGTAGGTCAGCCCCCGCGCCCGGCAGGCATCCAGAATATCCTGCCGCGTTGCGGTCAGCAGGGGGCGGAGCAGGAGCCCGCCCGGCACGGGGCGCACCGGCGGGATGCCGGCAAGTCCGTGCGTCCCGCTCCCGCGCAGAAGACGCAGGAGCAGTGTTTCCAGTTGGTCGTCCGCGTGGTGCGCCGTCAGCAGGAGCGGGATGCCGCGTGCCTGCATGACGCGGGAGAAGAACGCATACCGCGCCAACCGCGCCTCCAGCTCAAGACTGCGCCCGGAGCGGGCGGCGCGCGCCGGGATGTCCGCCCGCTCGCAGACATACGCAATGCCGTGCGCGGCGGCAACCCCGCGGCAGAATGCTTCGTCCCGGTCGGCTTCCGCGCCGCGGATGCCGTGGTGCAGGTGCGCCGCCGTGACGGGTGCGCCGTTTGCCCGCGCCCAGTCAACCGTCAGCTCCAGCAGGAGGCGTGAATCCGCCCCGCCGGAGAAGGCGACCAACAGCGGCGTTTCTGGCGGAAGTCCGCTGAGCGTCGCGGGGGAAGTGAACAGAGTGGGCATGGAATCCTCCTTACTTGGCAGAGTCGGCGTCCTCGATGGTGCGGAATTTGGTGTACTTGCCGATCCAGCCCATCTGCACGGTTCCGGTGGAGCCGTGGCGGTTCTTGGCGATGATGACCTCGGCGATGCTGGAGGCGGGAGCGCTGTTCGGGTCGGAGGATTCGTTGGTCTTGTAGTATTCGTCGCGGTACAGGAACATGACCACGTCGGCATCCTGCTCGATGGCACCCGAGTCACGCAGGTCGGACAGCATGGGCTTCTTGTCGGTACGGGATTCCGGACCGCGCGAGAGCTGTGCGCAGCAGATGACGGGCACCATCAGATCCTTTGCCATGATCTTCATGGCGCGGGAGATCTCGGCGACCTCCTGCACGCGGTTGTCCACCCGGCGGTCGGACTGCATGAGCTGCAGGTAGTCGATGACCACCATGCCGAGATCCGGTACCCGGCGGAGCTTCGCCTTCATGCCGGTCACGGTGATGCCGGAGGTATCGTCGATGAGGATATTGCAGGAGGAGAGCCGCGAGGCTGCGATGGCGAGACTGTCCCAGTCCTCCTCGCTCAGCGAACCCTTGCGCAGGGAGTAGCTGTCCACCAGCGCCTCGGAGGAAATCATGCGGTTGACCAGCTGCTCGGCGGACATTTCCAGCGAGAAAATGCACACCGCCTTGCCGGTTTTTGCCGCGACATTGGAGGCGATATTCAGTACGAAGGAGGTTTTTCCCATACCGGGGCGGGCGCCGACCAGGATCAGGTCGGATTTTCCCATACCGGCAAGCACTCTGTCCAGCCCGCCGAAGCCGGTGGACAGCCCCTGCGATGCCTCGCCCTTCCTCTGCAGGGCGTTCAGCTGTTCGTATACACTGCCGATAATCTCCCGGATGCTTCGGAAATTGCGGGTATCGCGCCCCTGCGCGATGGCGAAAATCCGGTTCTCCGCATCGTCCAGAATATGTACGACCGAGTCCTGCTCGGAGTAGGCGACATCGGAAATGTCGCCGCACACCTCGATCAGCTGACGCAGGACGCTCTTGTCCTTGACGATGCGGGCGTAGTCCTTTATGTTGAGGGCGCTCGGCACCACGTCCACCAGCGAGCGCAGGTACTGCGCGGCAAGGTTGCGGTCCTTGAAATCCCCGTGCCGGATCAGGGTGTCCAGCAACGTGACCGCATCGATTTCCACGTTGGAGACGAACAGCTCCTGCATGGCGGAGAATATCTGCTGGTGATCCGGCAGGTAGAAGTCGGTGGATGTCACAAGGTCCGCGACATGGCTGAAGGAACCCGGATCGATCAGCACCGAGCCGAGCAGGGACTGCTCGGCGATGAGGCTGAAGGGAACCTTACGCTGCAGGGCAACCTCCCCGCTGTCCCCGCCCCCGGTGAAGGTCTGCTGTCTGTCCATGACCGGCAGCCGGCTCAGTTGCAGACCAGCACGTGGATTTTGCCTGCCACGTCGGTGTACAGCTTGACGTCCAGATCATACTGCCCGTAGGCGCGGATGGGGTCGCTCAGCTGGATCTTGCGCTTGTCCACGCTGATGCCGTGGTCCTTTTCCAGCCGCTCGGCAATCTCCTTGGAGGTGATGGAGCCGTAGAGACGCCCGTCGGCGCCGCAGCTGGCATGGATCTTGACCAGCAGGGACTCCAGCCGGGCGGCGGTTGCCTTCGCCTCGGCGGTTTCGGTTTCGATCTTGTGCCGGAGTGCCTCCTCCTTGCCCTTGATGGCGTTGAGCACACTGCTGTCCGCCTCCACGGCGAGCTTGCGGGGAATGAGGTAGTTGCGGGCGTAGCCGTCCGACACCTCAATGACATCATTCTTCTTTCCCTGCGACTTGACATCTGTCAGCAATACAACTTTCATACTGTTTTCATCCTTTCTGTATCTGTATAAGAGAGTGGTTACTTTGCTTTCCCGAACAGCTCGGGGTACTGCAGGCGGTACTCGTCGATGGCGGCGCGGAGCTGATCCAGCGCCTCCTCCACGGTGCCGCTGACCTGTGCGCCTGCCATGTCGAAGTGACCGCCGCCGTCCAGCTTTTCCAGGATCAGCTGCACATTGATGCGCCCCTTGGAGCGCCCGGAGATGGCAACGCCCGAGCCGACGACAGCCAGCGCGAAGGATGCCTCCACCCCCCGGAGGGAGAGCAGCTTGTCTGCCGCCTTGGAGGCGGCGATGCGGTCATCCGGCGAGGGAGCGCGATCCGCGCTCAGCCACGTGATGGCGAACACGCCGGCATAGATGCGGGCGTGCGCGTCGAAATCGCTTGCCACCTGCAGCTCGTCCATGCGTTCGTTGAAGAATTCGCGGGCAGTGCCCGTGTGCGCCCCGCGGCTGTACAGGTAGTAGGCGACCTCAAAGGTCTGCGCGCCGGCGGAGCGGGTGAAGTTGTGCGTATCCAGCATGACGCCCGCCAGCATGACGTTGGCTTCCTCCTTGCAGAGGGTGTCCGCGTAGGGGGACTGCTCCAGCATTTCCGCCACGATCTCGCTGGCGGAGGACTTGGTAGTCTCAATGTAATGGAGGAAGGGCGTAAAGGGCAGCTTTCCGACCAGTCGGTGGTGGTCGATGACGGCGATCGAATGGATGCCGTCCACCGCCGGGATGCAGGTGTACAGGTCGGGCGCCTCGAAAATGACGGGGTTGTTGACGTCCACCAGAATCAGCACGGTCTCGGTGCAGACAAGCTGGCGGGCGGTGGCGGCGTCCACGAATATATGCCCGTACAGCCCCAGCGGCGCGAGGTGCCCGGCGCAGATGCGGAAGGTGTCGCAGGTCTTGTCGGTCACGATGTTGACGGGCACGTCCGTGCGCCCCTGCGCGTCCAGGATGCTGCGGCAGAGGCGGCTTGCGCCGACCGCCGCCCCGATGGCGTCAAAGTCCGGGTTGCTGTGTCCCATGACCAGCACGTTCCGGCATCCGGCAAGCCGCCGCTCCAGCAGGTGGACGGACACGCGGGAGGAGATGGAGGTATTGCCCTCCAGCGTCTTGTGTGTGCCGCCGTAGTAGGTCAGCCCGGTGACACCCCGGCGCTGGAGCGCGACCTGGTTGCCGCCGCGCTGGAGCGCCATGTCCAGGGCAGCGTTGGCTGCGCGGTCGCGCTCCTCCATGCTGCCGTCGATGTCGGCGATTCCCATGGATACCGACAGCGGGAAGGTGTTGTCCCCCACGCGGATATTCATAATTTTTCCGAGAATCGAGAAATTGTCCTGCACGCACCGATCCAGCATCTCCTCCGAGAACAGGGCGAGATACTTGTCCCGGTCGTATTCCCGGATCATGCCGTGCATCGAGGCGACCCAGCCGGTCAGCGTTTCCTCAATGATGTTGGCGGTCGCGCGGTAGTTGGCGCGGACGAACTGCGTCAGCTCCTGGAGGTTATCCAGCACGATATACGCCAGCACGACGCGGTTCCGGTCCGTCTCCTCCACGAAGTTCAGGTAATCGTGGACATCGCGGAAGAGCAGGAGGTAGTAGGTGTCCGCCTGCTGGCGGAGCAGGTACGGCTCCACGCGGTAGCGGCGGCCGTCCGCCAGCGTGACCGTGACCGAGCCGGTGCCGTCCTCCGCGCCCGCCGGGAGCGGGACGCTGTGCAGATCCGGCAGTTCCCCGTCGCCGGGGTTGCGCAGGGCGGCGAGCAGCTGCTCCCGCGTGACGGCGGGGCATATTTCCGAGAGCGGCAGGTCGCACACCGGCGACCGCGCGCCGAGGATGCTCTGCATGGCGGCATTGATGACGCGCACGCGGTTGTCCCCGTTGATGACGGCGTAGGGAATATCCATGACCGAGCGGAACATCCGGTAGATGTCGGCGGTCAGCAGCTCCGCCGTCCGGATGTTCCGCCGGGAGCGGGACAGCCGCCACGCGAACGCCGTGAAGGTCACGCCGACGGACAGCGCGTATACGCCGAGAAAGACCAGTCCGAGCAGGGTGAGCCGGGGGAGCTTCAGGTAGGTGAGCAGGGTGTACAGACCCAGCAGCAGGAAGCCCTCCACCGCGCAGGCGGCAAAGGGGATGCGCAGATCGACCCGCAGGGGGGCGTCCGGGTCCTGCCGCGCCGCGCGCGTCGGGACGTGAGGGGAGGGAGAACTCATACCGCAACTCCTTTCGGATGAAATGGAAAAAGCACAGCTGCTCCGGCTGAATCCGGCGGCTCTGCCGCTCAGCTGTCGGAGAAGGGATTGTCCGGGGTGTCTCCGCCCTGCCCGGCGTCGCCGTCACTGCCGCTGTCACTGTCACTGTCACTGTCCCCGTCGTTGCCGTCGCCGCGCGGCGGGCGCACGCGGGCAAGGATTGCACCGAGGATGGAGGAGATTGCCTCATAGACAGCCAGCAGGGTGGAGGCATACACCAGCAGGCAGGGGATGAACAGGACTAAGAAGATCGGGAAGCAGCCCGCCTGACGCCGCCTTGCGTTGCGCAGGATGCGCAGGATGCCCGCCAGGGACAGCCCGGGGTGCAGGATGATGACGATATTCTGCGCGACGGTGCCCGCGAGGGAGGAGTCACTGCTGACAAGCGATGTGACCATCCAGAGGATGCCCGCGACCAGAAAGACGCAGGAGGACATCAGGCTCATGCGGAACAGGCGCACCCTGCCCCTGACCGAGTCGGCGTACCCGAATGCGCAGAGACTGCCCTGCAGGAGGACCTGCATGAGCGCGGCGCAGAGGTTGCACAGCATGACTGCCGTGCCGGGGAACAGATTGATGGCGGAATTGATGATGTTCAGTGCCTGCTCCTCTGTCAGGGCAGACAGCTGCGGGATCTGCTCGGCAAGCTGTTGCGTCAGCGTCACCAGCCGGAGACTCAGCTCCGTGCGCAGGTTGTCCAGAAGCGCGCCGAGATGCGCGGGGGACAGGGAGCCGATCCGGCGGCTCAGCAGCAGGGCGGCTATGCCGAGCGTGGTCACGCCCAGGCAGAGCGAGGTCAGGCAGATGACGCCGACCCGCCCGGGACCGTCCTCCCGCTCCGCCGAGGCGCGGGTGCCGAACGCCAGCGCGGCGGCGGCAGGGAAGGGCATCAGCGCCGCCAGCGAGAGCATCGGATCGCGGCAGAGCGCCAGCGAAAGCCCGTAGGCGGCGAGGGGGATGAAGGCGAGCCGTGTCAGCGTGGTTTTGTCCGCCACTGCCAGCAGCAGGGACGAGAAGCCGGTCGCGCACAGCAGAGCCATCAGCATGGCGGGTGCCGCAAGCGTGCCGGTGGTGTACAGCAGTCCCGTGCTGATAAGCAGGAGCAGGATCGGCGTCCAGCGCATCGTGCGCAGTACCCGGAACAGGTAGAAGAGCAGGATCAGGCATACCGTTCCCGCGACCGCCTGCACGGCGGTGGCAGGAACCGTGACGACACCCGTCCCCCACGCAAGTCCGCAGGCGAGTGCGGCGGCGGACAGTACGCTCAGGACGGAAAGCAGCCACAGCGGCTGCACAGGCAGTCCCTTCCGATTTATCGGAACAGGGAACTCCTTCATTGGCGGAACCGGGTTCCGGTCCGGACGGGTCATAGAGAATCCTCCTTTGAGGTTTTAAGTTGTATCCATAGATATAGATTATAGCATACTCTGCCCTGCTTGTAAACATGGAAATCGTTACTTTTTTCTGAAAAGTGGCATATTTGCCGCTTTCCCGCGCATTGCCGCCGTCCGGACAGCGGGGAAGGGGGGCGGCGCGGGGGGACGCTTGCGGGAATCCCCCGGCGCTTCAAAAACTTTTGCCCCGCAAAATTGCAATTTCCGCTTGATTTTCCTGCAGGGATGTGGTATACTACAATAAATATGCGTAAGCAGATAAGCTGTCCGCGCCAAGCGGCGGGATACGGAAAAGGAGAAGAACACCATGCATTGGTCAGACGAGATCGCACAGAGAGTCATTGAAAAGAATCCCGACAAGGAGGTCTATACCTGCGCGGCGGGCTACAGTCCTTCCGGATCGGGGCACATAGGCAATTTCCGGGACATCGCCACCTCCCTGTTCGTGGCGAAGGCGCTGGAGCGCAAGGGCAAGCGGGCGCGTCTCCTGCTGTCGTGGGACGAGTTTGACCGGATGCGTAAGGTGCCTGCCAATGTCGCCGCCCTGCCGGATACCGCCGACCTGGAGGACTGCATCGGCAAGCCCTACGTGGACGTGCGCAACCCCTTCCGCACCGACGCCCCGACCTACGCCGCTTACTTTGAGCGCGAGTTCCAGGCGTCCATTGAGCGGTTCGGCATCCGGATGGAGTACCGGCATCAGGCGGAGCTGTACCGCAGCGGCGCTTACCGGAAGGAGATCCGGACGGCGCTGGAAAAGCGCCATGCCATCTTCGATATTCTGGATTCCATGCGCACGCAGGACGCCGCCGAGGGCGAGCGCGAGGCGTACTATCCCGTGAGCATCTACTGCCCCGTCTGCGGGAAGGATTCCACCAGGATCCTGACGCTGGATGACGACTGCCGCATGGCGACGTACTCGTGCGCCTGCGGCTACCACGGCAGCTTTGACTTTGATACCGACACCAACTGCAAGCTGGGCTGGAAGATCGACTGGGCAATGCGCTGGATGTACGAGGGCGTGGATTTTGAGCCGGGCGGAAAGGATCACGCTTCCCCCACCGGCTCCTATCAGACCAGCCGCCGGATTTCCAAGCTGGTGTACGGCTACGAAGCGCCGGTGTTCCAGGGCTACGAGTTCATCGGTATCAAGGGGCTGACCGGCAAGATGTCCGGCTCCTCCGGACTGAACCTGACTCCGGACGCCATGCTGAAGCTGTACGAGCCGGAGGTCATCCTGTGGCTGTACTCCAAGACCGAGCCGACCAAGGCGTTTGATTTCTGCTTTGACGACGGCATCCTGCGGCAGTATTTCGAGTTTGACCGGATGCTGGAGGAGTACCGCTCCGGCAAGGCGTCCGAGTATACCGTGTCGGTGATGGATAATTGCCTCATCCCCGGACGGACGGTGCAGACCGTGCCGATGTCCCTGCTGGTTCAGCTCGGCTCCATCGTGGACTTCAACCCCGCCATGCTGGAGACCGTGTTTGCGAAGATCGGTATGCCATACACGCGTGAGCAGTTTGCCGACCGGCTGGACCGCGCAAAATTCTGGCTGGAGGAATGTGCACCCGAGCAGGTCAACCGCCTGCGTGCAACAAGAAACTGGGCGGTCTGGAACACGCTGGGGGACGAGGAAAAGGCGGCAATCCGGATGCTGTTTGAACGGCTCCGCGACGGCACCTACGATCTGGACAGCCTGAACACCCTGCTTTACGACATTCCGAAGGCGATCTACCCGCAGCTGGCGGATTCCAAGGAGCTGCGGAACATTCAGAGCGCCTTCTTCAAAACGGTCTACCGTCTCCTGCTGGGCAAGGAGCAGGGTCCGCGGCTCTATCTCTTCCTTGCCGCCATCGACCGCGCCCGGTACCTGGGACAGCTCGACTTCTCCTACCCGGAGACCGAGGAGGAGAAAAACGCGGACAAGCCGGCAGAGAAGCCCACAGAGCAAGCCGCGCCGGAGCCTGCCCCCGCACGCGAGCCCGACCCGGTGGAGCCCGTCAAGCCGCAGGTGACCGTTGACGATTTTGCCAAGCTCGACTTCCGCGTCTGCCGCGTTCTCAAGGCGGAGTCGGTGCGCAAGTCGAACGCCTGTCTGAAGCTGACGCTCTTTGACGGCATCGGCGAACGGGTCATCATGTCCTCCATCAAGGCGGAATACACCCCGGAGATGCTGGTCGGCAAAAAGATCATCGTCATTGCCAATCTCAAGCCCAGCCGCATCTGTAACGTCAATTCTCAGGGAATGCTGCTTGCCGCAACCAACAATGCCTGCGGCTGTAAGCTCCTGTTTGTTGACGATGCCGTGCCGGAGGGCACCCCGATTCACTGAGGTGACATATGGATATTCAGGTAAAAATCAAGCTGACAAGAGGCATGGAGGCGCCGGTCTACGCAACGCCCGGCTCTGCCGCGGTCGATCTGCGGGCGGCGCTGGATGACGGGGCGGAGATCACGCTTGCCCCCGGCGCGCGGGCGCTGATTCCGACCGGACTTGCCGTTTCCCCGGAGAGCACCGGCTATGTGGCAATTATCGCCGGCAGAAGCGGGCTGGGCATCAAAAACGGCGTTTCCCTTTCCAACGGCATCGGTGTCATCGATTCCGACTACCGCGGAGAAATTCCGGTGGGACTGATCAATCACGGCAGCGAGCCGTTCACCGTTCACCGCGGCGACCGGATTGCACAGATGTTCTTCCTGCCCGTTGCGCACGCCGATCTGCTCGTCACCGACACGCTCGACGAAACCGAGCGCGGCACAGGCGGGTTCGGGCATACGGGGATCCGGTAACCGTTTAAGGCAACACCGCGCAAGCCGCGATTGGCGCACTCGCTCGCGCTTTTCCCGTGATCCTTCACAAAAATCCTTGCCTGTAGCTCGGCTACAGCCTGCGTATTTTTGTATCGTCTGACGAAAAAATCGACTTCGTGATTGCACCATCGGAATTG
>ENA-UEQL01002810-UEQL01002810.1-human-gut-metagenome-genome-assembly--contig:-NODE-2810-length-11289-cov-14.353371_pt1 | contig 11289 bp, 9 predicted proteins | sample MGYA00242905_ERZ507926 | MGnify/ENA primary metagenome ERZ507926 (study PRJEB26167, sample SAMN06115531) | human gut metagenome | host: Homo sapiens | place: China:Henan | collected 2015-09-09...
CCACGCTTGAATCTCCTCGTAGGAGGGGTAGTTGAGGAGTTTGCCGTCCTCGAAGTGCAAGTTGGGATAGGCTTTGCGCAGTGGAGCCACGCAGCCGGCTATGCCGCTACCGCCCGAGGTTGCAAACGGGATGATGGTCTTACCCGAGAGATCGTAGGTCTCGTGGAAGGTGTTGATGATATGCGGAGCGACATACCACCATATGGGGAAGCCGACATAGACTACAGAATAGGCATCGAGGTTGTCTTTGGTCTTCTTGATAGCAGGACGCGCGTTCTCATCCTGCATCTCGATGGTACTGCGGGACTGCTTATTACGCCAGTTAAGGTCGGCATCAGTGTAGGGTTGTACCGGCTCGATAGCCATGAGTTCGCCGCCTGTGGCGAGCGCAATCTGCTCGGCTACCGCTTTGGTGGTGCCTGTAGCAGAGAAATATGCAACCAGCACTTTGTCGGCTGCATTCGTAGTAGAAATAGCCATAATGGTAAGAATTGATAAAATAAATCGTTTCATAAATAGAGAGTTTTTTTATAGATATTACTAGGGGGGCTAGATATTCTATATGCTCTATATTCTCTAGATATTCTAGATATAGGTGTCTTTTAGTTGGCTTTGCGGAACTCGGTGGGGGTGATGCCGGCGTGGCGTTTGAAGAAGCGCATGAAGTGTTGCGGGTGCTGAAAGCCTGTTTGTAGTGCCACTTGCTTGATGGTCAGATCGGGGCGGCGCAGTTGTCGCTTGGCATACTCAAAGAGGTGGAGTGCGATATGCTCTTGTGCGGTCTTACCTGTCTCGGCTTTGACCATGTCGCCGAAGTAGTTGGGCGAGAGGTACACTTGGTCGGCAAAGTACTTGACGGTAGGGACACCTTCGGTAGCCGTTTTGCCGGAGAAGATATAATCGTCGAGCAACTCATTGAAGCGTGCAAGGGCAGAGATATTGAGGTCTTGTCGGGTAACGAACTGCCGCTCGTAGAAACGCATGCAGTAGTCGAGCAAGAGTTTAAGATTGGTGATAATCAGTCCGCGCGAGTGCCTATCGATAGGGTGTTGGAGTTAGACATCGATGATATGCATACAGTTGTGAACGACTTGCACCTCGTCCTCGGAGAGGTGTAGTGCCTCGTTGCTGGCATAGGAGAAGAAGGAGTACTCTTTCATCTTCTTGGCGAGCGGGGTACCGTGGAGGAAATCGGGGTGGAAGAGAACACCGATAGCGTGTTTGGGTACGCCCGGTATGGGTCGACTTTCGACCACTTGTTTGGGTGCCATACTGACGACCGTTTCGCAATCGAAATCGTATTGGGTTTGCCCGTAGTTGATGACGCATCCTTTGGTCTCTTTGAAGAAAAGGGTGTAGAAACCGTAGGTATGCTTGCCGAGGATGCGTGTTGGTGAGTTGTGGAATTCGACATACGCCACTTGCGGGTGCATGGTCTTGAAGCCACAAAGGTCGTTGTACTCGGTGATGGTCTCGATGTGTTGTATCTCGTCCATGATGGTTGATTGTTTTGTGGCGCGAAGATACGAATAATTTTTGTTTTGCCCAAATACACTACACAAAATAGGTAATGCAGGTACGCTATTCCGTAATTGGGGTAGTAATAGAAAGCGGACTGCCGGGCAGGTGCCAAGCAGTCCGCAGAAGCAGATATTGCCGAAGGGTCGGTGGTGTTTATTTCATTATCTTGATGGTGCCGCGTGTGGTCTGCACGAGGTAGATACCGCGGGGGAGAGCAAGAGAATAGATATCCTCGTTGGTGGTAGCAATCTTACGGCCTTGGATGTCGTAGATATTCACCCATTCGCCCGACTGATAGACCTCATCGATAGCCATCGGTTGGATAGCGGTGATGGTAACCACATAGTGGCGCACATTGATGTAGTCGCTGACGGTGTAGATGACGGCTTTGAGGTTGCTATTGCTAAAATCGACGCTGCCATCTTCGAGTGCGGACTTGCAGAGGATGTGCGTAGTGGGGTCGGACACCTTAATCTCAGGAACAAGTGCGGTAAGGTCGGTTCCCTCGGGCATGACGAGGTTGATGCTATCTTGGTCTTGGTAGATAGTGGCAGCATTGCCATCAACTGCGAAGGAAGTGATTCTCAGTTCGGGCAGAGCGATAGTGGTGGTCGTACCGAGCAGATAGTTGATACAAGCATCGAGCAGGCGTTTGCCTTCGGCGGTGAGGCGTTGACTACTTTGGATAGCGAGCGGGAAAGAGATGTATTTCTTTCCGTTGCGCAGCGTAGCGGGCACCTCGTGGAGGAAAGTCTCCTCGTGTCCGTCGCCCGTGTAGGTCTCTCCGCGTGTGGTAGCCGTAGCGAGGCAGAGCGTACCTTGGTAATCGACGGCGGCAGGCATGAGGCCTTTGCCGATGACGGTATCGAGCACTTGTATCTCGTCGCCTTGTTTCTTACCGATGGCTTTGATGATAGGGTGTGCGGCTTGTACGACACGCACGGAGCGGTTGTTGAGGCTGCCGTTGTCGGGGTCGCCCCAGTCGAGTCGGCTCTCGGAATAGGAGAAGGACTTCATATTGAGCACGGGCATGCTGATTTGGTTGCCGCGTGCGAGTGCCATGATCTCAGCGTTGTTGGCATCGACATCTTCGGAGATGATGACCCAAGTATATTTGTCGTACTGCGCTTTGTCGCGGAGAGCGTCTTGTGCTTTGCGCGGCACGAGGTTCTTGCCTTGGCTCTTGAGGTAGAGATAGACTCCGTCTTTCTCATAAGCACCGGTGTTCTTGTAGAGATAGAGGATAGGGTCGTTGCCCGGGTCGAAGGTAGTAACCGTAAGTTTACCCGACACGGAGTTACCACCGAGCACGGTAACCGTAAAGGGATAGACACCGGGTTGCGTAGGCGTACCGCTGATGGTGTAGGTGCCGTTGTTGCCTTGCCCTGTGATACCGGCGGGGGTAGTTTGCGTCCAAGTGAGTATGATGTCGGCGGGGCTGAGGGCGTAGTAGCGGAAAGTGAAGCCATCAATGGCTTCGTTGGTGAATCCGTCTTGGATAGTATCGGAGGTAGCCTCTATCTTGGAGGTGATAGAGAGTTGACCAGTGAGCGAGTTGGTAACGACCCCGCTTTGGTTGTATGCCACTACCTTATATATATAGGTGCCGACGGGGCAGTTGGCTGTACCTTCGAGGCGGAGCGTGTCGCCTATACCATCGGAGGCGATGTTGGTGAGGGTGATACCCGTGGCTTGTGCGCCTTGCCACTCGAGTGCGGTGCGCCCTTTGGCGTTGTACTTGGTGTAGTAGGTAACGGGGGCTATGCTGCGTGTCTGGAGAATAGATTGGGTGGAGTCGTTGCCGCGCAACCAACTGACACGCGGTTCGTCAGCCACACGGAGGGAGAAACCTACAAAACGGCTCTGTCCGTTGATGGCTTTGACGGAGATGACATGCTCGCCTGTGGTGATGTCGTAGCGGCGGATAGTGTAGGAGTCTTTGTTGAATTGCAGCGGTTGAAGGACACCATCGATATAGACCTCAAAGTATTGGTTATCAGTAGGTTTTGTGCCTTTGGTATCTTGTTTCTTATCCTTAGCGAGGATAGAGAATTGGTCGTATCCGCTGATGTGGAAGGTGTAGAAGTGTCCGTTGTTCATACGGTGTTCACGCCCCGAGGTACCTTTGGTGAACTCCTCGGTGGCGGTAACGGTTGCCGAACCGACCGATTCGATAGTGCCTTTGAACCAGCCGTCAGCGGCTTCGCAAGCAGCGGTGGTTTCGTTCTTGGTAATACCGGCTACACGGTCGGTACCCGTAACACCGATAGTGGCGTTGTCATCAGCATCTCTTCCTGCATAGTACACCTCATACTCGCGGCCGTTGAGCGGGGTGAGTGTGCCGCCGTATCCGCCTGCTATCTTCTCTGCCTCGAAGATACCCGGGGTGTGGATAGTGAGGTCGGAAGAAGGTACTTTGACATTGAAGGTGATTGTATAAGTGAGGGTCGTACCATCCTCGGCGGTAACGACGATGGTGGCTTTGTCGGTAAGCGAAGAGGCTTGCGTGATAACCACTTTGGCTTTGCTATCGTGGGGCGTAGCCGATACCTGTGGCACTGCACCGCCTGCTTCGGCATCGATGGTGTAGGTAAGGATACCGCTTTGGAGGGTAACCGACTTGCCGCCGACAGTGAGGCCGGCGAGGGTTGCATCTGAGGACTTAGGTTGCTCCACGCTGAGTGTAACGGTATAGGTTACGCTCTTGCCCGCAGCGGAGAGAACGGTATATTGCACGGGTGCGGAGAAATCTTGTGCGCCCTGCGGGGTGTAGGAAGCGATGTTCTCGCCTGCGACAGTGGGGGTAAGGGCTGTGAGCGATGTACCGAGCGGAAGGGTAGCGGTGATTGTCTTATCGGTCTGATTGATAGTGGCTTGCACACCTGCAACCGTGAATGAGGTGATAGAAGGTGTGTTCTCCTCGGCGCGGGTGAAGGCGATGGTGTAGGAGAGGGTAGTACCGTCTTCAGCAGTAACGAGGACAGACGCTGTACCGGGGATGGCGGTGGCTTGCGTAACCGAGGCAGTGGCTTTGGCATCGTTGGCTGTGGCACTAACAACGGGCATACCGGTGTAAGACGCAGGGAGCAGAACGCTGTAGGCGTGTGTGGCGGAGTTGAAACCGCTGACGGTAGTGCCATCTACTTGCAGGTCTTTGAGCGTAGCATCGGAGGACTTGAGGGCAGGAGGGGTGGTACCGCCTGTGTAGGTTATTTCGATATTGTCGATACCTACATATTTTCCCGAAGAGGAAGAGATCATCGAGATTTGGATATGTCCTGTAGCAGTGGGACTCACTGCCTTGTTGAATATACCCCATTTGTTGGTACCTCCGGTATTGAAACTGGCTTTTGCTCCTCCGTCTTTTAGTAGGTTGACAAGCACATTTCCTGCATCATCCACGATGTTGATTGTAAAAGTGGGCTTGCTATTGTCGCTTGCGCAAATATCCATAGACAAATTGGATATGTTTGAGTAGGTGGCTTTTGAGGTAACCACTAATGTTTTCTTGCTTTTAGGGAAAGCGCAAGCCAAGAAATCACCATCTTTTGCTTTGACAGAGTTGTTTACAGAAGCAATGGAGCAAGTGGTTCCATCGGGACTATCCACTTGCCAATCTGTATTTAGCGAGTTGGTGTCTGTGAAATCATATTTGTAGGTATCGGCAGACGCTACAAGTGTTCCAAAGACTACGAAAAGTAACAAGAGAAAGAATCTGTTGTTTTTCATATTTGCAGTGTATTAAATTCGAGTTTATTTTAGGCTACAAAGATACGGCTTTTTTTCGGGATATATGTATATATAGTGTGTTTTTTTGTGGATTTTTTGTTGGAGGGTAGCAATGGGAACCGCTAAAGACCTCCCCAAGCCCCTCCATAGGAGGGGATGTTGCACAGCGAGTCGGGGTGTCCTTCGTTAAGACCACCCCATTGCGTCCACGGACTTATGGGGACCCCGGAATGGCGGTTAATTAGCGGTTAAACATATAATTGCCATTGTTTTTTCAACATATAATTATCATGTAATTATGCATATTGCTTCCATACTTCTTTCTATACAAAAACTCCCAATAATGCATTCAAAAATCTTACAAAAACATCTACTACACGGTTGCTAATTTCCAAAAACTAAATTAGTGTTTGCATTGTACAAGGGCTCTATGCATGCCATATAAAATGCTATGCAGACCTTCCCAAACCCTCCTCTTTTTTTCGAATGGGGCAGGCGTGGGTGCTTTTTGCTTGTGCGGGTGTTCTATGCTTGTGTGGGGGAGGTCTATGCTTGTGCGGGCAGGTCGTTAGGGTTGTTTCTGAGGGCTTGATAGACCAATGAGCGTATGAAATTGTCTAAACGGAAAAAGCGTTTGGGTGCGAAGGTATGTTTGTCGATAGGTGCTTTTGGGTCGGGGTGTGTACCTCGTTTGCCCGGGATTTGTGCGTCGTAGCGTCGGCGGAAGTCGGCAAGGAGGGCTTGGGCTTGGGACTTGGTGAGATACCGGGGTTGTGGCGGATATACGGCTACGACGGGCGTCTGCTCGGGTTTCTCGGCATCGAGAATCTCTTTGGTGATGAGGCATGCTTGGCGGAAACGGTTGATGTTTGCCAGTTCGGCACCCTTGGGCGGATTCTTCTTGTAGTCGCGCGGGTGTTGCACTGCATACCCTTCTTGTATGCCATCGTGGATAACGCGACCACGGTCGTCGTGGTATTTCTTTTGACGGTTGATGATGCCCTTTGGGGTAAGTGAGCCATGGATTTCACGGATCGGGTGCTCTAAAATCACAGTTGCCATATTTTTTATAATTTTATAGTTGTTTAATTGTATTAAGATTGCGCTAAGATTACGCTTTGGGTATTACAAGGGTATTATCGGGTTGGCTGACTAACATAGTAATCACATAGTAATCACATACTAATCACATACTACGGTCGGCTTACATTCGGCTGCACGACAGGGGGTGTATAGTACGGCTACGGCACCGTGTGTAAGGATTGTAAAGGTTAAAAATCGGGTGCAAAGATACGAAATTATTTTTAGATATGCAAATGACGCTTCGCATTGGTACGCTTTGCGTGTTGGCGGTGACTTCGTGCTTTGCTATCCATTGGTACTTCTGTTACACAAAAATCCAAAAAAAACACATTTCAAGCATTTCCCGAAAACATATTCTATACGGTCGCTGTATTTATTTCCAAAAACTAAATGAGTGTTTATTGTTGTCGAAGTAAGTCTCTTTGTGTTTGAGCAATATGTCGGCGGGGAAGGTAGGAATAGGGTGGGTGAGGCGGTGAAAAAAGACAAAATGAAAGCAGGATAGCAAATAGATTTGTGGGTGTCGTTTTTTTTTTGTACTTTTGCAGTCAATTTGCGGGTGCTGCGTATAAGCGGTGTCCCGTGTGGGATTGAAAACAGCAAAAGTGATTGCTATGGTGGGGCTGACAATAACAAAACCGAGATAATAACAAAACTAATTGATATATAACGATTTAACAGAAGTAAGAAAGAATATGAAACTGAAATTCTTTACTTTAGCAGTTTTGAGTATCCTGTGCGCAAGTGTGGTTTCGGCGCAGGAGGTGAATAAAGCAACCGTGGAAAGTCAGGCAAAGGCCTGTCGGATGGCTGCTGCTGATTTGAAGAAAGTAGATACCGGCGAGAAGGCGTGGAAGTTCTCCGGCGTAGTAGGCTTGAATGCTGCTGCTACAGGACTTTGGAACTGGGCTGCTGGTGGTAATAACAACATTAATGCAGTGGCTTCCACCAAGTTTCGTCTGCTCTATCACGAGAACAATATGGCGTGGGACACGAACTTGGATTTGGAGTACGGACTGTCGTGGATTGACCAAGACTATGATAAGTTTCAGAAGTCGAGCGACCGTATCAATTTCGCGACTAAGTTCGGTTGGGAGTTTGAGAAAGCGTGGTATCTGACTATCTTAGGCGGATTCCAGAGCCAGTTTGACCTCGGTCGTAACTACAACGGTACAGCGGACTTCGACCCGATTATCTCGAAGTTCTTAGCCCCCTCGTATACGGATATATCGGTCGGTATTGACTGGAAACCGAACGCCATCTTCTCGGTGTATTTGTCGCCTGTGGCCGGGCGTCTGACGACGGCTTATGTAAGCAAGCATTTGAACGAGAAATACAAGGACGAGTACCCCATCAAAGAGGGCGAAGAAGTGTCGGGCTTAGAATATGTGCTGAAGGACAAGTATGCGGTATGGCACTATACGACCGATGAGGAGACGGGCGAAGTAATCAAGAACTATAAGAAAAACATCCGTTGCGAGTTGGGTCTGTCGCTGAAAGGGTCTATTAACTACACCTACAAGGACTTGAAGATTATGACCAGCGTGGGGCTTTACACTCCGTATGCATGGGATAAAACGAAGATTTACACTGACGCAGACGGCAAGATGTACGCCGACTTAGGCACGGGCAAGGACTTCTCGGGTATGACTTTTGCGGGCTACCGCGACAACAACCGCCGCTTTGGTAACTTTGATGTGGACTGGGATGTGGCTATCTCGTACCAGTTCTTGAAGTGCTTGCAGGTGTCGCTGACTACCTCGATGAAGTACTACAACGGTGTGATGATTGAGAAGTTTGACAAGGACGGTGCGTCGCTCGGAAAGGCTGAGCGTGTGCAGTTTAAGGGCATACTGGGTATCGGTATCGGTTACTCGTTCTAAGCAAGTGGTCGCGATGGGCTTGGAGGCGTTGGACAGTCTGGAGCAGAACCTGCAAGAGTTGCTTGTGCGCTACAAAGCGTTGCAGGCGGAGAATGCTGCATTGCAGGCGAGAGTGGAGGGACTGAGCCAAGACCTGATGGAGAGCCATGCGGAGCAGAAAGCGTTGCAAACCGAGTGTAACCGACTGCGCTTGGCGAATAGTCTGGCAGGTTCGGCAGAGACTCGCACGGAGGCTTATCAACGGCTGACGCAGATGATAGCGCAAGTGGATAAAGCCATCGAGTTGATGCGCAATAGTTGAGAGAGGCAGGCGTATGAGCGATGGTAAGCAACATATCACGCTGAAGATAGATGTGCACAGTGTGTCGATGGAGGTGCCTTGCGAGCATGAACAGGCATACCGAGAGGCGGCACAGTACCTCAATCAGCGTTACCAACTCTATGCGAAGCGTCTGACGAAAGCGTCGGTGGAGGAACTATGGATGTATGTGGCATTAGACGCGGCTTTTGCGTGGAAGCGTATGGCGCAAGCGGAGAACCTCAAACCCATAGAGAAGCGGACTGAGGAGATGAACCGCCTGATTCGGCAAGCGTTGGACAAGACAACGGAACAAGACAATAACGAATAAATTAACCATAAAAAACAAAAATATATGATGTTACTCGAAATTAGTACAGTACTCTATATCCTAATAGCCGTGGGGTGTGCGCTGGTAGGCGCAGGCGTATGCTATGTAATCTTTCGCTATAGCAGCGCAAGCATCCTCAAGAAAGCAGAGGAAGAAGCAGAGGTACTGAAAAAAAACAAGATTATTGAGGCAAAAGAGAAGTTTATTGCCCTTAAGTTGGAACACGAGAACCGCGTTCGCGAACAAGAAAAGAAGCAGCAACAACAAGAGCAACGCTTGCAACAGCGTGAGCAGCAACTCAATCAGCGCCAAGGCGATATCCAGCGTGCGCAGAACGACTTGAACCAAAAGAGCCAGCAGATTGAACAGCAGCAGAAGGCTATCGAGTTTAAGACGCAGGAGATTGAGAAGATGCACCACCAAGCGGAGCAACAGTTGGAGCAACTGAGCGGTATCTCTGCCGAGGAGGCGAAGAAACAACTGATTGATGCGCTCAAAGACGAGGCTAAGACAGCGGCGATGTCGTATGTAAACGAGATAATGGACGATGCCAGACTGACTGCCAACAAAGAGGCCAAGAAAATCATCATTCAGACAATCCAGCGTGTGTCGAGCGAGACGGCTGCCGAGAATACGGTATCGGTATTCCATATCGACAACGATGAGGTGAAGGGTAGAATCATCGGTCGCGAGGGGCGTAATATCCGTGCGCTGGAGGCTGCTACGGGTGTAGAAATCATTGTGGACGATACCCCGGAGGCTATCACGCTGTCGGCGTTTGACCCCGTGCGCAGAGAGATTGCTCGACTGAGCCTGCACCAGTTGGTACAAGACGGGCGTATCCACCCCGCGCGTATAGAAGAGGTGGTAGCCAAGGTAACGAAGCAAGTGGAAGACGAGATCATCGAGACCGGTAAACGCACTACTATTGACCTGGGTATCCACGGTTTGCACCCCGAGTTGGTGCGCTTGGTGGGTAAGATGAAATACCGCTCCAGTTATGGTCAGAACCTGCTGCAGCATGCGCGTGAGACCGCTAACCTCTGCGCCGCTATGGCGAGCGAACTGGGGCTGAATGTGAAAGCCGCACGCCGCGCCGGACTGCTGCATGATATAGGTAAGGTGGCAGACGAGGATGTCGAACTGCCGCACGCAGAACTGGGTATGAAACTCTGCGAGAAATACGGAGAGAAACCCGATATCTGCAATGCCGTAGGTGCGCACCACGACGAATGTGAGATGAAGACGCTCATCGCGCCTATCGTACAAGCCTGCGATGCTATCTCCGGTGCTCGCCCGGGTGCTCGCCGCGAGATAGTGGAGAGTTATGTAAAGCGTCTGAACGACCTGGAGAACCTGGCAATGTCATTCCCCGGAGTGGTGAAGACTTATGCGCTGCAAGCCGGTCGCGAACTGCGTGTTATCGTAGGTGCGGACAAGATCAGTGACAAGGATACCGAGTTGCTGTCGTTCGATTTGGCAAAGCGTATTCAAGACGAGATGACCTACCCCGGACAGGTGAAAGTAACGGTTATCCGCGAGACTCGCGCTATCAACTACGCAAAGTAAACATAACAAGATACAAAAAAAGAGGGTGTCGGTTGCAGGCGCCCTCTTTTTGTATGTATATCACTATCAATGAGTGAGTTTGCATGCGTGAACGACAAGCGATAGAAGGCGGATAAACAGTTGTTTTCGTATTTTTCTGAAAAAATAGTGCGTAGTTGGTTACCTTTAGGTAGTTAGTACACATAGTATAATGTGTTTAACCAAAAAAAGAAAGGAAAAATATGAAAACAGTAAAGAAAATGATTCAAGAAGTAAGTTTTGACAGATTGGCAGGAAAAAAGGGAGTGTTTAGTGTAAAAATTGAAGGAGAAACGGTTTTGTGGGCATTAAAAGAAGGAGAAAATTATTTATGTTATGTATTGGATGAAACAAAAAGAGGAACGGCGGTGAAGTATTTGCAAAAACTAAGAAACGATGAAGAGGAGATGAGGATAGCAGGGTAGCCCGCCCTGCTTTGCTGCCCATGAATAGGCAAGGTATGCTAGAAAATCTAGGGAATATAGACATCATAGAAACTCTAGATATTCGAGTAAAATGGATATTTTGGTGGTTTTGAATAGTTTTGGTGGTGTTTGGTATAGTTTTTGTAAGTTTATAAACTTTTAGTGCCGCCTTCCTCTACCTAACGAGTTGAGCCTCTAAAACGAAAGAGATAGTTCCTCCGATTATAGAGATGTGTATATTGGCATTGTGCGAATATGACCCCGCCGAAATAGTGGTCGTCAAACATTGTACAATAATAATGTATGCAGTTGATTAACAAACTAAAGGAGTATCTTCCTTACTACAAACGCAATCTGAAAGTGGCTGTACCTGTGATGCTTACGCAGATGGGTGGAGCGTTGGTTGGTCTGTTTGACACGATGATGGTGGGG
>ENA-UEQL01002812-UEQL01002812.1-human-gut-metagenome-genome-assembly--contig:-NODE-2812-length-11281-cov-4.295609_pt1 | contig 11281 bp, 12 predicted proteins | sample MGYA00242905_ERZ507926 | MGnify/ENA primary metagenome ERZ507926 (study PRJEB26167, sample SAMN06115531) | human gut metagenome | host: Homo sapiens | place: China:Henan | collected 2015-09-09...
GCGAAATCGAAGAGGCTTATCGCGTTTTCGAGAACAAGCTGGACGGGGTGATTAAGGTGGCGATATTTTGCTATCAGTTCGCATATCTTGGGTTCATCGTCCACAATGAGTATTTTTGCCATGCCTTTTCCTCCGTTTCTTCCGGCAATGCCCTTCTTCGCTGCTACTTTGCGCCATTACCGTTATCCGATTTTGGTTATTATAGCATATTATTGTGAAAATTATGTGATATCGTAATGAAAAAAATGTACGCCGCAAGCATTTTACAAAAAACAGCGGCAAAATGTGACTTATGACGGTAACCTTAGAAGCTCTGCAAGAGGCACGATACCGCAGCGACGGCGCGACAGGTGGGATAAGAGGCAAAAAAGCTGCGGGCGATGGCAGCCGCGGCCAAAGCGCCCGAAAACGGGGGCTTGGGGCGGCCGCAAGGCCGGCAGAGGGCCCGCAGGCGCAGCCGAGGGCCGGCCGCGGCGAAAAAAGCGGCCGTGCGCTGATCCAGACTTATACCCCGGATAACGACGTGATCCGGTTCTCTGCGCGGCAGGACTATGACCGGTTTTACGACGGCGAGATCCGCCTGCGGCAGCTGCGGCGGGACCCGCCCTTTGCCGACCAGTTTTTCATCACCGTCACCGGCCCCCAGGAGGGCCCGGTGCGCCGGGCCGCCGCGGGTCTGCGGGACGGACTGCGTTCCGCCGCCGGGCAGGAGCCCTATCGCGGCATGGCCCTGGATATTCTGGGCCCGGCCCCGGCTCCCGTGGTGAAGGTCAACAACCGCTACCGCTACCGGGTAACGGTGATCGGCCGCAACGACAAGACCCTGCGGGGCCTGCTGTCGGCGTTTATGAAGGAGTTTTCCCGGCGGCCGGAGCACAAAGCGCTGCATATTTACACCGATTGTAATCTGATGGACTGATAAAAAGAGGTATACGACCATGGCTTTGAGAAAAATCGTATTGCAGGGGGAGCCCTGCCTGACCAAGGTGTGCCGCCCGGTGACGGAGTTCAACGGCCGGCTCCACACCCTGCTGGACGACCTGAAGGACACGCTGCTGGACTCCGGCGGCGTGGGCCTGGCCGCGCCCCAGGTGGGCATCCTGCGCCGGGTCTGCATCGTGTTGAACGAGGATGACGAGATCATCGAGCTCATCAACCCCGAGATCGTCTATACCGAGGGGGAGGAGACCGCCCTGGAGGGCTGCCTCAGCGTCCCCGGCAAGTATGGCGAGGTCACCCGTCCCTATGTGGTGCGGGTCAAGGCACAGGACCGTGACGGCCAGTGGTTCGAGGTGGAGGACGAGGGCATCACCGCCCGCTGCTTCTGCCATGAGATCGAGCATCTGGACGGTCACCTGTTCGTGGAGCACACCGACCGTCTGATGGAGGGCGAGGAGCTGCAGCAGTGGCTGGCCGACCACGCCGATCAGTACGAGATCGAGGATGTGGAAGTCGAGGAAGAACAGTAATGCGGATCTTATTTATGGGCACGCCGGATTTCGCCGTGGCCTCTCTGAAAGCGCTGGTGGAGGCCGGGCACGAGATCTGCGGCGTGTTTACCCAGCCGGATAGGCCGAAAAACCGCGGCCACAAGCTGGCCTTCTCACCTGTAAAGGAATATGCATTGACACAGGATCTGCCGGTCTATCAGCCACTGAAGCTGCGGGACGGCACAGCCCTGGCGTTGGTGCAGGAGCTCCATCCGGAGCTGATCGTGGTGGCGGCCTATGGCCGCATCCTGCCGGAGGACATTCTGAATACGCCGCCCTACGGCTCCATCAATGTCCATTCCTCCATCCTGCCCAAATACCGGGGCTCGGCCCCCATCAACTGGGCCATTCTCAACGGAGAAAAAGTGACCGGCGTCACCATCATGTATATGGCCGCCGAGCTGGACGCCGGCGACATCATCCGCGTGGCGGAGACCCCCATCGATCCCGACGAGGACGCCCAGACCCTGACGGCGCATCTGGCCCTGCTGGGCGCCGACGCGCTGGTGCAGGCGGTAAGCGACCTGAAGGACGGCACTGCCACCCGCACGCCCCAGGATCATACTCAGTTCACCTACGCCCCCATGCTGGACAAGACCATGAGCCCGATGGACTTCACCAAGCCCGCCCAGCAGCTCCATGACCAGGTACGGGGCCTGATCCCCTGGCCCTGCGCTACCGCCGAGCTGAACGGCGCCGCCGTGAAGGTCTATCGCACCGCCGTGGGCGAGGAGACTGCCGCCGCCCCCGGCTCTGTGGTAGAGGCCAATAAGAAGGGCATCGCTATCGCCTGCGGCGACGGTAAGCTGCTGCGCATTCTGGAATTGCAGGCCCAGGGCGGCAAGCGCATGGCCGCCGCCGCCTATCTGGCCGGCCACCCCATCCCCGTCTGCCTATGAACGAGAGACGGAAGGGCAACGCCCGTGATACCGCGCTGGAGGTGCTGCTGAGCGTCTCCGCCGCCAACGCCTGGTCCGACGGCAGCCTGAAGCGCACCATCGCCAAAAACGGCCTGGACAGCCGGGATGCCGCGCTGGCCAGCCGCATCGCCTACGGCGTGATCCAGAACCGCATGTATCTGGACTACTACATCAGCCTCTGGTGCACCCAGAAGGCGGAGCGGCTGGAGCCGCTGATCCTGAACATCCTGCGGATCGGCGCGTATCAGATCCTCTTTATGGATAAGATCCCCCACCGGGCCGCCGTCAACGAGGCGGTGGAGATGACCAAGCGCCACGGCCGTCCCCGCGCAGCGGGCATGGTCAACGCGGTGCTGCGGAAATTCGTCACCAATTGGCTGGATATGCCGGAGCTGCCCCGTGGCAGCACGGCGGACTATCTGTCGCTGCGGTACAGCCACCCCAAGTGGCTGGTGACCCGATTGATCGACATTCTGGGCGCAGAGGAGGCGGAGCAGTATCTCCGCTGCAACAACGCCATCGTGCCCACCACCATCCAGACCAACACCATGAAAACCACTCCCGAGGCGCTGGAAAAGGCCCTGCGTGCCACCGGCGCCGCGGTGGAGCCCCATCCCTGGCTGCCCGGCTGCTTCGAGGTCAGCGGCACCGGTGACATGGAGCGCCTGAACGCCTTCCGCGAGGGCTTGTTCACCGTGCAGGACGCGGCGGCCCGCCTGGTGGCCACCGTGGCCGCGCCACGGGAGACAGACCGGGTGTTGGACGTCTGCGCCGCGCCGGGCGGCAAATCCTTCGCCCTGGCCATCGATATGCGGGACAAGGGCGACATCCTGTCCTGCGATGTGCATCCCCATAAGCTGAAGCTTATCGACAACGGCGCGGCCCGCCTGGGCCTGCACTCCATCCGCACCGCCCTGGCCGACGGCCGTGAGCGCCACGAGGCATGGATCGAACAGGCCGACCTGGTGGTGGCCGACGTGCCCTGCTCCGGCCTTGGCATCATCCGCAAGAAGCCGGACATCCGCTACAAGAACCCCAAGGAGCTGGCAAAGCTGCCCCGTGAGCAGCGGGCCATCCTGGAAAACGCCGCCGGCTACGTCCGTCCCGGCGGCACCCTGATCTACTCCACCTGCACCGTGCTGCCGGAGGAGAATCAGGAGGTGGTCACCTGGTTTCTGAAGGCCCACCCGGAGTTTCACCTGTCGCCCTTCGTGCTGCCCGCACCCATCGGCGGCTGCGACGGACACCTGACCCTGTGGCCGCAGCGCTGGGGCACCGACGGCTTCTATATCTGCCGTCTGGAAAAGGATAAGTAAGGAACTGCCTATGACTGACATCAAATCTCTGAATCTGCCGGAGATCACCCAACTGCTGCGTGAGATGGGCGAGCCCGCCTTCCGCGGCAAGCAGGTGTTCACCTGGCTGCACCGGGGCGTGACCTCCTTCGAGGACATGAGCAACCTCAGCAAACCCCTGCGGCAGAAGCTGACGGAAAGCTGCCGCATCACGGTGCCCACGGTGGCGCGCAAGCAGGTCTCCCGGCACGATGGCACGGTGAAATACCTCTGGCGGCTGGAGGACGGCAACTGCATCGAAACGGTGCTGATGCGCTATCACCACGGCAACACCGTGTGCATCTCCTCCCAGGTGGGCTGCCGCATGGGCTGCGCCTTCTGTGCCAGCACCATCGCCGGAAAGGTGCGGGATCTGACGCCATCCGAGATCCTGGATCAGGTGCTGTTCACCCAACTGGACAGCGGTCTGGAGATCTCCAACATCGTGCTGATGGGCATCGGTGAGCCGCTGGACAATAAGGACAACGTCCTGAAATTCCTGGAGCTGGTCAACAGCCCGGACGGCCTGAATATCGGCATGCGGCACATCAGCCTGTCCACCTGCGGCATCGTGCCCCAGATCGACGCGCTGGCGGAGCTGAATCTGCAGCTCACCCTGTCGGTGTCCCTCCACGCGCCGGACAGCGAGACCCGCTCGAAGATCATGCCGGTCAACAAGGCCTACGACGTAGAGGAGCTGTTCGCCGCCTGCCACCGGTATTTCGGGAAGACGGGCCGCCGCATCAGCTTCGAGTACGCCATGATCGACGGCGTCAACGACAGCGATTGGCAGGCGGATCTCATCGCCCAGCGCATCAAGGGGATGCCGGGCCATGTGAACCTGATCCCCCTGAACGAGGTAACGGAAAGTCCGTTCAAGCCCAGCCGCCGCACGGCGGCCTTCCAGAAGCGCTTGGAATCCCACGGCATTACCGCCACCGTCCGGCGCAGCCTGGGCGGCGATATCGACGCTTCCTGCGGCCAGCTGCGCCGCAAGGCCATGGAGGAGGAGAAACGATGAGAATTTGGGGCATTACCGACACCGGACTGGTGCGGCGTGAAAACCAGGACGCCTACGCCACCGCCGTGGCGGCGGACTGCACCGTGGCCGTGGTGTGCGACGGTATGGGCGGCACCAACGGCGGCCATGCCGCCAGCAGCATCGCGGTGGATACGCTGCTGCATGAGCTGCAGGCCGCGCTGAAGCCCGCCATGGGCTGGCCGCAGATCAACGAAGCCGTGCTGCACGCCATCGACCAGGCGAACCTGGCCATCCGCGCCCGTGCCCAGGAGGACGAGAGCCTGGCCCACATGGGCACCACCCTGGTGTGCGCCGTCTGCCGCGATACCGAGGCGGAGGTGTTCAACGTGGGTGACAGCCGCTGCTATCTCCTGAACGAGACCGGCATCCGCCAGATCACCCGGGATCACTCGGTGGTGGAGAACATGGTGGAGCGTGGCGATATTACCCCGGCCCAAGCCCGCCGCCATCCCCGGCGGAACCTGATCACCCGTGCCCTGGGCCCCGACGAAAAGGTAGAGGCCGACAGCTTCCGTGTCCCGTGGCAGCAGGGGGACTTCCTGCTGCTGTGTACCGACGGACTGGTCAATACCGTGACCGATCAGGAGATGCTGTTCGAGGTCATGCACGAAAGCGACCTGGACGGCTGCCTGGATCGTTTGATGGCTCTTGCCAAGGCACAGGGCGCGCCGGACAACGTGACCGTCGTCCTGCTGCAGAATCTATGAAAGGAGATGACCACAGATGGATCAATACATTGGAAAAATGCTGGATAATCGCTATGAACTGCTGGAGCTGATCGGCACCGGCGGCATGGCCAATGTCTATAAGGCCAAGTGTCATCGCCTTAACCGGCTTGTGGCCATCAAAATACTGAAAAGTGAGCTGGCGGAGAACGCCGAGTTCCGCCGCCGCTTCCGGGACGAATCCCTGGCGGTCGCCCAGCTCAGCCATGCCAATATCGTCTCCATTTACGATGTCTCCAGTTCCCAGGGCATCGACTACATCGTCATGGAGCTGATCGACGGCATCACATTGAAGCAGTATATGGAGCGCCGGGGCAAGATGGACTGGCGGGAAGCGCTGCACTTCATCACCCAGATCATGCGGGGCCTCAGCCACGCTCACAGCCGCGGCATCATCCACCGGGACATCAAGCCCCAGAACATCATGGTGCTGCGTGACGGCAGCGTGAAGGTGGCCGACTTCGGCATCGCCTGCCTGGCCGACGCCCACCAGACCCTGGCCCAGGAGGCGCTGGGCAGCGTCCACTATATCTCGCCGGAGCAGGCCAAGGGCGAGCGTCTGGACGCCCGCAGTGATATCTACAGCGCCGGTGTGGTGCTGTATGAAATGCTCACCGGCCGCCTGCCCTTTGAGGGGAACAGCGCCGTGTCCGTGGCCATCCAGCACCTCAGCAGCGTCCCCCTCAGTCCCCGCGAGCTGAACCCGGATATCCCCGAGGCGCTGGAGCTCATCTGCATGAAGGCCATGAACGCCGACCTGAACAAGCGGTATCAGAGCGCCGACGCCATGCTGGTGGATCTGGAGAAATTCCGCAAGGATCCGGCCATCGACATGGACTATATCCGCACCGAGCTGGCGGACAGCGTGGACAGCCAGCCCACCAGCCAGGTCCCGGTGCAGCAGGTGGCCGCCGCGGTGAAAAAGCGCAGGGCCGCGGAAGAGACCGACGATGACGATGACGATTACGGGGATGACGATGATGACGTCGGCGCGTCGATCTTCGACTTTATCCGTGAGAATAAGAAGGTGATCGGTCTGTTTGCCGCGGGCATTGCGGCGATCGTGCTGATCTTTGTGCTGATCTTCGCGGGCTTCGGCGGCGAAAAGGATACCTCCTATAAGGTGCCCAACATTCTGGGTTATACCGTTGAGGAGGCCAACCAGCTGGACGGCATCAAGGATATCTTCACCATCGAGGTGGTGGGCACCCTGAACGACGACCACTACCAGCCCGGCCAGATCGTGCAGCAGGATCCCGCCGCCGATGTGGTGCGCTACAGCAACTTTGTCATCCAGGTCTATATCTGCGCCGAGCGGCAGGAGATCGCCATGCCCGACCTACTGGGCAACGTGTACCAGACCGCCAAGATGAAGCTGCAGCAGTATGATCTGAATTTGAGAGTGGACCGCGAGGAAGCGTTCTCCGATGAATTCCCCGCCGGCCAGGTCATGGCGACCGACCCGGTGAGAGGCACTGTCCTGAAAAAGGGCGACAGCATCATGCTGACCGTCAGCAAGGGCCCGGAGAAGATCACCGTCCCCAGCTTTGTGTGCATGACCTACACCAAGGCCAAGGAGGAAGCGGAAAAGCTTGGCCTGAAGGTGGGCACGCCGGAGTATCGCTATTATGATCCCTTCGCCAGCGAGGGTGACGTGCTGGAGCAGAGCATCTCCGCAAACACCCAGGTGCAGGGCGGCACGGAGATCGTCTTTACCGTCTACGGCACGCCCGGCCAGCAGACACGCTCTGTCCGCGTCCAGTTCCTGATCCCCGACAAGTTCAGCGAGGAGGATACTGTCCGCGTGGAGTTCATCATGGACGATAAGGTGGTGGATACCAAGATCGTCAGCGGCTCGGACGCCTCGGTAGATTATGATTTCGAGGGCGAATCCGGCACCGCCTCCACGGTGTACGCCCGGATCAACGGAGAAGCGACAGACTCGCAGGTGATCAGCTTTTGAGCCGGGGCAGAATTGAGAAAGCCCTCAGCGGCTTCTACTATGTGAATACCGGCAGCGGGATCATCCAGTGCCGCGCCCGGGGCAAGTTCCGCAAGGAGGGCATGAGCCCCCTGGTGGGCGACTGGGTGGAGATCCAGGAGCTGGGCGGGGGAGAAGGGGTCGTCCAGACCATCGAGCCCCGCACCAGCCAATTCCAGCGGCCCGCCGCCGCCAATGTGGATCAGCTGGTGGTCATCGCCTCCGCCGCCATCCCTGTGACGGATCCCTACCTCATCGACCGCATCAGCGCCATCGCCACGCTGAAGGGCTGCCAGGTGCTGGTGGTGCTGAACAAGTGCGACCTGGATCGTGCGGACGAGCTCTACGACATTTACAGCGCCTCCGCCATCCCGGTGCTGCGGGCCAGCGCCGCCACAGGCGAGGGCATCCCCCAGCTGTACCAGGCCCTGCGCGGCAGGCTGAGCGTCCTCACCGGCAACTCCGGCGTGGGAAAATCCAGCCTGCTGAACGCCCTGGCCCCCCATTTTGATCTGCCGGTAGGGGAGGTCAGCAAGGCCCTGGGCCGCGGCCGCCACACCACCCGCCATGTGGAGCTGTTCCCCCTGGACGGCGATACCTATGTCATCGACACACCCGGCTTCTCCTCCTTCGACGCCCAGTCCCTGGAGTGGGAACTGAAGCAGCACCTGCCGGAGACCTTTCCGGAGTTCGCCCCCTATCTGGACGGCTGCCGCTTCACCGGCTGCCAGCATGTGAAGGAGAAGGGCTGCGCCGTGCTGCAGGCGGTGAAGGACGGCAGGATCCCCCAGAGCCGCCACCGCAGCTATGTGCGCCTCTATGAGGAGCTGAAGCCCCTGAAGGAGTGGGAGCAGAATAAGTAAGTCTCACACGGGAGACGCCGCCACCCGGCGGCGTCTCCGTTCTTTTTTCTTGCGCCGCCGGGTAAAATGTGGTATACTATGGGATAATCAAAGTCCCGAAAGGAGCGCATTGCATGCGAGTCATCGACCTGGAAAACATCAATAACGCCATGCGGAACGAAACCCAGTTCGTCCTGCGCTGCGAGGAGGTCTTTCACGATAAGATCAGCGCCGCAGCCGCCTCCATTCTCTCCACCCGGCAGGAACGCCCCGTGGTGGCGCTGACCGGCCCCTCCGGCTCCGGCAAGACCACCACCGCCCTGCGGCTGGAGGACTATCTGAAGAACCTGGGTGTCAAGGTCAGCGTGATCCATATGGATAACTTCTTCCTGCCTCTTGACCGCCGTCCCCCCGAGCTGACGGATTGGGAGTCCCCCTATTGCGTGGACGTGGACAACCTGATCGGCTGCATCAGCCGCCTGATGGACGGCAAAGAGGTGGAGATCCCTTGGTACGACTTCAAGAACGGCACCACCGGCGGCTATACGAAGATGCAGGGCTATACCGATGCCGTCATCATTGCCGAGGGCATCCACATGCTCAACCCGCTGATCTTCGATAAGATCCGCGGCGTGGCCAACGGCGTCTATGTGGCGCCCCGCACCCGTATCATCACCAACGATGACAAAATCGTCCGGCCAGAGCAGCTTCGGGTGGCCCGCCGTATGATCCGCGACTACAACACCCGCGGCCACAGCATCGCCGAGACAGTGGACCGGGCCCAGAGCGTGGATCGCGGCGAGATCAACTATATCCAGCCCTACAAGAGCAACGCCGCCATTCACATCGACACCTTCCACGACTACGAGCCCTGCATCCTGGCCAAATACCTCAACGAGATCCCCTGCTTCCGCGAGGAGATGACACCGGATTTCCTGGAGGCCCACGGCCTCACCGACCTGATGAAGGTGGTGCGGGGCGTTCCGCCGCTGCACTGTCCCTATGTGCCCCAGAACTCCCTGGTACGCGAGTTCGTGGGCGGAAGCTGCTACGAATATTGATCTCAATTCTGAAGGAGTGATATCCATGATTATTACCATCAGCCGTGAATTCGGCAGCGGCGGCCGTGAGCTGGGCAAGCGCCTGGCGGAAGCCCTGCATATCCCTTGCTACGACCATCAGATCATCGAGATGATCGCCAAGGAGAACGGCCTGAACACCGACTATGTGGCCAACGTGGGGGAGAAATGCATCGAAGCTGCCTACCCCATGACCATCGGCCACCGTCTGGCCATGATGCCCGTCACCGTGATGGATCAGCCCATCCGCGTGGCCGTGGCCCAGCGGCAGCTTCTGGAGAAGTTCGCCCAGCAGGGCGACTGCGTCATCGTGGGCCGCTGCGCCGACGTGATCCTGAAGGACTATCATCCCCTGAACCTGTTCGTCTATGCCGACGCCGAGTCCAAGATCCAACGCTGCATCGACCGGGCCCCGGAGGGGGAGCACCTGTCCCGCAACGACATTGCCCGCCGCATGAAGCAGGTGGACAAGAACCGCGCCCAGTACCGTCAGATGTTCGCCGACTCCAAGTGGGGCGCCAAGGAGACGTACCACCTGTGCGTCAACACCTCCGGCCACCAGATCAAGGACCTGATCCCGGGCCTGGCCGCCTTCGTCCGCTGCTGGTACGGCGAAAAGTAACTCCATAAGTTCCGCAAAGTGCTTGACATTCCGGGCAAAAGCGGCTATAACACCCCTCGCTTGCTCGGAGGGCAAGTCATTCGCTGGAAATGACGAGCCGGATAAGGCAACAGGCTGAAATGCCTGTGCTTTATCCGGCTTTTTTTCGTTCCGGGCCTGCGCTTTGCATCTTCATTCCCAAGGAGGCAGCCGTATGAATTTCCTGACGGACAAAATTCGTCCCATCTACTTTAAGTATCTCGCCGCCGCCTTCGGCAGCGCCCTGATCACCTCTATCTACGGCGTGGTGGACGCCGCCATGGTGGGCCAGTATCAGGGACCCACCGGCACGGCAGCCCTGGCCGTGGTGGCCCCGGTCTGGAACATTATTTATAGTCTGGGCCTTCTCACCGGCATCGGCGGCAGCGTGCTGCTGAGCACCCTGCGGGGTCAGGCCCCGGCAACGAAAAGCGCTCCAACGAGTATTTCACGGCGGCAGTCCTGGCAACGGCGGTCCTGTCCCTTCTCTCCTGGGCGGCGCTGATTCTCTTTGACCGCCAGCTCCTGACGCTGTTCGGCGCGGAGGAGACCCTGCTGCCGCTGGCCCGGGCGTATCTGTTCCCCATCAAGTTTGTGGTGCCCAGCTTCCTGTTCACCCAGTTGATGTCGGCGTTTCTGCGCAACGACGGCGACCCGGCCCTGGCCACCAAGGCGGTGCTGTTCGGCGGCGTGTTCAACGTGTTCGGCGACTATTTCTTCGTGTTCACCCTGGACATGGGCATCATGGGCGCGGGCAATGCCGAACAGGTGCTGAATGAGTACCATTTTGATCAGCACCACCGGATCGGTTCCGGGGCGTCCGTTGTCATGACAGTAGTACGGGTTCAGTCGTTCATACAGCCACTCATAGTCCATGACCTTCTCAATCTTCCGCAGCAGATGGCCTTTCGGAACTAGTGCATCCAAATCTACAATGATCGGCTCGTGCCGCGCGTCTTTTCTCCAGCCTTCCATGAAAACACCTCTGTTTCCTCTATTATAGCAGAAATAGGGCCGGTTGGGTAGTTTTTTGACAGACTGAAGCCCTCCGGCGTGGCCGGAGGGCTTATTATATGCTTATCCCTGCACTGCTTTCAGCACCCGGTCATAGATGCTCTGCGCCAGCGGCAGAGCCTCGTCCAGCAGAATCTGCCCCCGGGTGCGGTACTGGGCGGCGAAGGCCGCGTCCCGGATGCTCCCCAGGTTGATGAGCACGTTCAGCCACGCC
>ENA-UEQL01002814-UEQL01002814.1-human-gut-metagenome-genome-assembly--contig:-NODE-2814-length-11277-cov-9.445268_pt1 | contig 11277 bp, 10 predicted proteins | sample MGYA00242905_ERZ507926 | MGnify/ENA primary metagenome ERZ507926 (study PRJEB26167, sample SAMN06115531) | human gut metagenome | host: Homo sapiens | place: China:Henan | collected 2015-09-09...
GAGCGCGGAAAATTCCATTCTCGCGAAGATCGGCGGCGCGCTCGCCGTGATCTTCCGCCCGCTCGGCTTCGGCAGATGGGAGACGGTTACCGCGCTAATCGCGGGATTCTCCGCGAAAGAAGCCGTCGTCTCCACGCTCGGTATGCTCACCACGGGCAGCGTCGCCGCGCTCTTCACGACGGAGTCCGCCGTCTCCTTCCCCGTCTTTTCTCGCATTTATACGCCGTGCGTCGCCGCGTTCCCCGCCGTAAAGCCCGAACTCGGCACCCGCCGCGCGGCTCTCGGTGTCGTCGTCGGTCAGTGTGCGATCGCATGGGTCGTGTCTTTTCTCGTCTATCGAATCGCTTCTCTGTTCTCCGCCTTTTCGGTGGCGGATCTTCTGCTCCTGCTCGCCGTGCTCGCGTGGGTGGTCATCGCCGCGGTGATCCTTCACCGTTCGGGGCGCGGGTGCTGTCACTCGGGCTGCTCTTCCTGCGCGTCGTGCGGGAAAGAGGACGGTTGCGCGTGCCACGGCGACCGCACGGGCGGAAAAGACAAAAAAGACAAACGCCCCTGATTTTTCCGTATCACAAGGTCGTCGCGTTGCGGCGACCTTTCTTTTTCTTAAAACTCTTAAAATTTTCAGAAAATTTTATTTTCCTTTCAGAATCCTACATATTTGAAAGTGAGAAAAAAGCTATAATAGAAACCGAACCATGACAGAAAAAAGAAAGGATTCCGATATGTTGCAGTTAAAGAATATCACAAAGGATTATCCCACGGCGTCAGAGACCGTCCATGCCCTGCGCGGCATCGATCTCGCCTTCCGCAAGCGGGAATTCGTCTCGATCCTCGGTCCCTCCGGGTGCGGCAAGACGACCCTGCTCAATATCATCGGCGGTCTTGATCATTATACTTCGGGAGATCTCGTGATCGCCGGCAAAAGCACACACGCCTTCAAAGACCGTGACTGGCAAGTATACCGCAACCACAGAGTCGGCTTTATCTTCCAGAGTTATAACCTCATTCCGCATCAGACGGTCCTCGGCAATGTAGAACTTGCCCTGACGATCGCCGGAATCGGCAAGGAAGAGCGCACAAGACGGGCAAAAGCGGTGCTCGACCGCGTCGGTCTGAAAGGAAAATACAATCAGCGTCCGAATCAGCTCTCGGGCGGGCAGTGCCAGAGAGTCGCCATCGCACGCGCCCTCGTCAACGACCCGGAGATCCTGCTCGCGGACGAGCCGACGGGTGCCCTCGACACCGTGACCAGCGTGCAGATCATGGACCTGATCCGCGAGATCGCGGGAGAGCGTCTCGTCATTATGGTAACGCACAACCCCGAGCTTGCCGCCCGGTATTCGACCCGTATCATCCGCCTGCTCGACGGTCGGGTAACCGAAGACTCGCGCCCCTTCTCCTTCGCGGAAGAGGAAGCGGAAATGCGCGAAGAAGAGAAAAAAGAAAGAGACGCCGCCCTGAACGACTACGAAAAACGCAAAAAACTGCAGTAAATAGCAAATGCCCGGCTCCCTGTAACATGGGAACCGGGCATTTCAGGTTATTTTATTGCAGATCAGATTTGTTTAAAAGCAGTCCGGCTGCAAGCCCGGCCAGCGCAGGCAGCACCCAGCCAAAGCCCATGCTGCCCAGCGGCAGAGCGTTGGCGGCGGCAGATACTGCCCCCAGCGGCAGCGCAGCGGCGATGCTCTGCAGGGCGGTCAGGCCCATGCACAGCGGATACACCGCTCGGTGCTTTTCAAGGCCCGGCATAAAGGAAAGCAGGATCAGCACGATGGCTGCGGGATAAATGGCGTTCAGCACCGGAGTGGACAGCCGGATGATGGCAGCAAGGCCGAGGTTCGATACCAGCATACTGGCCACAGCAAAAAAAGCTGCAATGGCAGGGTAGGGGATGCGGGGCAGAAGCTGATGAAAGTACTGACCCACGCAGGCGATCAGGCCCACGCAGGTGTTGAAGCATGCGATCACAAAGATGGCCGCAATGAGCACAAGGCCCGCCCGGCCGAACAGCGTTTGCGCCAGAGCGGTAAGCACCTCGGCACCGGTGGCAAGGCCCGGATACACCGTGCCGGTCTCGGCCCCGGCGTGGCTCAGCATGGCGTAGACCACCAGCAGCAGCCCGCCTGCAATAAAACCGGCCCGGATGGTGCCGCCCTCCACGGCACGGCTTTCTGTGACACCCCGGGCGCGGATGTTCAGGGCGATGACCGCGCCAAAATTCAGCCCGGCCAGCGTGTCCATGGTCTGGTAGCCGTACAGGATGCCCTGCACAGCGGGCAGGGCTGCGTACTCTGCGCTGGGTGTGCCGTAGTGTGCCGCCAGCGGATGGATGAGACACCCGGCAAACAGCACCACGATGAGCACGATCAGGCAGGGGCAGAGGATGCGGCCCAGCCAGTCGGTAAGCTTTTCCGGCCGCAGCGCCACCAGGAAGGCCGCTGCAAAAAACAGCGCCGAGTAGGCCAGCTGCAGCCCGGTACCGCCGCCTATCAGCGGCACCAGCATCTGGAACGAGGTGCTTGCCGTGCGGGGAATGGCAAGGCAGGGGCCGATGGAAAGATACACCAGAATGGTGAACACCATGGCGAACACCGGATGCACCCGGCCGGCAAGCTTATCCAGACCGCCTGCCCGTGCCACAGCCACCACGCCCGCAATGGGCAGGCCGACGGCGCTGACGGCAAGGCCCGCAAAGGCAGGCCAGAGGCTGGTACCGGCCTGTGCGCCCAGATGCGGCGGGAAGATCAGATTGCCTGCACCAAAAAACATGGAAAACAGTGTAAAGCCGACCAGAAGCAGATTTTTGCCGGAAAGCTTCTGCATAGGACAGACACCTCATTTCTTTCCTGCATCAAAGATGACAGAGATTTATACAGTTCAGTTTATCGTTTTATTGATTTCATGTCAAGAAAGAAAAACATGAAGAAAAGTAATGACAGGCATGATAAGCTCTTATGCATCATGATGCACGGGTCATTTGCGTTTGGAAAGAGATATGGTATTATAATGTATAATGTAGAACTGGGCAGGCCATCAGGGCGCTTTCTCCGCGAAATTCGGGGCTTCCAGCTCCCGCCCTGTTGCCTTATGGCAACAGGGTCCTATCCTCGGATCATTCGCTGAAGAAACACCCTGCCGTCCTGCATTTATTTGTAATCAGGAGCAGGTAAGTTTATGAAGCAACATAAACAATTTTTTCAGCGGCTGGGCGCTGCGGCCTTCTGGCTGGCGGTGTGGCAGTGCGCCGCCATGGCGGTGGGACAGGAGGTGTTCCTTGTTTCGCCGGTGCAGGCGGTGCGCACTCTTTTGCAGCTTTTGCCGCAGGCAGAGTTCTGGCAGCGGGTGGGTTTCAGCTCCGGGCGCATTCTGCTGGGTTTTGGGCTGGGCGTGGCCGTAAGCATCGTGCTGGCTGTGGCCGCACAGGCGTGGCACACGGCAGATGTGCTGCTTGCTCCGGTGCTGCAGCTGGTCAAAGCCACGCCGGTGGCAAGCTTTATCATTCTGGCGCTGGTGTGGGTGCGGGGGGCATCGCTTTCGGTGCTCATCAGCTTTTTAATGGTGCTGCCCGTGCTGTACGGTGCGGTGCGCACCGGCATCCAGAGCGCAGACCCACAGCTGTTGGAGATGACGAAGGTGTTTCGCCTTCCGCTGGGCCGACGGCTGCGGGCGGTGTGGCTGCCTGCGGTGCTGCCGGCCTTCCGGCAGGGATGCAGCGTGGCCCTTGGCATCTGCTGGAAGAGCGGCGTTGCCGCTGAGGTGATCGGCCTGCCCAATGGCAGCATCGGCGATGCACTCTACCGGGCCAAGATCACCCTTTCCACCGGGGAGCTGTTCGCATGGACGTTTGTGATCATCCTGCTCAGCGCCGGGTTTGAAAAGCTGTTCCTGCTGCTTCTGGACTGCGTGACCCGCGCCGTGACCGGGGAGGTGCCGCAATGCTGACCATCGAGCATCTGACAAAACAGTTCGGGGAGAAAACGCTGTTCCGGGATCTCTGCCTCACGGTGGAAGGCCCGGCGGTGCTGTGGGCACCCAGCGGCTGGGGCAAGACCACATTGCTGCGCATCCTCATGGGGCTGGAAGAACCCACTTCTGGCATAGTACAGGGCGTTGGCCGGGTGGCAGCAGTGTTTCAGGAAGACCGGCTCTGCCCGCAGCTGACAGCTGTGCAGAACGTGACGCTGGTATTGCCCGGCAGTGCAGAACAATACAAGGAGCAAATCATAAAAGATTTTCAACAGCTTGGTATGGATGCTGCTGCACTGGCCCTGCCTGCAGCACGGCTTTCCGGCGGACAGAAGCGCCGCACGGCTCTGCTGCGGGCTTTGTGGGCCGCCAGCGATACGCTGCTGTTAGACGAACCCTTTACCGGAATGGACCCGGACACCCTTGCCGTTGCTGCGGCGCTGCTGCGGGAGCGCTGCGGAGAAAAGCCTGTCTTGCTGGCTACCCACGACCGCGAAGCCATCCGCCTTCTGGGCTGGCCGGTGGTTGAGCTGGAAAATGCCTGAGCCTGCATCTATCCTATAGAATGAAAAATCGGAAAGACCAGAACGGCCTTTCCGATTTTTTGCTGCTTGGAATATTTTACTGAAAAATACGCAGGGGATACGGCGAACTGCATCAGTTCAGCAGCTTTGCCGGGTCAAGGTACTGCTCACCCTGCAGTACTTCCAGATGGATGTGCGTCTCCTCGGCGCATTCGTTGGGAATGCTGCCTGCACGGCCAAGTATCTGGCCCACACTCACTTCATCGCCGGTCTGCACCGTGGGGTCGGCAGTGCCGCACACCCGCCACAGGTGCCCGGCGCTGTCCTCGATGCACACCACACTGCCCCAGCGGCCATCGGTGTCCACGGCGGTCACCTTACCGGCGGCGGGAGCACACACCTGTGCATCCTGCGCACAGGCGTAGTCCACACCGTTGTGGGTGCGCCAGTCGCCAAGGGTGCTGCTGTACACCAGCTCATCGCCGCTGTAGGCGTTCAAGATCCTGCCCGAGACGGGCTGCGTGGAGGCAGGCGCAGCTGAACTGCTGGCAGGTGAGGATGCGCCCTGCAGTGCGGAGGGTTCGTGCACCAAACCAGAGCCAGACTGCGCCCCAGAAGAGGACGCAGAGGATGCGGGCTTGGGTACATTTGCCGCAGATTCTGCGGCGTCGGTCACGGGCTGCTGCCATACATCGTCCTCCTGTGGGTCAAGGGTGAGCTGCGGCTCCGGGGCAGGTTCTTCCTGCGGGGTCGTCAGGTCGTCGTAGCTCTTTTTCAGTTCATCCCGCACGGTGCGCACTGCCCACACGCCCGCCGCTGCGGCTGCGACGAGACAGGCCAGCAGTGCCAGTGTAAAGCCCCTGCTGCGCAAAAACTTTTTGATCTGCTCCATTGTCGTTACTCCCATCTGCTGCATTGTGTACGCATTGCTTCTGGGCTTAGTGTGGGACAGCAGGGCAGGTTTTATGCATTCTTTTATTTAAATGCCCTCCGCGTTGCTCTGGGCATATTTAGAGGAAATGATATTTTGTAATATAGCAGCCCAGCCAGACCTGCGGGTCTGGCTGGGCTGCACTTTCACAGGAAGGGCCGCAGCCGGAAAATGCATCTTCCCTCTGTGGCCTTCTGTGTTGATGCCCAGAGCGAAGCGGAGGATATTCTAAATGATATTACCAAACAAAAAGGCCCTCCCTTTTCGGGAGAGCCTTTGCGGATCAAAAATCAGTTGCGGCGGCGGCTGTTCATGCCCAGCAGGCGCACAACATACAGGAAGATGTTGATGAAGTCCAGATACAACGTCAGTGCGCCGTAGATGGAAGCCTTCTCGGCCAGCTCGCCGTCATAGGCGTAGTAGGAGAACATCTGGCTCAGCTTCTGGGTGTCGTAGGCGGTCAGCAGCATGAACACTACCAGACCGACAGCGCTGTACAGCACCGTGGTGAGGAAGCTCATGCCGAACAGCATGCCCACAAAGCCGGTGATGATGAGCGCGAACAGGCCCATCATCAGCTTGGGACCCCAGCCGGACAGATCCTTGTGGGTAGTAGTGCCGTAGACCGCCATCAAGCCGAAGTACAGCGAGGTGGCAAGGAAGGCCAGCACCAGAGTGCCCAGATCAAATATCAGGAAGTAGTAGCTCAGCACCATGCCGTTGAGCAGTGCATAGGCAAAGAAGGTGGCTCTTGCACCGCCCACCGACATGTTCTGCACGCGGGAGCTGAGCACATACACCAGCACCAGCTCTGCGATGGTGAACACCAGATACAGCGAGTTGACGACGTACAGCAGCGGGGTAGCGGCTGTAACGAACGCCGCTGCAAAGGTGATGAGCAGGCCTACCGCCATCCAGCGGTAGGTGCGGTTCATATAGTCAGCCGAGGTCATGGCAGGCTCCGTGTAGCCTCGATCGTAACCATTGTAATTGTAATCCATATGGGACTCCTCCAGTCTCTTTCTGCCGGAACACTTTTTCCTTGCTCCGGTCTACGGAATATAGTATACTGCATAGAAATGAACGTTTCATGAAAAAGGCTGTGATATTGTATGTCTCTTGGGCTTTATTTACACATTCCGTACTGTTTTTCCAAATGCAGATACTGCGATTTCTATTCCCATCCCGGTGAGCGCGGCGTGCCGGATGCCTATGTGGAGGCTCTTTTGCGGGAGCTTTCCCGCTTTGCGCCGGAAGCACCTCTGCAGCCGGACACCCTTTATTTTGGCGGCGGCACGCCCAGCCTGCTGCGCCCGGAGCAGGCAAAACGGCTGATCGATGCGGCCCGGCCGATGCCGGAGGCCGAGATCACACTGGAAGCAAACCCGGAGACGGTGACGGAAGAAAGTCTTGCAGGCTTCCGGGAGGCGGGCGTGAACCGCATCTCCTTCGGGGTGCAGTCTGCCCGGGATACCCAGCTGCGCACGCTGGGCAGACCGCATACAGCAAAGCAGGCGCGGGCTGCCTTTGCCGCCGCCCGGCGGGCAGGCTTTGCGAACATCAGCGGCGACATCATGCTGGCACTGCCCCACTACACCGAAGCTGAGTTTGACGAAACGCTGGAACTGATCGAGGGTGGTGGGGCTACCCATATTTCGGCATATCTGCTGAAGATCGAGCCGGATTCGGCCTTTGGTAAACATCCGCCCGAAGGCCTGCCCACCGGCGATGAAGCCGCCGATTTTTACCTTTATGCAGTGGAACAGCTGGAACACCACGGCTACAAACAGTACGAGATCTCCAACTTTGCAAAGCCCGGCTATGAGGGCAGACACAACCTCATTTACTGGGACTGCGGCGACTATCTGGGCCTTGGCCCGGCGGCGCACTCCTGCATGGGCGGCAGACGGTTCTACTACCCGCCGGACACCGCCGCTTTCCTGAACGATGCCGCCGCCCCGGTGATGGACGGCAGCTGCGGCGCAGAGGACTACCTTATTTTACAGCTGCGTCTGCGCAAAGGCCTTTCGCTGGATGCATACAAAAAACTTTACGGGAAAGAATTTTCCACCGCACAGCTGGCCTTTGTGCAAAACTGCGTCCGGGCGGGCTATGCAAGCTTTGACGGCCGCACCCTTGCCCTGACCCCGGCGGGTCTCATCGTGCAGAACAGCATCCTTGCCCAGCTGTTGTAATTGGCAGAAATACGGCAGAACATTGCTTTTGCGTGTCGATTCTGGTATGATATACTCGTATTATTAGGCGATGGGAGAGAAAACGGATGGCGAAAGTATTGATCGTCGGCGCAGGCGCGGCAGGACTGATGGCGGCGGGTGCCGCCGTGCGGCAGGGGCATCAGGTGACGGTGCTGGAACACATGGATAAGCCCGGCCAGAAGATCCTTGTCACCGGCAAGGGCCGCTGCAATGTGACCAACGACTGCCCGGCAGAGGAATTTCTACGCCATGTGCGCACGAACCCGCGCTTTCTGTATTCGTCGCTGGGGGCCTTTCCACCGGCAAAGACCATGGAACTGTTCGAGGGCCTTGGCGTGGAGCTGAAGGTGGAGCGCGGACGCCGGGTGTTTCCGGTGTCGGACAAGGCCGAAGAGATCCGGCAGGCTCTTTTGCGCTATGCGCAGGACGCCGACATCGTCCATGACGGCGCAAAAAAGCTGCTGCTGGAAGAGGTAACACCGGAGCCGGAAGCAGCTCCCGCCGCACCGGAAAACCCGCGCCACCCCAAAAAGAAAAAGGCAGGCCCGGCACTGCGGTGCATCGGTGTGCGGGGCACCTCCGGCCGGGAGTACCGGGCGGATGCCGTGCTGGTGGCCACCGGCGGCGTGAGCTACCCCACCACCGGCTCTACCGGCGACGGCTACAAACTGGCCCAGCAGGCCGGGCACACCCTCATCGAGCCGGTGCCCAGTCTGGTCAGTCTTGTGAGCCATGACGCGGACTGCAAAAAGATGATGGGCTTGGCGCTGAAAAACGTCACCCTGACCCTGTTCGAGGACAGCAAGGCCATTTTTGACGAGCAGGGCGAAATGCTGTTCACTCATTTTGGCATCAGCGGCCCGCTGACTTTGAGCGCATCCAGCCATCTGGGCGACATGAAAAAACACAAGTATCATGCGGAGATCGACCTCAAGCCCGCTCTCAGCGAGGAGCAGCTTTACGACCGCATCACGCGGGATTTTGCCCTGCTGGCAAACCATGCGGCGCAGGGCGCGCTGGTAAAGCTTTTGCCGTCCAGTATGCAGCCGGTGATGGTGGCGCGCTGGGGCATCGACCCGGCTACCAAGGCCAACCAGATCACCCGGGAACAGAAGCGGGAGCTGGTGCAGCTGATGAAGCACTGGCGGGTGTCCATTGATGCCCGGGGCGATCTGGCCCACGCGGTGATCACCAGCGGCGGCGTGTCCGTGCGGGAGGTGGACCCCAAAACCATGCAGAGCAAAAAGGCGCTGGGCCTTTACTTTGCAGGCGAAGTGCTGGATGTGGATGCCTATACCGGCGGCTACAACCTGCAGATCGCCTTCTGCACTGCACAGGCATTTGCAAATCATCTGTAATTACAGATAAAACAATTTTAAATGCCCTCCGCGCTGCTCTGGGCATATTTATAGGAATAGATTTTTTTGATTTGTATTTTGAAAACGACTGCGGTCGTTTTCAAAATACGTTTTCACAAAAAGAGTTGTTGCCGGGATAGTCTCACAGACCGCTGCGCAACTGTTCCTGAAGGGAACGAGCAGCAATGCAGTTCTCCGTTACGGCCCCATCCGGTGAAAATGTGTTTGGAGCGCTCCGCAGAGCGCAAAAATATTAAAATGATTTTCCGCTGAAGATGGCCACAGCGAATGCGGAGGCCATTTTAAATCGTTCAGTTTAAAAAGGAGAGATACAACATGGTATCTGTTGCGATCGACGGGCCTGCAGGTGCAGGCAAATCTACGCTGGCACGCCGTCTGGCGGCTGAAATGGGCTATATTTATGTGGATACCGGTGCCATGTACCGCGCCATCGGCCTGTATGCCCTGCGCGCAGGCAAGGACCCCAAGGACAACGCAGCGGTCAACGCGCTGCTTCCCCAGATCGAGCTGCGGCTGGCCTCCATTGAGGGCGAGCAGCACATTTATTTAAAGGAAGAGGATGTGAGCACCGCCATCCGCACCGAGGCCGCAGGTATGGCTGCCTCTGCCGTGGGCGCAAACCCGGCTGTGCGCGCCTTTCTGCTGGAACTGCAGCGGGATATGGCCAAAAAGCAGGACGTGCTGATGGACGGCCGCGATATCGGCACGGTGGTGCTGCCGGATGCCACGGTGAAGATCTTCCTTACCGCCACGCCGGAAGCCCGCGCCACACGCAGGTGGAAAGAGTATCAGGCCAAGGGCATCGATACTCCCTATGAAGAGGTGCTGGCCGACGTGAAGCAGCGGGACTATCAGGACACCCACCGTGCCGCTGCACCCCTGAAGCAGGCGGACGATGCCGTGCTGCTGGATACTTCGGAGCTGGATTTTGAACAGAGCCTTGCTGCAATGAAGAAGATCATTGCGGAGAAAGTGAATAAAACGATAAAATGATATTATATTACATCTTAGTGCCCTTTGCGTGGCTTTTGTGGCATATCGGCTTCCGCATCCATGTAGAGGGCCGCGAAAACCTGAAAAAGGTGCAGACAAAGGGCTGCATCCTTGCGCCCACCCATGTCTCCGCCATCGACCCGGTGTTCATCGTGGTCACCCGGTGGGGCAGGCGGATGATCGTGTTCGCCAAGAAGGAACTGTTCGAGATCAACGCCCTGCTCACATGGTTCTTCCGCTGCTGCGGCGCGGTGTGCGTGCGCGGCACAAAGGATGAAATGGCTGCCATTGAGCAGACCGTAGAAAAGTGCAGAAACGGCGAAACACTGCTCATCTTCCCGGAGGGCACCCGCGAAAAGGACGGGAAGCTTCTGCCGCCCAAGAGCGGACTGTTCGTCATTGCGGCGGGGGCCGGGGTGGACGTAGTGCCCTGCCGCATCCTGTACGATACGCCGGATGGAAAAATGCACCTGTTCTGCAAAGTACGGGTGATCTACGGCGAGCCGATGCCTGCAGAGCAGTTTGCCATGGAGAGCCGCCGCGACACCAAAAAGCTGCGTGCCAACAAGCAGGCCCTGCTGGATGCGTGGGAAAAGATGGGGGCGTAAAAGATGGAGATCCGAGTTGCCAAAACGGCGGGGTTCTGCTTTGGTGTCAAGCGGGCGGTGGACCTGACCTATGGCCTGCTGAACGAAGGCTGCAAGGTGGCCACCCTCGGCCCGCTGATCCATAACCCGCAGGCTGTGGAGGATATGCAGAAAAAGGGTGCCCTTGTGGCGGATGCCATCGCCGATGTGCCCGCCGGGTACGAGGTGGTCATCCGCAGTCACGGCGTGCCGCGCACCGTGTACGACGAGCTGGATGCGCGCGGCATCACCTACCATGATGCCACCTGTCCCTTCGTGCAGAAGATCCAGCGCATTGCCGCCGAGGCCGAAAAGGCGGGAGCAGTGCTGCTGGTGGCAGGCGACAAGACTCATCCGGAGGTGCAGGGGATCGTGGGCCACACCCGCGGAGAGGTGTTCGTTTTTGCCGATCTGGCCGAGTTGAAGGCATGGAAAGGCCCCTCTGACCCGCAAAAACCCCTGTTTGCAGTTGCACAGACCACATTTCAGGTTACAAAATGGCAAGAAAGTTCGGAGTTTCTCAAAAAAGCCTATACAAACGCCCGAATTTTTGATACAATATGTAATGCGACGTGGGCGAGGCAACAGGAAGCGGAAGACCTCAGCCAACAATGCGACATCATTGTTGTCATTGGCGGT
>ENA-UEQL01002815-UEQL01002815.1-human-gut-metagenome-genome-assembly--contig:-NODE-2815-length-11277-cov-5.399375_pt1 | contig 11277 bp, 8 predicted proteins | sample MGYA00242905_ERZ507926 | MGnify/ENA primary metagenome ERZ507926 (study PRJEB26167, sample SAMN06115531) | human gut metagenome | host: Homo sapiens | place: China:Henan | collected 2015-09-09 | study...
GGACAATTTGAATCTCCGTTTGAAGGAAGGGAGATTCTATGGTCTGTTGGGAATGAACGGCTCAGGCAAGACCACGCTTTTGAAACTGATTGCTGGTAAGCTTTTCGCTCACGACGGTGAGATTTATGTAGACGGTCGCAACTCCCGGAAAAGGGAGGTAGAAACTTTGAGGGAAGTATTCATGCTGCCAGCTGACTTTATTTTTCCGGATATGAGGCTGGAACACTTTCTTGCCATTTATTCCAAATTCTATCCTAAGTTTCGTGCAGAAGTGCTGGATGACTGTCTGGCCGATTTTGAAATACGGCGGGATATTGAACATTTGGACAAATTGTCGTTGGGAGAGAAGCACAAAGTGGCATTCAGTATTGCCTTGTCGCTGGGAACGAAAGTTCTATTATTGGATGAGGCCGCCAACGGAATGGATATTCCGGCACGAAAGATGTTTCGTAAGTTACTGATGAAGCATGTCCGTGAAGATCAGATAGTGGTTTTGTCTACACACATTGTGCAGGACATTGAAAATCTGTTGACCGATGTGATTGTGTTAAGAAAGGATGCTCCTGTGTATGCGGCTTCTTTGGAGGAAATCGCCAATCGGTATTCGTTCGGAATCCAAAGTAATGAAGAAGGAGTGCTATATGCAGAAGCTTGTGCCGAAGGTTACCATGTAATCACTCATAAGCAGGAAAACATGGATACGGAAGTGTCTTTGGAACTGCTGTTTAATGCATTAATCAAGGGAGGAGGAAGGATATGAAAAGTTTTGCAGTGAAAGAAATGTGGAAGTTTAGTCAGTTTCAGTTAAAGGAAATGTTTGGCTATGGAAAAAAGAAAGCCTTTATCCAGCTTTTGTTTTTACGTTCTTTTAGTATCTGTGTGATTTGTGCTCTGGTGTCAGGAGATAGTTTGAAAGAATGCTTGTCACTCATAGAGCAATTGCTGATACTCCTATCTTATTATTTTACGTTCTGGAGCCTGGTGGAAGATATGCGGAATGACAGAGGTCTGATAAATAAGTTCATGCTTCCGGTCACATTGGCAGAAAAATATGTAAGTTTGTTTTTCAGTACTTTTTTGATAGGTACGGTGATGTTGTTGGGATGTGCGATATTATCGAATATCTTTATGCAATTGGCTATTCCATTGCTTTTTACAGAGGAAACGAACGGACCGGTTCTTCTCTTTTTGGGAGGAGGCTATGGACTTAAGCAACTTATGCTGCAGGTGGTGGTTGCTTTTTATGTAGCCCTGTGGACTTTGGTGGTTATGTTGAGGAAACAATACAGCAAAACCCGATTCTGGTTAATAGTTGTTTTATGTGTTTTGTCTTATGTGTTGCCAGTATTGTGTATGTATGGATTAGGTGCTCCCAAAGGTATCATTAAATACACATGGTCGATAGTTTCCGTGGTTTGGAGCATAGTAGCTGTTGTCATGACCTATAAAGGTTTTAGAAAGTTGGAGTTTAGATAGTAAGATGGTAGATTTCAAGCAAGACCGAGCCATTTATCTGCAAATGGCAGAACGAATCTGCGACGAGATACTGGCAGGAAAGTATCATTCAGATGATCGCATACCCAGTGTGCGGGAACAGGCCATTATATTCGAAGTCAACACCAATACCGTGGTGAAGACTTACGACCTGCTGTTGCAGTGGGGGATTATCTACACCCGGCGAGGGCTGGGGTATTTTGTAACTACTGATGCACTGGAGAAGATAAAACAGACCCGAAGCCTGAAGTTTATGACAGAAAACCTGCCGGAACTGTTCAGCCAGATGAAATTGCTGGATATTTCCATTGATACGGTGGTTAGGAAGTGGGAAGAGTTTAAGGATAGGGAGAATCTATGAGTAGTAGGTACCCATTACTTTATTGGGTTGTTGTTGTGTCGTGTGTGGGAAAGATTCCGGTCTTGTTGTCGGGTTCTCCGGCTTGCTTGTCGGTTCTTCCGGCTTGCTTGTCGGTTCCTCCGGTTTGCTTGTCGGTTCCTCCGGCTTACCTGTCGGTTCCTCCGGCTTACTTGTCGGGTTCTCCGGCTTTCTGGTTGGTTCCTCCGGTTTGCCTGTCGGTTCTTCCCGCTCTGTCGGTGCATCGGTCGGTTCCCCGGCGGTCGTTTCGTCAGGCGGGAAGGTATACTCCTTGTCCGGGTCAAAATCCGTGGGGAACTCGATATCCACAATCGGCTCCTGCGTTTCCGGGCGGCTGTAGCTTTCCGGACGTTCTACCGGGGGACGGTCGATGAGTCCCTGATTCCGGTCGTTGAACTTCTTCATTTTCAGACCGATATATGTGCCGATGAGCGCTGCCGCCAGCAGAAGCAGTGCCGCCAGCACGATCAGGATCGTGGTCACCACGCGCAATACTTTGGAACGTTTTTTGCCGCCGGGGCGGTCTTTTGCATTTCGTTTCCGCATTTTTTGCACCACCCGCCTGCACGGGATTCCTTTCCGGGGGCGTACCCCCCATTCGGCGCATAGGCACCTCTTATCCGATTTATTATACCACATCCTGCCAGCCTGCGCAATGGGGTTCCGAAAAAGTTTACAAGTTTGCCGGCGCAGGAGTGTGAAACTGTCCCGGCTTGCCGGAACGGCTGTCGCCCCGACTGCCAAGGCACAAAACCATCTGCCCGAAAAATTATTTTCAGACTTGCGTTCTCTACTTGTTTTCGGGGGAAAAGTATGCTATAATAGCTACAGCAAGGGTAACCGCAGAACGGGCGAAATCAGGAGGATTTTCCGATGGCAGTATTGGGACTGGTCATAAACGTGCTGACCGTGATCGTGGCAGGCAACGCGGGCGTCATGTTCCGCGGGAAGCTGCGCACGCGGTATCAGGAAATCATCGTGCTGGCATGCGGGCTGGTCATGGGCGTGGCAGGACTTGCCGGCGGACTGCGCTCGCTGTTTTCGCTGTCGGACGGCAAGCTGGAAATCGCCGGCTCGGTACTGATTGTGGTGTCCCTGATCATCGGCGGAATGCTCGGCTCCTCGCTGAACCCGGAGGAGGGGCTGGACAGGCTCGGCAGGTTCTTCCGGCGCTTGACTGCGCCGTCCGAAAGCGCTGCCGCCAAGCGCAAACCCGTGAAAGCCAATGCAGTACCCGCGTCGGAAGCGGGGGAGAACGCGGAGAGCGCGGACGGCGACAAAAAGCCGCGGCGTCGGCTGGAGGAGATGCCGGTGTACAATCTGCCCTCCGCCCGGTCGGGACACCGGTTCGTGGACGGATTCGTCATCGCCACGCTGTTCCTGTGCCTGAACCCCTTCACACTGACCGCCGCACAGCAGGCGGGACTGACCGGCTCGCCGACGCTGTACTACTACGTGTCGGTTCTGGATTTCATTGTCATCGCGGCACTCGCCACGGTGTACGGCGCGGGCGTGTCCTTTGCCGCCGCACCTCTGCTGGCAACCGAGGGCGTAACGATGCTGCTGTACAAACTGCAAAATCTTTATCAGACAAGCAATTTCGGACACAGCACCGCCGCAGATCCGGCGCGGCAGAAAGCGGTCAACGCACTGCTGGACGGGTTCTGGGGCACCACCTTCCCGACCATACAGGCGCAGTTCTGCGTGATCGCCGGCGTTATCCTGATTGCGCTGGGTCTGAATCTGGCGTTCGGCAAAAAATACCGGGTCGGCAATCTCGCACCCGCCATGCTGATTCCGGTTCTGTACTACGGGGTAACACTGCTTGTCCAGCTGGCTGTCTGAGCGGCACGCCTGAATCTGCTGAAGCAGTACGGAATCATTCGGCAGCCCCGCACCTGAAAAAAGCAGGAGCCTTCCCACAGCGGAAAGCCCCTGCTTTTTTCGCGCTCCGGAGGAGAGGTGCCTGTCCGCACCGCTAATCCCCGAGCTTGCGCCGCGCCTGCCAGTCCGGCAGATAACGCTCCACCTCGCGCCAGAAGTCGGCGGAATGATTGCCGTGCAGGAAATGGCACAGCTCATGCACCACGACGTACTCGATGAACGCATGCGGCCGCTCGCACAGCCGCGCATTGAAACTGAGCGAATGCGTTCTGCCCGAACAACTACCCCAACGGCTTTGCATAATCCGGAAGCGGACGGCGGCGGGCGCCGCCACGCCGCGTGCCGCAAACAACGGAAGGTATTGCCGCAGGTATTCCTGCACCAACTCCTGCGTCCTTTGCTTTTCAAAGGACTGCAACGCACCGATGCGCCAGCTGTCCGATGTCGGGTCGGGCAGCTCCACACGCAAAAGTCCCGCCGGCTCGTCCAACGACCAGTGCCCCTTTCGACTGTTGCAGGCGGCATACTGCACGCGCAGACTGCCGCCGAGGTACGGCACACTGTCCCGCTGTGCCAGCACGGGCAGGTCCGGATAAGCGTCAGTCCTGTCCGTTACCCGTTCAAGCGCACGCAGAATCCACTTCTCACGCGCAATCAGAAAAGATTCAATGCTTTCCTGCGGAGTCCGCAACGGAGCAGACACGTATATGCTCCCGTCCGGCCGCACCCGCAGATTGATATTCCCGACCGCCTTGCGCTCCAATTCATAGGACAGCCTTTTTCCGCTATCCGGCAGACGCAGAATCATCTTATTCCCCCACACGCCGGTTACCGCTGAAGTCCGCGCATGAACGCCTGTTTGTTCTCCCGCGCAGTCGTGGTAGGTCTGCCGAGATCGGCACGTGCGCCCAGCGCACAGCGCACCTCCAGCAATATCAGTTCTCCGGACTGACGCGCCTCCGCCAGCGCCGCATCCAATTCGTCCTCCCGCTCGACGCACAGCGTGCGCGGGTAGCCGCATCCGCGTGCGATCATGCCGATATCCAGTCCGGATGCAACGGTCGGCATCCCGCCCACCGTCTCGTGTGCACCGTTGTTGATGATTACGTGGACGAAATTGCGCGGCTTCTCCGTCCCGATCAGCGCCATGGCTCCCATATGCATGAGCATGGCACCGTCCCCGTCTATGCACCAGACACGGCGCTCCGGCATCCGCAGAGCAAGCTCCAGCGCGATAGAGGAGCTGTGCCCCATGGAACCGACGGTCAGGAAATCGTGCCCGTGCCCCTCGCCGCGTGCCTCGCGGATTTCAAACAGCTCCCGCGATGCCTTGCCGGTCGTGCAGACGATCGGATCGTCCCCGGCGGCGGCACTGATGCGGCGGATGACCTCCTCCCGCCGCAGGGTATACCCGTTACGGTAATCCGGCTTTCCGTCGCAGGTCAGCGCACCCTTGCGCACCACGAACGCCGCCTGCCCGCCCGATGCGAACAGCGGCTTCCATTCCTCCAGCCGGGCATACACCTCGTCCTCGGTCGTCTCCTTGCCGATGACGAAGGTGCGTATATCCATATCCTCCAGCAGGCGGACGGTCACCTCCCCCTGGAAGATGTGCTGCGGCTCGTCATGAACGCCCGGTTCCCCGCGCCAACCCACGACAAACAGGCACGGGATGCCGTACACCTTGCCGTTGAGCAGGGAGGCAACCGGGTTCACGATATTCCCGATGCCGCTGTTCTGCATATATACGACCGGCACCTTGCCGGTAGCAAGGTGGTAGCCAGCCGCCAACGCCACGCAGTTTCCCTCGTTGGCGGCAATGATGTGATCCTTCCCCAGCCCGTACTCCTGCATCAGCCACGTACACAGCGGTGCCAGCAGGGAGTCCGGCACGCCGGTGAAAAATTCAAACGATCTGAGAAAATCCGGTTTCACGGTGCGCCTCCTTACAGCTCGTCGATCAGCGAAATGATCTGCTTGATGGGCATCAGCCGCGCATCCACTTCCTGCGCGCGATGGTAGCGCAGAATGTCCGTCGCCGTGCTTTGCATGGCAGGGAACGCACTGCGCGTGAGCTGATTGGCATAGATCACGATGTTCACACCGTGCCGCGCCAGCTCCTCCTCCGTCACGCTGTTGAAGGAGGTCGGCACAACCACGATGGGCGTAACCGGATCCTTCTGCCGGAAAGTATCGCAGAACGTGAATATCTCCGTCGGATCCTTACGGCGGCTGTGGATCATGATACCGTCTGCACCTGCCTCCACGTATGCGAACGCGCGTGTCAGCGCATCCTCCATGCCCCGCTCCAGAATCAGGCTCTCAATGCGCGCGATAATCATGAAATCGTCCGTCAGCTGGGCACGCTTGCCCGCCGTGATCTTCGCGCAGAAATGCTCCACGCTGTCCTGCGTCTGCTCTACCTCCGTGCCGAACAGGGAGTTTTTCTTAAGTCCCGTCTTGTCCTCGATGATGACAGCCGAAACGCCCAGCCGCTCCAGCGTCCGCACGTTATACACGAAATGCTCGATCATGCCGCCCGTGTCGCCGTCCAGAATGATCGGCTTGGTCGTCACCTCCATGATATCGTTCAGCGTCTGGATGCGGGAGGACATATCCACCAGTTCAATGTCCGGCTTGCCCTTGGCAGTGCTGTCACACAGCGAGGACACCCACATGGCGTCAAACTGATCCAGCTTGCCGTCCGCCTCGACCACGGTCTTTTCCGCAATCAGCCCGGTCAGTCCGTTGTGCGCCTCAATGGTCTTGACGATAGGGCACATTTCGACCAGCTGACGCAGGCGCCGCCGCCGGAATTCCGGCATGGCGAGTTTTTCCTTGAGCCGCAGGTCGATCTTGCGCACCTCCTCGTTGACCGTATAGGACGCCTCGATCAGCTCGCCGCCGTACTGCGCCAGCGCCCGGATCGCGCTCTCGCGGAGCACGGCTTCGGGTCCCGTGCGCCAGTTGTCGCCGTGGATAACATAATCCGGCTTCAGTTCGGCAAGTATATCGTCATACAGCATATCGTCCTGCACCACCACGCGATCCACGCCGTCAAGACCTTCATACAGCCGGACGCGCTCCTCAAACGGGATGGTCGGAAACCGCATACAGCGGATCAGTGCGCGGTCACTCAGCGCACCCACGATAACGGCGCCGTATTTGTGCGCCTCCTCTATGATATGCAGGTGCCCCTCGTGGATGACATCCGTGCAGAAGCAGGTGTAAATGGTTTTCATAATTTGATGCTCCTTGTCTTTTTGCGGAGTTTCCGAATATCCGCCAGGCTTTCGCGCGGCGCCCTTCGGATTCTCCGTTTGTGGATCAGTCCCGGTACATGACCGGGATGCGGACACCGGTCACGCGCAGTGCGTCGGTAAACACGGCGAAAAAGTCCCGGATATCCGCCTCGTCGATGGCGCCCAGTGCGCACAGCCGGAAGGTATTGGTTGTGGAGATTTTGCCGGGGTAGATGGTAAAGCCACGCTCATAGCAGTAGTCGTGAACCTTTTCAAAGTCCCAGTTGGGATCGTCCGGATAAATGGCAGACACCACGAGCCCCGCCTGCCATTCCCGGCGGATGACATCCCGGAAGCCCAGCCTGTCCAATCCCTCATGAATGGCTTCGAACACCCGCGTGTGGCGTGCCCACTTTGCCTGCTCGCCCTCGGCAAAATACTCCTTCAACCCCTGCACGGCGGCGTAAACCGTCTGCACGGGCGGGGTGAAGTGCATCTGTCCGGTGCGCTCAAAGAAGTCATACTGCAACCAGAGATTGCAGTAGTAGGAACGGCGGGGATAGTCGCGGCTCGCCTCGATGACGTCCCGCCGTCCGATGACAAAAGAAAGCCCTGTCATCGCCATCAGTCCCTTCTGCGCCGACGCCATGCAGAAATCAATGTTATCCGCCTGCACGTCGATGGGGCGCATGGCAAGCGTGGAGGTAGTATCCACCGTGAACACCGCCCCGTAGCGATGCGCCAGAGCGCCGATCTCACGGATGGGGTTCAGGATGCCGGTCCCCGTCTCGTTATGTGTAGTATGCACCAGTGCGATGTCCGGATTCTCACGCAGTACCTGTTCCACCCGATCAAGGTCGGGAAGTTCATCAATCGGGAAGGACAGATCAATGTGCGGCAGTCCGTAGAATTGGCAGATCTCCACTGCGCGGGTACTGTAAGCGCCGTTGTTGACCACCAGCACCTTGCCGCCCGCAGGCAGGAGGGAGTTGAGGCAGACGTCGATATTGAGCGTTCCGGAGCCGCAGAACAGCACGGCGGTGTACACGTCCGGATCGGCGTGAACAACCCGGAGCAGATCACGGCGGAAATCCGCCATCACATCGGCAAACTCGCGCTCTCGCGGGCAGATATCCGGCACCACCTGCGCCAGCTTGACCGTGTCGGTCGTGGTGGAGGGTCCGGGGTTGAGCAGTATATTCCGCTTTATTTTCATATCCATGGCATATCCTCTCCGGCGCGGCTTCTGCGCGCCACCAGTATTGCAAATACACGGCTTATTATACATGAAATTGCCCCGCTTGTCAAGGAGGTTTTGGTGAATATGCAGGAAAACCGCCTCGGGTTGCTCCGGCAAGGATGACGGTCTGAACCCTGAGGGCTTTTTTGCCTGCTGTGTCAGCCTTCCCCGCCGTTTCCGGTAACCGCGGACGGCAGGTCACACGCGGGTACCGGGACAGCAAAAGCCGCCCGGCGGTAGAAGGGACAAGCCCCCGCCGGGCGCATGGTTCGCTTCCCTGCTCCGGTTTCGCCGAATCAATCAGCGGCGCCCTTATATGCTCCCCAGCACCGTTCTGCTGTCCGACAACCCGCGCGTTACGTCGGAGAGCGCGGGCAGAACGTCCGAGGGAAGCATCCCGTACTCACCCCGTACAGCCGCGCATCGGTCGCCCGCCGCCCCATGCAGATACACGCCGGCGGCGGCGACCGCGGCAACCGACAGACTTCCGTCCCGCAAGCGATAGCGCGCCTGCACCAGCAGGGAGCCGATGACGCCCGCCAGCAGGTCACCGGAGCCGCCCCGCGCCATGCCTGCGTTGCCCGCAACCGAGAGCCATATCGCCCCGTCCGGTGCGGCAATCACCGTGTGTGCATCCTTGAGGATGACCGTCACGCCGTGCAGCCTTGCAAAATCAGCCGCGATGCCCGGCAGATCCGCGAGTACCGCGGATACGGACAGCCCGGTCAGACGTGCCATCTCCGCCGGATGCGGGGTAAGCACAACGGCGCGGTTCGGATTGCGGAGCATCGGTGCGTCCCACAGCTGCGGATGCGCGGCAAGCAAATTGAGCGCATCCGCATCCAGCACGGCGGGGCAAGGCACCGGCGCGGACGCTTCCGCCGCTTGCAGAACCTCCTCCAGTACCCGGTACGCGGACGCCGAAGCGCCCAGCCCACAGCCTACGACATACCCGTCGGCGTGCGGCAGGGCGGGCGGATCTGCGCCGTACGGCGTCAGAATCGCCTCCGGCAGGGCAGTCTGCAGGACGGCGCGGTTGCCTTCCGGCGTCACGATATGCGCCAGTCCCGCTCCGGTACGCAATGCCGCCGACGCCGACAGCAACGCCGCACCCGCCATTCCCGTCGAGCCGCAAACCAGCGCCAATCTGCCGTAGCTGCCCTTATTGGTGCGACGTTGCCGGGGGGGCAGTACAGTGCGCAGCAGCTCGCCGTCTGCGAGACACGCCCACGGAGTTTCCTCCTGCGCGGTGGCAATGCCGAGATCGGCAACCAGCACCTCTCCGCACAGGTCGGCGCCCGGATACAGCAGCAGTCCCGGCTTGAGTGCCTGCATGGTCACGGTCACCGCAGCCCGGATTGCATCACCCGGCACTGCCCCCGTGTCTGCCATGACGCCGGACGGAATATCCGCTGCCAGCACGGGCAATCCGGCGGCATTGACCGCGCGGAACACATCGGCGGCAGCACCTTCCGCCGCGCGGTCAAGTCCGATGCCGAACACCGCATCCAGCACGGCGGTGCTGACCGGGAGAAGGCGATCCAGCGCCTCGGGCGTACAGACCGGGACGCCAGCCGCTGTCGCAAGCGCGTACTGCCGGGCGCATTCCCCGCTCATGCGGGTCGGATCCGGCGTGCCGTCCACGCCCGGTTGCCCCAGGTACAGCACCGCAACCGGACGTGCCGTGCAGTCCTGCCCGGTCGCCAGCCTACGCGCGGCGGCAAAGCCGTCCCCGCCGTTGTTGCCGCCTCCGCACAGAATCAGCACCTGCCCTGCCGGAAACAGCGCCGGGCGACTGTCTATGCAACGCACCAGTGCCGCCGCCGCGCGCTCCATCAGAATATGGGAGGGAACGCCTGTTTCCCGGATGGTATACGCATCGCACCGGCGCATCTGCCGGGCGGTCAGAATGGGTGTAAATGCGCGCATGGGGGCACTTCCTTTCGCTTTTTTATTCGTTTATTCGACGTTTTCTAAAAGCGGGGCGGGCAGGCGGTCAAAGTCGCCGCATCCGCCGGCGGCAGTATATCGTGACAGACCGGCGTGTAAAACAGCCGGCGGCGAACGGCAGGATCGTCTGATTCTGCCAGTATCCACATGAGCTTGGTAAAGCACGCCTCCGGCGTCATGTCGAATGCCTCAAGAACGCCCATGTCCGTCAGTCCGCTCCCGACGCTGTAAACAGACAGGTCGGTTCCCTCGCTCTGTACCTGCGTAGTCAGCGCAACCAGCCTGCCGGCAGCCGTCGCGCGCTGTATCTCCGCCCGAAAGGCGCCGCCGCGATCGGGCAGCCCGCCCACGCCGAAGGACTCAATCACCAACGCCCGGTAGCGCCCCAGCATGAAGTGCAGCAGTTCCGTGTCCGTGCCGGGTGTCAGCTTGAGAAGCCCCACCGAGGGATCCAGCGACCGGCAGAAGTGCGTCTCCCCCTCGGTCGGATCAAAATACAGCGCCATGCGTCCGTTCTGAACCGTTGCCAGCGGCGGATAATTCGGGCTTGAGAAGGCGGAAAAGCTCTTGCTACGCGTTTTGCGTGCACGGGTCCCGAGCAGAACCTGCCCGCCAAAGACCACCAGCACCCCCGCCATTCCCGATGCGGCGCACAGGAAGCTGTCGGACAGGTTCTGCTTGGAATCGGTCGTTTCAAAGCCGATCGGCTTCTGTGCGCCGGTCAGCACAATCGGCTTGCGGCTGTTCTGGATCAGGTAGGACAGCGCCGAAGCGGTATAAGCCATGGTATCGGTACCATGCGCGATGACAAAGCCGTCATAGTCATCATACCGCCGGATGATTTCGTCCGCGATGCGGATCCAATGTTCCGGCATGATATCCGTGCTGTCCAGTTCAAACAGCTGCACCGCGTCCGCATCGCACATACGCGACACGTCCGGGACAAGACGGAGCAGCTGCTCCGCTCCCAGTGCCGGGGAGAGTGCGCCCTCGGACAGTTCCGAAGCGATGGTGCCGCCGGTATACTGGTAGGCGCGGCAGGCGAACCAAATCTGCACGAGGAAGAACACCATGCTGCCCATGTAGGC
>ENA-UEQL01002821-UEQL01002821.1-human-gut-metagenome-genome-assembly--contig:-NODE-2821-length-11257-cov-2.897496_pt1 | contig 11257 bp, 6 predicted proteins | sample MGYA00242905_ERZ507926 | MGnify/ENA primary metagenome ERZ507926 (study PRJEB26167, sample SAMN06115531) | human gut metagenome | host: Homo sapiens | place: China:Henan | collected 2015-09-09 | study...
CGAGGTAGGTGTAGTTGTCGAACGAGACGACCGAGATGTCGTCGGGAATCCGGAGTCCCGACTCCTTGATTGCCTTGATCGTCCCCAGCAGGATGGTGTTGCTCATGGCGAAGATCGCCGTGGGGCGTGCCGATCCGCTCAGCGCGAACTTCGTTTCGAGATACCCGTTCTGGATCGAGAAGTCGTTGCCCGCGATGCGGGCGCGATCCTCCAATCCCGCCTCGCGCAGTGCGTCGAGATAGCCCCGCTCGCGTTCGCGTGCGGGCATCGAGTGGGGTACTCCCCTGATACATAGGATGTCCCTATGGCCGAATCCGATGAGATATTTCGTGGCGTTGAGCCCGCCTTCGTAGTTGTTCGTCGTGACGTAGGGGAGCGCCGTCGGTTCGAAATAGCGGTCGATGAGCACCACCGGCGTGCGGTTGCGGTCGATCGATTCCAGCGCGTCGGGTTCCTGCCCGCTCGGCACGACGATGATGCCGTCGACCATGCGCGATACGAGCGATTCGACACCGGCCCGTTCGAGGTCGGGGGCGCCCATCGTGTCGACCAGCACGGTCGTGTAGCCGAGCCGGCTCGTTTCGCTGATGACGGTGCTGGCGATGTTGGCGAAGTAGGGGTTGTCGATCCCCGGCACGAGCAGTCCGATCGTGTTGGTTTTCTGCGTGCGCAAACCTTTGGCCAGCAGACTCGGCTTGTAATTTCGACTGTTGGCCTCTTCGGTGATGAGCTTGACGGTTTTCTCGCTGATCCTGTACTTGTTGGCTTTGCCGTTGAGCACGCGGGAGACCGTCGAAACGGAAAATCCGGTTCGTCGGGACAACGTTATCAGAGTCTCTTTTCGCATCGGTGAAAGGCCTGTTTCGGGGTGTGAAGATCGATTTTCTGGCACAAAGATAGGATTTTTTCATAAAAAAAGACGAAATCTGTTTTTTTTCTGACTAAATAGCGTATATTTGCACAAACGTTTGCGTCGCGCGGAAAAAGACTACTTCAACAAGTGAACTTATAATTCTTCAGGATGGAAAAAATCATGGTGATCGGCAGTTCGAACACGGATCTGCTGATAAAAACGAATCGTATTCCCGACCCGGGCGAAACGGTGCTGGGCGGGACATTCATGATGAATGCCGGCGGCAAGGGGGCCAATCAGGCCGTGGCGGTCGCCCGGATCGGCGGCGGCGTGAAGTTCGTGGCCAAGATCGGCGACGACATGTTCGGGCAGCGTTCGCTCGAATCCTACGCGCGGGACGGCATCGACATCTCCTATATTATAAAGGACGGGGCCGCCCCGTCGGGAATGGCGCTTATCACGGTCGACGCCGCGGGCGAGAACTGCATCGTGGTGGCTCCGGGCGCCAATGACCGGCTGACTCCCGCCGACATCGATGCGGTGGCGGATGCGATCCGCCGTTCGGAGTACCTGCTCATGCAGTTGGAGATTCCGATGCCCGCTGTCGAATACGCTGCCGCGATCGCCCGCGAGGCGGGGACGAAGGTGATCCTCAATCCCGCTCCGGCTGCCGTTCTGTCGGACGGGTTGCTGTCGGGGCTCTACATGATCACCCCCAATCGCAGCGAGAGCCAGTTGTTGACCGGTGTGGTCGTCGACGGCTGGGAGGGCGCCGAGCGTGCGGCCGACGTGCTGCTGGCGCGCGGCGTCCGCAACGTCGTCGTTACGCTGGGTTCGCTGGGGGCGCTCGTCCGCTCCGGCGAGGTGTCGGAGCGTATTCCGGCGCACAGGGTCGACGCCGTGGACACTACTGCGGCCGGCGACGTGTTCAACGGTGCGCTGTGCGTGGGGCTGGCCGAGGGGCGGACGCTGGTCGAGGCCGTCCGTTTCGCCACGTGCGCCTCGGCGATCTCCGTGGCCCGGATGGGTGCGCAAAGCTCGATCCCGACGCGTGCCGAACTCGATTCGCTCGATCGCCCCGAACCGTAATCGTTACCGGCTTTTTCGATAAGCCGAAAGCGAAGCCGGACGCAGTTCGGGTTATGACGAGGCGAGAAAACGAAGAAAAACCAACTGAAACACCAACTAAAACTTCAACCTATGTTTATTGTCGACAGTTACGCACTGGCCGTCGTCTTCTGTTTCGTGACGATGTTGTGCTGGGGCTCCTGGGGCAACACCCAGAAAATGGCCGCCAAAACCTGGCGTTACGAACTCTTCTACTGGGACTATGTGATCGGCATGTTCCTCTTCGCGCTGATCCTTTCGCTGACGATGGGGAGCTTCGGTTCCGAAGGCCGGCCGTTCCTGCAAGATCTGGGACAGGCCTCCGGAGCCAATATCGCGAGCGCACTGTTGGGCGGCGTGATCTTCAACGCATCGAATATCCTGCTCTCCGCCTCGACCGCGCTGGCCGGCATGGCCGTCGCATTCCCGCTGGGCGTGGGCCTCGCGCTGGTTCTCGGCGTGATCATCAACTATGCGGGTGCGCCGAAAGGCGATCCTGTGATTCTGTTCGTCGGCGTGGCGCTGATCGTGGCGGCGATCGTCTGCAACGGCATCGCTTCGGGACGAATGCAGAAGGGTGCGGGCGGCAACTCGAACAGCCGCAAGGGCATCGTGCTGGCGATGGTGGCCGGCGTACTGATGTCGTTTTTCTACCGGTTCGTCGCCGCGGCGATGGATCTCGACCATTTTGAGAACCCCACGGCCGGCATGCTGACGCCTTACAGCGCGCTGTTCATCCTTTCGGCCGGCGTGCTGCTGAGCAACTTCGTCTTCAATACCTATGTGATGAAGCGGCCGTTCGTCGGTGCGCCCGTCTCCTATCGGGAGTATTTCACCGGCAGCGGCACGACGCATCTGGTCGGGATGCTGGGCGGCGCCGTCTGGTGTCTCGGCACGGCGTTCAGCTACATCGCGGCCGGCAAGGCCGGTGCCGCGATATCGTATGCGCTGGGGCAGGGCGCTCCGATGATCGCCGCGGTCTGGGGCGTCTTCATCTGGAAAGAGTTCAAGGGCGCCGACCGCTCGGTCAATACGCTGCTGGGCGTGATGTTCCTCTTCTTCATCGCGGGGTTGGGGCTGATTATCCTTTCGGGCGGCAACTGATCGCGGGCACGAAATCGCTGTTTTCGTTGAGCCGCGCGTAGTGCCGGACCTGCTCGGGCCATGCGGGCGGGAAAACGGCTGTTGAAAACGAACCGATAACCAAAATCTCACTACGATATGAAAATGAACTGGAAAAACTCGATGTTTGCGTCGTTGGCGGCCGTCGTGCTGCTGGCGACCGGTTGCGGCGGCGCGACGGCCGATACCGTAACGCTGTCCAGAGAAGTGCTGCTGGACAAGATCAAGGGCGGTTGGGCTGGACAGACTTTCGGCTGCACCTACGGGGGTCCGACCGAATTCAAGTACAACGGGACGATCATTCCCGACGAGTACGAGATCCCGTGGCCCGACAACTATATCAAATGGTGGTACGACAACGAGCCCGGCCTGTACGACGACGTCTACATGGATCTGACCTTCGTCGAGGTTTACGACAAGTACGGACTCGACGTGCCCGTCGACTCGATGGCCAGTGCCTTCGCCTATGCCTCCTACAAGCTGTGGCATGCCAATCAGGCGGCGCGTTACAATATTCTCAACGGAATGAAAGCGCCCGAAAGCGGGCACTGGAAGAATAATCCGCACGCCGACGACCTCGATTTCCAGATCGAAGCCGACTTCGCGGGACTCATGTCGCCCGGTATGCCCAATTCCGCCGCCGAAGTGTGCGACGGCATCGGCCACATCATGACCTACGGCAACGGCTGGTACGGCGGCGTCTACGTGGCGGCCATGTATGCGCTGGCGTTCGTCTCGGACGACATCGAATATATCGTCACCGAAGCCCTGAAAACGATTCCGGCCGAGAGTACCTATCACCAGTGCGTCTCGGACGCGATCCGCTGGTCGAAGGAGAATGCCGACTGGAAAACCACGTGGAAGCTCATCGAAGAGAAATGGTGCGACGAGATCACCTGTCCGAAGGGGGTGAAAGACCCGTTCAACATCGAGGCTTCCGTCAACTCGGCCTATGTGGTCATGGGGCTGCTCTACGGCGCGGGCGACATGGATCGCACACTCGAAGTCTCGACGCGCTGCGGCGCCGATTCCGACTGCAATCCCGCTACGGCGGCCGGTATCCTGGGGACGATGCTCGGTTACAGCAACATTCCCGAGAAGTGGATGAAGCCGCTGCGCGAGGTGGAGGAGATCGATTTCGCCCACACCGATATTTCGCTCGACAGGGCTTATGAAATGAGTTTCGGTCAGGCGCTCCGGATGATCGAGCGGGGCGGCGGCAAAGTCGGTGCCGACGACGTGGCCATCCGTGTGCAGATCCCGCAGCCGGTGCGTTTCGAGCAGAGTTTCGAGGGCCTTCGTCTGGTCTACAAGAAGACCGACACCTATCGCAACTTCAAGAAGCAGTTCGTCCACGAATTCAACGGATCGGGTGTCGTGTGTACGGGACGCGTGCGTGCCAAGAAGGGGATGAACGACTATGTCGCCCGTCTCGAAGTCGAGATCGACGGGCGGAAGGAGATCGTGGAGATGCCTGCCGATTTCGCGCGGCGCCGTTTCGACATCTACTGGAACTACGAACTTCCCGAAGGAGACCATACGATGAAGATCCGCTGGCTCAATCCGGTGGAACACGCCAACATCGTCATGGACGGGATATTGGTCTATGCGCGTAAATAGTCGGGGGAAGCTATGAAGCGCATGTCGGGATTTTTCGCCCATGGCCGGACTCGTCGGCGCACGGATTTCCTGTGAAACTGTGCGCAAAGGTTTGCGCAAAATCGTGGGCGGAATTTTCCGGCAGAATGCGGGTCGTGCGATCCGGCGACCGGCCCAATGCGTACTTCGGGTCGGCCGCCGGCGGACGGCGCGGACGTTCGGGTAACGGGCTGCGGGCCGTCGGAATACGGCGATCTAGGCGGCATCCGTCGGAGGATGAATCAACCTATAAACCAACCAAATAGAAACAGATGAATAGACAACTACCAATCAGGTCATTGCTTTTTGCCGTGGCGCTGGCTTTCGTGTCGCAGTCGGTTTTCGCCCAACAGATGCGGATTTCAGGACGTGTCTGCGACTCGTCCGGACCGGTGATCGGGGCAGTGGCTGTCGTGAAGGGGACGATGCGAGGCATCTCGACCGATTTCGACGGTCAGTATGTCATCGACGTGGCCCCCGGCGAAACCCTCGTCTTCTCGTACGTGGGGTTGCAGAGCGTCGAGGTTCCGATCGACGCTACGACGAAATCCCCGCTGAACATCACGTTGCAGGAGACCTCGACGGTGCTTTCCGACGTGGTCGTCGTGGGATACGGCAAACAGACCAAGCAAAGCGTCACCGGAGCCATTTCGCAGGTGAAGGGCGACGAACTGATGAAGGCCGGCGGCGTGACGAACGTTTCGAGCGCCCTGACCGGTCTGGTGCCGGGCCTTGTCACGCTCAACTACTCCGGCAAACCGGGACAGGACGATGCGGAGATCTTCATCCGCACGGTTTCGACCTGGAACGACGCTTCGCCGCTGGTGCTCATCGACGGCATCGAACGCGGCATGAACGACATCGATCTGGGCGAAGTCGAGAACATCTCGGTGCTGAAAGACGCTTCGGCGACGGCCGTGTTCGGCGTGCGGGGCGGCAACGGCGTGATCCTCATCACCACCAAACGCGGCAAGGAGGGCAGCCCGACCTTCTCGGCATCGGCCAACGTCACGCTGAAAATGTCGTCGAAACTGCCCAAGAACGCCGATTCGTATACCGGACTGTGGTACCGGAACCAGGCCATCGAGAATCAGGTCTCGATGAACGGAGACCTCTGGAGCGAATATACGCCGACCGAGATCCTGCGCCGCTACCGCGACGGCGACAACCCCTACCTCTATCCCAACGTCGACTGGCAGAGCGAGATGCTGCGCAAGCATTCGTGGTCGCAGCGCTATGCACTCGACGTGCGGGGCGGTACGAAATTCGTCAAGTACTACGGCTCGCTGGCCTACGTGTACGACGGCGACGTGCTCAAAGGTCAGGACTTCGGCCAGGGCTATGTCCCGAAGAACGACTACAAGCGCTTCAACTTCCGTACGAACCTCGATTTCCAGCCCACAGCCACCACGACGATCAGCGTGGATATCGACGGCGCGTGGGGCATCGAGCGCACGACGACCGCCACGCCGGCCTACCTGTGGCCCGGCATCTACTCCAAGGGTCCCGACCAGTATCCGGTGCGCTACGAGGACGGGACGTTCGCCAACAACGAATCGGGATACGCGATGTACAACCCCGTGGAGTATTTCAATTTCAGCGGTCTCGAACGGCATACGCGCATGGACATCAACACCTCGTTCACGCTCAACCAGAAACTCGATTTCGTGACGAAGGGGCTTTCGTTCCGCGCGATGGCCAATTTCCAGAACTACTACTGGAGCATCGGGCCCAACATCACGGCCTCGCGCCCCATTACCAAATACATCGACTGGAAAACCGGCGAGGAGACGATCAACTATCCCTCGGACTATACGAACTCGAAATACGGCTTCGACTACGTGCTCGGCAAATATACGCTTTCGACCGAAAACATCTGGTCGAGCGGCGGCTCGCCCAAGATGTCGAAGAACCTGATGTACCAGGCGCAGTTCAACTACAACCGCACGTTCGGGCTCCACAAAGTGTCGGGGCTGATCCTGTTCAAGCGCATCGAGAATGCGGCGGGCTCCGCCTTCCCGAGCTACCGCGAGGAGTGGGCCGGGCGTGCGACCTACGACTTCGACAACAGGTACCTGTTCGAGTTCAATGCGGCCTACAACGGCTCCGAGAAATTCGCCAAAGGCAACAAGTTCGGGTTCTTCCCGTCGGCGGCCGTCGGCTGGATACTCTCCGAGGAGCCCTTCTTCCGCCGCAGCGAACTCAAACGGTTCGTCGACCTCTTCAAGTTACGCTACTCTTGGGGAAAGGTCGGCAGCGATTCGGGCATACCCCGCTGGCTCTACATGACGCAGTGGAGCAAGGCCACCTCGACGGCGTGGCTGGGTAGTCCGAGCGCTTCGCGGCCCGAGTATTCGGGGTTCCACATCACCAACATCGGCAATCCCGACGCCAAGTGGGAGACGGCCGTGAAGAACGATTTCGCCGTGGAGGCCTCCTTCTTCAAGAATACGCTGTCGCTGACCTTCGACTACTACTGGGGGCGCCGCTACGACATCTTCATGAGCGCCAGCCAGCGCAACATTCCGCCCTGGTTCGGTGCAGATCCCGTGGCCGCCAATATCGGCAAGACGAAGGAGCGCGGCTGGGAGCTCGAAATGCGCTACAACAACTCGACCAAGTTCGGCCTCAAATACTACGCGACGGCGATGTTCTCGCACGGAAAGGACGAGATCGTCTACATGGAGGATCCCGAGTTCACGCCGGCATACCAGAAGAAAGCCGGTTACCAGATCGGCCAGCAGACCTCCTATCTCCACAGCGGCGTAATCACCTCGTGGGACCAGATGTATACGGGGGCAGCGGTCGAGAATACGTCGGGGAACAACGTCGGTATGCTCCAGCTGATCGACTACAACGGCGACGGCGTGATCGATACGAACGACATCGTTCCCTACGGTTATCCCAACCGTCCGCAGTATACGATGAATTTCACCGTCGGCGCGGAGTGGAAGGGCATCAGTCTCTCGGTGCAGTTCTACGGTACACGCAACTGTACGCTGGTCAGAAGCGCGGGCGAATTCTCGTCGCCGCATTACTATACCGTACTCGACACGAGCATCATGGGCGACATGTGGCTTCCGGGGTCGCAGGAGGGCGGAACCTATCATCATCCCGTGTACAAGGGCTCCGGCGCAAGCGTCCATTCGGGCAGCTTCAACATGGTCGACGGCACGCAGTGGCGTATCAAGAACGCCGAACTGGCCTACACCCTCACGGCGGAGCGGCTGCGCAAGGCGGGAATCACCTCGTTGCGGTTCTACATATCGGGCAACAACCTCTGGCTCTTCTCGCACCTGAACGAAGACCGTGAAACGGGCGGTACGCGCACCAACGACAATGTGATGAAGTACCCGCTCACCAAACGGTACACGTTCGGGGTGAAGATCGAATTCTAACTGTGCAAAAGGCCAAAAAGATGAAAAAATTGAATACATTCAGGAATATCGCATGGGGTGTGTGCTCTCTGGGAGCCCTGCTTCTGGCTTCGTGCGAAGACTATCTCGAAAAGACCCCCGATTCGAACGTCGACGAGAAGATCGTCTTCGGCAACTACCGCAATTTCCAGGGGTATCTCGACGAACTCTACGGCAAGGGGCTGATCTCCTATTACGTGACGGGTTCGAGTCCGTGGACGTCGAGCTTCGATTTCGGCGACGATACCTACTGCAACCAGACCTTTCCCGTTTCGTACGCGCTGACCCGGGGCGATTACATGTGGATTTACAGCAACCGCGACCACAATCCCTTCATGGATATGGTCAACGCCAGCGGTTCGCTCTCGCACGCAGGACTGTGGCATCAGGCGTGGCGCAATATCCGCCGCTGCAACGAGGGGCTCGAAAACTTCGATCTGCTGGTCGACGCCACCGACCAGGAGCGGAAGCTGCTGCTGGGACAGATCTATTTCTTCCGGGCGTGGAACCATTTCGAAGTGGCCCGGTTCTGGGGCGGAATCCCTTACGTGAAGGTGCTGCTGGGCGCCGGCGACAATCTGAAACTATCGCGCCTTTCGTACAGGGAGACGCTGATGAACGTGGTTGAAGACCTCGGACTGGCTGCGCAGAACCTGCCTGACAGGTGGGACAATCCCGAAGTCAATACGGGACGCGTCACGCGCGGCGCGGCCTATGCGCTCATGGCCCGTGCGCTGCTCTATGCGGCCAGCCCGCTCACCTCCCGGATGGAGGGGCGCGGCGCGGTGTACGACGAGGAGCTGTGCCGGCAGGCGGCCGAAGCCGCCTACGAGGTGATCGCCTCCGGCGTCTATTCGCTCGTGCCGTGGGAGGATTACGACCATATCTTCACCGATACCCGCCCCGGTACGAACGTGGTCTACTCCTCGGAGACCATTTTCCAGAAGATTCACAACAGCCGCGGCGGTCAGAACCAGGTAATCAACGGAATCGGCCGCGTCCACACCAGCGGTCGTTTCGGCGGCAACAACGTATGCACGTTCCCGACGGCCAACTTCGTGAACCTCTACGAGACGGCGACGGCTATCCGATTGACGATCCCGATCTGCCGGCCGGCGATTTCGACGAAAAGCTGCCCTGGGCCAACCGCGATCCGCGTCTGATGAAGACGATCCTGACCGACGGGGTCAAGTGGGTGTCGAGTGCTTCGGACGCCAGCGCTTATACGCAGCTCTATTCGAGTCCGAACCCCGGTCTCGACCGCGACGGCAACGCTTCGCTGTCGGGTTATCTGATCCGCAAATTCACGCCCTATATGGTCAATAACCGCGAATCGGACAATACGGCCTGGAACAATTTCCGCTTCTCCTGCCCGTTCATCCGCTTGCCGGAGGTCTACCTGACCTTCGCCGAAGCGGTGAACGAGGTTTGGGGGCCGAATACGGCGCCCGATTTCGCGAACGGGCTGACCGCAGTCGAGGCGGTCAACACGGTTCGCCGCCGCGTGAAGCTGCCGATTGCCGAAAATGTCACTCTGCCCTCCGAGTTGCAGACCTACGGCAGCGAGTCGCTGCCCGACGTGTTGCCGAAATTCACGGCCGACGCCGCTACGTTCCGTGAGCGGATCCGCAACGAGCGTTCCGTCGAACTGGCGTTCGAGGGGCACCGCTGGCACGATATACGGCGTTGGTACGTGGCGCATCTGGACAAGTACAAGATCCGCTACAAGGCCGAATTCGACAAGGAGCACACCTTCTACCGCGAGGTGGAGCTATTCACCGCGCAGTTCGACGACAAGCACTATTGGTTCCCGTTCCGCCGCAGCGACGTGGAGCAGTACGAGGGTTTCGAACAGAATCCGGGTTGGTAACATTCCCAGAATCCCAAACTAAATGAATCCATTATGAATAAACGAACATACATACTCGTATTTCTGCTGCTGCTCGCCGGGTTCACGTCGGAACTGTCGGCCCAGAAAAAGCCGAAAAAGGCGAAGCAGGAGATTTCCGTCGTGTCGGGGCAGGTGGTCGATTCGTCCGGGATTCCTGTCGCCGGAGCGCTGGTTACGGCTATGGAGGGCGCCTATTTCGCCCGTACGGACGCCGACGGCGCATTCAGCGTGAAGAGCGGTGCGGCCGATTACATTCTGATCGAGGCCGAGGGGTACGAACCGAAGGAGGTCTATCTGCCCGATCTAGCCGCCGGACAGGCTATCGCACTCGAAGCTTCGCCGTATCGTAGCGGCAGCGCCGACCGGGTCGAACTGCCGTTCGGGACACTGACCGACCGCCGCGTGGTCGGTGCGGTCAACGACATCGATATGGACCGCTATAAGGATAAACTCAGCGATTACGGTCTGGACGGCGTGTTGCAGGCCGAAGGATTCGGCGTGTTCGGCGCGAAGGACGTCCGCGGCATGGGTTACACCATTCTGATCGACGGTCTGGTGCGCGACGGTTCGAATTCGGTGGCCTCGCTGAGCGACATGCTCAACGCCGATGAGGTCGAGCGGATCACGGTTCTCAAAGATGCCGCGTCGCGGCTCCTCTACGGTTCGTATGCCGACAAGGGCATCATCCTGATCAAGACGCGGCGGGGCGAAGCCCACAAGCGCATCATGAATTTCTCCTACGAAACGTCGTTCGGCATTCCCAAGGCACAACCCGAATACCTGCGTGCGGCGGATTACATGATCCTCTACAACGAAGCGCTGCGCAATGACGGCGGCAATCCGATGTACAGCTACCAGGATATCGAGAATGCGCGGGCGGGCGTGGATCCGGTCAAATATCCCGATCAGGACTATTACAGCAGCGAGTTCCTGCGCGGTTTCAAGCCGCAGAATCGTGTCTCGGCCGAGTTCATCGGCGGCAGCCGCGTGGCACAGTATTATCTGAACGCAGGGTTCTACAACACGAAATCCATCGTCTCGATGGGCGAATCGGACAAGCAGCGCACCAACCGGTTCAATGTCCGGGGCAACGTCGACGTGAACATCAACAAATATATCAAGGTGTCGCTCGATGCCGCCGCGATCTTCAACTCCAACCCGGACAACAAGCTGGTGCCGCTCGACCTGTTCCCCTCGTCCACCGTACAGAACATCACCGTCAGCAAAGTG
>ENA-UEQL01002829-UEQL01002829.1-human-gut-metagenome-genome-assembly--contig:-NODE-2829-length-11232-cov-7.824742_pt1 | contig 11232 bp, 6 predicted proteins | sample MGYA00242905_ERZ507926 | MGnify/ENA primary metagenome ERZ507926 (study PRJEB26167, sample SAMN06115531) | human gut metagenome | host: Homo sapiens | place: China:Henan | collected 2015-09-09 | study...
CACCGCCACCCAGCGGCGGGTGGAAAACCGCCGGGAGGCCCTGCTGCTTCCGGCGGCGGAGGTGCTGCCGGCCTGGCAGGAGGGCCAGGCGGAGCAGGCGGCCCTGCGGCTGGAGGCCGCGGTGAAGCGCCTTGCCCGGAGGCAGGGCACCCAGGCCCTGCGGGAGCTGCTGACCGCCGACGCCGCCCGTCTGCGCCAGGGCATGGCCCCCAACGGCCCGGACCGGTGCCTGGCGGCGGTGTATCCGGAAAAGACCACGGCTCTGGACTATCTGCCCGAAAACGCCCTGGTATGCGTGGAGGAAAGCGGCCGGACGGCGGAGGCCCTGCGGGGCTGGCTGTGGCAGCTGAAGGAGGACGTGTCCGCCGGAATGGAGGCGGGCTTTCTGGCCGGGGAGCTGGCGGATTTCGCCGCCTCGGAGCAGGAGCTGGCGGCCCGGCTGGAAAAGCGCCCCACGGTGCAGCTGGACAGCCTCACCACCGGCCGGCAGCTGCTGGCCCCCCGGGACCTGCTGCAGCTGACGGCCAAGCAGCTGTCCAGCTACGGCGGGTCGTTGGAGCTGGCCTGCACGGACCTGACCCACTATCTCACCGCAGGCTACCGGGTGATGGTGCTGTGCGGCGGCGAGGTCCGGGCCAGGAACCTGCAGCAGATGCTGGCGGACCGGAAGATTCCCGCCGCCGTGGACCTGTCCGGGGAAAAGTCCCCGGAAAAGGGCACGGTGCTCATCGCCGTGGGCGCTCTCTCCGCCGGGTGCGAATACCCGGAGGGGCGGCTGGCGGTGCTGACGGAGGGGCAGCTGACCACGCCCCTGTCCGGCCGGAGTAAAAAGCCCCGGCCCAAGCGGGACAGCAATCAGCAGAAGCTCCAGTCCTATACGGACCTGACCCCCGGGGACCTGGTGGTCCATGCCCACCACGGCATCGGCCGGTTCGTGGCCATGCTGCGCCTGCCGGTGGACGGGGTGGAGAAGGACTATATCAAGATCGCCTACGCCGGGCAGGACGTGCTGTACGTCCCGGCCACGTCCCTGGACCTGGTCAGCAAGTATATCGGCCCCGGCGAGGACAACGAGCGCACCAAGCTCAACAAGCTGGGGGGCACCGAGTGGGCCAAGACCACCCGGAAGGCCAAGGCCGCCGCCAAGGACCTGGCGGAGGGGCTGATCCGGCTGTATGCCCAGCGGCAGCGGCTGGCAGGCCATGCCTTCTCCCCGGACAGCCCCTGGCAGCAGGAGTTTGAGGACGCCTTCCCCTATACGGAGACCGACGACCAGCTGCAGGCCATCCGGGACATCAAGGCCGATATGGAGCAGCCCCGGCCCATGGACCGGCTGCTGTGCGGCGACGTGGGCTACGGCAAAACCGAGGTGGCCCTGCGGGCGGTGATGAAGTGCATCATGGACGGCAAGCAGGCCGCCATTCTGGTGCCCACCACCGTCCTGGCCCAGCAGCACTATGCCACGGCGGTGAACCGCTTCCGCTCCTTCCCGGTGAACATCGAGGTGCTGTCCCGGTTCCGGACCCCGGCCCAGGTGCGGGACATCCTGGCCCGGACCCAGGCGGGAAAGGTGGACCTGCTGATCGGCACCCACAAGCTATTGCAGAAGGACCTGCAATTTCACGACCTGGGCCTGCTGGTCATCGACGAGGAGCAGCGCTTCGGCGTGACCCACAAGGAGAAGCTCCGGGAGCGGGCCAAGCAGGTGGACACCCTGACCCTGTCCGCCACCCCCATCCCCCGGACCCTGAACATGGCCCTGTCCGGCATCCGGGACATGAGCACCATCGAGGAGCCGCCCCACGACCGCCAGCCGGTGCAGACCTATGTGGTGGAGCATGAGTGGCCCGTCATCGCCGAGGCCATCCGCCGGGAGCTGAGCCGGGGCGGGCAGGTGTACTACCTGCACAACCGGGTGGAGAACATCGAGTCCACCGCCGGGCGGCTGCGCCAGTGGCTGGGGGAGGACGTGGCCATCGGCATCGCCCACGGGAAAATGGCCGAGCGGGAGCTCAGCTCCGTGATGCAGCAGATGGCCGACGGCGAAATTCAGGTGCTGGTGTGCACCACCATCATCGAAACCGGCATCGACATCCCCAACGTGAACACCCTGATCATCGAGGACGCGGACCGGCTGGGCCTGTCCCAGCTGCACCAGATCCGGGGCCGCATCGGCCGCAGCGCCCGCCGGGCCTATGCGTACCTGACCTACCGCCCCGGGAAGGTGCTGACGGAGGTGGCCTCCAAGCGGCTGTCCGCCATCCGGGAGTACGTCACCTTCGGCTCCGGCTTCCGCATCGCCATGCGGGACCTGGAGATCCGGGGGGCGGGCAACCTGCTGGGGCCGGAGCAGTCCGGCTATCTCATGAGCGTGGGCTATGATATGTATCTGAAGCTGCTGAACGACGCGGTGCTGGAGCAGCAGGGCCGGGGCCGGGACATCCGACCCGACTGCTCGGCGGACCTGGCCACCTCGGCCCACATTCCGGAAAAATATGTGTCCTCCCCCCGGCAGCGGATGGACCTGTACCGCCGGATGGCGGCCATCCGCACCACCGAGGAGGCCTCGGACCTGGTGGACGAGCTGACGGACCGGTACGGCGACCCGCCCAAGGCGGTGATGGCCCTGCTGGACGTGGCCCTGCTGCGGGCCGCGGCGGCGGAGGTGTTCATCACCGATATCACCCAGAAGGCCGGTGTGGTGGCCTTCACCTTCGACAGCCGGGTGGATGTGCCCAGCCTGATGGCCGTGTGCACCATGCCGGGCTATCGCAGCCGCCTGCGGCTGTCCGCCGGGGAGCCGCCCCGGCTGCAGCTGCACCTCTCCCCGGGAGAGGACGCCCTGGCCGCCGCCGGGAAGCTGACGGAGGAGCTGCGGCTGAAAAAAGAAGAACTGGGCAAAGCCCATGAAGGAGGAGCAACATGAAAAAATCCCTGATCCGTCTGGCCGCCTCGGTGGTCCTGTCCGTGGCGCTGGTGGCGGCGATCTCCGCCAGCGGGATCCTTACCAACGGCCACCGCAGCGACGGCCTGTTTTACCAGGCCTCCGGCATCCGGCCGGACGCGGAACTGCTGACCGTCAACGGCGAGACCATCGACGCCGAGGAGTATCTGTACTGGGTGGCCTACGACTGCGAGTATCTGTCGGCCAACGTGTCGGACCTGGACTTTGACGCGGAGCTGTCCGACGGCATGACCTACGGGGCCTATGCCAAGCAGGACGCCTTGGAGACGGTGAAGCTGTACGCCGTGATCCGCCAGTGGGCCAGGCAGGGGAACGTGACCCTGACCGACTCCGACCGGGAGGCCCTGGAAAAGCAGCGCCAGCAGTATATCAACTACTACGGCAGCCAGGAGGCCTATCTCAAGCAGATCCAAGGCATGGGTGTGTCGGAGACCATGTTCGACAGCATCAACCAGGGGTACTATCTGTACGCCGGGGTGCGCCAGGCCTTCTGCACCGAAGGAAGCGCCCTGTATCCCGCCCAGGAGGACATCGACGCCCTGGCCAAGGACAACGGCTACGCCACCTGTCTGCTGCTGTACTGGCCCCTGGGCGGCGAGGACGATGACAACACCCGCCTGGCGGCGGAGAGCTTCGCCCAGCAGCTGCGGGATTCCCAGGACGTTGCCGCCACCTATCTGGACCTGGCGTCCCAGCTGGGCATGGAGAACGTGACGGAGGAGGGAGTCACCGCCTCCGCCGGGGACATGGGCGAGACCCTGACCGCAGCCGTGGCGGCCCTGGAGCCGGGCCAGGTCAGCGGCGTCATCGAGACCGATAACGCCCTGTATGTGGCGGTGGGCCGGGAGCTGAACCGGTCCGCCGTGGTAAACGCCCTGTTTGAAACCCGGATCAAGGACGCCGTGGCAAACGCCCAGGTGGACTACAACAGCCGCCTGTATAACAAGCTCAACGTGGGCGACTTCTATACCAAGCTCCAGGAGGCCCGGGCGGCCTTGTCATAAAATTAACCAGCTTGTTAATTTTTAGTCAAACAACCAAAGAAATCCAGTCAAATCCTGTTCAGTTCCACGATTTTTGCGATTCGGAGCAATCTGGGGTTGACTATTCGGTCGAAAATGACTACGATATAGGTACAGAGTAGAACCCTAAAACAAAATGTAGGAGGAAATTACCACTATGAAAGATTTGTATGTCGTCAATTGCTGCCGTACCGCTATCGGCTCCTTCGGCGGTTCCCTGAAGAACACCCCCGCCGCCGAGATGGGCGCCGTGGTGGTGAAGGAGGCCCTCAAGCGCGCCAATATCGCCCCCGAAAACGTGGATGAGGTCATGTTCGGCTGCATCCTGACCGCCGCCCAGGGCCAGAACGTCGCCCGCCAGGTGGCCATCAAGGCCGGTATCCCCTACTCCGTTCCCGCTTACACCGTGGGCATGGTCTGCGGCTCCGGCATGAAGTCCGTCATCGAGGGCGCCCGCTCCATCCTGGCCGGTGATTCCGACGTGGTGGTCTGCGGCGGCACCGAGAACATGAGCGCCGCTCCCTTCGCCTCCATGGACGCCCGCTGGGGCGCTCGTATGGGCGACAAGAAGCTGGTGGACACCATGATCAAGGACGGTCTGTGGGACGCCTATAACAACTACCACATGGGCACCACCGCCGAGAACATCAACGATATCTGGGGCATCACCCGCCGCGAGCAGGACGAGTTCGCCGCTGCCTCCCAGCAGAAGGCGGAGGCCGCACAGGCATCCGGCCGCTTCGACGACGAGATCGTTCCCGTGATGATCAAGGTCAAGAAGGACATGGTCCCCTTCGCCAAGGACGAGTATCCCAAGGCCGGCGTCACTGCTGACAGCATCGCCAAGCTGAAGGGCGCTTTCCCCGTGGGTCCCGAGTCCCCCAATCCTCAGGTGGTACATACCTTCGAGGTCACCGGCGCACAGGATGCTGCCGATAAGGGCACCCAGCGTGTCACCGCCGCCAACGCCTCCGGCATCAACGACGGCGCTGCCGCCATCGTGCTGGCCTCCGGCGAGGCTGTGGCCAAGTACGGTCTGAAGCCCATGGCCAAGCTGATCGGCTGGGGCCAGGGCGGCGTGGATCCCAAGATCATGGGCGTCGGCCCCGTGGTCGCTTCCCGCAACGCTATGAAGAAGGCCGGCGTCACCATCGACGACATCGACCTGATCGAGGCCAACGAGGCCTTTGCCGCCCAGTCCATCGCCGTGGCCCGCGAGCTGCACTTTGACATGAGCAAGGTCAACGTCAACGGCGGCGCCATCGCTCTGGGCCATCCCGTGGGCGCCTCCGGCGCGCGTATCATCGTCACCCTGCTGCACGAGATGCAGAAGCGTCCCGAGGCCAAGAAGGGCCTGGCGACCCTGTGCATCGGCGGCGGCATGGGCACCGCAGTCGTGTTCGAGAAGTGCTGAACTGAATGAAAAAGAAGCGGCTCTTATGAGCCGCTTCTTTTTGTACACCGAAAAAACAGGGAGGCCGCGCAGCGGCCTCCCAAAATCTTTATTTCTTGATCTCACCGTTAGCGGCGGCGGTCAGGTACGCGTTGATGAAACCATCGATATCGCCGTCCATCACCGCCTGGATGTTGCCCATCTCATAGCCGGTGCGGGTATCCTTGGCCAGGGTGTAGGGCATGAACACATAGGAACGGATCTGGCTGCCCCACTCGATCTTCATCTGCACGCCCTTCAGATCGCTGATCTTCTCCGCGTGCTGCTGCAGCTTCAGTTCCGCCAGCTTTGCCCGCAGCATCTTCATGGCGTTGTCCCGGTTCTGGAACTGGCTGCGCTCCGTCTGGCAGAACACCACGATGCCCGTGGGCAGGTGGGTCAGACGCACGGCGGAGGACGTCTTGTTGATGTGCTGACCGCCTGCGCCGGAGCTGCGGCAGGCCTGCATTTCGATGTCCTCCGGCCGGATCTCGATCTCGCTGTCGTCGTCCAGCTCCGGCATGACCTCCAGCGCGGCAAAGCTGGTCTGCCGCCGCGCGTTGGCGTCAAAGGGGCTCACGCGCACCAGCCGGTGCACGCCGTTCTCGCTCTTCAGATAGCCATAGGCGTTCTCGCCCTCGATGAGGATAGTGGCGGACTTGATGCCCGCCTCGTCGCCGGCCTCATAGTCCATCAGCTGGTAGGTGTACCCGTGGCGCTCGGCCCAGCGGGTGTACATCCGGTACAGCATCTCCGTCCAGTCCTGGGCCTCGGTGCCGCCGGCGCCGGCGTGGAAGGTCAGAATGGCGTTGTTGGCATCGTATTCGCCGCTGAGCAGCGCCGCCAGCCGGCGCTCGCTGATCTCCTTCTCCAGCGTCTCGTATCCGCTGACGACCTCCTCCAGCTGGCTGGGGTCGTCCTCCTCCTGGGCCATTTCGCACAGGGTCAGGGTGTCCTCCCACTCGGAAACCAGCTTGTCATGCTTTTTGATCTTGTTCTCCAGGCGCTTTACCTGCCGGCTCACCTGCTGGCTGCGCTCCAGATCGTTCCAGAAGCCTTCCTGCTCCGTCTCCTTCTGCAGCTCGGCCAGCTCCTCCCGGGCCTTGGGGATGCCCAGCGCCTTCTCTAGCTCGCCCAGGGTGGGCTCCAGCGCCTGTAGCTTCTGTTTATACTCGTCGTACTCGATAACGGCCATATATCGTCTCTCCTTGTGCCTGTAAATTTCCTTAGCCTTACTATTATACCAAAAAACAGCCGTTTGTAAAGGGGACAAAACAGGCGTGCGCGAAGCGCACGCCTGTTTTCACTTACTCAGCTTGAAATAGTCTCCCGAGCCCGCCAGGTTCGTGACCTCCGTCAGCACCAGAATATCGTCGACCTCCGCCGCCAGCTCTGCCATGCTGCCCCGGTAGTACCGCAGGTCGATCATGGTGATGGTCTCATAGTCGCCGGTGAGGAACGGTACAAAGGAATTGGCGAAGGAGTCCTTCACCAGCAGCAAGTGCTTCCCGTTCTCCGTGCCGGTGGTGATGACGCACTGGCCGTAGTTGCCGCCCAGAAACAGCTCATACTTATCCTTCTGCTCCAGGGCGGACAGGTCGTACAGCGCGCCGTCTTTCCCGTCGCACACCACGCTCTCCACCGTGATCTCCGGCGCGTAGTACACGCTGTCGTATACACTGTCCGGCAGCAGCACCTTGGAGTACAGCGTGCCGCGGAAGCTGTCCGTGGCCAGCGTCAGGTCATAGCTGCGGGCGGTGTGCCCCGTGGCCTGCGCCCACAGTGTATAGGCCGCCTGCGCGCCCATGGTGGTCCAGTGGTGGTCCGTGTGGTAGTAGGGATCGTCCACCGCCGATAGCGTTTTCCGGCTGTCCAGCAGCGTACCGCCCAGAATATCGCCCAGCCGGCCGAAGGCCTTGTCCTCGTTGAAATACGGCGCGTTCTCCGGCAGCATATCCCTCAGAATACCGGCCGGACTGGGCACGATCAGCGCCGTGCAGGGCTTACCGCTGGCGGCAAAGAAATCCCGGATATACCCGGCGTTCTTCTCCAGCCTTACCCAGTCAAAGCTGTCGTCGGTCACCTTGGCAAAGTACCTCCCGTCCGCGCCCAGATAGGTGCCGCTGATGTCCTCCTTGCCCTCGGCCCGCTGCAAGACCGAGCGGCTGGCTGTCCAGAAGTCCCGGAAGACGATCTGGTCGCTGGTATAGTCCTCCACGTCCTCCATGAAGTCGCCGGACATGATGCGGTCCCAGGTGAGTCTGGGCGTCAGCTGCAAATAGCGGTTCTCGTTCTCCGAGAATGCCCGGTCCGGCGTCAGGAAAAAGCTGCCGACAGACAGCGCCAACAGTGTGCCGCCGATGGCGATCAGCGGCGCGATGCCGCTTCGTTTCTTCATAGCGCCGCCTCCTTAAAATCTAAAGTACAAAAACGGGTTGTAACTGTCGCCCACCAGAAACGCCATGCTCACCAGCAGTACGACGACTACCCACACCGTTCGCAGTCCGTCCGACAGGGCGGGGGAGAGGGCCTGTTCCCACTTTTCCCACAGCCGCTTGGGAAGGCTCGTGCAGCCGATGACGGCCAGGACCAGCAGCAGCCAGCCGCACCGCAGCAGGTACGCCGTGGTGCTGTCGGCAAAGGTTCCGGAGAACATATGTCCCACATAGGCCCCCAGCGCGCCGAGGTCTGTGATGGCGAACAGCACCCAGCCCATGACGAAGCAGAAGCAGGTGTACACGTGCCCTACGAACCGGGGCGCCTTGTCCAGCCACTTCAGCAGGAATGTCTTTTCCAGCAGCAGCAGTACGGCGTAGTATACGCCCCACAGCACGAAATTCCAGCTGGCCCCGTGCCACAGGCCGGTCAGCAGCCAGACGATGGCAATGTTCAGGAGCTGCCGCCCCTTGCCCTTGCGGTTGCCGCCCAGGGGGATGTAGACATACTCCCGGAACCAGGTGGACAGGCTGATGTGCCACCGCCGCCAGAACTCAGTGACGGAACGGGACTCATAGGGATAGTTGAAGTTCTCCAAGAAGTGGAACCCGAAGAAATGCCCCAGACCGATGGCCATGTCCGAATAGCCGGAGAAGTCAAAATAGATCTGGAACGTGTACGCGATGGCGCCGATCCATGCCGTGATCGCTGTGGGGTCCGACATGGCGGCGATGTCCTCCCAGATGGCGCCCATCTGGTTGGCGATGAGCACCTTCTTGCCCAGACCGATCACCAGCCGCTGCAAACCCTCACTGGCCTCGCTCACCGACTCCCGCCGGTGCTCCAGGTCGTAGGCCACCGTCTTGTACTGCACGATAGGCCCCGCGATCAGCTGGGGGAACAGCGTCACGTACGCGCCGAAGTCCACGATGTTCCGCTGGGGCGGCACCAGCCCCCGGTACACGTCGATGGTATAGCTCATGGTCTGGAAGGTGTAGAAGGAGATACCGATGGGCAGCAGCAGCCCCAGCGCCGGGATGGCTGTGCCCAGCAGACCGTTCAGGTTGCTGATGGCAAAATCCGTGTACTTGAAAAAGCCCAGGATCGCCAGGTTTCCCACCACAGAGATGACCAGCACTGCCTTGGCGCCGCCCGCCCTTCCCCTGCTCCGAAAGTGGCCGATGGCCAGACCGTTGCAGTAGTCGAACACCGTGGAGAACAGCATGATCAGAATGTACTTCGGCTCACCCCAGCCGTAAAACAGCAGGCTGAAGACAAGCAGTAGCCCGTTCCGCAGCTTCCGTGGGCAGATATAGTATAAAATAGCCACCAGCGGCAAAAACGCCAGTAAAAATGTGGTGCTGCTGAATACCATGTGATGTGCTCTCCTTTGCGGATAGTCAGAAAAAGGAACAGGGCGGGCTTGCCCGCCCTGTTCAAAACAGATGTCACTTCACGCCGGCCAGCTTACCCATCTGATAGCTGCCGCGTATGGCGGACAGGTTGTTGACGAACAACACGTCCGTCACGCCCTTGGCCTTGGCCAGTGCGCTGACGCTGCCGCCGTAATACCGGTAGTCCACCACATACACCGTCTGGTAGTGGTCCACCAGAAACGGTACAAAGGCGTTGCCGAAGGATTCCTTCACCACGATGCAGCTCTGCCCATTGCTGACTTCGGGGTTCTCGATCACGGTGAAGGGGTTGTCGCCCATGATGAACGCGCCGTATTTCAGGCTGGCCGCTGCGGTGGACTCGTCAAAGATCACCTTGCCGCCGGTGAGCTCGCTGTCCTCGCTGCTGCCGTACTTCATGGCGGCGGTGCTGCTGACGGGATGATAGGCGTTCACCGTATCCGGGTCATCCGCCATGGCCTGAGGCTTGCCGCCGTCGTTGTAGAACGAGCCCAAAAAGCCCGTGTACTGGCTCACCTCATAGTCGCTGAGGTCGTGGGGTGTAATGCCCTTGACATTGCAGAACTGTACATAGGCGTAATAGGCGCCCAGCGCCGTCCAGTGGTGGTCGGTGCGGAAATAGATGTACTCCGTCCGATGGGCGTTCAGCGCGTCATGCAGGGGCACCGTTTTTATATTCTGCCCCATTCCCGCCAGAATATCCTTTTCGGCCTGTGCCTGATCGCTGCCGGGTATGTCGCTGAGCAGGCTGTCCGGCAGGGTAATGCTGCTGGACAGGGGGATCGCCATGGCGTAGACATTGCTGACGCCGCTGAGGCTGTCCGCCACGGCGTTGACCGTGGACTGGTACTTCTCCGCCAGGGAGCCCACATAGTTGTACATCTCATATCCGGCATTGCCCACGATGTATACGCCGCCGGACTGATAAGGCGTGGCGTCAGTGGTGATCACATTGGAGGCTGCCGGCTTCGTGGTGGTCACGGTGGACTTATCAGTGTTCCCATCACCATTTCCGCTTTGACCACCCTTTTGATCGCCCTCCGGGTCCTTCGCGGTGTTGTCCGCGTCGCCGGTCCCGTCAGGCTCGCCGTCCGCGGGCTGGGTGACGGCAGGGCTGTCTGTATCCTTGCCCGGCGCCTTTTTGCCGCTGAATACATCGGTGAAGATGGCCAGCACCGCCACCACCAGCGCCGCGGCGGCGATCAGAAGCAGCAGCGCGCCGCCTCCGCCCCGCTGCCGCCGTTCATAGCGCGGACTCATCCTACATACTCCTTGATGACCGCATTGGCGGTATCCGTGTCAGAGGTAACGCACAGCACCACGCAGGTGCCGTAAGTGGCGAAAACGGCGTTGTTCAGGCGCTCGGCCTCCTCGGGCTGGTAGCGCCCGGCCTCCTGCGTCTGGCTGTCCAGCAGCTCCTGCATGGCGATCTTCACCGCCGATGCGTCCGTCTTATCCTTGCAGGACACCACAAAGATCTCCTCCATGGTGCTGCCGTCAGACATATAGGCGGCAGCGCTGCTGCCCTCGGGCAGTTCCAGATAGTCTCCGGCGTCGATAGCGCTCATGGTGCTGTCAAACTGTACGCGCTCGGTCAGCGCCTTGCCCAGCCCCTCGGCATCCACCGTGGCGGAGGACTTGTCGCCGCAGGCGGCCAGGGACAGGACCATCAGCATGGCCAGCAGCAGGGTCATAAAACGTTTCATAGAATTGCTCCTTATCATTCACTCAAGACTGTTTTGCCCGCCGGTACGCAAGATACCGGCTCAATACATCATTATAATACAAACCGCGCGGAAGTAAAAGGGGGTAAATACAAACAAGCCATTTATTTTCCGCCAAGGCTTTCACTACCTATGACGGAGCGACCCCGCCGCGGGTTCCGAATAAATATCCCCCGGCCTAGCCGGGGGTATTTCTTATGCGGGCGAAGCCCTATGTTACCAGCCACGCCTCATGCGG
>ENA-UEQL01002845-UEQL01002845.1-human-gut-metagenome-genome-assembly--contig:-NODE-2845-length-11180-cov-7.527245_pt1 | contig 11180 bp, 7 predicted proteins | sample MGYA00242905_ERZ507926 | MGnify/ENA primary metagenome ERZ507926 (study PRJEB26167, sample SAMN06115531) | human gut metagenome | host: Homo sapiens | place: China:Henan | collected 2015-09-09 | study...
GACTACTCCAACTACAAGAGCTACTTCCAGGGAGCGGGCCAGAAGTTCCGAATCCGCGGCACGATAGGCTTGGAGTCCAACCAGATAATAATAAGCTTTGAAGAGCCGTGGGTTTTCAACCGCGAGCTCGCCTACGGCATAGACTTGTACCGCACCGATTCGGACTACTATTCGGACTATTATTCCGAAATGCGCCTCGGCGTCACCAACTTCCTGCGCAAGCGCATATACGAACAGATCGAGGCGAGGCTCGCGTACAAGCTCGAGCTCGTGGACATTTACAATGTCGACCGGAGAATCCGCGGCAACGTCATACCCGAAAGCGACATCGGCACGCGCTCCATATCGCAGGTCAGCCTCTCGTTCCTGCGCGACACCCGCGACAGCTACATGGTTCCCACGCGCGGCACGAGGCTCGAGCTCATTCAGGACATAGCCGGCGGCCCGCTCATGGGGCAGACAAACCTCTACCGCATAGAGGCGCGCGCGGGCTGGTGGGTTCCCACTTTCGATTTCGGCAAGCAGGTGTTTTCCATCGTCGGCAGGACGGGGTCGGTGCAGGGGTACGGCGGCAAGGAAGTTCCGTACTTCGAGAGGTTCTTCCTCGGCGGCGGCTACAATATGCGCGGCTTCAAGTACAGGAAAGTCGGCAAGCTCGACCCGACGACGGAAGAGCCGCTCGGCGGCAACACTTTCGCGTTCGCGTCCGCGGAGTATTCCATAGAGCTCTTCAATCCCGTGAGGTTCGCGGTATTCTACGACGTAGGCTTTGTCAACAGCGACTCGTGGGATTGGGATCCCTCCGACTATTGTTCCGACTTCGGCGTCGGCTTCCGCGTCCTGCTCATGGGGGCCCCCATGAGAATAGACCTCGGCTTCCCCCTCAAAGCCGGCGACCACAACGACGACGGAATGCAGTTCAATTTTTCTTTCGGAACCGTGTTTTAGAAAAAACCTGAAATTTGCCTGAACATTTCTTCCGAAATTTCGACTAATAGACAAAATAACCAAAAATATGAAAAAAGTATCGATTATTCTCGCCGGCATATTCGCCGCAACAATGCTCCACGCCGCGACCAATATTTACGTCGTCAACATGAGCGAAGTGTACTCCAACTACTACAAGGCAAAGGAGGCCGCCGCGCAGATAAAGACTTCCGTAGACGCGACGAACGCCGAGCTCGAAAAGATGAACAAGGAGCGCCAGGATTTGATGAAGAAAATCCAGGATGTCCAGACGAAGGCGCAGAATCCCGCGCTCGCGGAGGACGCCAAGCGCAAGATAGTCGAAACCGAGGCCCAGCCGCTTCTCGTGCAAATCCGCCAGATCGAGCAGAACATGGAGAACATGCGCCGCACTACCGCGCAGAAGCTTCAGGAAAACGCCGCCGGAATCCGCAAAGTCCACATGCAGGAAATTTCGGAAATCATAAAGACCGTCGCGAAGGAAAAGAACGCCGACTTTATTGTGGAAAAGAGCGTCTGCTATTTCTCCAAGCCCGAAGTCGACATCACGCAGGACGTGATAAAGGCGGTCAACGCCACGGCTCCCGCGGCGAAGTGATTGCCGCCGCTCTCCGAAAGCCCGCGCCGCGGGCTTTCGCCGTCTCGGGCGGGAGCGGCTATGCGGGCGGCTCTCTTTCGGATGGAGCTGCCCGCGCGGCGGGGCGGCGTTTTCGCCTCCTTTGCCGGGCGGGCAAGACCTTTGAACTTGCGCCGCCTATTGCTTTTCCGGCATCCGCCGCGCCCTTGAATTTTTCGGCGCCGCTCCGATTTTTCTCCGCCCGCGCGTTTTGCGGCGTGCCGTCCGTCTTTGCTTTCCACCTCACCGAATGAAAAAATACGCAAATATTGCAATAGACATAGCCGCCTCGGCAATAATTCCGGGGTTCGGCCTTTTTTTGCAGAAGAGGTGGGGCGAGGCCGCGGCGTTTTTCTTTTCGTCCGTGCTCGCGTTTTTGATAATGGCGCCCGCGGCGTACTTCATATGGATTTGCGGAATCTACTATACCGCGCGCGGGGCTCCGGAAAATCCGCATGTCCGGTAGTTCGGCGTTCCCGTCCGGCCGCGTCCTGCGGCGCGCTGGGCGCTTCTTTTTTGTTGCAGGGGGCGGATAATTGATATTGTTTTTTTCTTATGGAATTTCAGGACGGCACATCGTTCATAAAGACGCAAAATCTCGTAAAGCAGTATGGCAGGCGGCGGGTCGTCAAGGGCGTTAACATGGAGTTGCGCGCGGGCGAAATCGTGGGGTTGTTGGGCCCCAACGGCGCCGGAAAGACGACGAGCTTTTACATGATTGTGGGCCTCGTGCCAGCCACTGAGGGCAAGGTGTTTCTCGACGGCGCGGACATCACGGAGGTTCCGATGTACAAGCGGGCCCGCATGGGAATAGGCTATCTGCCGCAGGAGGCGTCGGTTTTCAGGAAGCTCACCGTGCGCCAGAACATACTTGCGGTTGCCGAATACCTTCCGATACCGAAGGGCGAACTCAAAGATTTCGTGCAGTCGATGCTCGAGGAGCTCAACCTCAGCCACCTTGCCGACCAGCCGGCGTTCACCCTCTCGGGCGGCGAGCGCAGGAGGCTCGAAATCACGCGCGCTCTCACCGCGCGCCCGAAGTTCCTGCTGATGGACGAGCCTTTCAGCGGCGTGGACCCCATAAGCGTCGCGGAGGTGCAGGATATCATCAGGGGGTTGAAATCCAAGAATATCGGCGTCTTGATAACCGACCACAACGTGCGCGAAACCCTGAGCATAGTGGACCGCGCCTATCTGATACACGACGGCAAGGTGCTCTGCGAGGGCACGAGCGATTTCCTCGTGAACGACGAGCAGAGCCGCAAATTTTATTTGGGCGAAAACTTTTCAATGTAGCCCGCCCACAGGAGAACGCCAAAATGTCCATTCGAGGCAACAGCATAAAAGTGGTGGAGGAAATCTCCGTCAGAAAGTTTTTCGACTTCTTCAAGGATTCTATCGACCTCGAGCTCATTTCCGGTTCAGACGGTTTCGACAGGATGATACTGGAGCCCACCATCAACCGTCCGGCCCTCGCCATCACCGGCTATTACAAGAACTTCGCGTCCAGCCGCATCCAGCTCTTCGGCGCGGGAGAAATGGCGTATATGCGCGATTTGCCCGACGACCGCCAGTCCGCCGTGATGGAGGAAATGATCGCCCACGAAATACCGTGCATAGTGATTTCCCGCAATCTTGCGCCCACCAAGCCGATGCTCGACGCCGTGCGCCGCCACAGGATACCGCTCATGCGCACGCGCATGAAGTCCAAGGAGTTTTCGGCGGAAGTCCTCGTGCGGCTCGACAGAATGTTTGCTCCGAGGATGTCGCCGCACGGCACGCTGCTCGACATCAAGGGAATTGGCACCCTCATCCGCGGCGACAGCGGAATCGGCAAGAGCGAGTGCGCGCTCGCGCTCATAGACCACGGGCATTCGCTCGTCGCCGACGACCTCGTTTACTGCCAGAAAATCAGCGACGAAATAGTTCTCGGCAAGGGCAACGAGCTCAACCGCGGATACATGGAGTGCCGCGGAATCGGCATAATAAACGTCGCCGAGCTTTTCGGCATACGCTGCGTCAGGCTCGAGAAGTCCATAGACATGATAGTCACGTTCGTCGAGTGGCAGCCCGGGGTTGTCGAAGACAGGACGGGGCTCGACAAAAATTATTTCGACGTGCTCGGGGTGCAGATTCCCCATTTTATAATACCCGTGCGCCCCGGGCGCGACATGGCGCGCCTCGTGGAGGTAGCCGCGATGGTCCAGGCCCTGCGCCAGATGGGGCACGACGGCGCGAAGGCCTTTAACGACAGGCTGATCGCGCACATGAAATCCGAAATGGAAAAGTAGACTTTTGCAATGCCTAAACTGCCTTTGTCCAAAAGCGGACTGAAACTCAAAAAACTCCTTGAAGAGAGGGTTGCGTTTCTCGACGGCGCGATGGGCACGCTCATCCAGCGCGAGAAGCTCGCGGAATCCGAATTCCGCCGCGGCCTTCCGGAGCTCGAATCGAACGCCCTGCCGCAGCTGGGGAACAACGACATACTGAACCTCACGCGCCCAGACGTAATCGCGAAAATCAACCGCGCGTACTACGAGGCGGGCTCCGACATAGTGACTACCGGAACTTTCGGGGCTAACCTTTTGGTGCAGTCCGAATACGGGAACGGCGAGGAGCTCGTGCGCCGCATGAACGCCCGCGCCGTAGAAATCGCGCGGGAGGAAGCCGGCAGAGCCTCCGCAAAATTCGGGGGCAAGCCGCTGTTTGTCGCGGGCTCGATAGGGCCGATGAACAAGTCCGCGAGCATATCCTCCGACGTCGAGGACCCCGCCGCGCGCGCCGTGGATTTCGACTCGCTCGCGGCGGCTTACACCCCCCAGATGGAAGCTTTGTACGACGCGGGTGTCGACCTCTTTCTGATAGAGACCTCTTTTGACACGCTCAATGTCAAGGCCGCAATATACGCGTATCTGACGCTCTGCGAAAAGTGGGGCGAGCGCCCGCCCGTCGGAATCAGCATGACGGTTTCCGACGCCTCGGGGAGGATTTTGAGCGGCCAGACGATAGCCGCGTTTTACGCCTCGGTGCGCCACGCCGACCCCCTCTTTGTGGGGCTCAACTGCGCGCTCGGCGCGGACAAAATGCGCCCGTATGTCGAGGAGTTCGACAGGATTGCGGAGTGCTTCACGCACTGTTACCCAAACGCGGGGCTTCCGAACCCGTTTTCGGAATCCGGGTACGACGAGTCCCCCGAGGACACCGCCTCAAAGCTTGCGGCCTACGCGCGCGAGGGGCTGGTGAACGTGTTCGGCGGGTGCTGCGGCACGACTCCCGCGCACATAGAGGCGATAGTCCGCGAGTGCGGCAAATTCGCCCCGCGCAAGCCGCGCCCTCGTTCCCGCGATTTGGTTTTGGCGGGGCTCGAGCCATTCGCCATGCCAGAGCGCGGCGCGCCATTCGCCTTTGTGGGCGAGCGCACTAATGTCATGGGCTCTCTCGCCTTCCGCAAGATGGTAAAGGAGGGCAGGTTTTCCGACGCCCTATCCGTCGCGCGCGGGCAGGTGGAAAACGGCGCGAATCTGATAGACGTGAATTTCGACGAGGGAATGCTCGATTCCGCGGCGTGCATGAGGCGTTTTCTCAACCTCATAGGCTCGGAGCCCGAAATCGCGCGGGTGGGTACGATGATAGATTCGTCCGACTGGAACACGATAGTTGCGGGTCTCAAATGCGTGCAGGGAAAGCCCGTCGTGAACTCCATAAGCCTGAAAGCAGGCGAGGGGGAATTTTTGGCGCATGCGGCGGAAATCCGCAAGTTCGGCGCGGCTGCGGTCGTAATGGCATTCGACGAGCAGGGGCAGGCAACGACGCTGGAAAGGCGCGTCGGGATATGCCAAAGGGCGTACCGCCTGCTCGTCGAAAAGGCGGATTTCAATCCGGAGGACATAATTTTCGACGCCAACGTCCTGACCGTGGCTACGGGAATGCCCGAGCACAACTCCTACGGGGCGGACTTCATAGAGGCCGTCCGCCGGATAAAGGCCTCATGCCCGCTCGCGCGGACGAGCGCGGGGGTCAGCAACATAAGCTTTGCGCTGCGCGGCAACAATGCCGTTAGGGAGGCGATGCACAGCGTTTTCCTCTACCACGCGCGCGCGGCTGGCCTTGACATGGGGATAGTCAACGCCGGAATGCTCGCGCCATACGACGACATCGAGCCCCGCCTGCGCAGCGCCGTCGAGGATGTGATTTTAAATTCCGATCCCGGGGCTACGGAGAGGCTTCTGGAAATCGCGGGCGACTACAAAAAGGACGCCGCCGGAGGCAGGCGGGAGCATTCCGACTGGGATTCGCTCTCATGGGACGACAGGCTGCTGCGCATATTCCTCAAAGGCGAGGAGGAAAGGGCGGAGGAGGTGGCAATGCACTTTTACGGCGAGCTCAAAGACGCGCTCGCGGTGATTGAAAAGCCGCTGATGTCCGCCATGCGCAGGGTAGGCGAGCTGTTCGGGGCGGGCAAAATGTTCCTGCCGCAGGTCGTCAAGAGCGCGCGCGTGATGAAGCGCGCTGTCGCCGCCCTCGAGCCCTACATGCCCAAAGGGGCGTCGGCAACGGGCCCGAAAGTTGTTCTGGCCACCGTCAAGGGAGACGTTCACGACATCGGCAAAAACATCGTTTCCGTGGTGCTTTCCTGCAACGGTTTCCGCGTTGAGGATCTCGGGGTGATGGTCGAGCCGGAGCGCATAGTCGAGGCCGCGCGCGGCGCCGCGGTGGTAGGGCTGAGCGGCCTGATAACTCCGTCCCTCGACGAGATGGCGCGCGTCGTTCAAATGCTTGAGCGCGAGGGGCTGCGCGTGCCCGTTATGGTCGGCGGCGCCACCACGAGCGACCTTCACGCGGCGGTGAAGCTCGCGCCGCTCTATTCCGGCGCGGTCGTGCGCGTCGAGGACGCCGGTTTGTCGGCGGGCGTGTGCTCGTCTTTGGCATCTGCGGCGTCAAAGAAGATTTTCGAGGCGGAGGTCGCGGCGAAGTACGGCAAAATCCGCGCCGAATTTGAAAAAGAGTCCGCGGAACGCGCGGAAAAGGGAAAGCTTCTGCCGTATTCGGAGGCCGTCTCAAAGCCTTTCAAATGCGCTTTCGCGGGCGCCGAAAAAATGCCGGAACTCGGCGCCGGAACAGTTTCGGCGGACTTTAAAAACCTCGATATGCCCTGGCACATGTATTTGCGCGCATGGAATGTCGGCGGCGCCAAGCTCCCCGTCGACGGCGGCAGGGCGGACGGTCTCGACGGGTTTTTCAGGGACACTTTCGAGATGCTCGGGCGCATTGGCGAAATAGCCCGCCCGAAAATCAGATACGCCTTGTATGCGGCGGAGTCCGAGGGCGACGACATAGCTCTGTTCGACGGCGCCGGCGGCCGGGTCGAAACCCTGCGCTTCATGCGCTCGCAGGTGCCGGATTCGCGCGGGAACTGCTTGTGCCTTTCCGACTATGTCCCGCCCGCGGGATCGGGTGTTCGTTCGTTTGCGGGCATGTACATAGCCACTGTCGGGCGCGAGGCGGAGGATTTCTGCCGCTGGCTCAAAGATTCCGGAGACGACTACGCATATATGACCGCCCGCACGATTTGCGACATGGCCGCCGAAGCCCTTTCGTCTTTCGCGCAGTCGGAGATATTTTCGCCGGTTTTCGAGAGGGCGTTTCCTCCGCATGGCGGCGGATGCGGCTGCCCGGCGTGCGCGGCGGCAGCCTCCCGCAGGCAGCCCGGCGTCCGACCGGCGGTCGGCTACCCGTCGTATCCGGACCATTCCGAGAAGGCGAAGTTCAAGAGGCTTCTCGACTCGGTCGAAACTGTCGGCGTCGACTTCACCGAAAACTTTATGATGACGCCCGTGTCGAGCGTTTGCGCGGTGTGGATTCCGAATCCCTCGGCGAAATATTTTACGGCGGAGATCGGCTTCGACCAGCTCGGAGAGTACGCCCGCCGCAAGGGTTGCGCTCCGGAAAAAATCCTGAAATACCTTTCGATAAAGCCCAGATGACCGAGAGCGAGAGGGAGATTTACGGCGAGGTCCCGCGCCCGAAAAAGGCGCGGAGCAATCCCGCCATATTCGTTGGCATGGTGTTGCTCTTCATAATGGGGGTCGCGTTCATCTATTCCGCGCAAAGCTACAATATCGACGAAATTCCCCTGCCGCGCCAGTTTTGGTTCAAGCAGATAATATTTTTCGCCTTTGCGGGTCTGCCGGTCTATTTCGCCGTGTCGCGCGTCGACTACCGCGTGTTTTCCGCTTACGCTCCGGTTGTATACGGGTTTTCTATATTGCTCCTCGTGCCGCTCGCGCTAAAAGAATGTTTCGGCATTCCCATTCCCTTTGTAGAAAGCCGCTACAACGCGACGCGCTGGATAGATCTGGGCGCGATTTCAATCCAGCCCTCGGAAATCGCCAAAATCGGAACATGCATTATGGCGGCCGCCCTCTTTGCCGAAACGAAATCCTTAAAATTCAAAGGCAACGTAAAGTTCTGGATAAAACTCGGCGCGGTATTTTTTATTCCTATTTTGTTGATTTTTTTGCAGCCCGACTTAGGCTCGACTCTTGTATTTCTGCCAATGCTCTTTGCGATGTTGTATATTTCCACATTGCCCAAGCGGTTTTTCGCAATTCTCATGCTGCTCTTCGCCGGAGCGGCCGGACTTGTGTCCGCCGACATATGGAGATATAGCAACTTTTTGGGTGAAAACAACATCTCCGCGGAGGAGGCGGCTTCGCGCAATGCGTACGGCTCGGGCGCGGCCTTTGCGCTCCCCATGAAAGACTACCAGCGCAACAGAATTTTGGCGTTCATTGCGCCGGATGTTGTGGATCCCAGGGGGCTCGGGGTCAGCTGGAACCAGCGGCAGAGCCTCATTTCCGTGGGATCGGGCGGATTTGTCGGAAAGGGGTTTGCGGAGGGCACGCAGGCGAAGCTCGGGTACCTGCCTTCGAGCGTGGCGTACAACGACTTCATCTTCTCGGTTGTGGCAGAGGAGTCCGGATTTGTAGGCGCGGCGGCCGCCATACTCCTGATGGCGGTTGTCGTCATATTCGGCTGCCTGCTTTCGGCGCAGCTCTCCCGAGACAAATTCGGGCAATTTTTATGCATCGGAATATCGGCCATTCTGATGACGCACAGTTTTATAAACGTGGGCATGACTGTCGGCGTAATGCCGATTACCGGCGTGCCCCTGCCAATGATGAGTTACGGCGGAACTTTCGTATTGACGTGTTGCATGCTCTTGGGTCTGGTTCAAAGCGTTTACCGGCACAGGAGGGCTTACTCATAATTCCGAAAGTTTCGCCTAAAATTAAAGCGAAACAATGAAACAAGAAAACACCGACTACAAAATCGACGATTTGACTAAAAAGCCCCCGGAGGAAGTCGTGGAGCCGATTTCCGAGGAGACCCTCAATCTCGAAGCCAAGATGCGCGCCAAAAAGCGCCCGCTTCTCGAAAAGATAATAAAAATGCTCAAGCGCGAGGACGAGCCCTATCGGGAGATCGTCATAAACGTCGAGCCTTTCGAAAAGCGCGTTGCGTTGCTCGCCGACGGCGTTATGCAGAAGTTTGAAATTGAGCGCCCCGGCGACGAGAGCATGGTGGGCGCGATTTTCAAGGGCAAAATCCAGAATCTCGAGCCCGGGTTGAAAGCCGCGTTTGTGGACATAGGCCAGCCCAAAAACGCTTTCCTCCATTACTGGGACATCTTCCCGTCCACCACCGACAGCGCCTCCTACGAAATCGTGCGCGAAAACCGCAGCAAGGAGCAGAAAAAAAACGCCCAGAAATTTTCCGCCAAGGACATACCCGAAAAATTCCCCATCGGCACCGAAATAATCGTCCAGATAACCAAGACGCAAATCGGCACAAAGGGCCCGAGAATCACGACGAACATCGCGATTCCCGGCAGGTACCTCGTGCTGATGCCCTATGGCGGCCAGTGCGGGATTTCGCGCAAGATAGAGGACAGAAAGGAGCGCGACAGAATAAAGAAAATTTTGCGCTCCATGAAAATCCCCGAGGGCATGGGCGTGATAGTCCGCACCGCGGGGCAGGGCAAGCGCTGGACGTATTTTGTGCGCGACCTGCACATTTTGCTCAACATCTGGAAGCAGATACAGCAGCGCATAGAGTCCGCGCCCGCCCCCGCGATGATATACAAGGAGCCCGACCTCATCGAGCGCACCGTCCGCGACTTCCTCACCGAGCAGACCGACAGGATTCTCATCGACAGCCGCGCCGAGTACGAGCGCATTCTCGGCTCCGTCTCGGAAATTTCCCGCCGCGCCAGGGGCAAGATCCAGCTCTTCAAGGAAAACATCCCGATCTTCGAGCGCTACAACATCGAGCGGCAGATAGCCCAGACTTTCCAGAGGAGGGTCCCGTTGCCGTCCGGCGGGGAAATTGTCATAGACGAGACGGAGGCGCTGGTTGCAATCGACGTCAACACGGGCTCCCACAAGGGCAAGGACGCCGACGGAAAGGATTTTATTTTGCAGGCGAACCTCGAAGCCGTCACGGAGGCCGCGCGCCAGGTCAGGCTCCGCAACCTCGGCGGGCTCGTCATAATAGACACCATCGACATGAAAAGCCGCAAGGACAGGCAGGCTGTCTACAAGCGGCTCAAAGACGAGATGGAAAAGGACAAGGCCAAGAGCCAGGTTTTGCCGATCTCGCAGCTTGGCATAATTCAGATGACGCGCCAGCGCCACGCGCAGAGCAATTCGAGCGGCATATATGTAGCCTGCCCGTATTGCGGCGGCAAGGGCATAGTCAAGAGCGCGCGCACGATGAGCGGCGAAATCCAGCGCAAGATAGTCGCCACCTGCCGCAACTTGCGCGAAAGCGCCGGCGCGCAGAAGGAGATCGGGCTGCTGATAATGCTGCATCCGGAGAATCTCCAGCGCCTACAGAACGAGGATTACGAATATTTGCTCAACCTCGAAAAGCAGTACAACGTAAAGCTCACTTTCCGCGCCGACCCGTCGTACCACGTGGAAAACTTCCGCGTAGTCCCCTCAGAAAAATAGGCGGCGGCGCGGCGCGCGCCTCTAAGATTAAAATTGGAGGGGCGCGCCGCCGGCGAAAACGCCGCGGCGCCGTTTCCGCAAATGCGGCGGACGCCTGATGGCGGTTGTTTCGCAATGGGGAGACTATTCCCGCGATGCCGGCAAAAAAACGAACCTCCCGAGGGGGGTTCGTTTTTTTTCGTTTTGGACATGGCGGCGCGCCGCGAAGCCGCCGTAAACACCCGCTGGTCCAATGGCGGCCGCGACCGGCGCTTGCAAAATTAAAAAAGCGCCCATAGTTTGAAGCGCGATTGTTTTAAATGTTTTAATTTATTAGTTATTATAATGTTATTGTTCGTGTTGTGCCGTATAATTTAGATATTTATAAAAAATTTGTGGTTTTACGGAAGATTTTTCATCGGTTAACGAATAAATAAGAAAAGGTTATCGTATGAAAAAACTAATTTGGACCACAATCATTGCATTTATTGTAACTTACGTTTTTTGTGTTTCTTTCGGAGGGAATTCAAAAGAAACTGTTTATCAAGATTATCATGAAAAGTTAAATAATTATATTTTACAAAATAGGCAGGTTATATTCAAGA
>ENA-UEQL01002850-UEQL01002850.1-human-gut-metagenome-genome-assembly--contig:-NODE-2850-length-11175-cov-6.160569_pt1 | contig 11175 bp, 7 predicted proteins | sample MGYA00242905_ERZ507926 | MGnify/ENA primary metagenome ERZ507926 (study PRJEB26167, sample SAMN06115531) | human gut metagenome | host: Homo sapiens | place: China:Henan | collected 2015-09-09 | study...
TTCGCCCGCCGCACCGAGGACGAGTTCCTGCAAGTCGCCAATGCATCTTTGAAGGAAGCCTCGCTCCGGTGGAAAGCGATGATGATTACCTCATAGTCGTTGGCTTTAGCGGCCTCAACCGTATCGTGCAAGCAAGCGTCGATCGTTACGACCGCTTTCTCGATCGCTTTGTAGACACCCGTATGGCCTACCATATCACCGTTGGCGTAGTTCACTACGATAAAATCGAATTTCTTCGTATTGATAGCGTCCACCAATTTATCTTTCACCTCGAAAGCGCTCATTTCCGGTTTTAAGTCGTAAGTAGCCACTTTAGGAGAAGGGACCAAGATACGCTCCTCGCTATCGAACGGAGTCTCGCGGCCACCGTTGAAGAAGAAAGTCACGTGAGCGTATTTCTCTGTCTCGGCGATATGCAACTGAGTCTTACCTACGTTTGCCAAGAACTCACCCAGCGTATTATTTACGTTCTCTTTGTCGAACAAGATATGAACACCCTTGAAGCTAGCGTCATACGGAGTCATACAGAAATATTGCAAGCCAGGGATCGTATGCATACCGGCCTCCGGCATATCTTGCTGAGTCAATACAACCGTAAGCTCTTTCGCACGGTCGTTACGATAGTTGAAGAAGATCACGACATCGCCTTCCTCGATAACAGCAACCGGCTTTCCGTTCTCAACGTGAACGATCGGCTTGATGAACTCGTCCGTCACACCCTCGGCGTACGACTCTTCCATCGCTTTTACCATGCACTCGGCTTGCTTGCCCTTGCCTTCGACCAATAAGTCGTAAGCCTCTTTCACACGTTCCCAACGTTTGTCACGGTCCATAGCGTAATAACGTCCGATGATAGAAGCGATCTTACCGCCGGTAGTCTTCAGATGATTCTCCAACGTCTCGATAAAACCTTTACCACTCTTCGGGTCCGTATCACGGCCATCCATGAAGCAATGTACATAAGCCTTGCTGATTCCGTATTCCTTGGCGATATCCGTCAACTTCAAAAGATGCTCCAAAGAGCTATGTACACCACCATCGGAAACCAAGCCCATGAAGTGGATCTGCTTATTATTCTCTTTCGCGTAGCTATAAGCACGTTTGATCTCCGGGTTCTCCATGATCGTATTCTCGCGGCAAGCGATGTTGATCTTCACCAAATCTTGGTAAACGATACGGCCAGCACCGATGTTCAAGTGGCCCACCTCAGAGTTACCCATTTGTCCGTCAGGCAAACCAACGTTCTCGCCAGAAGCCTGTAACTGTGAGGCTGGATAAGTTTTCAATAACTCGTCCCAATATGGAGTCGGCGTGTTAAAGATCACGTCGTCTTTACCTTTGTCACCAATTCCCCAACCATCACAGATAATTAAAAGTGCTTTTTTGCTCATGATTGCTAATTTATTATATTGATTATGTTTTTAACCTTTACGATCGCGAAGATAATCAATTCCATCGTATTATTGTTTTTCTCAATGTATTACTTTTGTGGCAGGAATGGAAAAGAATATACAAGACAAGGATTTGGGAGTCATAACGCTCCGTACCACTCCCCGGGCCACTCGATACACGCTCAAGATATCAAAAGGAAAGATAACCGCCACGATGCCACCCGGGGGAGACGAGAAACGTATGATCGCTTTTATCATGGAGAACAAGGCCCGGCTGGTAAAAGCGCTCCAGAAGCATCCGGCCCGGCCCCTGCTCGACGAAAGATCGGAGTTACAGGCTACGACATTCCGCTTGCATATCTTCCGCACCGAGCGAAGTAATTTCTACATGAGATTGGAGGATGGAGTACTGCATATCGCTTGTCCGAATGAGACTCGTTTCGAGGAGGAAGAGGTGCAATCCTTATTGAAATCCATGCTGGAGAAGGCGCTCCGCCACGAGGCGAAACGGTTGTTGCCGGAACGTATCACGCTATTGGCTAGACAACATGGATTTATGTTGACCGGGGTGAAAATCAATAATAGCAAAACGCATTGGGGAAGTTGTACAATGAAGAAGAGCATTAACCTCTCGCAATCATTAATGCTTCTTCCTTGGCATTTGGTGGATTATGTATTATTGCATGAGCTTTGCCATACGATAGAGATGAACCATAGCGAAAGATTCTGGAAACTGATGGATAAGGTGACGGACAATCAAGCGATTCGTTTACGAAGCGAATTGAAAAACTATCACATGTTGTAGAGACAGAGCACGCTCCGTCTCTACAACTAGGTAATTTGTTAGAAATTGGCTCCTACTTGCAGAATGAAAGTCCGGGGTGCGCCGACATCCATCGGGCGGGCGCTATAGCGCTTGTTTAAGAGGTTGTTCACCAGTCCTTGTACATGGATATTCTTCGTCACTTTCATCCCGACACGCATATCCATGACGAAATATCCTTTATTGTTCTCTGCCCAATAATCATGTAAGTTTCCGAATAGCATCGAGCGCATATAATCCATCAGGTTAGGCTCCGCTTTCGTACGCTCATCGACCATAAAATAATCGACCGCCAATGTCTTGCTTTTCCATGACATATTCGTTCCGATATTAAACTGTTTCCATTCCAGATCAAATACCCCCTTTACGGAATGTTTCTGGCGATATTTTAAATACTTGCTGTCATTCGATTTCGAACGCATCGCCATTAAGTCATCATTCGCTTCCTCCTCCGCGTTCCGTGAATCCACGTCCATATCGATCGGATTCGTATAAACATACCCCAAAGTATATGCCAGACGAGTATCACGGTTAAACTCATACACACCCGAGGTAGACAAGTCTACCCCATAAATCTCCGCCCGGCCTACGTTCGTGAACTGAGCGCCGATTCCTAAGCCGTCGCCGCTAGAGAACGCATTGAACAACTTGGAAAGCCCATCGATATAATCGAAGGTCTTATTATTAAACAGGCCGAAACGGAACTCGATCATATCCTTGTAACGGGTATAAAAGCCGGCCACATCGATAAAGCCCTTCAAATTGCCGAACTTATAGCCTTGCTTGAAACCAAGTTCGGCATTATAACCTTGCTCCGCTTTCAATTCAGCGTTCGGGAAAGCTCCCACACCTCCGATATCCTTCAGGATAAACTTCTCCGTAACGGATGGATAACGGTATCCCTGTCCGAAAGATGCCCGGATAAAACTATACTCACCCAATTCATAATTCAAGCCTCCACGGAAAACAGGTTTTACCGGAACCTTCGCCCCGAAAATCTTCGTCTCCGCTTCCCGGTAGAAATCATCGACCCGGTAATACTCCAGACGAACACCGACCGAGACGTTCAAACGATCGATAAACTTATGATCATATTGCAGGAAGGTAGCCACATTATCGCTACTATGCTGCCCGGTCACTTTCGAATCCGCATGAATACGCTCATAAGTACCTCCAACCGTGAGTTGTGAATGTTCGAACTTCTTGCTGAATTGGTAATCCAGATTATAGGAATAGGTATGATCCGTAGCCTCCGGCGCTTTTTTCTCCATCGGTTTCATGGCATCTACCAACCAAGCCCCTACGTTATTCTTATCGGGTAGCGGAGTACGTCCCATCACCCAAGAAATCAAGTCCATATAATCCGCCGAGGTAGCTGTCGGGAAAAAATGATTTCCCAGCTTGCCCAATTCACCCATCAATCCGCTCACCTTCCCGTTCATCACCTCCGGCAAATACGGTAAGAAGGTCGGCAATAACTCGGTTTGCCAGTTTTGCGCCATATTGATAATCTCCGGGACGGATGAGATATCAAAACCCATATTATTCGTTATGTCAAAAAGAGACTTATCCGTAGTATGCGTGATGATACGGCTTCCCCGATGGAAGAAACGCCCCTTGAAACGATGAGTCGTCCCTTTTTCCGAATTCGTATAATTCAAGAAGGGATCTATATAAAATGTATTCTCACGGCGTCCCATATTCGCCAGCGGAGATTGAATATAGGGCTCCTCCGGAGAACGCCAGATAAAGAAACCGGTATAATCGTTATACAAATAATTCACGTTCACGCCATAGTTCAACCCTTGTACCCGGGGATCGTGATACGTAAGATTCCCACCGACCCGGACACGGCGATTGTAATTATCCTGCCGATACCCGTCGTCCAAGAATGTATTAGCCCCCACTGTCAAATCAAAATTCTTGATCCTACGGGAATGAGAGAGATCCAAGCCTCCATATAAAGGCGTCCCGTCTTGGCGCGGCTTCCCATACAATCCTCCTTGTACGTTCACCTGTGTTACCGGATCCAATCCGGGGCGTTTCGTTTTCACGTGAATCAAACCATTCAAGGCAGAAGAGCCATATAATACGGAAGAGGCCCCTTTCAGTACCTCTACTTGATCGACGTTCTCCATCGGGATCATATTCCAGTTTATCTCGCCGGAACCCGGAGTTAGCACCGACATTCCGTCCACCAGAATCAAGCAACGGCTACCCACGCCATAGGTCCATCCCGTACCACCGCGTACGGAAGGTTGCCGGTCCGTCACGTCCACACCGGAGATATTCTTCAATACGTCAGTTAAATCTTTCGGAGACTGACGAGTGATATCTTTCGCTTTCAGTAATTCCATAGAGACGGTAATATCGCTTAGCTTTTGCTCATAACGCCCGACGCTCACGACGACCTCGTCCATCATGTTTGAGTTTGTTCGCAAGGATACGTCATGCGTCAAGAACTCTCCCGGATCTACTTTCACGGGAACGCTCAACGTTTCATATCCCAGATAGCTAAAAGTCAATACAGCGTCGCCATCCGTCACTTTCAGCTCATAATAACCGTTTATATCAGACACAGTTCCTCTCGTACCCCCTTTGTCCTTATAAAAAACGTTTACCCCGGCTAAAGCTTCCTTGCTCTCCGCATCCTTAATATACCCTTTCACGTCTTGGCCGAAAGAGGCATGGGTTATCAAGAGAAGAAATAATATCAATTTGTAAGTATTCTTCATATCCAAATTATATTTCGCACAAATATAAAGGTTTATTCCATACCGCTAGACAGGTATTTAAAAACAGACCAAGAAGTCCTGTAAATAGACTATACTCTTTTTATTGCGCTAAGGAGAACCGTAAACTAATACCATAGTTCGAGTTCGATGTCGGGTAAGAAGATGTGGACACGATCGGCTCATTGATCTGTAAATCATAGAACGCTCTCAATGTCAAGGCACGACTTAACCCGTAATCCGCAGAGAACTGGATGGTCTTGGCGATATTCCCGCTGGTAGCCTGCGTAAACTGATCCTCAATCTTACGGATCAACGATTGCATTTTACGGTAAGAGAAATCTAAGCGGATCGTAAGATCATTACTGAAGTCGCGTGTCTTTTTCATTTTCAACACCTTGTTAAACTCAGTCAACTTATATCCTACTCCTATCACGAATTCGTTGGAAAGCGCTTCCACCAATTGGTAAGAGGAAATATTCAAGCTTAAGTTACGAGTCTTGCGCAACTCAAATTTACCTGTTATATTATTCAATAAAGTAGCGTCCACACCAAACAACGGGCTGAATCCTTCCGTGATACTCACGGCCGCTATATCATAAGGAGACGACGGCGTAGGATTACCTGTCTGGATATCGCGGATATATCCCAAACCATCCTGCCCGGCATCTACCCAATCCAAGAAGGAGGAAAATAACAAAAGGCCTATTGCTCCGAAATAAAACAGGAATCTTGAATAACCCGCATCCGTTCATCGTTCCTCTCCGAAGGAGAGGGGATATTTTGTAATGCCACACAAATTCAACTCCAAAGGGATAGCAATATTCCCAAACATCATTCCTCCCCGAGGGGGAGGTTAGGAGAGGGGACGATTTTATGATAAAATTTTCTTATGAATAAATTAACAAATTTAGCAAAAAATCTAAGACAAAACCAAACTCAACAAGAGCATATAATATGGAATCTTCTTAGAAATCATAAATTTCATAATTTAAAATTCAAAAGGCAGCAACCTCTAGGAAATTATATTGTTGATTTTATTTGCAAAGACATTAAATTAATTATTGAACTTGATGGAGGACAACATAACACTAAAGAAAACATTCTTGCAGATGAAGAAAGAACTAAATTTTTAGAATCTAAAGGTTATAAAGTCATTAGATTTTGGAATAATGAAATTGATAATAATTTAGAAGGGGTATATTTAGAACTTGAAAAGATTTTTCAAGAATTAACTGAATAACCCTCTCCCCTACCCCTCTCCCTTGGAGAGGGGATATTTGTTCCATCTTTGGATAACTGCCATATAATTTAAATCCCCCAATAGTCCCAAACATCATTCCTCCCCGAGGGGGAGGTTAGGAGAGGGGTCAACCTTTTCTCTGTTCAGATTTTAACACTCCAGTTCATCGTTCCTCTCTGAGGGAGAGGGGTATTCATAAATTGTCACCCATCAAAATCACCCAAAAGAATTAAATATATTAACAAAAATTAAGCAAAATAAAGAAAAACCAAAATTTATTTACAAATAGTTACAATACCCCAAACACTCTTTACACAATACATTCAACAACCTCAAAACAAACAATCTAATCCGAAAGAATTAATTTTTTAAAATTAATGTTATCTCACTAGTAAATTTGGGTTTAATAAAATTGTAAAGCGATGAGGATTACTTACATTTTGAGAATTCGAGAAGTTATAAATACTGAATAGGATATTAAAAGTTTGGGATACAATTCAAAATACTGAAGAGTATCCCGTTGCGGTTTTCAAATGTCGTTTGGGACATAAGAGCAACCCCTCTAAAAATCCAAGCAAACACGTCATTCTGAACAAAGCGAAGCATCTCTTACTAAACGAGTTCAAGGGTGCATCCCCATCGGAGAGGGAAAATAATTCCTTCTCCCGAGGGTAAGGTTGGGAGAGGGGACAACAACAAACAAAACTCACAACGAACGGCAAGAAACCCAGATATTTCAAGCAAAATCATCCAAACGGTTGACAGACTTTAAAAAAAATAGTAATATAATCGTTATGTAAAGCGTATGTTATAGTTTTATTTTAAAAAGAAAGGCGAAAAGATTATGACAAAAAGATTCGGTTTTACTTTGGCAGAAGTTTTGATCACATTAGGTATCATTGGTGTAGTTGCTGCCATGACTATCCCAACATTGATTGCTAATACTAACTCAGCAAAATTTAGATCACAATTTAAAAAATCATTATCAACATTGAACCAAGCAGGTTTGATGGCTCAAGCACAATACGATTTTGACTATGCTGGTGCTGATACAGCTTGTGGAGCAGACAAAGCTGGTGCTACTCAAAACCCTGAAAACGTAATGTCATTCTGTTCATTGTTAAACGGTACTTTGACTGGACAAACTATGGTTGGTAAACCATCAAACTTAAAAAGAGCTAACTCTGGAGATGCTAACAATGCCACAACTTACTCTATTAACAAGCATACAGCTGGTTACACTTTCGCTTTAGGTGATGCTCCAAACTTGGATGCTATGGTTGCTTATCAATTGGCTGATGGTTCAATCGTAGCATTCCCTAATACTGCTACTGGTTGTACTCTTGAATTAGGTAAACAAGTTACAGCAACAACATTAGGACAAACTCCATTGAATGGATGTATTGGTTTCATCGACGTAAACGGTACAACATTACCTAACAAAGAAGTTACTTGTGGTACTACTGCAACTGCTGGTACAGCATCAAAAGCAGTTGAAACACCTTGTACTGTTAAAAACGATGCTAAACACATGACAGACGTATTCCCAGTAGTATTCCACGATGCAACAGTAGAACCTGCATCAGATGCTGCTAAATATGTATTAACATCAGCTAAATAGTTAGTTTGATATAAAAACTTTTTAATTTAAAAGCTTTTGATAGTGGAGATTTCATCTCCACTATTTTTTTGTAATTATGAGCTTTAATGTTTTTTAGACCTTGTTCAACATCATTCCTCCCCTAGGGGGAGGTTAGGAGAGGGGTTGATTTTATAAATATACTCATCTCAAATTTTTATCATTACCAACAAATCCAACTTGTTTTATATTTAATTTTGTTCTACTCATTAGCTCAATTCTGAACAACCCTCACCCCTACCCCTCTCCCTTGGAGAGGGATATTTGTTCCATCTTTGGATAACTGCCATATAATTCAAATCCTCAAATATTCCCAAACATCATTCCTCTCCGAGGGAGAGGCTAGGAGAGGGGTTAACATTTTCTCTGCTCCGATTTTAACACTCCAGTTCATCGTTCCTCTCCGAGGGAGAGGCTAGGAGAGGGGTTGAACAGAACAAGGAATACGTTGTGAAGAATTAAATGCTCAATTCAATGGTCCACCTCACCCTTCCCTCTCCTCAAGGAGAGGGATATTGCTTCTTCTCTCTTTGAAAGATGTCATTTCATCATTGTTCCTTCCTCGCCGAGAGAGATGGGATATTTGTTTATTCACCTGAGGAAGAAGTATCAACCAAAAATGCAAATACGTTATTCAGAGAGAAGCAAAAAATCCAAAACCTAACTTGTTCAACAAAACCCTCCATTCGAACCTTCAGCCTTGAGATTTTCCCTCTCCTTGAGGAGAGGGGGTAGGGGTGAGGTGGAATCTCTTACGCATTTTACATTAACCTACTTATCCCCAAACACTTCTTGCAAATGCAAATATACGCCCTCAAAATTATTATCTATTTCATTATTCCAAAACCTTATAACCCTAAATCCTTTTGATTGTAAATATTTTGTTCTTTCATTATCTAATTCTATCTCTTCTGGTTCGTTATGCTGACCGCCATCAATCTCTATGATTACTTTGTGTTCTAGACACACAAAATCAACAATATAATCTCCAATATTATATTGCCTTTTAAATTTTAATCCTTGAAAGTTTCTATTTCTCAATAAAGACCAGAGTTTTAACTCTTGTTTTGTTTGGTTTTGGCGTAATTTTTGAATAAGGAACTTATATTTATTCATAGCCAAATTTTAACATAAAGAAACTTAAATTATTTGCGTTTAATTGTCCACCTCACCCTTCCCCTCTCCTCAAGGAGAGGGATATTTTATTCCTTCTCCCAAGGGAGAAGGTTAGGATGAGGGGTTGAACAAAACAAAGAAGGAATAGAAAAATTAAAATGCTCAATACGCCACCTCACCCTCCCCTCTCCTCAAGGAGAGGGATATTTGTTCCTTTTCTCTTTGAAAGAAAGAGTACCATTTCATCATTGTTCGTTCCTCTCCGAGGGAGAGGTTAGGAGAGGGGTTATTGCTTCTTCTCTCTTTGAAAGAATGAGTGTCATTTCCTCTTTATTTCTTTCTCTCCATTAGAGAGGGATATTTATTTCTTCACGAACGATTATTCTTTACATCTTTTCAAAAAAATGAATTTGATGTATAATACTATCAAGCTTTGTTTAAAAAGGAGAAAGAAATGGGATATAAAATTTTATCTAAAAAAGAAATCTGTCCAAACCAATTTGAAATTTCTATCGATGCACCTTATGTCGTTAGAAACGCTAAAGCTGGACAATTCATAATTTTCAGAGTTGAAGAAGAAGGCGAAAGAGTTCCTCTTACTATCGCTGATGTTGACAAAGAAAACGGAATTCTTACTATCGTTTATATGGCAGTAGGTCATTCTACTAAAAAACTTGCTCAACTTGAAGTTGGAGATGAACTTCTTGACATCGTTGGACCTCTTGGAAAACCAACTGATATTAAAAAATACGGTACTGCCGTTTGTGTTGCTGGGGGTTACGGTGCTGCACCTTGTTATCTAATCTCTAAAGCTCTTAAAGATGCTGGTAACAAAGTTTACATGATTGCAGGTGCAAGAACTAAAGACTTATTATTCTGGGAAGATAAAATGAAAGATGCTTGTACTGAATTATACCTAACAACTGATGATGGCTCTTATGGTATTAAAGGTTTTGGTACAACAGTTCTTCAAGAAATTATCGACAGAGAAAAAGTTGACTACGTAATTGCTGTTGGTCCTATGCCAATGATGAGAGCAGTTGCAAACCTTACAAAAGACAAAGGTATCTACACTGAAGCTAGCATGAACCCTATTATGGTTGATGGTACTGGAATGTGCGGAGCTTGCAGAGTTACTGTTGGCGGTGAAACAAAATTCGCTTGCGTTGATGGTCCAGACTTTGATGCTCACAAAATCGATTTTGATGAAGTTATTAACAGAACAAGAATTTACAAAGACCAAGAACGCAAACGTTGCGAAGGTTGTAACTTGTTAAAACAAGCAGAGAAAGTATAGGAGAATAGGTAATTATGGGTAAAAATGATATTCCTGTATGTCCATTAGTTAGTATCGGTTCTGGTATCGATATGGTTTGCAGTCAGACAAAATGTGCTTGGTATGTTCCAAGTGTTCAAAAATGTTCTATGTATTTGTTAGCTTACAATGCATTATTAGATGCTAATGCTAAGCAAAGAGCAGCTAAACAACAGCAACAACACTAATTGGTATATATGAAAATAGCGTTATGTATAAAACAAGTTCCAGATACCACGGATATTCGTTGGACGGAGCATAATACAATTCAAAGAGAAGGGGTTGAGAGTATAATCAATCCTTTCGACGTTTACGCAACAGAATTTTGTTTGAAAATAAAGAAACTTCATCCTAATACTGAAATTACTGTTTTCACAATGGGACCAGCTCAAGCAGAATCAATGTTACGTAAAGTTATGGCTTTAGGGGTTGATAATGCAGTTTTAATCTCTGATAAAAAATTTGCAGGCTCTGACACCTACGCAACTGGTTTGACAATTTCTAGAGCTATACGAACGGCATTACCAGATTTCGATTTGATTGTATGTGGACAATTTGCAGTAGATGGAGATACCGCACAAACTGGACCAAATATTGCAAACTTCTTAAATCTTCCGCAAGTTACTTTTGTAAAAGATTTTAAATCGTTAGAAAACAAAAATCTAACAATTTCAAGAGAAATGGAAGATGGTATTGAAACCGTTAGAGCTGAACTTCCAGCTTTAGTTTGTGTTATGCAAAATGATTTTGAACCTCAAAGACCAAAAATTAACGGAATAATTTCTGCAAATAAAAAAGAAATTAAAAAATTATCAATGGAAGATATTGGATTGTCACCAGAAAAAACAGGACTTAAAGGTTCTCCAACATACGTTAGCAAAGCATTCAGAAACATTACAACACACAATGCACAAAA
>ENA-UEQL01002851-UEQL01002851.1-human-gut-metagenome-genome-assembly--contig:-NODE-2851-length-11174-cov-4.209967_pt1 | contig 11174 bp, 10 predicted proteins | sample MGYA00242905_ERZ507926 | MGnify/ENA primary metagenome ERZ507926 (study PRJEB26167, sample SAMN06115531) | human gut metagenome | host: Homo sapiens | place: China:Henan | collected 2015-09-09...
CCGTGGTGGCGGTGAGGTTCGAAAAGGTGCCCGCCGTCTGCTGGTAGCCCGCATTCAGCAGGGCTTGCAGGGTCTCATTCTCGGCAAAGGGCGTTGGCTCCAGGTCGTAGTGATAATAGATCCGGTCTTCTGCTTCCAGTGCCCGCGTGGCCGCTTCCTGCATGAGCTGCCGGATGGCGGCTTCGCTCTTGCCGGTGTAGCGGGCCAGCTTCTTGATGACATCCTGCCGGACGGCCTCGGTCTGCTGGTAGCGCCACAGCTGCCAGTTTGCTGTCGGGGTCAGCGTCTCCATCTTGGAGATGCGCCGGGCCACATCCCGCAAAATGTCATCTTCCACCTGCTGCCAGAGGAGAACCAGCCGGTCGGGTGCGTGGTCGAGGTAGTCCGGGGCCAGCATCAGGCACCTCCGCCGAAGCTAAGCTCCGGCTGTTGGTTCTCGGTGCGGGCCTCTTCGGCCAGCTTCCTGGCTTCCTCTTCGCTGACGCCGTACCGGGCCGCGAGGTACTTGTAGCGCGGCAGCAGGCCGCTGAGGGCGTCGTCCCGCATCTGGCCCATCCGGGTCTCGGCGTCGGTGATGTAGGAATCATCCCAGTTCACGGAAATAGCGGTTTCCGGGTCTACCTCTGCGCCCAGCAGGTTCTTTGCCGCCCAGAGGATGCCCCGCACGATGCCGATCAGAGCCGTTTCGATGGAGATCTGGTTCTTGTTGGCGTTCTGCACAAGGTCCTGTCGGCTGCCGGTGTACTCGGTGGCCGTGGTGATGTTGCCGGTCTCGAACTTGTGCCGGTGGAAGCCCAGCCCGCACTTGAAGCTGAACAGGTCGAGCATGTCCTGCACGGCCCGGTGGTTGGCTTCCACCCGCAGGTCGGGGTTGTACTCGTGATACTCATTCTGCTTGTCCAGACTGCCCTCTTTCTCCGGCAGCATGACGAACTGGCTCACCACGTCATCGTCCGGCGGGATGTGGTGTTCGACGCCGTCTTTGTCTACGACCTTCCGGCAGAGGTCTGTGGAGTAGAAGATCTTCTTGTGGCCAAGCCGGAGGTCTTCGCGGTAGTTGTCGAAGGCAAGGTCGATGCCCTGCGCCTCGTCCAGAGCTTCCGCGAAGACGCTCATGCCCAGGCCGGTGCCGCCGTCAATGTTCTTGACCGCAGCGGGCGAAAACAGCGCGAACCACGGCGGGGACCCCTGCACGGTGATGCTCTCCACGGTGCCCTTCGGTGCGGGCAGCGGGGAAAACTCCGGGGTGCCGCTGACAGTATCCGTGACAGCGAACCACTCGTTCCGGATGGTGCGGCTCGTCGTGTCGCCGGTGTGGGTCTGCAAGTAGACAGCGGGCTTTCCGCCCCGCATACACTCGGAGACGAAGGCCGCTTCGGTCACGACGCCCCGCTCCACCTTCAGGGGCAGGATGCAGGATGCCGGGTCATAGTCCAGCTCGATGCGGGCATCCGGTTGTGCGATCAGTGCGCCGCCCTCGCCCTTGACGCCGGTGACGCTGAGCACAAACGCACCCGTGCCGGACCAGTAGGCCTGTTCCACCAGCTTGTTGGCGTTGTCCCAGAAGTGCAGCTCCCGGAGAAGCCCGCCCACCTGCTGCTCATCCGAGCCCAGCAGATAGGCGGCAGTCTTCTCGTCCGCGATCTGGAAGGTGGTGCGGTCGTTCAGAAGGAGATTGGCCCAGTCCTCGCAGACCCGCTTCGGCATCCGCAGGGAGGCAATCTTCCGTTTCTTTGTTCCGTCGGCGTATTCGGCAGACCGGGTATGGACGCCGGGCACCGAACCCTTCCACCACTGCCGCCAGGTCTCGATCTGGCCGGAATAGTCTGCATCCAGATGGTAGCCGCGGGTCTTGTTCAGGTAGCCCAAAAAGGCGGAAATGTTCATGTGTTGGTCAACCTCTTGAAATCGCGTTCGATGGTGTATTCGTAGGCGTCCAGCGTGTCGATGTCGGTGCTGCCGTCATCCAGGCGCTCGTCGATGCCGGGGTGCTTGCCGCTGTACAGGGCCGTCGCAAGGGCGTCCCGGAGGGTGGCCGCTTCGGGCATCAGCCAGAACCGCCCGCCGCCCATCAGGATGCAGGTCAGGCGGATGCGGTCGTTGATGCGGATCTTGGCGCTGTTCTCTACCCGGTCGGCCAGCCAGCTCAGTTTGCAGTGGCGCAGCCGGTTGCGGATGTGGTTGATGAGCGTCTGCTCGGCGGAGTCACAGAAGATGTACTGGATCTCGCCCCAGCGGGCAAAGACAGCCATGCAGAACTCGATGAGCCGGTCGGCCAGATAGTCGGCATCCTGCGCCACCGGGTCGATGCGCTGGGAGGCCAGCCCCACCACGCCGGAATACCCCGGCAGGATGGCCGTGGCCACAAAGGCATGTTTGGAGCCGTTGCCGCCGAAGTCCACCCCGACGCGGATGCGCCAGGGGGCGAGCTGCTTCTCGGCGGGCCAGAAGAACCGCCCATCCCCGGCGGCGAGGCTGTCGGCCAGCAGGCGGTAAACTACGCCGTTGGCTGCCATCCACTGGCCGAGGATGAAGCGGTTGTAATAGACGGTGCCCATATACTCCTGCTTCAGGTCGGCCACGAACTTCGGCGGCAGCATCGGGTTGTCGTCGATGGTGTAGGCCTGGCAGTAGATATCCGCATCCGAGTCCAGGAACTTTTTGAACCAGTGCGTGGAGCTTTCCGGGTTGCAGGTGCCATCAAAGTGGGAATGCGGGCAGGACAGGCGGCTTTTGAGCATCTGGAAGACGCCCTCGTCCCAGGTCGTGATCTCGTCGCCGTAGACATACTCAAAGGCGGCACCCTGGATGCGGGCGATGTGCTTTTTGTTGTCGGCACCGAGGACATAGACCTTCTGGCCAAACAGCTGCACCACGTTGCCAGCTGCAGAGGTGCGGATGACCCCCACGAGGTCCGGCCCCCAGAGCTCCCGCATGAGGGAAAGCACATTGCGCTCCAGAGTGCCCAGAGTGTTGCCCATGAGCACAAGCAGCCCTTCGCCCTTGGCGGCGAGGATGCGCTGCGGGATGGTCACGGCACAGTCGAGGTAGGTCTTGCCGGAGCGGGTGGCCCCGGTCTTGACGTTCCAACGGTGGGAGCAGTTGCGGAGGTATTCTTTCTGGAATTCAGTCAATGGCACTGTCTACACCTCCCAGCAGCTCACGGGCCGCTTCCAGCGCGTCTGCGGCGGGGTCGTCGGGCGACTCTTTGAATACGCCCAGATGCTTGCCCAAGAGCTCAAGAGCCCGAAGCTTGTCGGCCAGCTTGACTTCGTGTTCCAGGCCGTCTTCGCCGAAGGTCTTGACCTTGATGGACTGCACGGCAGCGAGGTCGTCCCGCGAGGCATCCAGTTTGACGGATGCGGTCTCCGGGTCGATGAGGTCGCCCGCGTTGACGAATGCGATCTTCGCGAGTTCCCGGACCACACGGTCGGCAGAGACTCCGGTGCGGCGGCTCTGCATGGCCTGAAGCTGGGCGATATAATTTTGGATACTAACATTTACTAACAGCCGCCCCGCTTGTTCGTTGGCCGTTTTGGGGCTGTATCCGGCACGGATGGCCGCCTGCGTTGCGTTCAGGTCGATCATGTATTCTTCGCAAAAACGCTTCTGCTTGTCGGTCATCCTCACCACCTCTCTCGTCGTCAGGGTACAAAAAAGCCGCCCTGAGCGGATGCTCAGAACGGCAGTCGTAATCAGGAAAAGCCCGGTCGGTGCAAAAAGCTGTTAAGCGGCAAAAGGAGAAATTCGTATCATGAGGAGGAAAACACACCTCCGGCCGGGCCGCCAGCATGAAGGGAGTAAGGATGCCTTTCCTGCTGGTTCTTCACGATACTATTTTACGCCGGAAACAGTGATCTGTATAGTGATTTGTTTTACAGATCCAGCTGTTCCACCGCCTTGCGGTGGCGGGTGTAGACCCAGCGCAGGGCGAAGCTGGTCTCCTCGGACACCTTCTCCCATGTCTTGCATGCCAGATACCGCGTGTGCAGGATCTGATAGTCGGTGTACGAGAGGCCGCTTTTGCGCAGAGCATCGAAGATCTCCTTGTAATACTGCTTCCGCAGCGGGCGCAGAGCGTCCGCCTTCTGTTCCAGTTCGGTCTTGCGTTCGATGGCGCGGGCAAGGTTCTGGCCGTCCCCGCCGCCGCCCGGCAGCGGGCTGAGGGCTTGTGTGGTGCGCGCTGCTGCCGTCTGTGCGGCAGCGATCTGATCGCTCAGGTGCCGGGCATCCTTCTCCGCCGCCCGGTAGCGGTTCAGCCAGATACACTTTTCTTCGTAGGTCATTCCAGTTCCTCCACCATCACAAACACCCCACAGGGGGACGACCAGAACTTTTCGACGATCTCGCTGCATACCTGTGCGTCATCGGCCCAGAAATGCAGCCGGGTCATCTCGTCCTTGAGGGCTTTTTCCAGATTGTCGGTGTCCGGCTTCGAGGTCCTCCATGCGCCGTCCGGGTGGCCTTCCGGCAAAAAGCACCACTTGACCAGCAGCCGGACCGGCCGCCCGGCGGGAATGGGCAGCGCGGGTGCATGGGGCGCAAGGTAGGCATGGAGCTTGGCGCGGGTGGCTTTCAGTTCCGGACTGTCGTGGAGCACGGCACAGGGCTTGCCGCCCTTCATGTAAGCGTGGAGCTGTTTGGCGTTGTGGGTCGTAGTAGGCGGTTTCATGGGGATAAAGAATTGCATGTGCATAGTGTTCACCTCGTTTTTTCTTTTTTGATTCGGCCAACGTGATGGGGAGGGCTTCCGGAGGGATGGGGGCTGTCTTACGCCCCATCCTCCGGGAACCCCATCACATACGGATTGGATTTGTATATTATATATAGGCATTTTCCGTCCCAAATCCGCAGGAAAATGCAGCATTTTCCGAAATACGGAAACCGTGCAGGATTCGGATGGTGCGCATTTTCCGTAGCATTTAGCCCGATGACCCCGGTTCGCGGCGTCCAACATCGGCACCATCAATCCAGAAGTTTCCGTCGGCTTTCAAGCGGCGGCGAACGGTGTCAGGTTTCAGGCCCATGTATTCTGCGATGCTGTAAACAGTTACTTTCCCGTCCATCATGCAGGCTTCAAAGGCATTGGATAATTCCGTCGCTTTGCTTTTGGCTAATTTCTCACGATTGCCCCAACGTTTTTCTGCCATTTGCTTTGCGAAACCTTTTGCGTCATTCTCCGGCTGCAAATCTTCCAGCAACCCGCTGTCCAGCTTATGGACCGGGTAGTCGAACCAGAGGTTCACCGGGTCGAAGCGCGGGAACTCGCGGAGGGTGCCCTCGATGCGCCAGGCGGTCAGACTGTCGGCCTTTTTCTCGGCCGCAGCGACTTCGGCGTCGATGGCCCGCAGATCGGACAGGCCCAGATGCTCCTTTGCCACGGCCAGCATCCGGGTGCGGCTGAAGGCATCGTCTGGGCCGTAGCTATCGGCAAACCCGCGTTTGTCGAGGATGCGCTTGATGACGGCGCAGGCGGCCTTGTTGTGGAGCTGCTCCCGGATGGCGTCGGTGGGAAGAAGTTCTGTCATATCCAGCATGGCATCCGGGTCACGGGCAAACACGCCGGAACCAGAGGCGCGGTCCATACTGCGCTTGCCGCCTTGGGCACCCTTGCTGTGGTGGTGGGCGTAGATGACGGCGCAGTCCAGCTCGTGGCAGACCGTGTCAAACTGGCCGCAGAACTTGGCCATCTGCTCGGCGGAGTTCTCGTCGCCGGTCAGGACCTTATAGATCGGGTCGAAGATGATGGCGGTGAACCCCTGCTTCTTGGCCCGGCGGATGAGTTTGGGGGCCAGCTTGTCCAACGGCACCGGAATGCCGCGCAAATCCCAGATGGCGATTTGGTCGAAGTGGTCCGGTTCCAGCCCCAGCGCATTGTAGACATCCGCGAAGCGGTGCAGACAGGATGCGGGGTCAAGCTCCAGATTCAGATACAGGACTTTTCCCTGTGCACAGGAAAAGCGGCCCAGCCATGTGGTGCCCTCGGCGATGGCAATGCACAGCTCGATGAGGGCGAAACTCTTGCCTGCTTTGCTGGGGCCTGCGATCATCATCTTGTGGCCCTTGCGCAGGACATCTGCAATGAGCGGTTCCCGCAGGGGAGGGATCTCGGAAAGGTCCTTTCGGATCGTCCAGTCGGGCAGCTCATCCGTTTCCGACTCGAACCAGTCCACCCACTCTTCCCAGCAGCTTTTGCCTGCGTTCGTTTCCAGCAGAGCTTGCCGGTGCCCGCCGCGCAGGATGCCGGGCATCCGGCTCAGGCGGGAGGGGTTGCGGTTCTGCTGGTCAAGGGGCAGGCCGTTTTTCTGGCAGGCCGAATAGAGGTAGTCCACCCGCTTGCGGTACTCGGTGTAGTCTGGAGCGTTGACTCGGACAATGGCATGGACGCTCTTTCCGCCGGAGTAGACCAGCGCGGCACAGGGGAGTTCCAGCTGCTTGATGATGGCCAGCTGCTTGCCCAGCTCCATATTGTCGCACTCCACGAGGGCATAGCGAAAATCGGTCACGTTGGCGTTGTTCCGGCCGCCCTCTACCGGGTTGAAGCAGATCCACGCACCGGCGTCCGGGTCGCAGTCGCCGACCACTTTGCCGATGTCATCCCCGCAGGTGGTCAGTTCTTCGATGAGCTGCCCGGCGGTGCGGTCCCAGCACCCCTTTGTGGGGGCCGGGCGTCCATCCCGGCGGTAGCTCTCGGTCACATAGGCCACATGCTCGTCGGGTTCGAACAGGGCTTGCAGGTAGCGCTTCAGCTCCTCGGCAGGATGCCATTCCGTGGGGAGATCCAGGTCGCGGGCTTCTACCCAGCGCGGATCTACGAGCCTTCCGTCCGCAGAGGAGCTGGCTCCGGCAGAGATCTCGTCGCCCCAGTCCAGCGCGTGTCCGGCGGGGCCGGTCCAGCCCTGCTGATAGGCCAGCTGAAAGATGCTGTTCTCGGTGACTGGCTGCGCACTGCCGTGGAAACTTTCCCATTTGCGGGTACATTCCCACTTGTGGTAGCGCCCGGCGTCGCGGGCACTCCACTGCTCCCAGGCGGAGACCGGGAACCCGGCCTGCTTCAGAGCCATGCCCACGGTGGTCCATTCCTCATAATTCAAGGCGGACGGGCTGAGAAAATCCAGCGCCTCTTTGAGTTCATTTTCATGTTCCATGTACGATTACCATCCAAATTCCCAGATGAGGTCCGTGCTCGGCTGGGCGGCGGGCGGGACGTATTTTTTTGCGTCTACGCCCTTGGGAACACCGCGCCAGCCGCCTGCGGCAATGAGGTCGATCATGTGCTTGGCTGCATCGAAGCTCCACGTTCCCACATGCTGGAAGCCGTATTTCTCCAGGCAGCGGATCTGTTTCGGGGTGGTGAGTCCCTCGTCCCGGCGGCTGTGGAGCCGGTCCAGCAGGAGCGAGGCCTTGCCCGCAGACTCCACGGCATCCGGCAGGATGCCCAGCTTTTCCAGGGCGGCGGTCTGCTCCGCGCTGGGCGGGCCTGCCTCCCAGCCAAAGGCCGGGACATAGCCGGACAGGTCTTCGGCCTGGATGCTCATTTCGTATTGCAGCGGGTCCACGAGCCTGGCCTTTTTGCGGCGCTGTTCCTCCAGTTGCTTTGCCAGCGCTTCTTCCCGCTGCATGACTACATCTTCACCGGCTTGCACCGCAGCCTCCTCGATGTCTTCGGGGCAGCCGGACGCAGCCAGATTCTCGGTCATCTGCTGGGCCACGGCGCGGTCCTCGCAGACTAGGTCAGCCGGGCGGCACAGCTCGTGCCTGTCGGTCATCCACAGGAAGTCCAGCAGGAGCAGGTCGGTCTTGCCTTCGCTCAGCCGGGTGCCCCGGCCCACCATCTGGCTGTACAGGCTGCGGACTTTGGTGGGCCGCAGCACCACCACACAGTCCACAGAAGGGCAGTCCCAGCCCTCGGTGAGCAGCATGGAGTTGCAGAGCACGTTGTACTTCCCGGCATCGAAATCAGCCAGCACTTCGCGGCGGTCGGCACTCTGGCCGTTGACCTCAGCGGCCCGGAACCCCCTGGCGTTGAGCAGATCCCGGAACTTCTGGCTCGTTTTGATGAGCGGCAGGAAAACGACGGTCTTCCGGCCCTGGCAGCGCTGCACCATTTCGGCGGAGATCTGTTCCAAATAAGGGTCCAGAGCGGTGCCCAGCTCGCTCACGGCATAGTCGCCGCCGCTGAGCGCCACACCGGAGATGTCCAGCTTCAGGGGGATGGTCTGGGCCATGATCTTGCACAGATAGCCCTCTTGGATGGCATCCGTCAGCTTGTATTCATAGGCCAGGCTGTCGAACACCTCACCCAGGTTCCGCATGTCGCCTCGGTCAGGGGTGGCAGTCACGCCCAGGACTTTAGCCGAGGAAAAGTATTCCAGAATGCGGAGATAGCCGTCTGTGATGGCATGATGGGCCTCGTCGATGATGATGGTGCCGAAGTAGTCATGCGGAAAACGTTCCAGCCGGGCGGGGCGCTGCAAGGTCTGGACAGATCCAACGACCACTCGGAACCAGCTGTTCAGGCAGGTGGACTCTGCTTTTTCCACCGCGCTGACCAGCCCGGTGGAACGCTGGAGCTTGTCCGCTGCCTGTTCCAGCAGCTCGCCCCGGTGGGCCAAGATGAGCACCCGGTCACCAGCCCGCACCTGGTCGGCGGCAACGGAAGCGAACACGATGGTCTTGCCGGTGCCGGTGGGTAGCACCAGCAATGTGCGCAGACGGCCGTTCTCCCACTCCTTGTGGACGCTGTCCCGCGCGGCCTGCTGATAGGGTCTGAGTTCCTGTGCCATCAGAATGCCCCCTGTTTCCAGCCGGTCGAAGGTGCAGCGGTGGGCGCAGGCGGCGGCAGGAACCGGATCACCTCATTGCCCTGACCCGTCTCACCGGCCTTCGGGCCGCTCTTCTTGGTGTACTCATAGATGCCCAGCCTGCACCAGCCTTTCGACCCAACGATCTCAGACCAGCGGGGGCGGAAGGTGTCCCCGCGCTTGCACTGCCCGATGCTCTCGAAGAATGCACCCAACAGTCCCTGCGTTTTGGTGTGCAGATAGAGGCGGTGTGTGATGGTGGTGTCGCCCTTGTCCCCGCCGAAGATGTGCAGGGTCAGCTTGGCCATCTTGCAGGGCGGCAGTTTGGCGCTGCCCTCGTAGCGGGCGCGCTCCAACTCGGTGACTTCGAAGGCATATTCGCCCTCCGGCAGCAGCACAAATTCCGGCTGTTCATTGCTGACCTCGTCGTCCCAGTCGAGAGCGCGGTCGGTGGTATTCATATCGTTCATCAGAAAATTCTCCTTTCAAAATCAAAACGGGATATCACGGTTGTCCAGCACCATCTGGAACACCTGCGGCCAGGCACCGATCAGGCAGCCCTCCACAAACTCGGCGGGGTAATCCCGGATGGGCATGTCTTCCGGGAAATACCCCCGCTTGCCCACAACACCCTGCAGCTCCTCGGCGCTGACATGGTTGGCGCTCATCAGAGCAGCCAGCTTCTCCGGCACCCCAAGACTGAGCAGCACGTCCTTGCGGGTGCTCTCCATGGGCGGCACGTTGGAGGTCGGGGCCGCAGATTTCGCTTCCGGATTCGGCGGTTCCGGGGTGGGCAGAATGTCCGCCTCCGGTTTGCTCTGGAACTTCGGCTCGGAACGCGGCGCAGCCTGTGTGGGAGAAGCGCCGGGGATGCAGGAAGCGATGCCGGCATAATCAAAGGGCATCTCATCGGGCAGGCCAAAGCGGTTCTTGGCATCCCAGCAGGCGTGATGGGTGGTGTACATGACCCGGCGGCCGCCGGTCACCTTGTTTTTGGATCGTCGTGCTGGGTGAGGGTGTAGGTGCCGCTTTGCGTGCTGCCGTCTGAATCCGTGAGCGTCAGCGTGCCGTCCTGTGCGGCGCAGGTGAGGACGGAGAGGTCGAGCGGCTGTCCCGCGCTGTCGATGGCGTTTGCGTATGTCCAGTCGTGGCCCTCGATGGTCAGGCCATCGTTCGTTTTGCCGCAGCCGACGAGTAGAAAAATGAGCAGCAGCGGCAGTAAAATCTTGTATTTACCTGTCATGTGTTTTTCCTTTCCACTTCATGATTTTCAATCCTATCAGCACACCAAGTCCCACGACAAAGAGCGACAGTGCGGCTAAAAACAGATGCGAAGGAAACCGACCCATAACGTAGATGTCTGTCGCCATATCAACGCCGCCGACAATCGAAACATCCTCTGGAATGGGCGGTCCGGCAGTAAAATACTGTACGGCACATATGAGCAGCACCGGCACGCTGACGGCCAGCAGCACCCATGCGCCAATCTTCAGGACTTTTGCGTGGATGCGGCGCTGCTTTTTCGATATGCTTGCTGCGTTGGGCAGGGGAGCGGCAACCTCCGGCGTGCCGGTCAGCTCTGCGAGCGGAACGCCGAAAAAGCCCGAGAGTGCGAAGAGGTTCGCCGTGCTCGGCAGCGACGAGCCGTCTTCCCACTTTGTCACGGCTTGCCGCGAGACTTCGAGTGCCTGCGCCAGCGCCTCCTGCGATAGCCCGCGCTCCTTTCGAAGCGTGCGGATACGCGCGCCGAGTTCGTTGTCCATGATCGTGCCTCCTTTGCCTTGATGGCGCTATCGTAGCAGTTTTTGGCGCAAAAGTCCACCAAGTATTCCGCTACTATCGGTAGCGAAACGGAAAAAGCCGCCCGAATGGGCGGCTTTTCACGCGTATTTACTTCTTGCGGCAGCTCAGCTCGCCGTTTTCGGCGTCGAGCACGAGCGTGCTGCCCGCGGCGAGGTCGCCGCGCAAAATCTCCTTGGCGATCAGCGTCTCCGCCGCGCTCTGGAGGTAGCGCTTGAGCGGACGCGCACCGTAGATCGGGTCGAAGCCGCGCTCGATGATGAGGCTCTTGGCCGCATCCGTGACTTCGAGCCTCAGCGTCTTGTCGGCAAGACGCTTCTTGAGACCTTCCATCAGAATGTCGATGATGCCGCTGAGGTTCTCCTTCGTGAGCGGCTTGAACATGATGATCTCATCGAGACGGTTCAGGAATTCCGGACGGAATGCGCGGCGCAGCTCACCCATGACGGCGGCGCGGGCGCTCTCGGAAATGCTGCCGTCCGGCTGGATGCCGTCGAGCAGCTCGGAAGAGCCGAGGTTCGAGGTCAGGATGATGATCGTGTTCTTAAAGTCCACCGTGCGGCCCTGCGA
>ENA-UEQL01002852-UEQL01002852.1-human-gut-metagenome-genome-assembly--contig:-NODE-2852-length-11169-cov-7.170123_pt1 | contig 11169 bp, 6 predicted proteins | sample MGYA00242905_ERZ507926 | MGnify/ENA primary metagenome ERZ507926 (study PRJEB26167, sample SAMN06115531) | human gut metagenome | host: Homo sapiens | place: China:Henan | collected 2015-09-09 | study...
CTCTTTTTTCTCTTGACGGAGGGCTTCCGCCCTCTTCCTTCGTCTTGTCTCTTTATCGCATCATTTCAATGTTCTCTGCGCCGTTTCCTTTTCGGAAAGCGGTTACAAAGGTACTGCCTTTATTTTTAACCGCCAAATTTTTCGCGAACTTTTTTTTCAAGCTTCTTTTTCAAGAACCCCGCGTCCGCGCCGGTCCGACGCCCTCCGGCATCACGCTCAAGCTTCACGACCACCGGTCTGTTTCGCTTTTGCGGTTGCAAAGGTACTGCCTTTTACCTTTCCCGCCAAACTTTTCAGCATCTTTTTTGCCCCTTTTTTCAACTTTTTTCACAACACATTGATTCTCCGTCACTTATTTCGGAAACTTTTTTCACCCCGTTTCCCTTCTTTTGCGACAGAAACAAGCCCCAATTATTTACACACATTATTATATATTTAAGAGCAGACATATTTTTATAAACATTCATGGCAAAATATTCTTATAATACGTCAGATTTCCGTAAATTTGTACAAGAATAGAAAAACGAGAACGAATGAACGAGGCTAAACTTAGTCAACTCTACTTGCGCGACACTGCTTTTCAAGATTTGATGCAGCGCCGCATCTACAACGTGCTTCTCATCGCCTCGCCCTATGACGCCTTCATGATGGAGGAAGACGGACGCATCGAAGAGCAGCTGTATTTTGAGTACACATCGCTCAATCTGAGTTCTCCCCCTCGCGTGGCACAGGCAAGCAGCTACGAGGACGCCCACGATCTTTTAAGAAGCAAGTCGTTCGATTTAATCATCGCGATGCCTGGCAACGATATCGGACTCACATTCCGCGAAGCCAAAAACATCAAGACAAGCTATCCCGACATTCCGTTTATCGTATTGACTCCATTCTCACGCGAAGTGTCGCGGCGTCTTGCCAACGAAGACTTCTCCGGCGTCGACTATGTGTTCAGCTGGCTCGGCAACGTCGACCTGCTTCTTGCTATCATCAAATTGATGGAAGACAAGATGAACAGCGACAACGACATTCTTGAAGTTGGCATCCAAACCATACTGCTTGTGGAAGACTCCGTGCGCTTCTACTCATCAGTGTTGCCCCACCTATACAAGTTTCTGCTGAAGCAATCGCTAATTTTCTCAACCGAAGCGCTCAATGAGCACGAGCAGATGCTCCGTATGCGCGGACGCCCAAAAGTTATTTTGGCACGCACATACGAGGAGGCGATGACTTTGTACAACAAGTACAAGAACGAGATTCTCGGCGTAATCACCGACGTGTCGTTCAGCAGAGACGGAGAGAAGGACAAGCACGCCGGCATCCGCCTTGCCAAAGAGATAAAGGAAATCGACCCCTATGTCCCCATCATTATGGAATCGTCAGAGACCGAGAATGCAGTCTACGCCAAAGAAATGGGCATCTCGTTTCTCGACAAGAATTCCAAGAAGTTTCCTGTCGACCTTGGACGCATCATCACCGACAATTTCGGTTTCGGTGATTTCGTGATACGCAACCCCGAGACCGGAGAGGAAGTGATGCGCATAACCGACCTGAAAGAGTTTCAGGACAACCTATTCAAAATTCCAGACGAGTCGCTGCTGTACCACGCCTCACGCAACGACATCTCGCGGTGGCTGTATTCGCGCGCGATGTTTCCCATCGCCGAAATCATTCAAGCCCATCGTTTCCGCGAAATCAGCGAGGCGGCAGAGGTAAAGAAATTCTTCTTCAACCTGATTGTGAAATACCGCAGGATGAAGAACAAAGGAGTCGTTGCCATTTTCAAGAAAAACCGCTTCGACTACTACTCCAATTTCGCCCGCATCGGCCAAGGCTCACTTGGCGGCAAGGGACGCGGCCTGGCTTTCATCGACTCTATCATAAAGAAATATCCGATATGCGACAATTTTGACGGTGTCACAGTGTCAATTCCGCGAACGGTGGTGCTCTGCACCGACATTTTCGACCAATTCATGGAAGAAAACAACCTATATCCCATCGCCCTGTCTGACGCCCCCGACGAGGAGATTCTGCGCTTTTTCATAAACGCAAAACTGCCGTCGCAGCTTAAAGACGACTTTCTTGCCTTGTTTGAGGTTATCGACAAGCCGTTGGCGATACGCAGCTCAAGCCTTCTCGAAGACTCGCATTATCAGCCCTTTGCCGGCATATACTCCACATATATGGTGCCGCGTCTCGACAACAAGGAGGAGATGCTGCATCTGCTCGGCGACGCCATAAAAAGCGTCTATGCGTCAGTGTTCTATGCCGACAGCAAAGCATACATGACCGCCACAAGCAATCTTATCGACCAAGAAAAGATGGCTATAATCATACAAGAGGTGGCTGGCGCGGAGCACGACGGATACTACTACCCATCGTTTGCAGGAGTGGGCCGCTCGCTCAACTATTACCCCATCAACGACGAGATGCCCGAGGACGGAGTGGCAGAAATTGCCGTAGGACTCGGAAAATACATCGTTGACGGAGGTCTGGCACTGCGTTTTTCGCCAAGACATCCCGACAAAGTGCTGCAAACAAGCACTCTCGACCTTGCCCTGCGCGACACACAGACCCAACTCTACGCCCTTGACCTTAAAGACGTTGAAGGCGGATTCAAGGTCGACGACGGGTTCAACATAAAGAAAATACGTGTGCAGGACGCGGCAAAAAATGGCTCATTGCGCTATATGGTGTCGACTTTCGACCCCTACGACCAAGTGATTCGCGACAGCGAATACGGCAACGGACGCCGCGTGGTTACATTCGCCAACGTGCTGCAACACAAAGCATTCCCGCTTGCTGAGATTGTAGACTTCATGCTTTCCGAAGGAGAAAAAGAGATGCGTCGTCCGGTGGAAATCGAATTTGCCGGATGCATCGACAAGCACGGAGAGACAAAAGGCAACGTATATTGGTTGCAGATACGTCCGATTGTCGACCGCAAAGAGATGCTCGATGAGAAAATCATGCAGACATCCGACAGCCAACTGATTATGAAGACGTCCAGCGCTCTCGGACACGGCATGATGGACGGTGTCACCGATGTGGTGTATGTCAAGACGCAGAACTTCTCCTCGTTCAACAACCCTATGGTGGCACGCGAGATAGAGAAACTCAACAAATCCTATGTGGAGGCCGACAAAGGATATATTCTGATAGGTCCCGGACGATGGGGCTCAAGCGACCCCGCACTGGGCATCCCCGTGAAATGGGCGCACATCTCAGCCGCACGCGTGATTGCAGAAACGGCGCTGCCGGGATACCGCATAGAGCCAAGCCAGGGCACGCATTTCTTTCAGAATCTCACATCGTTCGGCGTCGGATATTTCACCATAAACGACAAAAACGGCGACATCTGCGACATTGAATATCTCGACAGCATGCCTGCCGTCTACGAGTCCGACCATTTGCGCTCCGTGCGTTTCAGCCGACCGCTGCAAATCGGAATAAACGGCAAGACGGGATTAGGAATCATTGTAAAACCAACAACAGAAGATAACTGAATATATGTCAATCATAAACAACCTAAAAGCAATGTTGGGTTTTCCCGACAAAGAAGATATGGGCAACGAGAACTCATCGCAGACAAACTCGCCGTCTTACATCAACCCGTTCAAAAAAGAAAGCGAAAAGCCATTGCCACCGCCTGTTCCGGAAGTGGCTAAAATCTCACAGAAGGATGTTGAAGACGCCATAAGCGATGAAGTGGTCGACAAGGTAACCTCTGTGCTCAACACGTCATTGCCGGAATACGTGCGTGAATGCATCGACAAAGACGCGCAAGCCAACTACGTGAGAAGCCTCATCGGATCAACGCTCACCGACTTCCTGCAGCAAATCAAGCAGGAGGCGGAGGAAGCCGCTCGCCAGCAATGGCAAAAAGACCGTATGGACCTTGCCAACAAATCGTCGGAGGCTTCAAAGCAGATGAACGAATACAAGACGAAAAACGAAGAGCTGCGAAACCGCATTCTAAGCCTTGACAGGCAGAAAACCACGCTCAACGACCGCATATCGACATTGGAAAACCGTGCTGCCTCAGCGGAGGCTGAACGCGAGCAGTATCAGCTGGAATGCAAAAGTCTGATGAACAAAATCAAAGTGGCGGCTGTCAACGAAGAGGCGCTGCAGGCATTGCGACAGGACAACGATGACTTGCGCGCGGCAAACGAGAGTCTGCAAAACGAAATTGCCGAAATCAAAGCCGACGCCGAACGCAAGGCCACCGACTCGGCGGCTCAAATCCTTGCCGCCAAAGCAGACGTGGCGAAGAAGGAGGCGCGCATTGCCGAATTGTCGGCGCAACCCGACGACGCAAACGAGAAGGAGGCGGAAATCGAGCGTCTAAACGCCGAACTCGAGACCACAAAAAACAACGCCAAAACCGAAGCAGAAGCGCTGACGGCACGCATTACGGCTCTCTCGCAGGCCACCTTAGAACTGGAAGAGACAAAACGCAAACTCGCCGAAGCCGAAGATGAAAAGTTAGCGCTGAAAAATGCCCCAGCGACAAGCAGCGAGGAACTGGAAAAGCTCCAAAACGAACTTGCCGTGCGCAACAATGAGTTGGCAAGCATGCGGTCCACAATCCAAAGCCAGAACGACGAGCTCTATGCCTTGCACGAGAAACTTAACGAGACCGGCGACACCGCAAAGATGGCTGAAATCGAAGCCACTCGCGCCAAGCTCGAAGACACCGTGGAGAAACTCAACAATGAGCTGTCGCAAAAACAATTGCAAATCGACGACCTCAACAGCACGAAAGACGAGATTTCTTCTGTCTACGAGCAGTTGAAAAAGGAATTGGAACGCAACAAAAAGCACTATGCCGACAAGGAGCAGGAGTTCCGCCAACAGATTGTGGCGCTGAAAGACGAGCTGGAATCAGCAAAAAACGAGATTTCAATCCAAAAGGCAGAAAAGAAAGCCAAGAAAAAGGCTCAACACCATGCGGCTCCGCTGTCGGGAATATCTGCCATCGACTACACAACCGAATATTCCGACTGGCTGATGCCCACACCGCCGACAAACGCAATTCCAATCGTTGCCGAAGAGCCTGAAGAACCCGAAATAGAGAATCATAAAGAACCGGAAAAGAGTCACGCGAACCCCAACATTCCAGAACAAATGGAACTGTTTTCATAACTATGGACTATACTACCTTATCACCGGAACTTGAAGAGCGCGTGCAGCGCGCTGTCGACAATTTTATGCAAGGCTATGGCTGCTGCCAATCAGTGGTGGCGGCTTTCGCCGACATCTACGGACTCAGCGACGACCTCGCAAAACGCATTGCCGCAGGTTTCGGCGGCGGCGTTGGGAGGCTTCGCATGATGTGCGGCGCCGTGTCGGGCATCGTGTCGCTTGCGGGACTCGACTGCGGTCAGACCGACGGTGCCGACCGCGAAGGCAAATCGGCTTGCTACAAGGTTGTACAACAGCTTCTTGAGAAATCGCGCGAGCAAAACGGCTCGCTCATCTGCGCCGAAATTCTCGGGCTGAAAGGCCACGACAAAGCAGTGTCAACCTACGAGGCATCGCCTCGCACAGCCGAATACTACAAGTCGCGTCCTTGCGCTGCCAAGGTGGAGAGCGCAGCCCGCATCTTCGCCGAATATCTCCAAGCCAAAGCTTCGTTAACATAAAATAACAGCATCAACAACAAAAAAATATTTAGATTTTCCCCCCCCCCATATTTGTATTCTTTGTAAATTTGCATCCGCTATTAAAAGCAGGTTATATTTTAATCAACACATTAACAATTAATATAGGTACGTCACAGCACCATACTTCCCAACTTTAATCAGTGTTTGTGGCATAAAAAGGTTTAAAAGAACAGGTAAAAAAGAGTGAGATATATCAGACTGATAATTACAATAATTATTGGTTTCGCAATGGATATGGCTGCTGAAGGAATAACCGCCGACAGCATCTTTATCCAAAATTCGCGTCCAATAAAATTTGTTGTAAACAGAATCAGCATCAGCGACCAAGATAGAGAATGGATTACCGATGTGCTTATCCCAGAGCTTCAAAGGCTGGGAGATAGGGGTATTGTTTTCGGACGTGCCGCCGCTTCTCCAGAAGGTCCATACGACAACAACCGTCGTCTGGCAAACCAACGTCGCGCATCGGTCGACGCTCTGCTTCGAAGCTACGGCATCGGCACCGACCACATCCAATACGACGTTGTGGCTGAGGACTACGACCTGCTCTACACCATGATGATGCTGAAACACGACGCCAAATTCCATGACGTCGACTCCTTAATCACTCTCTACGCCAACGACACCCAACGTCTTAAGGCGGCTATGAAGCGGCACGACGGCGGCAAGCTATGGCGCTACCTGCTGAAAGAATATTTCCCGAAACTGCGCGCAGTGAGAATAATTGTCGTTGACAAAAGGCTTGCCAACATCGACAGCAACGACCTGGCTCCACGACCTATAGCAGCAACCATTCCGGCAACTGTCGCCGACTGCCATCTGCGCATCCAAAATGCCGACATCACACCGGCATACATCATCCCAGCGACAACACCCGCCTCGGCTTTGCCACGTCGCGAGGTGCTGAGCGTGAAGACAAACGTGCTGTTTGACTTCGCCTATATGCCAGGTTACGACCGCTTCTGCCCTATTCCAAACGTTGCGTTGGAATATTATCCGCTTCATGGTCATTTCACCTACGGTGCAAGTTTCGACTGCCCGTGGTGGCAGCACTATGATGAGCATAAATATTTTCAGGTTAGGAACTATCAGCTGCACACCCGCTACTATCTGCGCAGCGGCGACATCCGCAAACGCAAACCGGGAGAAGGCGCGGCTTTCAGAGGTTTATACCTCAGTCTATACGCGCACGCGTACCTATACAACATCTGCTTCGATGAGAAACGCGGATGGGAAGGCGAAGGCTGGGGCGCTGGTTTTGGTATAGGCTATGTCGTCCCGTTAGGTCGCTCCGGACATTGGAAGCTGGAGTTCGGACTGCAAGCTGGATATCTCAGCACCAACTACGACCCCTATCAGTGGAAATGCCCCGTAGACCCCGACACCGACAAAGAGCAATATTACTACAAGTGGTACGGCAACGCCAATGATTTCCAAAAGAGGCAGCACCGCTTCTCGTGGCTCGGTCCAACAAGAGTGGAGATAACGCTCAGCTACGACCTGCTCTACAGACGCAACAACAAGAAAGGCGTAAGTTTCAGAAACCGAGAAACGACAATCAACTATTAGACAAAACATAGCAACAATGCGCAATATAACAAAACTCATATCACGAATCATCCTTGATGCAAGCCGCAAAGCCTGCAACAAGGCTGTCGTCATGTGTTTTGCATTGTTATGCCTTGTCGCAACGGGATGCGTGCGCGAGCCTAAGCTCCATCTCCACCAGGGCGGCGCCGACATCGACATGGAAATCCCGACAGTCGACCTCGACCTGAAAGTGATATGGAACTACATTTTCAAGTACGACACCGAATACGACTGGCAAGCGGAGTGGATCTACGGATGGGACAACACCGACGAGGAAATGTTCGGCACTATCGGCTACACAGAGCCTGACGCCTTCGAGGTGCGCCGCTACTTCACCGGCAACGTCCAGTTCGGTGCCCACAATGCCCCTTACAGGCACTCGATTGTAGGCAACCACGTCCAAGCCAAATACGATTTCGGCTTTTGGGACATCCTTGCATGGAACAACATCAACACTCCCGACGGGGTACAGAGTGTGCGCATTGATGAGAACACCACCTACGACCACGTCACGGCTTACACCGGACAGACAATATACCCGGCGCTCTACAACTCGCCGCAGTTCACGCGCTCCTTCTATCAGCCGGAGGAGCTGTTTGCCGGATACCATGGAGGAATTGAGATAAACAAGAATCTGGACGGATTCACGTTCGACGAGAACCGCAACTGCTGGGTACGGCAGCTCGAGATGGAGCTGCAGCCAGTGACCTACATATATTTGGTACAAGTGATTCTGCGCAACAACGACCACAACGGCAGAAAGGTGACAGCCGTAGAGGGAAACGCCAATCTAAGCGGCATGGCTCGCTCCGTAAACCTCAACACAGGCGTGACGGGGGCTGACGCCATCACCGTGAACTTCTTCATGCGGATGAAGCAGGACGTTGCCGACAAGAACGGCGACAAGGTCGACGTGATAGGTGGAAAGGTGCTGACTTTCGGCATCCCGAAACTAAACCCGAGCAAACTTGACGCGCGAGCATATCTGGAATCGCTGCAGAAAGTGAGGGACGCCGACCTTAACAACCGCCACTATATTGACGTGAAAATGCAGTTCTACAACGGCAAAGACTCCACGTTCGTGTTCGACGTCACCGACCAAGCGCGACGGCTGTTCCGGGGAGGGGTCATAACGGTGGAGCTCGACATGGACAAGGTGCCTGTCCCCAACCGGTCCGGAGGCTCCGGCTTCGATGCTGTGGTGGAGGACTACGAAGAGAAAGAATGGATATTCGACATGTAATCAATACGTAATTCAAATATAATAAACAATACAAACTATTTTAATTTTTTTATTTTATGAACAAATTTTTTATCGCAGCCGCTTCGGCATTGGCTCTCGCCAGCTGCTCAAGCGACGATTTCTTGGGAGAAATTCAGGGAAATGAACAAAATGCTGCCACCTCCGCAATCAACTTCGGTGGCGACACAGGCAAAATCACACGCGCCACAGAGTCAGGCGTCACTGCAGCAGGACTTCTCGACAACAACTTTGTAGTTGTCGGTTTCAAAGGCAACAAGACAGACGCAGCCAACAACGAAACGTACGCTTTCGACCACTACAATGTGAACTTCAAAGACGGTTCAGCATTCTCTACCGAGTCAAACCGTGCTGGTTGGGAATATGTAAATCAAGACATGAACGTAAAGGGCACCAAACCTGCCGCATCTCTCGCACAGGGCGGAGCATCGCAGCAGACCATCAAGTATTGGGACCACTCTTGCAAATCCTACGATTTCATAGCTTTCTCAATGGGTAAAAAAGATGCGGCGTCAGAATACGCCACTCCGACACACGTCGACAAAGACAATCTCGCCACTGCCGCCTACACTCTCTCCGGCAACGTAAACACTCTCAGCGAGTGCTACATTTCCGACATGAAGACTGTTGAAGAGAAAGACTACAACAAGACCTCTGTATCAATGAGTTTCCGTCACCTTGCCAGCAAGGTACGCATGGCTCTCTTCGAGATTGTTCCAGGTTATGTGATCAGCGACGTGAAGTTCTATACCGACACCGAAGCTACTAGCACCACAACCAACCCGGAAGGTACACTCATCGGAAAATTCAACAATTCCGGAACATTGACAGTGTACTTCCCTACAACAGGTATCGTCAACAAGGATAAGAAAGACTACAACAAGGCTCACGTAAAATTCACTGCATCAACAACTGCAGGTGAGACTGGCGTATTGAATCATAAAGGATTCGGCGCTGTCAACTACAACAACCAGGCCGAAGGCACGATTTCTGCAGGTACAACTTACCTCAGCCAAAATGCAGCGACACCTTCTTACTGCGGCGCCGGCTATCAGAACGTGCTTCCGTCGGAAGGTGCGGCAAGCGCCATCACTCTGCGCATCGACTACAAGCTCACTTCTGTCGACGGTTCTAACGAGACAATCAACGTGAAGGGTGCCACTGCAACCGTTCCTGCCGAATACACTGAATGGAAGTCGGGCTATGCCTACACTTACATCTTCAAGATTTCTCAGGACACCAACGGTTCTACCGGCGGCACAAGCACTGGTTTGACAGCCATTTCTTTCGACGCTGTTGTTGTTGACGATGAGGCAAACGGTCTCCAGGAAACAATCACTACTGTTTCTGACAACAGCTTCACTACATACGGCTACAAAGACAACAAGGTCACTACCAACGGCAACGAATATGTTAACGGTACCGACATCTATGCAACTGTATATGTTCCTGCTGCAGGCGAAACCGCTGCAAAAACCGTAGCTCCTCAGAAATTGTACACCGTAACTCTCGAAGCCGGTGCCACTCAGACTATCAACGAGGCAAGCGTTGCCAACGCTCTCGCGAACGGAACCCCCAACGCTACTGACAAGACTTGGACTGTTACCGACTACGCAGGCAAGACGATGGTTGTAACAGAAACAACAGGTGTTGCCACTACCGTAACTTCTGTTCCGGCAGGTCCTGACTCCAATCTCACCGTAAATGCTCTCAAGTGGACAGGTGTTGTCACCGCCCCGGCTACAGAAACATACTACGCTGTTGAATACACCAATGGAACCAAAAAGTCATACAAGATTGTCAAAGTTGTCAAAAACTAATTCTTTCTCCATGGCTCACGCCTTGGATTTTGACTAAAACATTGTGTCTGAGGTGTATTTTCATACGCCTCGGACACATTTGTATGCCGGACGGGGAATTTTCCCCGCCCGTCTTTAAAAAAAACAAGAAGACATGCAGAATCATCGCATCCTAATATTTCCTCTGTTGGGACTTTTCCTATTCTCCTGCTCTCAATCAGCGCCGGACGAACCCATTGTGCCCGACCCGGACAATACTCAGACAAGCATCGCCTTCAGCAGCACAAACAACAACTTATCCATTATGAAGAACACCTCAAGTATCGTGCCAAGCATTACGGGAATAAGCAGCAATAATCGCTTTAATACATATTTCCACATACCACTATGCCTCCTCTTTCATTTTATTCTTATTGCGAATAAACTCATCTTTTATTTCAGCAAGAAGCGAATCATCCTTTATCATTTCATATGCTGCATTAGCAAGCACCTTTGCACCATATATTATTGCATTGTGACCTGTTTCCGCTTTTCCGTTTGCAAGAAACTCCTGCGAATGGGACGCTGCGTTTTCAGGCACAAATGCTACGCGAATGCAGGAGCCGGGAACAATTTCCATAACGTTTGCAAAGTCGGTTGAGCCTGGTTTCTTCCTTGGACCGCTTATGCGTGGAGCGCTAATCTCTTCAGCACAGTCAATCAGTAGTTTGTTCAATGAAAGTACCGGTATTTTGGCCGCCATATGAGATTGTACCTTTATTGTGGCCGTAGTTTCGGTCATTTCTGCCGCACCATGCACTATGCGCTCAAATCTGGAGAATATGTTTTCCAACGTGTACATATTGAAAGACCTGAG
>ENA-UEQL01002862-UEQL01002862.1-human-gut-metagenome-genome-assembly--contig:-NODE-2862-length-11149-cov-54.750181_pt1 | contig 11149 bp, 8 predicted proteins | sample MGYA00242905_ERZ507926 | MGnify/ENA primary metagenome ERZ507926 (study PRJEB26167, sample SAMN06115531) | human gut metagenome | host: Homo sapiens | place: China:Henan | collected 2015-09-09...
TTCACGGCGATACTCTCGTCCCTTGGCAATGTTGGACTTTCGGTGGACCAGCTCGGCTCAATCTACAGCTATAACGGAGAGCCATCCTCCCTCAAGTTCATCTACACGCTTGACATGTTCCTCGGACGTGTCGAGATCTATCCGATTCTGGCTGTTGTGATGATGATTTTCAGCCGGAGAAACAAGTAGAGGCTATGTACAGGGGGGAGTTTTTCTATAAGCGTTTCAAGGATAATTTTCCTTATGATGGGACGGAGGATCAGGATCGGTTGTTCCGGGAGATTGCGGATTTTGTTACTTGTGATGACGCTGATATTCTGGTGGTTAACGGGTATGCTGGTACGGGAAAGACTTCGGCGATCGCGGCGGTGATCAGGGCGTTTGATGATTTGAGGCCGAAACGAGTGGACAAGCGGGCCGCTGAACCAGAGATTCGACAAGGCCCACCAACTGACGAAGCGCACCGGAATACGGTAGAGGATGCTCCCGATGAATATGAGGAAATATGCTACCTCCTCGCCCCCACCGGCCGCGCCGCGAAAGTCCTATCCCTGTACGCTGGCAAGCCTGCCCGCACTATCCACAAATGCATCTACCGCCAGAAATCTATCGGCGATGACGGCTTCGGCCAGTTCTCATTAGCCCCTAACAAGCTCTCCCACAAACTCTTCATCGTGGATGAGGTCTCCTTGATAGGCATAGACGATGCCCAAAGGCAAGGCACGACCCAATTTGGTACCGGAGACCTTCTGAAGGATTTGATTGAATATGTCCGCGCCGGCAACGACTGCCGCTTGATAATGATCGGCGATTCAGCCCAGCTGCCTCCTGTCGGAATGGACGCCTCACCCGCTTTGGCGAAGGAATATATGGACGGTTTCGGTGGAGTCTGTTACAGTAGCCTGACCGAGGTCGTCCGCCAGCAAAAAGAATCAGGTATCTTGTTCAACGCCACGAAATTACGTGAGTTGATTGCCTCGGATCTCTACGGTGACGGGATGTACACTCCTGATGAGTTGGGTCTGACCGTTGACGGTTTCGATGACATCGTGAGGATAACCGGCGGCGAACTTATCGACACCCTGAACTCGGCGTATTTTTCTGAATATTCAAAAGACGACGCGGTGGTTCTTTGCCGTTCCAACAAGCGCGCGAACCGCTACAATGCCGGCATCCGGGCCCAGGTCTTCTATGATGAGGAGCGCTTGGTCCGTGGCGAGAAACTGATGATAGTGAGGAACTGCTACCAGTTCCTGAAAGGTGTCAAGTGTATGGACTACATCGCCAACGGTGACATCGCCAAACTCGTGTCAATCAAGAATTTCGAGGAGCGTTACGGCCTTCATTTCGCCGATGCCCGCCTTTCATTCCCGGACTACGATGACACCGAGATCGTCGCGAAAGTCTGTCTGGACACCCTTGAGTCCGAGTCCGCATCCTTGAGTTACGAGCAGCAGAACCAGCTTTATAACGGTGTGAACGCAGACTACGCCGACATCCCGACCAAGAAAAAGCGCTACGAGGCCGTTCGTGAGGATCCTTACTACAACGCTCTCCAGCTAAAGTACGCCAACGCCATCACCTGCCACAAAAGCCAGGGCGGCCAGTGGAGCTGCGTCTTCATCGACAACCCCTTCTGGCAGGACGAACTCACAGTCGATGACCTCAAATGGCTCTACACCGCCCTCACCCGCGCCACCGCCAAGGTTTACCTCGTCAACTTCAAGGATGAGTATTTCGCATAAGGTGTCAGGTTGCCATAGGATGGCTCCCCGTCTGGCTCTCCGTCTGGTTCCCCGTCTGAATCTCCGTGGCGGATAACTTGCTGATAATTAGGGATATTTTTTAATCATTACTAAATAGATTATTTTACAAATTTGTAACGTCGTGTGACCAACGGACTGATTGAAAGCCAATCTGTACTGTGTCACACGCCGCATAGCTATGTTAAATTTTAATGAGGGAAAGCAATGAAGCTCAGGAGATTCTTGTCCGGTTCGCCTAATCACGTTTACCAACGATCCTTGAACGGTTCGGTAATATTCTACAGCCTTGAGGATTGTCTGGTTTATTTCACTGTCTTTTGCACCTGTGCAGTCAAGGATGGTGTAAGCGTTCTTGGCCTGTGCGTGATACAGTAGCCGATGAGTGGCAAGCACGTAAGTTCTTAGGATTGGAGTTACCTTCAAAAAAGCGTGATGTCTAATGTGTTTTGTATTAATTCGTTGCGAAACGGTACCCTCCAGATTCTCCCGGCACGAACTTGTAACTCATTGCAAATCAAAGGGTGTAGCTTCATCCTCTGATTTGCAATGAGTTACAGATCCGCGCTGTCTGATCATCTTCTCTGCTCCATTGTGGTCACTGAGCTTGTCGAAGTGACCAGACGTGTGCCGACTCTGTGACAGGTGTGAGCACTGTCCTATTCTTCGTTTTGCGTAGTGTGTATTGTTCTAAAGGATTGAATATTTATTCTAATGGATTTTATCTATCTTGGATCAGGAAAAACCTAATTGATTGAAAACTTTGAATATTAAACCTTTTACTGTTGGGTTTTTGATAAATTCTAAATAGATTGTTGGATATTGTTTAATAATTATAAATTACTACCTTTGCGGCGAGATTGCTGGTGGCACTTCAGCTGGAATGCTGATGTATGTTATTGTGCTTGGTAAGTTAGTGGTTTGTTAGAACACTTATAATTTTATTTGGTTCTTAATTTATGGCGGTAGGGTTTATTAATAGCGCAATCGTTGCTCTTTCCAACCGTCTTGATAACTGGGGGGTAACATCTTGAATTATAATAAATTACATTGTGCTTCCAACGGCATGGCCATTTGGTTGTGTGTCCTCATCGGCTGTTTTCTGTCGATTCTGACAGTGGCGGCGGAAGCGCTTCCGTCAGACTCAGGCTTTACCTCAATGAGGACTGTCGTCTTATCAAAGTCGTCCTCGGTTCAGGAGGACAGGCACGATACGACTTCATTCTCTGTCTATTACAGGTCAGCTGTATCCAAGATCGAACGTGGATTCCGGAACAACTCCGCCACTTTGAAAGCAGCCACCGAAGGACTCAGGTCTATCGTGTACAACGGTAATCTACGAATATACAAGGTTTACATAATCGGTGCCGCCTCACCTGAAGGCCGGCCGGAACTCAACGCGCGTCTGGCCCGTGACAGGGCTGAAGGAGTGAAAGCATTCCTGAAGAGCATCGAGCCACGTCTCACGGATGCCGACTTCGTTGTCATCTCGCGTGGAGAGGACTGGGAGGGTGCCACCAAGATCGCCGCGTCCTACGACACCGAGACTGGATCGTCCACGGTCTCGGACATATTCAAGGATTCTCAAAATTCCGAGGCCAAGAAGCTGATGATGAAGCGTCTGCAAGGTGGAAACGTCTGGCGCAGGCTGATCTCGGACTACTATCCGTCCCTGCGACGCACGGATATTCATGTGCTTTACAGCACTGTCCGTCCGATCGGGCCGGTTGAGTGTGAATTGCCGGAAGTGACCCTTGAGGTGCCGTATTCAGTGAACATCGCCCCTCCGACGGTGTTGCCGGAGGTTGAGTTCCCTGAGCCGGAGCCGCCGAAGGAGAGATTCTACACCGTCGCCGCCAAGACCAACCTCCTCTATGATGCCGTGACCGCACTCAACGCCGAGGTCGAGTTCCCTGTCGGGAAGAACTTCTCGGTGATGGTCGAGGATGTGTTTCCGTGGTGGAACTGGGGGCCGAACGGCAAGAAATATTGCTTCCAGATCTGGTCAATGGGTATCGAGCCGCGCTGGTGGTTCGCGCGCGATGACAGGAGGGACTATCTTACAGGGCATTTCGCCGGCGTTTACGGCATGTCCGGGAAATACGACCTCCAGTGGGACACGAAGCTCTGCTACCAAGGAGAGTTCTGGTCTGCCGGATTGACCTATGGCTACGCCTTGCCGGTCAGCAGGTGGATGAACATGGAGTTCTCGGTCTCCGCCGGCTTCCTTCGCACGGACTACCGCCACTACCAGCCGGATCCGGGCTACGAGCACCTGTTCCGGGACAAGTACAACGTTGGAACCGTCTCCTGGTTCGGCCCGACGAAACTCAAGGTTTCATTGGTGATACCGATCGGGAAGGATTCACACAAAGTAAACAAAAACTAATCAGAAACAAGTAAAAAGAACAAATCATCAACATGATGTCTGACACCAATATAAAGTATAGTTCCGCTGTGTTCTTCTGCCGTGGACTGTCCGTTCTCCTGCTGCTTTTTGCAATAGTCGCAGGCGGATGCCGGAGACGTCCCCTTGAGGATCCTGACAACCTTACTGCAGTCAGGGTCAGGGTGAATGTGGCCGGAATCCACAATGTCACGTCAGACATCTACAATGACAAGATCCCGGTCCAGAAGATAGAGCCGAGTGCCATGCACGTGCTGTTCTTTGGAGAAAACGAGGATGTTATTGCCGCAGAGGGCTTTATCACAGATGTGAGCTTTGACGAGAACGGAAACCGCATTGTGAGCGGAGAAGTCATGCTTGCACCGGGCAGTTACAGGATGCTCATCTATGATTTCGGCACTGAAGAGACTTTGATAAGGAACTACTACAGTTGGGACAAGGCAGAGGCATACACAGATCCTGCACCGTCAGCCGTTCTGAACAAGTACTCTACCAAAGGGAAAGACGCTCCGAACATTCTCATGCAGCCAGAGCATCTTGTGGTGGCCAGGAACGTGTGTGAGACTGTGCCCTATCACAACGGAATCTACACGATCTATGCGGATGCCTCATCGGTAGTTGAGAGCTGGTATATTCAAGTCAAGGTGGATGGGCTTGAATATGTCACTTCGGCGCAGGCTGTTCTCTCAGGCATGGTCCGCGCAAACCTTATTGCCACCGACACGAGGATGAACGATCCGGAAGCTTCCGTATGGTTCAATCTCCAGAAAAGTGATGACAAAGGCAAGAATGTGATCTGTGCGGTGTTCAACACATTCGGACGCATCCCGGAGTCGGACAACAACTTCGAGGTGACTTTCGACCTTGCGGTCAAGGGCGGCACGAGTGTCCGCAAGACCTTTGACATTTCGAACCTGTTTCTCACAGAGAATGCTGTCAAGCACCATTGGCTTCTTTTGGAGGACACTATCAAGGTCGAGCCACCGAAGGACTTAGGTGGTGCCTTTGAACCTAAGGTCGATGACTGGGAAGATGAACAGAAAGATATAGTGATTTAGTACTTACCATAGCTCATGATGACAGGAGCGTAATTATTTATTAATTTATTGAAAAAGATTTTTTTAGTTTAACTTTTAATTTGTGTTTTATCATGAAAAAAGAAATGTTTGTATTGGCAGTTCTCGCGACTCTCGCGGCCTGCTCAAAGACAGAGGTGACGCCGGTCGCCTCAAACGTGAACAGCGAGATCACGTTCAATGTCGCTCCTCGCACCAAGGCTCTTAGCCAGACTCAGACTGATTTTGATCACAATAATGTCTTTGTCTCCTATGCCTATTATCTTGGACCTGGCAAGACTTGGGCTGCCAACAACTCCGAGGCTCAGATGTACATCGACGGTTCTACAATTTCATACAATGGCAACTTGTGGAAGAATGAGACAACATCTTACTATTGGCCGAAGGATGGTGGTTCTTTGACATTCTTCGCGTATTCGTACAACAAGAAAGATATGACGGTAGGTGATAATTCCGGTTTTGCTTGTGTATGGGCACTAGGCGAAGACGGACAGTATCAGGGTGGAATCACTGGCCATTTTGATGTGGCCACGAACAAGAATGTTGATTTTCTTGTTGCTGACATCGCTGCTGATAAGACAGAAAATGAGAATAACTATGCTCACACCGGAGTTCCGACTCTTTTCCGTCACAAGCTTTCTATGGTCAATGTCGCCGCTAATCTTGCTGAGGATTATGCTAACAAGAAGTTCATCTTGAACTCTGTGAAATTCACTAATCTTTATCATTATGCAACCTATAGCCAGATTCCAGAGATGATGGCCCCGGGTGGAAACGATTTTTTGCCTGATCAGGTTTATGCGGAGAATGTTGGCTTCGAGGTTAAGAGTGGAAAGTTGATTGCAGTCCCGGCTGAGATCAAAGGAGGAGCTGGAGTTGAGGATGGTCAGTACATCTACATTCCTCAGGAATTTAATGATAACAGCTATATTGTAATTACATATACTGTGGAAACCGTTGTTGGTAACAATGTCGTTAAGGAAGAGTGCACAAAGACAGTTAAGGTAAAGGATGTCTTCCCTAAGTGGGAGATGGGACACAGGTACACTTTTAACCTTACCTTCTCTCTGAACGAGATTCACTGGGATCCGGCTGTTGAGAACTGGATCGATGACGAGGCTGGTAAGATTACCATCGACAGATAATAAGAATCGCGGGCATTCCCGCGCCATAAGCCTGCCGGGAGGTGATACTCCCGACAGGTTCATGTCATTATACTGGTTCTTTTCCGTCAGCGCCTCCGTCAGCACCTGCACCGTCTGGGTGTAGCAGGAATAGCCGTGGTTGAAGAACACATAGTGCGGGTCCGCCGCCGCCATGGACTGGAAGGGGGTGGTGGCCCTCGAATAGCCGTACACATTCATGTGGTCCCGGGTGAGGGATTCACCGATGACAAGCACATACACCCCGTCCGGCGCCGCCTTCAGCCGGCGCACGATATTCTTGTCCGCAATATGCATATGACGCCTTGCATCCACCATCTTCTGGAAATCAGAAAAGCTGTGCAGGGTCTCATAGGTTTCATAATACACATGGGCCAGCCGGGTGCCGCCGATGGAAAGGGCACAGAGTCCCACATTCAGAAAGAAAAGGAGGAGCATGCCAAACCAGGTCTTCCTTGACACCTGTTCACGGTTGAAACTGAACCGGCTTGCCTTGAAAATGAGCCATCCCAGGATGAGAAGAGCCGCCACACCGGCCGCGATTTCCGCATAGGGAATATTCACTTCGATATATTCTTTGGTCTCCGCCAGATTCGTCTGGGCCAGGGCCAGAAGCATATTAATGGAAATCAGGGAATGGGTAATAAAATAATAGCCGATGTAGGTAAACTGCACCAGAATATAGAGGATAATCAGCACCACGCAGGCAATGCGGGCAATCATCCGCGCCTTTCCCGGAAGAATCCAGGCCGCCGACAGACAGGACACGAAGAGATAGAGCGGCGTGGAAAGTTCGCCGGACACATCGGACATGTCCAGAAGCACCTCTGTCTCCGACGCCAGATAAGGCACGATAAGGGACAAAAGCCAGAGAAAGGCAATGGTTATCCAAAGATGGACAGCCGCTTTCTTCAAATGATGACGGATGAAATAGGCCGTCACAAAACCGACCTGCAGGAAAAGGAGGAATACCTTCACCTGGGAAAAGGGCTCGTAGCCGCCGGGCGCGCCAAAATACCAGGACAGGAAAAAGGCAAGGCAGAAGGGCACCAGCGTGGCAATGGCCCACCACCGCTTCCAGTGTCCGGGACTTTCCTTCTTGAGAGGAGAAGAAATATGGCTCTCCCGATAATCTTTCTTCATATGTTCTTTCGTCTTCCGCGTCTCCCTTTCGGAACCGTTCTTTTTATGATTCATGGATTTTACACCTTTTATATAAATAAGATAAATCTTTTACAAAATGAAACAGTCATAACTGATTTATTGTATCACAGAACGGCAGGTAAAGGTAGACGGGGAAGGAAAGGTTGTAAGTGTCAAGTTTTCCTCGGTAATCCATTTAACTGTCGATAATTACTATCTCCGTGGCTTCGGTTTTGTCAGTACTTCTGTATAGCATGGGCCAATGCACCTATTGGAGAAGAGGAAGCAGCATAAGCGCCTATGCGGCCTTCCAGGCATCCCGGCCTATATCCTTTCGCTTTGCGCTTCTGAACCGCGCTCAGGCCGTCCTGAGCAATTTTACGCTCTGCCTGCGCAGCAGCCTTATGCATGGCTCTATCCATCTTTTTGTAGTTCTTTCCATTGGCATGGTATAGAAAGGCTTGCGTAAGCGTCTTGTTCTTCCTTGCTGTCAGTACCCAGACCATGTGCTCCATTCCCTCGCCGGACCAGCTCCGCCCCTGACGCTTCATGCGGTAGCTGTAGAACCGGTGATTTGTTTCCGCCGTGCCCAGGTGAATCTCTGTGTGGATACCGCGCTGGCTCAGGCTGGGGATGTAGGGGGCGTTCCTCTCCAGATAGCTCTGCAGCTTGTCCACGGCTTCCAAATCCTCTTCCGTTCGGGCGCAGCTCCGAGCCGTGTCCATCCATATAGGAATCTGTTTCATAATATCGTCGGTTCTGTGGAGTTCCCGGATAATGCGGTCTACCAGTTTCCTGTTGCAGAAGCTCAGCCGGGTCCAGATTTTTTCATGCACATGGTAGCAGTCACGGAAATGCTGATGGTCCTGACAGCCTTCTACCATTCGGTCAAAGTCCTGAAACTGGTACCCGGAACCACCATCTCCATTCGACAGCACCGTGGTTTTAGACAGGTCATAGTGTCCATGCAGAAAGCTTATGACCATTGCGACAAGTTCTTTCTTGTTGGTAGAGGCAAAGCAGTGAAGTCCTACCAGTTCTGTCCTGTTGCCATTTTTCCTGACCCCCTCATATACCTGGATGCGGTGCACTTCTGAGACACCGCCTTTTTTCTTGTTCTTGAGTATGACCCCGTCCCCTTCAATAGCTATAATCTCCGGCTGTGCCGGGCTTTCAGCTTTGTTCTCTTCTGCCAATGCCTCTTCATAGGCCTTCGCCTTCTCGCCGGCATAGTTCTTGAGTGCGATGACGGACTGATGGGATATGGTAACCCCTGCCAGGTTTTGGAGCAGTTCGCTGGCGCTGCGGGCTGTCGTAATGGCGACAGCCTCGACAATCTGCTCAATCATGCCCAGACTGTAGTGCTTTCTGGGCTCAAAGCCCATTTTACGGTCCAGGGGATAGAAGCTCTTCCCGTCTTTCTGCAGCAGTCTCCGGGTATAGGTTAGTTCCCCATAACGGCAGTAAATCGTCCGGTGATCCCGGCGAGCCACGCGCCACCCTTGTGCCTTGTAAATCTGATACAACTCAGCATCAATGCGCTCCAACGCCGTAGCGATAAGCTGACAAGTTACTCGCATAAGCCAGTGTTCTATCTTCCTTTCAGCCTCAATAGAGTCCTTAGATTCCTTAATGATAGAAATTACTGCTCCGATTGCTTTTTCGCTCCAAAATTCTCCAGTTTCTGTTATAATATCCATGAGGAAGGTCCTTTCTTTGTTTTATTCTTTCGCACGGAAATTATAACATTTCCACTCAAAGGGGGGCTTCCTCTTTTATTGTTTTTGGAAAAAATTCCCCTACCGAGTAAAATTTTACACTAAGATGGATTTTAAACACGGGGTAGCGGGAAGAGTCAAAAAAACAATCCCTGGAATCCCCTCCGGCAGCGCCCATGCCGCACCGCTCGAAATGACATGGAGGCAGGCAGATTATACCCATTGGGAGGAGCGAAAACTGCGTTCAGTATGACGGGCCTGCAGTAAGGCGCCGCTGTGTCTGACAGTCTCCATGTCTGACTGTCTTTTCCCCTCCATTGTCATTTCGACTGCAGCGAAGGGGAGTGGAGAAATCTCACGCCCAAATGGTGCACGCCGCAATGGGTACAGGAAATTTCGAGGTTCCTCTTCACTATCTCCATGAACCGCCCGCATCATTCCGTTTCTATCCTCCGCTCGAAATGACAACGGTGCGAAACAGCATTTGTGCCATTTCGAAAGTCTCCGTAATAAATAAAGAAAACAGAAAAGCCGTGAAAAATGTTCAGTCATTTTTCACGGCTTTTTACATCATCGATTTCCTTCCCCCGCACCGGTGTTTACTGCCTTTGTCTCCACGGCCCGGTGTACAAAGATTCTTCGCTGGCCCTCGGAATGACAGTGCCCGGCGGGAAGGAAATTACGCAGGGCTCTTCTCCCTTATACCATCTGTGCTTTCTTTGCGATTTCATCGGGGATCTTGATGCCCAGAATTTCTGCGTCCTTCTTGTTGATGACGATGGTGTATTCCTTCTGGTGCTGGATGGCTGCGGTTTCCGGCTTAATCTTGCCGTCCAGGATGTCGGCGGCCATGTGTCCGGTCTGGACGCCCAGCTTGTAGTAGTCCACGGAGAGGGCGGCCAGGGCGCCGTCTTTGGCCATAATGTCAGCCCCTACGATGACCGGAATCTTATTGGCATCGGTGACCTTCATGAGGGTGGGGATGGAGGAGGCCAGGGTATTGTCGGTGGGTACATAGATGAAATCCACCTTGCCCGCCAGGGATTCGGCCACCTGCTGGATGTCGTTCACGCTGTTCACGGTCCGTTCTTCCACGGCCAGGTTGTTTCTCTTGCAGTAGTCCTTCATCATGTTGGCCTGGACTTCACTGTTTACTTCACTGGAGGAGTAAATGAGGCCTACGGTCTTCGCATTGGGCACCAGGGCTCTTCCCAGGTCCATCTGGGCATCGATGGATGCCAGGTCGCTGACGCCGGTGACGTTTCCGCCGGGCTTTTCATCATTCTTCACCAGTTTGGCGGTGGTGTAGTCCGTAATGGCGGTGCCTACGATGGGGATGTCCTTGATTTCATTGGCCACTGCCTGGGCCGCCGGGGTGGCGATGGCACAGATGAGCTTCGGCTTTTCCGATTTGAAACGGGAAGCAATGGTCTTCAGGTTGGACTGGTCGCCCTGAGCGTTCTGCTGGTCAAAGGTAATTTTATCTTCGCCGTATCCTCTTTCCTTCAGGCCGTCTACGAAGCCCTTATTGGCCTGGTCAAGGGAACCGTGCTGCACGATCTGCACTACGCCGATAATGGGCTTTCCGGAAGCAGAGCCTGCGCCTCCCTGGGACTGACTATTGCCGCATCCGCCATAAACCAGTGCTGCTGCTGCCAAAACTGCTGCCATGCTCATTTTCATCCATGTCTTCATTTGTATTTCCTCCCAAATTCCTATACTGCCTGATTTTTATTTAATGTATGTATCTTCCAGTGTATCCATGGTCCCATCGGTTTCCATTTCCGCCAGGAAGAAATTCACATAATTCAGGAAATCCTGGTCTCCCTTTGCCATGAGGGCGCCGAAGCGGCTCCGGGTAAAGGGCTTGTCCACCAGC
>ENA-UEQL01002874-UEQL01002874.1-human-gut-metagenome-genome-assembly--contig:-NODE-2874-length-11091-cov-3.805974_pt1 | contig 11091 bp, 9 predicted proteins | sample MGYA00242905_ERZ507926 | MGnify/ENA primary metagenome ERZ507926 (study PRJEB26167, sample SAMN06115531) | human gut metagenome | host: Homo sapiens | place: China:Henan | collected 2015-09-09 | study...
TTGAGCCATATATCAACTGGCTATACTTTTATCATGCCTGGGGATTGAGCGGCAAACCTCGAGAGGAAAAGGAAAAAGGGAAATTTGCCTATGCGTACCTGACGAAGATCGAGGTGTACGAGAATCTGGCGACTTACAACAAAACGGTGATCGACACGGTTGCGGGAACGCTGGTCAACAATCCGCTGGCAGGAATTGCGTTTACCAAAACGGTCACGCTGGATCCGGCGATTACCGATTCCGTTGCCGCAACGGTGACCTGGACGGATGCCGAGGGCAATCAGAAAACCAAGGCGGTTGGCGGAAACACCTACACCGCAACGATCAGGCTGACGCCGATGGTCGGGTTTGCCTTCACGTCGGACACGTCTGTTCCGGAGGGCTGGGCCAAAGCATTGGAGGCTGACGGCAGTCTGATCCTGACCCGGAGCTTTTCTGTGGCAAAGCAGGAGGAACCGACCGGTGAGGAGCCGAGCAAGCCGGCTTCAGAGGCGCCGAGTGCAGAACCGACCAAGCCGACCGGACCGGATTCCGGAAAGGCGGAAAATGAGCCGGAAGCCCGCGGCTGTGCATCCGCTCTCGGCACCGGAACCGCTGTGCTTCTGCTGACGGCGGCACTGGGATTGGGACTGCTCCGCAGGAAAAACAAAGCGGACTGACGGAATTTTCGGAGCGGAAAAGGAACAGACAGTGAATGCGGAAGGCGTCCGTGCGGGTTCTTTTTCCGCCTCCTGCAACAGGAAGGATACAGATATGAAACGGAAACTGATGCTTGTCATAGCAATGCTGCTTGTCGGTCTGCAGCTGTTGTCCTGCGGCACAAACCCGCCGGAGCCATCCCAAAACACGACCGAATCAACCGCTCCCCGGCAGGACAGCACACAGGGCGTAACCGAAACGGATGCACCCGCCGGCTTTGATATTGCAGATGCCGCCCGCTTTTCGCGGATTGCCTGTGTGGGGGACAGCATTACCTACGGCTACGGTGCCGACAGTCCGTCCTCCGGCTCCTATCCGGCGCGCCTGCAGGCATTGCTCGGTAACCGGTATGTGGTCGGCGGCTTCGGCTGGGGCGGCTCGACCTTTTGCGGCACCTCCAGGATTTACACCGAGGGCGAGGAGTTCCGCGCAAGCATTGCGTTTGAGCCCGATGTGGTGATCATTCTGCTTGGAACGAACGATACCAATTCCTGGAATGCCACGCAGGGAGAGGGCGTGGAGGAGGCGGCGCGTGATCTGGTGCATTTTTACCGCACGCTCCCGTCACATCCGGAGGTCTTTCTGTGCACGCCGATTCACCGGTACAACAATGTGACAAACGAACGGATCATCCGGGAGGAGCTGGTTCCCCTGCTTCATCGTGTCGCCGCGGCGGAGGACTGCTGGTTTGTGGATCTGCACGCGCAGACTGACAACTGGGAGTCATACCTGATGGACGGTCTGCACCCGAACAGCGAGGGCTACCGGAAGCTCGCGGAGCTGATCCTGGGCGCCCTGCGGAATCCGGCAAAGGCTTCCTGATTTTTGGAGGAAAACTCTGTGAAACGAAAGATTTTCTGCGTTGGAAACGCGCACCTGGATGTGGTATGGATGTGGCGCTGGCAGGAGGGTAGCTGTGAAGCAAAAGCGACCATCCGCAGTGCGCTTGACCGCATGAAGGAGTACCCGGACTTTCGCTTTGTCTGTTCGTCCGCCGCCGTGTACCGCTGGATTGAGGAATTCGACCCGGAGATGTTCGCGGAAATCCGTATGCGGGTGCGGGAGGGACGCTTCATTCCGGTCGGCGGTTGGATGGTACAGCCGGACTGCAACAATCCCTCCGGCGAGAGCTTTGTCCGTCAGGGACTGTATGCCCAGCGGTATTTTTATGAAAAATTCGGTGTGACCGCACGGGTCGGCTACAATGTGGATTCCTTTGGACATCATGCCAATATTCCGATGATCCTGCGCGGAAGCGGGATGGACGCGTACTTTTTCATGCGACCGTCCCCGGCGGAGAAGCCGATGGAGAGCAGTCTGTTCCGCTGGCGGTCGGCGGATGGCTCCGAGGTGCTGGCGTACCGGCTTTGGAAAAAATACAACTTTGATTTTTCCACGCCGGAGGAGCTGGAGGGCCTGCTGGAGGGCGCGGATGCCGCCGCAGAGAGCAATTCCGACTGCCTGCCCCTCTTTTACGGCGTCGGAAACCACGGCGGCGGACCGACCAAGCGCAACATTGAACTGATTCTGGAGCGCAGGAAAAGCCACCCGGAAACCGAAATGATCTTTTCGGACGCCGCAGACTTCTTCCGTTCCGTCAGGCAGGAGGGAAGGACGCTGCCGCTCTGGCAGGGGGATCTCCAGCACCACGCAAGCGGCTGTTATTCGGCGGTATCGGCGGTCAAGGCGCTGATCCGCAGGACAGAAAACCGGTTGTATGCGGCAGAGGTCTGGTCGGTTGCGGCAACCCGCCTGCTGGGGCGCCGGAGCGTGCAGGAGCAGCTTGCGGACGCATGGCGGAAGCTTTGCTTTGTGCAGTTCCACGACAGCATGGGCGGCTGCTGTATTTACGATGTCTACCGGGATATGGACTGCATCGGAAAGGAGGCGCTGTCTGTCGCCATGCGGCTGGAGAACAACGCCCAGCAGAGCCTTTCCTGGAAGATTGACACCCATGCAATGCACGGGCTTCCGATCGTCCTGTTCAATCCGCACGCATGGGAGATCCGCGAATGCGTGCAGATCAACCGGCAGGTGGAACGCATTCTTGCCCCGGACGGGCGGGAGATTCCGTCTCAGCAGGTCTATTCAGAAACCGCGCCGTGCTACGGCAGGAATGACACCGTGTTCCATGCAGTTATTCCGCCAATGGGATATACCGTGTACGAAATTGCCGATGACAGGCTGGTGCGCGATACGCCTGCGGCGGGCGAGGGCAACACCGCCGCCCCCCGGCAGCTGTGCACCGGCAGCCCGGTTCATGCAGAGAGGCTGACCCTGCAGAACGGGCTTCTGACGGTGCGGTTTGACGCGGCATCGGGGTGTATTGTTTCCGTTCGGGAGACGGCGACCGGTCGGGAGTGGCTGAGCGCTCCGGCGGCACTGCCTGTTGTGATTGATGAGACCGACCGCGATACCTGGAGCCACGGTGAAAACTTCTTTGACAGGCGGATCGGCGTTTTCGGAAATGCCGTTGTTACGGCAACGGAAAGCGGACCGGTTCGCGCCTCGGTGCGGGTGGTCAGCACCTACGGAAGGTCCACCCTGACGCAGATCTTCTCCCTGGAGGCGGATTCGCCGGTTCTGCGGGTACGCGCGCGGGTCAACTGGCAGGAAAAGCACCGGATGCTCAAGCTGGTTTTTCCGATGGCGCTGACCGGATGCGGGGCGATGTACGAAATCCCGTTCGGAACCATCCGCCGTCCTGCGGACGGGGAAGAGGAGCCGGGGCTGATGTGGTGTGCCGTGATGGGCAGGGAGGGAGCGTTTGCACTGCTCAATGATTCCAAATACAGCTTTTCCGTAAAGGAAAACGAAATGGCGTTGACCGTGATCCGCAGTCCGCTTTACGGTGACCACGGAAAGGGGAGATTCCCCGAAAGCCGTGTGACGGACCAGGGGGAGAGTGAGTTCTCCTGGGCACTGACCGCAACGGAGCCTGCACACATCGGAAAAACGGTCCGGCTGGCGCGGCAGTTCAATCTGCCGGCTGTCAACGTTCTGGAAAACCGGCACGGGGGCTTTCTGCCGCTCACCTTTTCAGGGCTATCCTGCGATGCGGCATCGGTCACGGTTTCCGCGCTGAAGCGGAGCGAGGACGGAGCCGGATGGATTCTGCGCGCATACGAAACGGATGGTACCCCGCAGCACGCCTGCCTGAGCGGCGCACTTCTTCCGAAGTCTCTGGAGGCGGATTTCCCGGCATATGCGGTGAAGACCTTCTTTCTGCCGGACGGCGGAGACTGGCGGGAGGTATTGATGACGGAGTTTGAGATGAATTCACTTCCGGGTACCGATACCGTTGACAATTGAACGAAAATATGTTATAATGGAAGCGGGACGGCGGGTTCCGCGCTACAGAGGTTTATGATGAAAAAGCAAATTGTTTTGCGGCAGCTTTTTGACGCACGGATCGTGGCTGTTATCCGTTCAAAGGATCGGGAAACGGCTCTCCGGAGCGTCAGGGCGTGTATTGAGGGCGGTATCCGCGCGGTAGAGATTACCTACACGGTTCCGGACGCCTCCGGGATCATCCGGGAGCTGTCCGGGCTTTATGCGGGGGACGGTGTGCTGGTCGGAGCGGGAACGGTGATCGATGCGGAAACGGCGCGCACGGCAATGCTGGCAGGCGCTTCGTTTCTGGTCAGCCCAACCGCCGATCCGGGGCTGATCGGCATCTGCAACCGCTACCGTGCAGTCTGCGTGGCGGGCGCCTTTACGCCGAACGAGGTCAAGGTTGCTTTGGATGCGGGGGCGGATCTGATCAAGATCTTCCCGGCGTCGCTCTGCACGCCCTCCTACATCCGCGTTCTGCACGGACCCTTCCCGCAGGCGGATTTTATGGTCACGGGGAGCATGAGCTTTGAAACGGCGGGAGACTGGCTCGCGGGCGGCGCGTCACTGATCGGCGTGGGCGGACTTCTGACCGATCCTGCCGAGACGGGGGATTTCGATGCGGTCCGCCGGAATGCGGAGCGCCTGTGCCGCGCGGTCGGCTCCCTTGCCGCGAATTCTTGAAAGGAAACGGAACATGGATCAGAAGATGACGGACGGAAAAAGGAAGACGGAGCCCTGCAACGGGTCGATTCTGCGGGCTTGCGCGATTCTGGATTTCTTTACGGTTGAGGAGAACCGGTGGTCGCTCAAGGACATTGCAAAAAAGTGCGGGATTTCTTCCACAACCGCAATTCCGGTGCTCCGGACGCTGGAGGTTTCGGGATACCTGGAGCGGGATCCGGAGACGAAGCTCTATTCGCTGGGCATCAAGCTGTTGGAGAAGAGCCAGGTCAAGCTGAACAGCCTCAATGTCATTGACTGCGCCGCACCGGTTCTGCGGGAGCTTTCCCGCGGGTACTCGGTCAACTCGCACCTGGCGCGGCTGGATGCAGGGGATGTGATCTATCTTGCCAGGTATGAGGCGGTGGTGCATTCGCTCTCTCCCTCGTATGTCGGCAAGCGCATTCCGGCATACTGTTCCTCCCTCGGAAAGGCGATTCTTGCCTACATGAACCGCGAGGATGTCCGTATGATCCTGGAGAACACGCATTTCAAGCGGTTTACGCCGCATACCATGACCGACCCGGAGACGGTGCTGACTGACCTGTCCAAAACGGTCGGGCGCGGGTATGCCATCGATGATGAAGAATATCAGCCGGGAGGTTATTGCGTTGCGGTTCCGGTGTTCGATGCAATGGGCACGGTCTGCGCCTCGGTCAGCTGTTCCATGACCAAGGGAGAAGAAACCGAGCAGCGGCTTCCGGGGCTGATTACGGCGCTGAAGCAGGCGGGGCGAGAGATATCCGCCGCAATGGGCTATGGCGGAAAGAGATGAGCTTCTGATCGGGATTGACATCGGAACCAGCTCCTGCAAGGCGGTGCTCTTCCGTGCGGACGGCACGCCGGTCGCAGGCGCGAAGAGGGATTATCCGCTCTCCGTGCTGGGGGACGGGATGGTTGAGCAGGATCCGGATGATTACATCCGCGGCGTGATCGGTGCCGTGCGGGAGCTGACCGACACACACCCGGAATTGCGGGAGCGCGTGGTGGGAATCGGCTTGGACGGGCAGGTGCCGACCGATATTTTCCTCGGTGCGGACGGAGAACCGCTCTGCCCCGGCATCTCCTGGCAGGATACGCGTGCCGTCCGGGAAGCAGATGAGCTGCGGCGCGTGTTCCCGGAAGAGAAGATGCGGGAGCTGGTCGGCTCCAACGTTCCGGTCTCCGCGGGGTGGACGGCATCCCGCCTGCTCTGGATGCGCCGCAACCGTCCGGAACTGGTCAACCGATGCCGCAAGGTCAGTCTGCCGAAGGACTATGTGGGGCAGTTCCTGACCGGCGGAGATGCCGTATCGGACGGCTGGAGCATGAAAAGCACGGTGCACCTGCTGACGGGAAAGCCGGCGGGGGAGCTGTTGGATTATATCGGTATCGGTTGTGACCGGATGCCGGAAATCCGCCCGTGGGGTGCCCTGCGGGGAACGCTGACCGAGAAGTCGGCAGAGCTTTTGGGCCTCTCCCGTGAGGTGCGCGTTTCCTGCGGCTGCAGTGATGCCCCGGCGGCAATTCTCGGCTGCGGCGTTCTGGCGGCACCCGGCATTGCCTTCGATTCCTGCGGGACCTCCGAAATTGTCGGTCTGTCGGGGAGTGTTTTTGCGGACTGTCCGGGGCTGATGACCATTCCGGCGGAGGTGACCGGCTCGCTTCCGATCCTGTACGGACCCACGCAGAGCGGGAGCGGCTGTCTTTCGTGGTTCGCGGAGCGGCTGCTGGAGGGGAAGCTGTCTGTCGCGGAGCTGTGTGCGCGGGTCGATCCCGCCGCGCCGGTGACATCGGTGCTGTTCCGCCCTTACCTTGCCGGAGAGAGGGCACCGCTTTGGGACCCGGAGCTGCGGGCGGACTTTTCGGGCTTTGGAAAGGAGCATGGTCTGACGGATTTTGTCCGCGCGATTCTGGAGGGCGTCGGTTTCAGCGTCCGGCACTGCCTCCATGTCGCAACGGAGGGAATCCGCAAACCGGACCCGTCGTTTGCGCTGACCGCCATGCGTCTGACGGGCGGCGGAGCAAAAAGTCCGGCGTGGCGGCAGATCAAAGCCGACATTTGCGGCATTACCGGCGAGCTGACTGCCTGCGGAGAGTCCTGCGCACTCGGCGCGGCGATGACGGCGGCGGTCGGACTGGGGCTGTACGCCGACTGGCAGGAGGCTTCGGTGAACATGGTGCGCGTCACGGAGCGGATTTCCCCGAACCCGGAGATGTCCGTGGCGTATGACCGGAAATTTCAGACGTATCTCGAACGGTAAGCAAAACCAAATGACTACACCGCAGCCAATATTCGCCATTCAGTAAAATTTTTCGCCCGCCTTTTCCAAAAGGCGGGCGAAAAATTTCAATCAGACAAGAGTTATCAAATCATTGCACGCAGTGCCTCTCCGGATTTTGGGGAAAGTGCGGCGGGTGGGACATCCGGGGGGGTGATACAGCCGGTCTGTCCGAGGCGGTGGAGGCGGTACACTGCGCGGGCATAGGCGACCAGAACGCCGCCGGTGAAGGCGGGATTGGAGTCCAGACGGAGATCCAGTGCCAGGCGGTGACGGGAGCCGTCTCCGGTCTTGCCGCTCCGGATGACCCGACCGCCGTGCGGGAGTGCCGCATGATCGCGCTTCAGCTCCTCCGCCGTGATAAAGGTTACCGTTGTGTCGTATCCGAGAAAATAGTCGGGGAGCGACCGGATGTCGCGCACAATGCGGTCCCTGTCGGCGTCCTCGGCGGGGACAACAAAGCATTCCCGGCGATGCGTGGCTGTGGGGGAGAGCGCCTCTGCCGATCCGTTTTCCGCCAGCTCCATGGCGCCGGGGATCGGGACGGTGTACTCCCGCGCATCCAGCACACCGGGGATCCGGCGGAGTGCATCGGAATGCCCCTGACTGACGCCTCTGCCCCAAAAGGTTGCGGTGGCTCCGTCCGGCAGCACGGCGTCAAACAAAACCCGCGCCACCGAAAACAGCCCCGGATCCCACCCTGCGCTGATGAGCGACAGATGACCGGACGCGGCGGCGGAGCGATGCACGGCGGCAAAATGCGCGGGAATTCTTCCGTGCGTGTCAAAGCTGTCCACCGTGTTGAAGTCGGCGGCAAGCTCCGGCGTCTGATGCGGCAGATCGGCGGCGCTCCCGGAGCAGAGGATCAGCACGTCCACCCGGTCGCGGAGTGTATCGATCTGCGCATAGGGAAGGACGGGAATTGCCGATGCCGGATGAACGGTTTTTGGCGGACGTCGGGTGACGATGGCAACCGGCTCCATGTCATCGGCGGCTTGCAGGGCACGCTCCACGCCGCGTCCCAGGTTGCCGTAGCCGCAGATTGCAATGCGGATGTTCATGTGTGACCTCCTGTATGTTCGGTGGAAATCCGCCCGCGGAACAGCTGCTCCATGCCGTAAAGTCCGGGCGGTTGGGTAACCAGAAAATCGGCGGCGGCAAGCGCGCCTGCGGCATAGGCGGAGCGGTCATGCGCCTCGTGCCGCAGGGTCAGAGCTTCCTGCCCCGTATCCATGAGGATTTCGTGAATGCCTGTGACGTGACCGATGCGCAGGGAATGAATGCCGATCTCCTGCGGGTCGCGCACACCGCCGCTCCGTCCGGCGCGTGCAAAGCGGTCGGGACAGCATCCGGTGACAGCCTTCGCCAAGGCAAGCGCCGTCCCGCTCGGTGCATCCAGCTTGCGGCTGTGGTGCGTTTCGGTGATTTCGACCTCTGCATGGGGAAAAACCGACAGCGCCGTCCGCACCAGCTGTTCCAGGAGCGCGATGCCGAGCGAAAAATTGGCGGCGCGGAAGACAGGAATGCGCTCGGCGGCGTTCGCAATGGCGTGCAGCTGACCGCGATCCTGCCCGGTGGTTCCGATGCAGAGCGGAAGTCGGTTGCGCGCGGCAAAGGACAGAAGCGGAGCCGTTGCGTCCGGGTGGGAGAAATCGATCAGCACATCGGCATTGGCGGCATCCGGAAGCCCGGCGCGTGCATCAAACGGGATCACGCGGTCACCGCGCCCTAGGGACAGGCGGGTGATCTCTCTGCCCATTCTGCCCCCCGCCCCGCAAAGCAGGATGTTCATAAGCGCTCCTTTCTGCATTTCCCACTGGACAAATCCGCCGGGATGTGGTATAATAAAGCAGATGACCGGAAATTCCACTATCCGGGGAAGGATGTTTGTGAATGCGTTATGTGGCTACGCTCACCGGATGAGGGCAAAATCGGCGAACGCAACCGCCAAATATGCAAGCTTTCTTAAGTCCGGTTTAAGCCATGTGTGTTATTCTATGGAAAAAGGGGGAATGGATGATGAGACTGTTGATTGCGGAGGATGACCCGCGCCTGCTGAAGTCCCTTTTGCATATTTTCACGTCCAACCAATATGCGGCGGACGGGGTGGCAAACGGGAATGACGCGCTGGATTATGCCCGGAGCGGGGAATATGACGGCTTTGTGTTCGACATCATGATGCCGGGGGCGGACGGTCTGACCGTGCTGTCTACGCTCCGGCGGGAGGGCGTGACCACCCCGGCGCTTTTCCTGACGGCAAGGACCGAGGTCGAACAGCGTGTGGAGGGACTGGACGCAGGGGCGGACGACTATCTGCCAAAGCCGTTTTCCGTGCAGGAGCTGTTGGCGCGGGTACGGGCAATGCTCCGGCGGCGCGACCGGTTTACGCCGGATGTGGTCACGCTGGGGGAGACGACCCTGAACCGCTCGACCTGCGAAATCTGCCATGGGGACACGCGCCGGCTGCTCAGCGGAAAGGAATTTCAGATTCTCTCCATGCTGACCGAACATCCCGGCGCGGTGGTATCCACCGAGCAGATCATCACGCACATCTGGGGCTGGGATACCGATGTGGACACCAGCGTGGTCTGGGTGCACATTTCCAATCTGCGCAAAAAGCTGGAAGCCATCGGAACCCCGTGGCGTATCCGCTTCATCCGCGGCGCGGGGTATGTATTGGAGGGATCGGTATGATCTGGAAACTGCGGCGAAAGCTGATCCTGATCTGCACGCTCTCTATGCTTGGCGTGTTTTTGCTGATCTTTCTGCTGATCGGCACCTTCAGCTATGTCTCCCTGAACCGCACGATGGACACCCTGACCGATGCGGTGGCGTCCGGACGCTGGGATTTTCCGGAGCTGGACGACGATGTCCCGCCGCCGAAGGGGGATAAGGGGAAGCCGGGCATTATGGGAAGCGAAACACAGTTCAGTACCCGGTATTTTACGGTGAAATATGAGGATGACGGCGATATTGACGCGGATACCGAGCATATCCACGCCGTCACGGAGCAGGAAGCAATCGCCTATGCCGCGGCGGTGAAGGACGGGGACGAGCGCGGATGGTACGGCAATTACCGTTACAAAGTCTATGCGGATGACGGCGATCTTGCGATAACTTTTGTGGACGGCAGCATGAACCGTGCGCAAGCGCGGAACTATCTGCTGAACACCTCTGCCATCCTTTCCGGGAGCGGCGCGGTGGTGCTGTTGCTGATCATCCTGTTCTCCCGTATTGCCGTCAAGCCGGCGGCGGAGGGCTACGAGAAGCAGAAGCAGTTCATTACCGATGCCAATCACGAGCTGAAAACCCCGCTGACGCTGATTCTGACCAATCTCGACATTGCGGAATCGGAGCTGGGACAGAACGAATGGCTTGACGATATCCGGAGCGAGGGGCGGCAGATGGCAGAGCTGGTCGGTCAGATGGTGACGCTCTGCCGGATGGATGAGGACAAGCCGCCGCTGGATAAAAAGCAGTTCGACCTCTCCGAGACCGTGGAGGATACGGCTTCCGAATTTGAGCCGCTTGCGCGGAAGCAGGGGAAGACGCTGCGGGCTTCGGTGGAGCCGGGGGTGGTCTGCTTCGGGGATGAGGGAGCCATCCGGCGTCTGCTGGCGATTCTGCTTGACAACGCGGTGAAGTACTGCGATCCGGCAGGGGACATCCGTGTGACGCTGTCCTGCGGCAGACATCCGACCCTTGCGGTGGAGAACAGCTTTGCGGCGGTGGATGAAACCAAGCTGGAACGCCTGTTCGACCGTTTTTACCGCTCGGATAAGGCACGGACATCCGGGAGCGGCTTCGGCATCGGTCTGTCCATCGCACAGGCAACCGCAACGGCGCATCGCGCAGAGCTGACGGCGTACCGGGCAGGCAACGGAAGAATCGGTTTCCGTGTGATCTTCCGCGGAAAATAAAAAGGCAGGGCGACCGATGGACGGTGGCGTTACGTGGGTGCGTTCGCCGGTTTCGCCCTCATCCGTCGCTGGCGCGACACCTTCCCCACCCGGGGGAAGGCTTCTTCCGGTCATGCAGGTCTTTTACATTCTACTTCTGAATCCTGCTTGGAAAT
>ENA-UEQL01002875-UEQL01002875.1-human-gut-metagenome-genome-assembly--contig:-NODE-2875-length-11090-cov-19.240806_pt1 | contig 11090 bp, 9 predicted proteins | sample MGYA00242905_ERZ507926 | MGnify/ENA primary metagenome ERZ507926 (study PRJEB26167, sample SAMN06115531) | human gut metagenome | host: Homo sapiens | place: China:Henan | collected 2015-09-09...
CTCGTAGCCAGCCGCAGTGCTCAGGCAGCCGTTATCAAGGCGATTAAGGAGGGTAAGACCAACGTTGACCTCAACGCGCCAACTACTCCGGATAATACGCCAGGCGGTTCTACCCCAGGTGGTTCAAACACCGGTCAGACCGGCAGCGAAGGCCAAGGCTCTGAATCAGGCGGCGGTACTGGCGAAACTGGCGACGGCCTTGAATAGCCCAAGGATAGACTGGCTAGGGTGCTAGCCCCTAGCCCAGCCTATCCGCCCACAAAAAATTCAACATTCAACACTCAACATTCAACATTCAAAAAAATGAAAGTGAACACTTGGAAAACGATTCTGCAGATAGCCATCAGCATACTGACCGCTATCGCTACTACGCTCGGAGTAACGAGCTGCATGGGATAAAGAAAACAGAGAAATCCGGTCATTAAGGTCATGGTCATTAAGGTCATTAAGGATTTCCAAAGAAAGTTAAAGGGAAATGAGTAAAAAATCATCAGATTTTTGCTCGTTTCCTTTTTTTTTATTACCTTTGCCATAAATATATTAATATATAATAATATGATAACAGGAGAAATCAAAAACAAGATAGACCAGATATGGGACACATTCTTTGTGGCTGGCATTACAAACCCTATCACCGTGTTGGAACAGATGACCTACATCTTCTTTATGAAAATGCTCGACGACAAGCAGTTGCAGGAAGAAGAGAACGCACGCGACTGGGATAGCGAGGTGGAAAACCCTACCTTCCCCGAAGGACAACTGTGGATTAACCCAGACGCTACCACCGACGAGGAGAAGGCTGGAATCCCTTACGAAAGCCTGCGCTGGCACGTGTTCAAGAACCTGGGCGCTGACAATATGTTCAAGGTGGTAAGACAGCACGTGTTCGAATTCATCAAGCATATCGGCACAGGCGAAGAAAGCGCCTACAGCCGCTACATGAAGTCGGCTATCTTCCTCATTCCCAACGCCCGAACCCTTACCAAGGTGATAGATGGCGTGGATTCTCTCGACATGAACAACCGCGATGCGATGGGCGATGTATATGAATACATTCTCGGCAAGATGGCGGCAAGCGGCACCAACGGACAGTTCCGCACGCCCCGACACATCATCCGAATGATTGTGGAGATGATGCAGCCTACTCCGAAAGATTACATCTGCGACCCAGCCATGGGTTCTGCCGGATTTCTCGTTGAGGCTGTTAAATATATTAAGGAGAACTATGAGACGGCTGCCTATGTAAGCGAGGATGTTCACCACATGAAAACCTCGATGATCAATGGCTACGATACTGACCAGACCATGCTGCGCATAGGAGCCATGAACCTGCTGCTGCACGACATTACTGCCCCGGAACTTGCCTGGCGCGATTCGCTCTCTGAGCAGAACGAAGACCAGAGCTGCTATTCGCTCATCATGGCGAACCCGCCGTTTGCCGGCAGTCTCGACAAGGATAATGTGAACAAGAATATTCTTGCCTACGCCAACACCACCAAGACTGAGCTGTTGTTCCTGGCTCAGTTTGTCCGCTCGCTGGAGTTGGGCGGCCGCTGTGCCAGCATCGTGCCTGATGGAGTACTCTTCGGAACTTCCAGGGCTCACGTGGCTATCCGCAAGGAGATAGTTGACAACCAGCAGTTGCGTGCCGTCATTTCCATGCCTAGTGGTGTGTTCAAGCCATACGCCGGAGTTTCTACCGCCGTTCTTGTGTTCAGCAAGACCAACTGTGGTGGAACGGACAAGGTATGGTTTTACGACATGAAGGCGGATGGATATTCGCTCGATGACAAGCGTACGCCGATAGCCGACAATGATATTCCGGATGTGGTTAACCGCTATCTGCATCCTGAGTCTGAGGATTCCCGCACCCGCAAGGACCAGAGCTTCTTCGTACCCGTAGAAGAAATCCGCCAGAACGATTACGACCTCTCTATTAATAAGTATAAGGAGATAGAGCGTGAGAAGGTGGAATACGAGCCTGTAAAGGATATTCTAGTAAGACTAGAAGAGAATGAAGGCGAGTTTCTGAAGGGATATAGAGATTTGTGCAAGATGCTGGAAGAAGATGAAAAGAAGGAGGAAATGGTATGAGAAAGGGATGGGAATATAAGAAGCTGGGGGATTGCTTTTCATATATAAAAAATGGAGCAAATATTAAACAGAAAAAAGATGCAGACGGCTTCCCTATAACAAGAATTGAAACCCTATCTGGCGGTGTTTTCAATAGAGATAGAATGGGATATGCAGGAATACATGATTTGTCTAAATATGCAGATTATGTATTAGAGTCTAAGGACTTACTGATGTCACATATAAATAGTAAGACTTATATTGGAAGAACTGTAGAGTATAAAGGGAATAATGAAGAAGCCATTATTCATGGAATGAATTTGCTTAGATTAAAAGCGATTCATGAATTAATTGATTCAACATTCTTTGCCTACTATACTCAAAGTGGAGACTTCAAAAGTAAGATTGCAAGAATCAGGAAGGATGCTGTTAATCAATCAAGTTTTGCTATTTCTGACTTGAAACGATTCGACATTCCTCTCCCACCCAAATCCACTCAGCTTGCGATAGTTTCCGAACTTGACAAGATAAACGAGTTGATTCGTTTGAAGAAGGAGCAGCTTAAAGATTTCGACAATCTCGCTCAAAGCCTCTTCTATGAGATGTTTGGAGACCCAGTGGAGAATGAAAAGGGATGGGAAGTGAAGAAGCTGGGAGAATTACTTAAAGTAATTGGCGGTTATGCCTTCAAAAGTGATAAATACAAAGATGAAGGAATACCTATTTTACGTATAGGAAACATCAATAGTGGTTTTTTTCGTGATACTAACCTCGTTTTTGCAGAATCAGATGAAAAGTTAGAAAGATATAAAATATTCCCAGGCGACATCGTTATATCCTTAACAGGAACCGTGGGTAAATCAGATTATGGAAACGTATGCATTATGGATAATGCTTATAATTTCTATTATTTGAATCAGCGCAATGCAAAACTTGAGATATTTGGCAATCTAGATAAATATTATCTATCTGCGATTTTAAAAAACGAAGTTATAAAATCACGTTTGACAAGCATAAGCAGAGGGGTGCGACAAGCCAACATTGCAAATAAAGACATAGAGAACTTACAAATCCCTCTTCCACCCCTCTCCCTCCAGCAACTCTTTGCCCAGCGCATAGAGCAAATCGAGCGAGAGAAATCGGAGGTTCAGAAGTCCATTCAGAATCTCGAACCCCTGCTGGCTTCCCGCATGCAATACTGGTTCGAATAGGGGCTGCAGGTCGCCCTGCGCCCTGAAAGGGCAACCTCTCCTAGCCCAGGGCAACGCCCTGGGTATCATGGTATTTAGCAATGCGCCCTGAAAGGGCAAAAGCTTTTAAATATCGCCCACAAAAAATATAACAACAACAATTAAAAATATAACGACAATGAAGAATTTTGACTTTATCAAAGAGCTGGCAGAGGTGATTCCTGCCTTCCACCAGCTCCACGCATACTGCGATAAGGCAGAAATCTTTCAGAAGGCATTCCCCGAAGAGAGTGCCGCCAATGCACGCAAGGCACTGGAATGGCTCGTAAAAAACCATCTGGCGATGGCGAACGTGACGCTCGAACCGCACGAAACCTTGAACAATATGCTCAAACGCCCGGAAATAGATGCGTTCGTCAACGAAGACTGGGAACTGATACAGGATATGCGCATGGTAAAGAAAATAGGCAACTACGCTGCTCATACCGGAGCCCAGCAGGTAAAGGCAAACGATGCTTTCATCTGTCTGAGAGCCCTCTTCTATGTGGCAACCGGTTTCCTCTACCGCTGGCAGGCAATCCGCAAAATGCTTGCCTTCGATGCTACGCTCATCCCGCAGGACTTTACCCAGATTCATGCATCAGACAATTCCGAGCCAACCGTATCTCCCGACCTCACAGACCATGTTTCTTCCGAGGCTATCAATCACCCGGAACCTCCAAAATCGCAGCCTTCGGAATCGCTTGAAAGCGAAGCCATTACCCGTCAATGCCTCATCGACTACATGCTGAACGAGGCTGGCTGGGAAATACTCCACGTAAAGGGCGACATCCAGGGCGGGAAGGCTGCCATCGAGGTAAAGATAGAGGGAATGAACAAGCAATTCCACCCTTCAGGCATCGGCTACGCCGACTATGTGCTCTTTAGCAAGGGCAGCAAACCGCTGGCGGTAATAGAAGCCAAAAGCACCATCCACAGCCCGGAAACGGGACGCAAACAGGCCATCGAGTATGCAGATTGCCTGGAGAAGAAGTATGGCGTGCGCCCGGTAATTTATTACACCAACGGATACACAACAAAGGTGATAGACGGACTCGACTATCCGCCTAGAAACGTCATTTCCTTCCACAGTTACAACGACCTGGAATATCTGATTCAGAAACGGAGTCGCTCCCCTATTACCAACCTGGCGATAGACGATGAAATCACCAACCGCCCCTATCAGAAAACCGCCATCAAGAGTCTGGTGGAATGGCTCAACAGGAAGCATCGCCGCGGTCTGCTCGTGCTGGCCACCGGTACGGGCAAGACGCGCGTAAGCATCTCGCTCTGCAAGCTGCTCTACAACAACAGCAAATGGCTCAAGAATGTTCTGTTTCTTGCCGACCGCAAGGAACTGGTGAAGCAGGCGCACGAAAGATTCGAAGAGTTCCTGCCTAGCCAGTCGATGTCCTGCCTCTCGGAAGATGATAAGCCAGACACGAACGCCCGCATCGTGTTCTCAACCTATCAGACGATGATCAACTATATCAACACCGAACCCCTGGAATTCTCCATCGGCCATTTCGACCTCATCATCATCGACGAGGCCCACCGCAGCGTGTTCGGCAAATACGGCGCCATCTTCCAGTATTTCGATTCGCTGCTCATCGGTCTCACCGCCACCCCAAGAGCCGAGATAGACAAGAACACCTTCCAGCTGCTGGAACTGGAGAACGAGCCTAACTTTGAATACACCTACGAGGAGGCCATACGTGATGAATATCTGCGCCCCTACCGCCTGAAGAAATGCAACTCGAAGATGATCAACCGGGGCATAAAATACGACGATTTGAGTGCGGAGCAGCGTGAGCAGCTGGAAAAGGTATGGGAGTATGAGAAGGCTATGAAGGACATTCCGAAGGAAAAGGAATATCATAGAGACATACAGGGCAACGAGATTTTCAACTATCTGATTAACGATGATACCATCGATAATGTATTGTCAGAATTAATGACAAACGGACTGAAGGTGCATAGTGGTGAGGACGTGGGCAAGACCATCATCTTTGCCTACAACCACAAGCATGCCGAGCGCATCGTGGAGCGCTTTAACCAGCTCTATCCCGAGCGTGGTGCTGACTACTGCCAGCTGATAGACAACCAGGTGAAGAACCATTCTGCCATCATCGCCGACTTCAAGATGGAAGCCAAGATGCCGCAGATAGCTGTATCGGTGGACATGCTCGACACGGGAATCGATGTGCCTGAGATTCTGAACCTTGTATTCTTCAAGATCATCAAGTCGAAGATTAAGTTTGAGCAGATGATAGGCAGAGGAACCCGTCTCTGCAAGGACCTTTTCGGTCCGGGCGAAGACAAGCAGGAATTCTACATCTTCGACTGGTGCGGCAATTTCGATTTCTTCTCGAAGCAGGGCGACGACATTCATCCATCCGACAGCAAATCGCTCACCGACCGGCTCTTCTGCCTGCGCCTGGATATTGCCAAGGAGCTGCAGAGTGCCGAGCATCAGGAGAAGGAATTTGACAAGCAGCTGCATGATGAGCTGAAGACCCTGCTCCATCAGCAGGTGGCAGCCATCGGCAAGGAGCGCAAGGAGGCTCGCCCATGGCTGAACATCATAGAGCCTTACAGGAATCAGGAGAAATGGACCTGCCTGTCGGAATTGGATGTATCGCGGCTTAAGAAGATTGGACATCTCATCAAAGTGGATAAGGACGACGAGGAAGCCAAGCGTTTCGACATCGTGATGCTCCACATCATGCTTTCGCTCATCGACACAACCAGGCGTGTGGGTCAATTCCGCAAGGTGGTGGTAAACATCGCCGCCATCCTGGAGAAGAAGGCCTCCATCCCCGCTGTGATGGAGCGCATCGACATCATTCGCCAGGTTCAGAAGCCTGTGTTCTGGGAAAATGAATCGCTGGATGCGCTGGAGCATGTGCGCAGGGAACTGAGAGGACTGGTTCATCTGCTGAAGGAGCAGCGTGGCGGCAAGAAGTTTATCATCGACATAGAAGACACCTACACCAAAGTGGAAGGTGGCGAGGATGAGGTGATCAAGACCAGCTACAAGCAGCGTGTAATCGACTATCTGGCAGAGAACAGCAACAACGATACACTGCGCAAGATTCAGCATTTCGAGCAGCTGACCTCTGCCGACATAGAGGAGCTGGAGCGCATCTTCTTTGAGGAGCTGGGCACCAAGGATGAGTATAACGAGCTTACCGAGGGTCATCCGTACAAGAACAATGTGGCTGCGTTTATCCGTGTAATCAACGGCATAGACCGCCAGAAGGCGCTTCAGATCTATCAGCAGTTCATAGAGGGTTACAACCTCACCTCAGAGCAGGAGATCTATCTGAAGAACATCCTGGATTACATCAGCATGAACGGCGACATAGAAACCCGCAACTTCCTGGAGTATCCGCTGAAAGATCTGAAATGGCGCGAAACCTTCGGCGACACGTTTGTGAATCTCAAGGATTTCATCAAGCAGATGCACCGGGTGATTATTGCGTAAGGGAAGGAATTGGCAACGGAAAGGAAAACGACCGCTCACCTCAGAAATCATGGGCGAGCGGTCGTTTCCGGTCATGAAGGTCAAGGTCATTAGGTCATTAAGGATTTCGGGGTATTTAGAATGCCCCATAATTGTCTCTCCCCCAAACGAAAATAATGTTGTAGAATCAAAATTATAATAAAAGAATAATAAATTTTTCTCAGACATTTGATATTTCCAATAATATTTTTTAATTTTGCTAATAATAGCATGTCGTAATAACTAACATTTAAAAATAAGCACATGCGAATATATGGTTTAAATTTTAAATAATGTAAAAATGAATGTATATTTTATAGATCCTACATATCTTAAAACAGATGTATTGAATGCTTTATTTAATGCTCTCAAAGTAAAAGTAGCCTTTAGCTTTATACAAGAAAAAGAGTTACCCAAAGAAATTATATATTTTTTTGGTAAAAGAATTGCTATAATTGCAGAAAATGGGATTCAAAAGTATTTTTCTGATCAATGTGTATTTTCTTTACGCCAATTCATAGAGCAGAATGTCGAACTATCAATTAACAAGTTCGGAAAATTATACTCAGACTTATCTTCTTCAGAAAAAAAGATTATTAGTTCTTTTAGTGCTTATAATAATTTACTTAATTTAGATGATTTTAATGTACTGATATTCCTTCACTTAGAGTCTTCATATGATTCTAGAGGGAATATTAATGTTCCTCATTCTGAATCCATTGGTACCATGCAAAAGCATCTTCCTACCCAAATTGCTCAATATACATTAAATATCCTTCACAAAAAGTACCAGCATTTTTATTATAGCGACCAAGTGGCATTCGTACTGATAAATGAATTTTTCGAAACATCTTTTAGATATTTCCCTAAAAACAATATGTGGCAAGAATATTATTTAATGTTTCCTAACCATACTTTAGACTTTTCACGTTTTATTAAAAATAAAATAGCTTCTCAATTACCTCAATATATAGGAGAGAGAAATGGCAGAAAATATATCTTGCCAATGCTTAAAGAAGAATATAAGGAAAAATGTAAACGTTTTTACGATACCATGTACGATATTATAAACAGGGAAGAAATATACAAACAAGCAATGGATGAGGCTGTAGCAGAAGCTGCACAAGACAGAAAGGATATAGAAGACGATTTGCGTTTTTTAGGAATTTCAGATAGATATGAATGGTAACTAACAGAATGCCATCCGACCACGTATAACTAAAGTGTCGAATTACGAATTTCCAAGGGTGTCATGAAGGGGCTGTGTCTTTTTATGAGCTTAAGCCAATAGCGTCCGCAATGCGGACGCTATTGGTTTTCTATATAATGTAAAGCCTCAACTAAAGCATTAAATTAATACTTTTCTTTGAATCAAAAGATTCAGATTCTCCATAACTCACATACCCAAGCTGATTCGAAACACATTGAGTATTTCCTATCACTTTGTCTATGTTACGATGAGAATGACCGTAAATCCAATAGTCTATTCGGCTATAAGCAATGAAGTTTCCCAGCTCTGCTGTGAAAGCACCGTTTATCGGACTACCCTTGAAATCCGGTGACACCAATTCAAATGATGGCACATGATGCGTTGCCACAACAATATGCTTTGCCTGGCTTTCACTAACAGCCTTTTCTATGAAAGCACGGCACTTAGCATGCTCTTGATTAAACCGTTCACTATTTATCACAACGCCACAATCCTTAATACGGTAGAAATCATTTACTCTGCGCTCGGTTGAAAAAGCATCCTGCGGCTCTATATATCCCCATAGTGTAGAAACGATAAGGTCTGTATCATCCGAAAGATGTATTACAGCATTATAATAGCATCTGATATTGTGCCGAATTTCCATGCACCATCCATCATGGAGTTGCCCCAAGTCATAACCCAAATAAAACTCATGATTACCTGGTATTACTATTACTTGCTTGAAATTCTCTGAAGCCCAATCCCAGAATGGATGCTTGACAAAGCCTTCATCACCTAAATAGCCAGTATCTCCAGCCAACACCAGGATGTCAGCAACAGGCTGAAGAGGATAAGTCTCCAAATACAGGGTATTCTCCATGAATTCCAAATGCAAATCTGAAGCATATTGTATCTTAACCATAACTACAACATTGATTCCTTAAGTTGTTCTATAATCTGCAGGCTTGTCACATTGCCAAGACCTGCTGACTTGATGAAATCGGCATTTGGCAAATCATGCATGATAGCATCACAAAAGTCACTAACATCAGTTTTTAATGTGTCGGGCAATTCATATCTACTTGCTGGAGTAAGCATTGCTGCAAGACGAAAGACATCTTTCTTATGCTTTGCAATATGCTTGCTATCAACACTTTCACCTTTAGCTTTTCTTTGACTTAAATCCAAGAAAGCCTTGCTTTTCAAACAGATAAGACTCTCGATATTGGCGATATGCACGTCATCTTCCTGCAAGCTATGTTCTATCGTGAAACGATAATAGTCTTCATCCATGAGTATTGCCGATAAACTTGAAAGGTCTTCATCCACAGGAATCGGTGTGATACGAGCCTCCTCTGGGAAATTCATCAAGCCAAGACTACGTGAGAAGAGTTCAACCTGGTATGGGAAAGCAGAATTGGCAGGCTTCATGAAGCGGAAATATTCATGCTTAGGCTCTACATTCTCATTAACACCCTTGTTTCGCTGATCATAATTGCCCTTCTTTACAAACTCCCAGAATTTGGCTACAAACTCTGCCGACAAAGCTTCAACCACTAAGATAATGTCAATATCCTTAGTAGCACGAGGCACCTGAGCATACAAATCCTCATGGATTTCACATGCCGTACCGCCTATTATAACATAATTGTCCTCAAAACCTTTGAAGAATTCCTTGAATGTATCTATTCCTCTTACCATGACATTTCATTTATTAATCGTTCTAACTCTATTTGTATTCGCTCATCTTCATTGTCTTTCAATGACAGATAAAGCGAAAGCTTATCAACCACTCCTTCAGTACTTAACATTTTTGGGTTATACTTCCATACTTGAATTTCATTTTCTCCGAACTGCTTGTCGGTTACGATGGCCAGAGTTTTCAGCTCTTTCTTTGTAACAGCCCAACATTGCCTGGATTCTTCATTTAGCATAGTATAGAAAGCCAGCGCATTCACCCCACTTATCTGTTGTCCTTCAAGTACTGCATCCGTATAATAAAGCTGCTCAATCGGAGAAACCAACAATGGCAACGCTTTATTCCAAAGTTCCCTATTGCTTAAATCTATTTGCACCGTCTTGGTCTTTGTTCCTTTCAACTTAATCAGATCTTTGAAGACAAGCCAGCGCAATGATTTGTTTGCTGTCGCATAAGAAACGCCAAACTTATCGCTCAGTCCATAACCTGTTGCCCCAACAATGGATTCAATCTGCAAATGATAAAGCAACAAACATTGGGCAAAGGGAGGAATGGTTTCTTTCAAATCCAAGCCAACCTTTCTGTCTGGTTTGATGTCAAGCAAAAGAGATGGCAGGAACAATTGCCTGTTGGGGATAACAAAGTTAACTTTTTGTGCCACCAATCTTACCTTATTATAAGATGAAATGCATGGAGTGATTAATACGACGACGAGCTGTGTCTGTCGACCTATAATATCCAATTGCTTCTTCAACTGGGCAGGTGGCACAGAGTCACCATCCTTTAGGTAAGCCATCAAAATGTGCTGCCCCAAAATACATCCTTTATAAAAAGAGAACCTGGAAGAAACATTCATAGGAATTCCTTCCAACAAATCTTTATCTGCTGGTTCCAAAGCTACTTTTTCGCCCAACATATTGCCGAAATATGCAGCAGTTTCATCTATATAATATTTAATATTGCACATAATAACACCACTAATATTACGTGCAAAAATAATGATTATATTCTGAATATCAAAACTTTCTATTGAATAAATAAGTTTTTTTAAGATAATTATGGAGTGCTCCTAATTTATAAATTAGGTTAAATCCAGTCCACTAGCCCCAACAAAGCCTAGCAATATGAATCCTTTTCTGAATATTTTTTGTATTTTTGCAGAAATATAATGCGTCAACATGGACTTTGAGCATGGCTTATCCTCCTAGATTACAGGCGCATAATTATCTAATGATTAGAGCATGAAGAAGATATTATTCCTACACGGATTCTTCGCCACGGGCAGCTGTCCGATGGCGAGAGCCTTGAAAGAGGCGTTTGAGGGGACGGCGGTGGTGCTGACTCCCGACCTGCCATTGCACCCCAAGGAGGCACTGAAGGAGATTCGCTCCA